>Ga0102591_1000466_pt1 | contig 77193 bp, 69 predicted proteins | sample AraplaCol_mCL_r2_2_FD_76860 | JGI IMG/M metagenome (GOLD analysis project Ga0102591, IMG submission 76860) | Arabidopsis root microbial communities from North Carolina, USA - plate scrape MF_Col_mCL_r2 (SPADES assembly) (version 2) | ecosystem: Host-associated > Plants > Roots > Endosphere... | reverse complement strand
GGACGCCGACGTTGCCCTGCTGGTGGGTGCCCGTCCGCGTAGCAAGGGCATGGAACGCAAGGACCTGCTCGAAGCCAACGCCCAGATCTTCACGGTGCAGGGCAAGGCCCTGGACGAAGTGGCAAGCCGCGACGTCAAGGTACTGGTCGTGGGCAACCCGGCCAACACCAACGCCTACATCGCCATGAAGTCCGCGCCGAGCCTGAAGCGCGAGAACTTCACGGCCATGCTGCGCCTGGACCACAACCGCGCGCTGTCGCAGATCGCCGCCAAGACCGGCAAGCCGGTGTCGTCGGTCGAGAAGCTGTTCGTCTGGGGCAATCACAGCCCGACGATGTACGCCGACTACCGCTACGCCACCGTCGACGGCAAGAGCGTCAAGGACCTGATCAACGACCAGGTCTGGAACAACGACGTGTTCCTGCCGACCGTCGGCAAGCGCGGCGCCGCCATCATCGAGGCACGTGGCCTGTCGTCGGCCGCTTCGGCTGCCAACGCCGCCATCGACCACGTGCGTGACTGGGTCTTGGGCTCGAACGGCAAGGTCGTCACGATGGGCATCCCGTCGAACGGCGAATACGGCATTCCGAAGGACGTCATGTTCGGCTACCCGGTGACCACGGCCAACGGCAAGTACGAAATCGTGCAAGGTCTCGAGATCGACGCCTACAGCCAGGAAAAGATCAACATCACGCTGAAGGAACTGGAAGAAGAGCGTGCCGGCGTGCAACACCTGCTGGGCTGATCTCTAGTACCAGGAGCTACCCGCTCATGAAACCGGGGTCCGCATCGATTGCAGAATCGGCGCGGATCCCGGTTTTTCTTTGGGCGCTCGCCTTGTCTTCTCATTAACCCCCTGTTTCATACGTCTTACGCAAACCAACGTGCATCCATCCGAGGTCCTGTTCCAGGGAGAAGCCATTCCCGTCCAGCTGCCGGTCTGCGACCACTACGCGGGCAGCGAGAAGCTCATGCGCAAATCGCTGGCCCTGCAGCAGTCGCTCGGGCCCGTGTTCGACATCACCTTCGATTGCGAGGACGGCGCCGCCGTTGGCCTTGAGCGTCAACACGCCGAGCTCTGCGCGCAACTGGTCAACAGCGCGGACAACGCCCACAACCGCGTGGGCGTGCGCATTCACGACCCCGCGCATCCGAGCTGGCGCGACGACGTGGACGTGCTGGTTTCCGCCGCCGGGGCGCGGCTGGCCTATGTGGTGCTGCCGAAAGTGACCGATGTGGTCGAGGTCGCCCGCATGACCGACCATGTGAACCATGTGGCGCGCGCCGCCGGCATTGCGCGGCACATTCCTGTTCACGTGCTGATCGAAACACATTCTGCACTTGAGCAGGTCTTCGAAATTGCCTCGCTGGTGCAGGTGGAATGCCTCAGCTTCGGGCTGATGGATTTTGTGTCGGCCCACCACGGCGCCATTCCGGCCGATGCGATGCGCTCGCCCGGCCAGTTCGAGCATCCGCTCGTCCGGCGCGCGATGCTGGAGATCTCGGCGGCCTGCCACCGTCATGGCAAGGTGCCGTCGCACAATGTCAGTACCGATGTGCAGAACCCGGACCAGGCTGGTCACGACGCGAGTCGCGCACGCGCGGAGTTCGGCTACCTGCGCAAGTGGAGCATCCATCCGGGCCAGATCGAGCCCATCGTGACGGCCTTTCGGCCCAGCGATACCGAAATCGGCACGGCGACGCAGATCCTGCTGGCGGCGCATGAGAACAACTGGGCGCCGATCCGCCACGACGGCCAGCTGCACGACCGGGCCAGCTATCGCTACTACTGGTCGCTGCTGCAGCGTGCACATGCCACCGGCACGGCGATCCCGGCTCCTGCCACCGATCTTTTCTTTGACTAGCCGCAATCAAGCGAAAACTGCTCATTTTTGTCGCCAAGTGGCCGATGGCAAACCGGTTGCACCTGATTATGTAACGAATATCGGACTGACTTCGCCGCTTTGGACAAATCGTAGAGAATAGCGGCGGAAAGTTGCCGGAGCGCCATGTCATGGCAAGCGCTCCGGACTGTTCGACACAACGAAGCCCCCACCTTTTTGACTATCCACGTAATCCGGAAGGAATCACAAATGAACAAACTCGTGCTGGCGGCCTGCATTGGCGCTTTGACCCTGTCCTCCGCTGGCGCCGCGCTGGCCCAGGAACCCGCCAAGAAGCCGGCTGCCACCAAGAAGGCGCCCGCCAAGAAGAGCTCCAAGTCCACCAAGGCTGCCGCCGCCGCGCCGGCCGTCGTGCCTTCGGGCGAAAAGTGGCAGTGCGAACTGGGCAATGTCATCTACATCAACGGCAACATGCTGCGCGATGAGGTGCTGACCGTGCACTGGTCGGGCAAGGACTACCGTCTGCCGCGCCAGTCCACCGTGACCGGCGCTGACCGCTACTACGATGCGCAATCGGGCCTGGACCTGGTCGTGATCCCGAGCAAGGCCATGCTGTTCAACAAGAACCTGGGCCAGCGCCTGGCCGACGAATGCCAGAGCGCCGACATGCTCGCAGGCGGCTCTGCCCCGACCCAGGCCGGCGCACTGCGCGCCCCGGTGTCCACGCCACTGCTGATGGCGCCCGCCGCCCAACCGGCCCCTGCCGAGCCGGCCCCTGCTGCACAAGCCGCGCCGAAGCAGTAAAGTCTCATCTTGCCTTGTCCGCGTGCGACGGTTTGCCGGCCGCACGCGGCAATTCGATGCTGGCCGTCAGAAGATCGCCAGCATCGAATTGCCTTGCACGATTGCCCTCACACACGGCAGTCATCACGTTGCTGTACGGTGCGCGTTTCAGGTCGGTCTGGCGCGCCGCGAGGTTTGCGGCGGAACCCTATCGCGTACCGGGGTCTGAAGAATAAGAGCATCTCCCGCGTCATCCCTCGATTGGAGTCAGGTAATGCCCCACAATCTCAATAACACTCTCAAAGAATTCAAGCTCGCCACGGGCGGCTCCGGCCAGTACTACTCGCTGCCACAGCTCGGAAAGGCCCTGGGCATCAAGATCGAGCGCCTGCCTGTATCGATTCGTCTGGTCCTGGAGTCGGTGCTGCGCAATTGCGACGGCAAGAAAGTCACCGAGGAACATATCCGCCAGCTTGCCAGCTGGAAGCCCAATGCCGAGCGCGTCGACGAGATTCCGTTTGTCGTGGCACGCGTGGTGCTGCAGGACTTCACCGGCGTGCCGCTGCTGGCCGACCTGGCCGCCATGCGCAACGTGGCCGAGAAGATGGGCAAGAACCCCAAGAAGATCGAGCCGCTCGTGCCGGTGGATCTCGTGGTGGACCACTCGGTGCAGATCGACCATTTCCGCGAGAAGAAGGCGCTCGACCTGAACATGCAGCTGGAATTCCAGCGCAACAACGAGCGCTACCAGTTCATGAAGTGGGGCATGCAGGCGTTCGACACGTTCGGCGTGGTGCAGCCGGGCTTCGGCATCGTTCACCAGGTGAACCTCGAATATCTGGCGCGTGGCGTGCATAACCGGGATGGCGTCTACTATCCGGACACGCTCGTCGGCACCGATTCGCACACCACGATGATCAACGGTATCGGTGTGGTGGGCTGGGGTGTAGGCGGCATCGAGGCAGAAGCCGGCATGCTGGGCCAACCGGTCTATTTCCTGACGCCCGATGTGGTGGGTGTGGAACTGAAGGGCCGCCTGCGCGAGGGCGTGACCGCCACCGACCTCGTGCTGACAATCACCGAGATGCTGCGCCGCGAGAAGGTCGTGGGCAAGTTCGTCGAGTTCTTCGGCGAAGGCACGGCCAGCCTGACCACGCCGGACCGCGCCACCATCGGCAACATGGCACCGGAATACGGCGCGACGATGGGCTTCTTCCCGGTGGACGAGAAGACCATCGACTACTTCCGCGGCACGGGTCGTACCGACGAGGAAATCGCTGCATTCGAAGGTTACTTCCGCGCGCAGCAGATGTTTGGCGTGCCGAAGGCAGGCGACATCGACTACTCCACGACGCTGACGCTGGACCTGGGCACCGTGGCGCCGTCTCTGGCGGGTCCGAAGCGTCCGCAGGACCGTATCGAGATCGGACACGTGAAGAGCACGTTTGCGTCGCTGTTCAGCAAGCCGGTGGCCGAGAACGGCTTCAACAAGGACCCGGCCGATCTGAACAAGGAATACGTCAACGCCGACGGCGTGAAGGTGCATAACGGCGACATCCTGATCGCCGCCATCACGTCGTGCACGAACACATCGAACCCGAGCGTGCTGCTGGCCGCCGGCCTGCTGGCGAAGAAGGCCGTGGAAGCCGGCCTGAACGTGGCGCCGCATATCAAGACGTCGCTGGCCCCGGGCAGCCGCGTGGTGACCGAGTACCTGACGGCCACGGGCCTGCTGCCCTACCTCGAAAAGCTCGGCTTCGGCGTGACCGCCTATGGCTGCACGACGTGCATCGGCAATGCCGGTGACCTGACGCCGGCGCTGAACGAATCCATCGTCGACAACGACATCGTGGCTGCCGCCGTGCTCTCGGGCAATCGCAACTTCGAGGCCCGCATCCACCCGAACATTCGCGCCAACTTCCTGGCTTCGCCGCCGCTGGTCGTGGCCTACGCCATCGCCGGCAATGTCACGCGCGACCTGATGACCGAACCGGTTGGCAAGGGCCGTGGCGGCAAGGACATCTGGCTCGGCGACATCTGGCCGACTTCCGAAGAAATCCAGGCACTGCTCAAGTTCGCGCTCGACGCGCAGGTGTTCAAGGGCAACTACGAACAGGTCAAGAAACCGAGCAAGCTGTGGGCGAATATCAAGGGGACGAAGGGCCAGGTCTACGATTGGCCGACCTCGACCTACATCGCCGAGCCGCCGTTCTTCCAGGACTTCACGATCGAGCCCAGCAACGAGGCCGTGACGGTACGTGGCGCGCGTGCACTTGGCGTGTTTGGCGATTCGGTCACGACCGACCACATCTCGCCGGCCGGTTCGATCAAGGACACCTCGCCCGCAGGCAAATACCTGCTGGATCATGGCGTGCTCAAGGCTGACTTCAACAGCTATGGTTCGCGCCGCGGCAACCACGAGGTCATGATGCGCGGCACGTTTGCCAACGTGCGGATCAAGAACCTGATGATCCCGCCGAAGGCCGATGGCTCGCGCGTGGAAGGCGGCATCACGCTGCACCAGCCCACGGGCGATCAGATGTCGATCTACGATGCCGCGATGAAGTACGTGGCCGAAGGCACGGCGACTGTGGTGTTCGGCGGCGAGGAGTACGGCACGGGTTCGTCGCGTGACTGGGCAGCCAAGGGCACGCAACTGCTCGGCGTGAAGGCCGTGATCGCGCGCAGCTTCGAACGTATTCACCGCTCGAACCTCGTGGGCATGGGCGTGTTGCCGCTGCAGTTCAAGGGCAGCGACAGCGTGCAGTCGCTTGGCATCATCGGCAACGAAACCTTCGACGTGGAAGGTATCGAGGGCGAACTGAAGCCCCAGCAGGACGTGGTGCTCGTGATCCACCGCAGCAATGGCGACACGCAGCGCGTGCCGGTGCTGCTGCGCATCGATACGCCGATCGAGGTCGACTACTACAACCATGGCGGGATTCTGCCGTTTGTGCTGCGGCAGTTGCTGGTGGCTTGATGTTTGGTTGTTCTCCCCTCTCCCGCGTGCGGGAGAGGGGAGCAAACCCGCAGCACCCTCACAAAACCCTTCCGGGTAATCCCCACCCTCCCCCGTAAGTTCTGCGCAAGCCTGCCCTGCCAGACTCGTCTCCACGCTTTGCAGCGTTACCTATACCTACAGAATCACAGTTTGGAGACAAATCATGGTCAAGATCCTGATCGCTTTCATCGTTGTAGCTGGCGCATGCCTGTACCTGCTCACCAAGGGCGGCGGCGAGGTATCGATGGCGGGCGAATCGCACACCACTGAATCCCACGCCCCGGCCGCCCCGGCTGCACAGAAGTAATCCACAAGGCAAGGGTTCGCCAGCACTGCGCCTGTCAACGCAGCGAGTAGAATACCGTTTTACGTAAAAACGGACGTCTTCACCTATGGCAGGTTTTCGCCCCAAGTCTTCTTCCCGACTCTCGCCCGATGCCGAGCGGCTCGTGGCCGACGCGCTCGCCCTGGATGCATCGGGCAGCCGCATGGAGGATGGGTACTGGGAGCGGCGGCTGTCGCAGCGGCTTCACCGCCTGCTGAAAAACGGCAGCCAGACCGCGCTCGACGCGGCTCTCGAACACCTGTTCAAGCACAACGCCGATGCGTCCGACGTGCTTGCCGAACAGGCCGAGACGCTGGCGGAATCCGCCACGGTCGAGATCGATGGCATCAAGCACGATGCCCTGCTGATCGCCGCGCCGATCCTGGCTCACACGCGCTACGCCATTCCTTCGGGTGCATTGAAGCCCGAACTGGCGCAGACGCTGGCTGTTCACCTGCAGGCGCACGTCCTGGCCAAGGACACGCAGGTGGCGCTGTCCCCCTATCTCTACAGCATCGACCAACTGCCGCGCAGCCATAGCGACACGTTTGCGCTCACGCACAAGCTGGCCTCGGCGGCCATGGCCGGCGTCGTACCCAAGGTCGATCTGAAGGACCTGCCCGAAACGGCACCGATTCTGGCCGATCCGCGTTACCTGCTGGCCGTGGTGGTGGCGCCGCATGAAGGCGCGCTGTTCCGCTGGCAGGAAGATGCCAAGGAACATCACGCCGAGCGCTCGGTCTGCCTCGAACAATGGCGTCAGCAGGTACAGCCCACCGTGGCCGTGCTGCTGCCGGGCTGCGAATTCGAACTGCTGCTGCCCGATGCCTTCTTCCTGTCGTGCCGCGAATCGGACAAGAGCATCCGTCCGCTGACGGTGCGCGCCGCAGTGAACTACCTCTGCGGCACGCTCGACGTTCCGGCTGGCCAGCTTTCCGCCGTGGTGGCAGGTTTCGGCGAGGAAGTGGTCGAGGAATACCGCGTCGGTTTCACCATGCGCGGCGAGAAGGATGTGATCTACGGCATCGTCTGGCCAGTCTATGGCCGCGAGTCCGGCGAGGTCGATGCCGAGGAAAAGGGTAACCCCGTCGAGCAGATCTGCGAGGAACTGCGCAACGCGGGTGTGGAAGACATCTTCCGCCACGCCGCGCTGTTCGATCCCGAGTATTGCGAGGATTGCGGTACGCCGCTCTACGCAGACCGCTCGGGCGAGATTGTGCATGCCGAGTTGCCGGAAGACGCGCCGACGCAGCAGCCGCTGTTTCATTGAGGCACGCTCGCCTCTTTGTTTTGCTCCCCTCTCCCGCAACGCGGGAGAGGGGAACGTCTAGCGGGAAATCAAGCTACTCCCGCACGCTCACACATCTCCACAGCTCATGCCCTGACGCCCCGTACTTGCGTTCGAACGGCGTCATCGGTGTTTCCGGCTGCCACACCGCCGTCTGCGTCGGACGTCCCACCATCGACAACGCCGCGGCGAATTCGTCGATGTAGATCTTCCAGTTGCTCCGACATTCGAGATAGTCGCCGCACGCTGCCAGCGCCGGAAACACGGCATGGCCCTGCCAACGCCGCGACAGGTGGCCGATCTTGGGCCAGGGGTTCGGATACAGCACATAGTGGCGCTTCACGGGCACCTTGCCATCCTGCAGCAGGCGCCAGAAATCAACGAGATCGGCGCGCGCCCAGTGGAAATTGCCGGGCATCTCCGCTTCCCACCAATCCTTGCCGGCGGTCAGACGCTTTTCCGACTGGTCGATCCCGATCACATAGTGATCAGGAAACGTGGTCGCCAATCGCAGCGTACTCTCTCCCACTCCACATCCCGCATCGATGATCAGCGGCTGGCCGCCAGCGCGCTGCCAGGCGTCGATGGCGATATCGAACGCGCGTTGGGTCGGAAAGCCGATCGGCTTGCGGAACGGCTCATCCAGGTGACGCTGCAGCAGCGTGGCGAGATGATCGTGGATGCCGGTCTGGGCCGACAGGACAGTGCGGGAATTGGCGAACATGGGCGCGATTGTACCGGCATGCCCCAGCATGTATCGGACATGGAAGGTCATTTGGCGGCACAATAACGGCCAATCCGCGCCCACCAACGTACGAGGAGTCCCGTCCATGATCCAACGCATCCGCCGCACGCTGCTGAAAGCCTCGCTATCCCTCGTGCTCGGCGCCAGCGCGTTGACGCTGCTGCCCGCCAACGTTGCTCATGCTGAAGACCTGCGTATCGGTCTGGCCGCCGACGTGACTTCGATGGACCCGCACTGGAACAACGCGGGCCCGAACAACGCCATCGCGCTGCACGTTTTTGAATCGCTCGTGTTCATGGACAAGAACGCGCGCTACATCCCCGGCCTGGCGCTCTCGTGGAAGCCCATCAATGCCATTACGTGGGAAATCAAGCTGCGTCCCAATGTGAAATGGCATGACGGTACGCCGTTCACGAGCGAGGACGTCAAGGCATCGCTCGAACGTCCCGAAAAACTGACCAACGCACCGGGCTCGTTCACGAGCTACACCAAGCCGATCGCCCGCATCGACACGCCCGACGCGCTGACCGTGCGGCTGACCATGAGCGTGCCGAACTACGCCAACCTCGCCAACGACCTGAACAGCGTACCGATCATGCCGAAGAAGATCGCGGCCACGCTGACGCAGGCCGATTTCGATTCGGGCAAGGCAATGATCGGCACAGGCCCGTACAAGTTCGTCCGATTCGCGCGCGGCCAGGAAATCGTGATGACGAAGAACCCCGACTACTGGGGACCGAAGCCCGTATTCGACCGCGCGATCTTCCGCATCCTGACCGATAACGGTGCGCGGACTGCGGCACTGCTGGCCGGTGACGTCGACGTGATCGAGACCATCCCGGCTGCGGACGTGGCGAAGCTCAAGCAGAATCCGAAATTCAAGATCGAGCAGACAGTCTCGTGGCGCACCATCTTCTGGCAGATGGACCAGTCGCGCGACAACCCGCCGTTCGTCACCGACAAGTCCGGCAAGCCGCTCGGCAAGAATCCGTTCAAGGATGCTCGCGTGCGTGCCGCCATCAGCAAGGCGATCAACCGTGACGCCATTGTCAGCCGCATCATGGAAGGGCTTGCCGTACCGGCCTCGTCGATTGTCTCGCCGCCGATCTTCGGCCACCCGGGCTCCAAGCCGGATGCCTACGACCCCGAAGGCGCCAAGAAACTGCTGGCCCAGGCCGGCTATCCGGATGGTTTCGGACTCACGTTGCACGCCACGAACAACCGTTACCTGAACGACGCGCAAGTGGCCCAGGCCACGGCGGGCATGCTGACGCGCATCGGCATCCAGACCAAAGTGGAAACGCTGCCCGTGGCGGCGTACTTCACGCGCGCGCGGCAAGGCGATTTCGCATTCGAAATGCTTGGCTGGGGCTCGGCCGCCGCCGACGTGGCCCTGCGTTCGATCACGGGCACGCCGAATCCGAAGACGGGCTATGGCACGTGGAACTGGGGCAAGTACAGCAATCCGAAACTCGACCCGCTGATCGAGAAATCGCTGACGACGGTATCGAGCGAGAAAGACCGCGAGCAGAACGCCCGCGTGGCCGCGAAGTTCGCACTGGATGACCACGCGATCATTCCGTCGCACAGCCAGTTGGCGATGTGGGCGATGCGCAAGGGCATCAAGTATGAAGCGCGAACGGATGAATGGTCGTTGGCGCAGTTTTTTGGGAAGGAGTGAGGGTTTCACTCTGCCTCCCGGTTTTCTCCCCTCTCCCGCCTTGCGGGAGAGGGGAACAAACCAGCGGTAAGCAACTAAATCACCAACCTTTCCTCCTGCCGCGCATTCGCCGCGCGCAGTTTCTTCACCCAGTCCTTCGCCGGCAGCTTCGTCGCTGTCTCGACGATTTCCGCGCGCGCTTCCAGCGTTTCCCATGACACGTCGATGGCCGGGCCGTTGAAAGCCAGCGCGACGACGTTGCCGTCGTGCACTTCCGGAAACACCAGCACCCGGTTATCGAAGGCATCGCAGATGCGCTCGATGTTTTTCGGGAAGCTGTCGTGGTCACCGAACAGGTTGATCGTCATCACGCCCGGTGCTTTCAGCACACGGCGGCAGGCGCGGTAGAACGCCGTGGTGTCGAGCACGGGGCCGCGTGCCGTGGCGTCGTAAAGATCCACCTGCAGCGCATCCAGCGCGGCGGTCTGCGCGCCATCCATGACGTAGTCCCACGCATCCTGCTCGCGCACGGTCAATCGTGCGTCGTCGTCGCGCAGGCCGAACATGCTGCGTCCGGCGACGATCACTGCCGGGTTCAGTTCCACTGCCGTGACTTTCGCTTTCGCGAAATGCCGATAGCAGAACTTGGTCAGTGCAGCGGCGCCGAGGCCGAGCTGCGCCACGTGGAAGCCTTCGGTTGCGGGCGACAGGAACAGCAGCCACGCCATCATCTGCTGTGCGTATTCGAGTTCGATGGCGTCGGGCTTGCGCAGACGCATGGCGCCCTGCACCCACTCGGTCCCGAAATGGAGATAGCGCACGCCATCCATTTCCGAGAAGGTCACGGGAGCGAAGCGCGGCGTCATGCGGCGCTCGTCAGTGCGGTCCGTGGGATCGGATTCCTCATGGAAATCGTTCGCACGATCAGCACGATGGGGGCGGGAGGATTTGCGTTCGCCGCGCGCGGGGCGGCGCGAGGCCACGGCCTCGATCGATTTGCGTTTCAGAAGCGTCATAGAACAAAAGAGTGCGCCAATGGCGCGGATCATTGGCCCAGCGCGACCTGGGCGCGCTGCAGCCATTCGCGATTGTGTTCGCGGGCATGACGCGGCCAGTGGCGCGCGTCGTGGACGATTTCGGTATAGAGCGCCTTGGCGCGCTCGCGATCCGCCGCATCGGGCTGCTGCGCCAGCCAGTCCGCAAACAGGCAACGTGCCGCCACGTCGCTGGCGTTAGTGAGCGCCCGCTCGAACGCGTCGCGCGTACCCGGCGCGCCCACGGCAGCTAGCGCGCGGGCATACATCAGCGACGGATCGGACTGGTTCGCAGCCTGCGGATTGGCCGCGAACAACCGCTCCAGCGTGGCCTGAGCATCGGCAGGACGGTTCGTGGCCAGTTGCGCGCGCGCCAGCCCTTCCAGCAGCGCCGGATCGGAAGCGAATGGCCCATTGGCCGCCGCCTGATAGTGCTCCAGCGCCTCGGGCGCATTACCGGCATCAAGCAGCGCGGCACCCAGGCGCATGCGGTGATCGACAGTCGGCGCGCGGTCGAAGGCATCGCGCGCTTCCCGCACGGCCCGGTTCGGATCGACGATCTGCTTGATCGCCCGAGAGGCCGCCCGCGCGCCGCGCGTCTGGCGCAGGCTGGGCAGGTAGATGGCGAAGAAATAGACGATGCTGCCCAGTCCCGGGAAGATAAACAGCAACAGCAGCCAGTACATGTTCTGGTGGGTACGGACAGCATGCACGGCGAAAAAGATCGCCACGATGACGTGCAGGCCGATGCCGCCAATTCCAAGATTCCCGAGATTCAACATATTCAATGAAGCCCTTCGAGGTTGCAGTAAAGGTCAGACATGGCCGCGATTGTGACAGATGCGGCCGGCAATCCGGTAAGACCCCGGTACGCCCCTTAAGTTTTCGCACGACCGGCCGATGTAGATGAGGGCTCTCCCTTCCTCTCATCGATTGGAAACAAGAAAACATGGCAACGATCAGCAGCATTACCCCGCGCGTCACGGTAGCCAGTGACGCCGCCATCACCAATACGCGCCGCTTCAGCCAGCCAGCGGACGACGCGGCCACCCAGGCCACGGAAGATCAAACCGCCGCGGCGGCCTCGTCCAGCACTGAAACCGGTGAAAAGAGCCGCATCGAGGGCCCGGCCGGCGTTGGCCAGGGGGGCGGCGCAGGCGGCGCCGAAAGCAGTTCGGAAGACAGTGAATCGATTGTCATCCAGACGCTGAAGGAACAGATCGCAGCGATCCAGAAACAACTGGCCGCCCAGACCGCGCAGCTTCAGGCCGCTCAGAACTCCTCTCAGGACGAACAAACCAAGGCCACCATGGTCGCCACGCTGCAAGCCGGTGTGAACACCCTGCAAAGCGCGCTGACCGAAGCCATGAACAAGCTGGTCCAGGCGTATCAAGACGAGACGGGGTCGAGCACGGGGAACAATGTGAATACGGTTGCTTGAGGAAGCCATGCGGAACATCGCGGGCAAGCTATCCGTACTCTCTCTGGGCGTTTGCGCGCTCGTCCTGTCGGGTTGCGTGAGCAAATACGTGGAACCCACCTCAGGCGACCGCGCACGCTTGCGCGTGGCGCGAACCGGCGCGCGCGTGAACACCAACGTGTGGGCCGTTCCCGACGCCAGCCAGACATGCGTGCCTGAGCGGATGAAGCAAGGTGACTCGATCGCACTGCTGGATTGGGACAATCCGTTTCACACCGAACGACGCGGCGTGAGCATCGGCATTCCGGGCAGCGATGCCTACATTGGCGAGCGTTTCGCGGAAGCCTATATCCCCGCGAATCGCGTGTTCACGCTCAACGTCGGGGCAGGTGGCGGCACCATTTACTCCTACTACGGTTGCAGCGTCGCCACAGCGTGGACACCACGCCCCGGGCAGGACTACGAAGCCGTTTTCGACTACGGCCCGGGGATGTGCCATATGAAAGTTGCGACAGTGGCGCAAAACGCTGATGGCGCGGTCGTCAAGACGCCGATCACTGACGAGTTGCTGAAGCGCTGCAAGAAATAGGTAGCATCACAACCACTCCCGCAATCCCAACCACCTCACCAACTTCTCCGCATACACCAGCGTATAGGCAGGGCTGCTGGAGGGCAGATGCACGATGGCGTGCGGGTCGGCATGCTCGCCAAGAACTTTGATGCCGATCTTTGCCGCTGTGCCGCCGTTGAACGCGATTACCCGGAGTTTCGGCAACGTGGCGATCAGGCCGATGAGGTCGTTGCCTTGGTGATCCTTGATATTGCTGTCGAGGCTGCCGTCGCGGCGGGCTTCGGCGACGACGTCCCAGAGGCCGACGCGGTGTTGGCGTAGCGTGGCGAGGCGGTCTTCGTAGGGGCGTTTGACGAGGTCGACTTCGAGGACGTCGCTCATCAGGTGCCAGAAGCGGTTCTGCTTATGCGCGTAGTACTGCGATTGCGCGAGGGACACTTCGCCGGGCAGGCTGCCCAGGATGAGGATGCGGGTGTGGGGGTCGACGACCGGGGGGAAGCAGCGTTTGGTGGTCATCGTCATCGTTTGGATGTGCGATAGCGGCTGTTGAGAGGCTGGCCCTCACCCCCTGCCCCTCTCCCCCGAGCGGGAGAGGGGAGAGAACAGGCGGGATGACTAGACATCCCGCAGTACATCAAGCCAGCAGCCGGTTCACGCGCTGCACGTAGGCGGCCGGATCTTCCAGCATGCCGCCTTCGGCCAGCAGGGCCTGGTCGAAGAGTACGCGGATGCGGTCGCCGAATGCAGCGTCGTCTGCCACGTCGCGCAACTTCTTCACCAGTGCGTGCTCGGGGTTCAGTTCGAGGATCGGCTGGGCGTCCGGCGCTTTCTGGCCGGCTTGCTTCAGCAGGCGCTGCAGGTAGCCGCTCATGTCGCCTTCGTCGGAGACCAGGCACGATGCCGAATCGGTCAGGCGCAGGGTCACGCGAACTTCCTTGGCCTTGCCTTCCAGCACGGCGGTCGCGCGGTCGACCACGTCCTTCCATTCGGTGGTCGCCTTCTCCTGTTCGGCCTTCTCGGCTTCGTCGGCCAGCGCGCCGAGGTCCAGATCGCCACGCGCCACGGACACCAGTTCCTTGCCGTCGAAATCGCGCAGGTACGACAGCATCCACTCATCCACGCGCTCGGTCAGCAGGATGACTTCGATGCCCTTCTTGCGGAAGACTTCGAGGTGCGGGCTCGACTTGGCGGCGGACCACGTATCGGCAGTTACGTAGTAGATCTTGTCCTGGCCTTCCTTCATGCGGCCCACGTAGTCGGCCAGCGATACCGATTGCTCGGCCGTGTCGTTGTGCGTGGAGGCAAAGCGCAGCAGCTTGGCGATGCGTTCGGCATTGGCGTTGTCCTCGCCCATGCCTTCCTTGAGCACCTGGCCGAACTGCTCCCAGAACGTCTTGTACTTGGCGCGTTCGGCTTCGTCCTCGCTCTCGGCCATCGATTCGAGCATCGACAGCACGCGCTTGGTGGAGCCTTCACGGATCGCCTTCACGTCGCGGCTTTCCTGCAGCAGTTCGCGCGAGACGTTCAACGGCAGGTCCGCCGAATCCACCACGCCCTTGACCCAGCGCAGGTACGACGGCAGCAGTTGCTCGGCGTCGTCCATGATGAATACGCGCTTCACATACAGCTTCAGGCCCGCCTTGTGATTGCGATCCCACAGGTCGAACGGTGCACGCGCCGGGATGTACAGCAGTTGCGTGTATTCACTGCGGCCTTCCACGCGGTTGTGTGTCCACGCCAGCGGGGCTTCCTGGTCATGCGCGATGTGCTGGTAGAACGCCTGGTATTGCTCGTCGGTGATATCGGACTTGCTGCGCGTCCAGAGCGCGCTGGCCTGGTTCACGCTTTCCCATTCGCCGGTCTGCTTCTGCGTCTGCGCCTCGGCATCCCACTCTTCCTTGGGCATGCGGATCGGCAGCGAGATATGGTCCGAGTACTTGCGGATGATGTGTTGCACGCGGTACGACGACAGGAAATCGTCCTCGCCTTCGCGCAGGTGCAGCGTGATCGTGGTGCCGCGCTCGGCGCGGTCGATCGCATCGATCGTGAATTCGCCATCGCCAGTGCTTTCCCAGCGCACGGCCTCGCTCGCTGCCAGACCCGCGCGGCGCGTATCCACAGTGACCTTGTCCGCGACGATAAACGCCGAGTAAAAGCCCACGCCGAACTGGCCGATCAGCGCGGCGTCCTTCTGCTGGTCGCCGGACAGTTGCTGGAAGAACTCCTTGGTGCCCGAGCGCGCGATGGTGCCCAGGTTGCGGATCGCCTCGTCGCGGCTCATGCCGATGCCGTTGTCGGTGATCTTCAGCGTGCGGGCGGCCGGGTCGATCTCGATCTTGATGGCGAGGTCGGCGTCGTTCTCAAGCAGGGCCGGATTCGCAATCGCTTCGAAGCGAAGCTTGTCGGTGGCGTCGGAAGCATTCGAAACCAGCTCGCGCAGGAAAATTTCCTTGTTGCTGTACAGCGAGTGGATCATCAGGTGCAGCAACTGCTTCACTTCCGCCTGGAAGCTCATCGTTTCGTGCGGTGCGGTCATGGTTCTCCTCTTGAATATCGAAAAACGGGTCTGCGCAAAGGTGTCCCGCCCCGTGGTTCCGGAGCGGGATCGTTGGCGCAGGAAATAGGGTCGAAAGCGGCTTATTTCAAGGGCCGGTGGTACCGGAGCCCGCCGGCAGCCCGGAAAGCCGTTCCATCTGGTCCGCCAGGAAGCGCAACATGCCCGGGTCGGCACTGCTGGCGACGTTGAAGCGCGTCCACGTGGACGGCATCTGCGAGGGCGAGAACAGGCTGCCGGGCGCGAACAGGTAGCCTTCCTCGTGCCCAGCCGTAGCAATCACATTGGTGTCCACGCCCGTATCGGCCCACATGTACATGCCGGCCACCTGCCCCGGAAAAATCCGAACGCCTAGACGCTCAAGCCGCGCGCGGGTCTCGTCGCGGGCGCGCTCCAGCCGCACCCGCACACGCTCGGTGTGCTTGCGGTAGTGCCCCTCGGTCAGCACCTTGTAGACCACGCGCTCGTTGATTTCCGGTGTGGCCATGCCGGTGACGAGCTTGCTGTCGGTCAGCGAAACAGCCAGGTCCGGGCTGGCGGCGATAAAGCCCACGCGCAGGTTGGCCGCCAATGTCTTTGAGAAACTTCCCAGATAGATCACGCGCTTCAACTGATCCAGGCTGGCCAGCCGCGTGGCGGCGTGCCCCGGCGGGCAGAGGTCGCAATAGATATCGTCCTCGACGATGGTGAAGTTGTACTGCTCGGCCAGTTGCAGCAACCGGAACGCGCGCGCGGCGGATAGCGAGGTCCCGGTGGGATTGTGCAGCACCGAATTGACGACGATCAGCTTGGGACGGTGCGCCTGGGCGATGCGCTCCAGCGCCTCCAGGTCCGGGCCGTCGGCGGTATAAGGCACACCGATCACGTTGGCACCCTGCGTGGCAAAGCGCGCGAACATCACGAACCACGCGGGGTCGCCCACCACCACCGTATCGCCGGGTTGCAGGAATTGCCGCGCGATCAGGTCGAATGCCTGCGTGATGCCCGAGGTCATGACGATCTGGTCGGGCGTGACGCCGATCTCCAGTTCCTCCAGACGGGTACGCAGTTGCTGGCGCAGCGGCAGGAACCCAAGCGGCGTGCCACTCGACAGGAAATGCCCGCCCGGCTGCCGGCCCAGGCTGCGCATCGCGCCCGACAACAGTTCGCCATCGAGCCATTCATTGGGCAGGAATCCCCAGCCCGGCGCCTTGTGGCTCTCGGCGGAGTGGAACATGCTGCGCAGCAGCCAGGTGACATCCACATTGCGGATGGCCGGCGACGTGGGCGGCACCACCACCGACGGATGCGGCAGCCGATCCCGCACGTAGAAGCCCGAGCCCCGGCGCGATTCGAGATAGCCCAGCGCCACGAGCCGCTCATACGCCTCCACCACAGTAAAGCGCGAAATCCCTTTCTCCGACGCGAGCTGGCGGATCGACGGCATGCGCATGCCGGCCCGGAACACGCGCTCGTCGATGCGCAACCGCGCCCATTCGGTGAGCTGTTCGACCAGCGTCATCTGGGCCGAGGGGATCGGGTCCGGCAGACGCGCTTGTCCGCTCGATGGCATCACAAGACGCAAAGGTCTCGTGCCGCTTACAGCACTTTCTGAATTCCCGCTATGCTTCTCGCTGCCGTCCATGTGGCGCTCCCGCAACTGTACTGAAGACGATTTGCTCAACTGTATCGGTACTGTACCGACTACCTTGACTACCATCAACCATCCATGAATCTCGCCATTGACCATCTCGTGATCGCCGCACCCGACCTTGACGCGGGTAGCGAACATGTCGCCAGCGTGCTCGGCATTGCGCCGCAGGCCGGCGGCGCCCATCCACGCATGGGCACGCATAACCGCGTGCTGGGGATGTTTGGCGGGATGTATCTGGAAGTGATTGCCATCGACCCTGCCGCGTCTGCACCCGAGCGGGCGCGCTGGTTCGGCCTCGACAGCGAGGCCGTGCGCGAGCGTCTGCGCGATGGCCCCTTCCTCGCACACTGGGCAGCCCGTGTCGAACGTCCGGCCGACCTGTCGCGCTGGCAGGCGCAGTACCCGGACAGGATCGCCCCGGCCATTCCGATGGATCGCGGCGCGCTGCACTGGCGCCTGACGGTGCCTGACGATGGCAGCCTGCCCGCTTGGCAAGGCGAGGCAGCCAGCGCTGGCGAGGGCCTGTTTCCGACGCTGATCCAGTGGGACGTGCAGAATCACCCCGGTATCAGCCTGCCTCGACAGGATCTGGCATTGCGCCGCCTGCGTGGCCAGCATCCGCATGCCGAATTGCTGCGCCAGGGGCTGGCATGGATCGGCGCCGCGTCGCTGATCGACATCGAACAGACTGACGGCCCGCCCGCCCTGCTGGCCGAGATCGAAACCCCGACAGGGCTCAAGACCCTGCGCTGACCCGAAACGACACCCAAGGAGCCCCCACCGATGTCCGCCACCACGCTGAAGCGCTTCGACGACGACGCTTACCTCGATCACTGCGAGGCCACAGTCGTGGCAGTCAGCGAGGCGGGCATCGAACTGGACCAGACCGTCTGCTACGCCCGCAGTGGCGGTCAGGCAGGCGACACGGGCACGCTGACCACACCCGATGGCCGCGAAATCACGCTGGCCGATACGGTCTACGCCGAAGACCGCACGCGCATCCTGCACGTGCCGGCAGCCGACATGCCAGCGCTGCAGCCGGGCGACCGCGTGACAGTGAACATCGACTGGGCCCGCCGCCATCGGCTGATGCGCCTGCATACTTGCCTCCATCTGCTCGGCTCCTTGATTCCCGTACCGGTTACGGGCTGCAGCATCTCGCCTGACTCTGCGCGCATTGATTTCGATCTGCCCGAATCCACGCTCGACAAGGCGGTGCTGACCGAACAGCTCAACGCGCTGATCGAGGCGAAAACCCCGGTGGGCATCGACCGCATCACGCCCGAGCAACTGGCCGCCCAGCCGGATCTGGTGCGCACGGTGGGCGCGGCGCCGCCAGCCGGTACGTCGACTATCCGCATCATCGAGATTCCGGGCGTTGACCGACAACCCTGCGGCGGCACGCACGTGGCCAACACAAGCGAGATCGGCGCCATGGTGGTCACCAAAATCGAGAAGAAGAGTCGTACCAACCGGCGCGTGGTCGTCAACTTCGCGTGACCGGCATGGAAGCGTGGCTCACCGGCCTGTCGATGGCCCAGTTCCTGGCGTTGGTCACGCTGCTTGCGGTGGGCGCGTTCACGCCTGGCCCCAACACCACGGTGGCAGCGGTCACCGGCGCCAACTTCGGCTTTCGCGCCACGCTGCCGCACTGCGTGGGTGTGGCGGTGGGCTTCGCCAGCGTGATCGCGCTGTGTGCCAGCGGCATCGGCGCGCTGGTGATGGCGAGCCCGACGCTGGCCGCGATCATCCGCGTGGCAGGCGTGCTCTATCTGCTGTGGCTGGCCTGGCGCATTGCGCGCAGTGCATCGCTGGCCGAGAAAAGCGTGCTCAAGCCGATGAACGTGTGGCAGTCGGTACTGATGCAGTACGCCAACATCAAGGCGTGGATGCTGGCGCTGGCCGTGGCGGCTTCGTACACCGAAGGCGCGCCGTCGCTGGCGCAGCGCGTGCTGCTGGTCAGCGTGCTGTTCGCCACGTTCGGCTTCTTCAGCAACGGTGCCTATGGCGTGCTCGGCGCATCGTTGCGGCAATGGCTGATGCACGGCAACCGCGTGCGCTGGTTCAATGGGGCGATGGGGCTGGCGCTGGCACTCACGGCAGTCTGGATCGCCATCGCCGGCGCACCCCATACGTCATGACCACACGTTCCCCTGCTCCCTCCGGCGGCATGCTGCTCGGTTTCATCGGCGTGGCGATCTTCAGCCAGACGCTGCCGTTCACGCGCATGGCCGTGGCCGAACTCGACGCCACGTTTGTGGCGCTGGCGCGTGCCGTGATCGCCGCCGTGCTGGCCGTGGCACTGCTGGCCGCGCGCGGCGCGCTGGCATCGGAGCGGCGCCCGCGTGGCCGTCAGTGGCTGCGGCTGGCCGTGACCGCGCTGGGTGTGGTGGTGGGTTTCCCGCTATTTTCTTCGCTGGCCATGCGCGAGGTGCCAGCCGGGCACGGCGCTATCGTGATCGGCCTGTTGCCGCTGGCAACAGCCGTGTTCGCGGCGTGGTTCGGCGGGGAGCGCCCGTCGCTGGCGTTCTGGCTGTCGGCACTCGCCGGTAGCGCGCTGGTGGTGGCTTTTGCCTTCTGGCAGGGCGCGGGTGGCCTGCAGCACGCGGACTGGTTCCTGTTCCTGGCCGTGGTGCTGGGTGCGCTGGGCTATGCCGAAGGCGGCAAGCTGTCGCGCGAGTTGGGCGGACTGGAAACGATCAGTTGGGCGTTGGTGGTTTCGCTGCCACTTTTGCTGCCCGTAGTGGCTTGGCTAGCCATGGCGCACGCGCCAGAAATCGCTGCCGCATCGCCACGTGCGTGGCTCGGCATGGCCTATGTGTCGGTCTTCTCGATGTTTATCGGCTTCCTGTTCTGGTACGCCGGGCTCGCAAAGGGCGGCGTGGCCCGCGTAGGACAGATACAATTGCTGCAGCCGTTCCTCACGCTGGCGGGCGGCGCCCTGATCCTGGCCGAGCCGCTCGATGCCGCCACCGTCGCTTTTGCCGTGGCGGTGATTGCCGTAGTAGCCCTGGGACGACGCGCCGCCGTGCGCAACACCGCACCCGCCTCCGCACCAGCCCCCGCTGGAGAAACGCCCCCTATTCTTCCAGGACGCATTCACTGACAGGAGTCACGCATGTCCGTCTACGACACCCTTGCCCGCCTCGGCGTGGAACTGCCCACCGCCGGCGCCCCGGCTGCCGCCTATGTCATGGCCGCCACCACCGGCAACACCGTATTCCTGTCGGGCCACATCGCCCGCCGCGACGGCAAGCCGTGGGCTGGCAAGCTCGGCAAGGATATCGATACCGCGACCGGCCAACAGGCGGCACGCGGCATCGCCATCGATCTGCTGGCCACGCTGCACGGCCATATCGGCGACCTGAACCGCGTCACGCGCATCGTCAAGGTCATGAGCCTGGTGAACTCCACCCAGGAATTCACCGAGCAGCACCTGGTGACCAATGGCTGCTCCGAGTTCCTGGCCGAAGTCTTTGGCGAGAAAGGCAAGCACGCGCGCAGCGCGTTCGGCGTGGCGCAGATTCCGCTGGGCGCCTGCGTCGAGATCGAGATGATCGTCGAGATTGCCTGATCGCTTGATGGCTTGATCGCCTGATACGAAGATACTCAGTACAGAGACAAACGCCGGGCCGGCCTGCCAGTCAACGCCCCAAGGCCCGGCGCATATGAAACGCGATTTACCCCACCCAAGAGAACCAATCATGAAATGGGCCATCTCCCGCCGGGCACAGCAACTCACCAGCTCGGCCATCCGCGAAATCCTGAAAGTCACCGAGCGTCCGGAAGTCATTTCCTTCGCCGGCGGCCTGCCCTCCCCGGCGTCGTTCCCGGTAGCGGCCATGGAAGCGGCGGTGGCCCGTGTATTCGCCGATAACCCGCAGGGCGCGCTGCAATACGCGGCCACCGAGGGTTACCTGCCGCTGCGCGAGTTCGTGGCAAAGCGCTACAACGTCGGCGTCGAGCGCGTGCTGATCACTACGGGTTCGCAACAGGCGCTGGACCTGATCGCCAAGGTCATGATCGATCCGGGCAGCCCCGTGCTGGTGGAAACGCCGAGCTACCTGGGCGCGCTGCAGGCGTTCTCGCTGTTCGAACCCGAGTTTGTCTCGGTGCCGACCGACGAGCGCGGCCTGATCCCCGAAGCGCTGACACCCGAACTGACCGCTGGCGCGCGCTTCCTGTACGCGCTGCCGAACTTCCAGAACCCCACGGGCTGCCGCCTGCCTCTGGAGCGCCGCCAGGCACTGGTGCAACGCGCGAAGGACCTGAACCTGCTGCTGGTCGAGGACGATCCCTACGGCGAACTGAGCTACACCGGCAACACGCTGCCGACGCTGCTGTCGATGAATCCGGACGGCGTGATCTACATGGGTTCGTTCTCGAAGATCCTGGCCCCCGGCATGCGCCTGGGCTTTGTGATCGCCCCGCCCGACCTGCACTTCAAGCTGTGCCAGGCCAAGCAGGCATCTGACCTGCACACGCCGACCTTCACGCAGCGCATTGCGTACGAGACCATCAAGGACGGCCTGCTCGACACGCACATCCCCACCATCCGCGAGCTCTACGGCAAGCAGTGCGCCTACATGCTCGACGCCCTGAAGCGCCATATGCCGGAAGGCGTAACGTGGAATGTGCCGGAAGGCGGCATGTTCATCTGGGTGGAGTTGCCCGAGGGCCTGAACAGCATGACGATCCTCGAGGAAGCCGTGCGCCGCAATGTGGCCTACGTGCCGGGTGCGCCGTTCTACGCTGGCAACCCGCGCATGAACACGCTGCGCCTGGCCTTTGTGACGGTGCCGCCGGAGCGGATCGAACAAGGCATGACGGTGCTGGGCGAACTGTTCCGCGAAGCCATCGCCAAGGCGTCGCCGCAACCGCACGCCGCCTGAGGAAAGCCGATGCCGACCCTGGAACCGTACGAGCCGCAAAGCCTGCTGCGCATCTGGGGCCGGCTGTCGTCGATCAATGTGCAGAAAGTGGTCTGGTGCGCGCGAGAGCTGCACCTGGACCACGAGCGCATCGACATCGGCCATCAGAAAGGCGAGCTGGATACCGAAGCCTATATCCGGCTGAATCCGAACCGGATGATCCCGGTCATCGAGGATTTTCGTGACACCGACGTGGCCGGCGAGCCATTCGTGTTGTGGGAGTCCAATGCCATCGTGCGCTACCTGTGCGCACGCTATGGTGAAGGCACGCTCTGGCCTGCCGACGTCAAGGCGCGTGCCTCGGCCGATCGCTGGATGGACTGGCAGACCACGGCGTTCAGCCCGGCCATGGTACAGGCGTTCCTGCAGACGGTGCGCGGTCCCGCCGATCAGCGCGACGAGGCCATCATCGCCCAGTCTTGCGCCCGCACGGAGCCACTGGCAAAGATGCTCGACGAGGCGTTGGCAGATCGGGAATTCATCGGCGGCGACCGCTTCACGATGGCCGATATCGCACTGGCCTGCGCGGCGCACCGCTGGATGGGTTCGCCGGTGAAGCATTTGCCGCGCCCGAATCTGGAGCGATGGCTGGCGGCGATGCGGGCCAGGCCCGCGGCGTTGAGTATTCTGGTGTTGCCGTTGCAGTAACGGTGTTCGGACTCCCCTCTCCCGTATGCGGGAGAGGGGAATAAACCGGTGCGGGAGGCGGGACTTACCCGGCCTTCACCGGTTCCAGCTTCACTTCCTTCAGCCTCGGTTCGATCGCCTTGCCCTTGCGGGCGCGCTTGCCCACGTAGGGCAGCAACGTCTTGCCCGCGAGCTTCTGCGGAGGCAGCTTCCCGCCGCGCATGCCTGTACCGGAAATGATCAGCCCCGGTGCGCCCACGGCTACCGCCTGTTCCAGCGTCTCCTTGGATTCGAGTTCCATCAGGATCACGCCACGGCCGCCGGCAGACAGCACCTTCACCTCATCGAGACCCACCAGCAGCAGACGCCCATTGGCCGAGAAGCACGCCACATGCGTGGCATCTTCGCCTACGGGCGCCGGCTGCAGGATCGCGTCGCCATCGTCGAGCGTCACGAACGCCTTGCCGGCCTTCTGGCGGCCGATCATGTCGCCGACCTTGGTCACGAAACCGTTGCCGCCCGCCGTGGCGATCAGCATGCGCTGCTCCGCGCTGCCCGCGAACGTATGGGCGATCTGCGAACCCGCAGCCAGATCGATCAGTGTGGTCACGGGCACGCCATCACCGCGCCCGCCCGGCAGGCCGGAGACGGCCACCGAATAGACCCGGCCATTGCTGCCGAACGCCAGCAGCGTATCGACGGTGCGGCATTCAAACGTGCCATACAGGTTGTCACCGGCCTTGAACGTGAACTGCGACGGATCGTGGTCGTGGCCCTGGCGCGTACGCACCCAACCCTTGCCCGAGACGATCACGGTCACCGGCTCGTCCACCACCTTCACTTCGGCAGTCGCGCGGCTCGCTTCCTGGATCATCGTGCGGCGCGGGTCCTTGTCCTCCGGGCTGTACTGCTTGGCGTCCTGTTCGATCTCCTTGATGATCTTGCGACGCATCATGGTTTCGGACTTCAGCAGCACGTCCAGCTCGGCCTGCTCGTCGCGCAGCTTCGCCAGTTCCTGTTCGATCTTGATGGCTTCCAATCGCGCCAGTTGGCGCAGGCGGATTTCCAGGATGTCTTCGGCTTGCCGGTCGCTGAGGCGGAACGCCTCGATCAGCGCGGGCTTGGGATCGTCGCTTTCGCGGATGATGCGGATCACCTCGTCGATGTTCAGCAGCACCAGCATCCGGCCTTCGAGGATGTGGATACGGTCCTCAACCTTGTTCAGCTGGAAGCGCGAACGCCGGGTCACCGTCTCGAAACGGAACGCGATCCACTCGCGCAGGATGTCTTGCAAACCCTTCTGGCGCGGCCGGCCATCGGTGCCGATCATCACAAGGTTGATCGGAGCACCGGACTCCAGGCTGGTATGCGCCAGCAACGTCTGGATAAAGTCCTGCTGGTCCGTGTTCTTGCTCTTGGGTTCGAACACCAGGCGCACCGGCGCGTCCTTGCCGGACTCGTCGCGCACGGCATCGAGCACGCCCAGCAACGTGGTCTTGAGCTGGGTCTGTTCCGGGGTCAGCGCCTTCTTGCCGGTGCGGATCTTCGGATTGGTGATTTCCTCGATTTCCTCGAGCACCTTCTGCGACGACGTACCCGGCGGCAGTTCGGTCACCACCATCTGCCACTGGCCGCGCGCCATTTCCTCGATGGTCCAGCGCGCGCGCACCTTCAGGCTGCCACGGCCGTTCTCGTAGATCTGCGCGATTTCCGAAGCGGGCGAGATGATCTGGCCACCGCCCGGATAGTCCGGTCCCGGCATGATCGCCAGCAGTTCGGCCAGCGAGATATTCGGATTGCGGATCATCGCCACTGCGGCACCTGCGACTTCACGCAGGTTGTGCGGCGGGATTTCCGTGGCCATGCCCACCGCGATACCGGACGCGCCGTTGAGCAGCACGAACGGCAGACGCGCGGGCAGCAGCTTGGGCTCTTCTTCCGAGCCGTCGTAGTTGGGCAGGAAATCCACCGTGCCCATGTCGATCTCGTCGAGCAGCAGCCGCGAGATCGGCGTGAGGCGCGCTTCGGTGTAGCGCATGGCCGCCGCGCCGTCGCCGTCGCGCGAGCCAAAGTTGCCCTGGCCGTCGATCAGCGGGTAGCGCAGCGAGAAGTTCTGCGCCAGGCGCACCATCGCGTCATACGCGGATTGGTCGCCGTGCGGGTGGAATTTACCGAGCACCTCACCGACCACACGCGCCGACTTCACGGGCTTGGCATCGGCGCGCAGCCCCATCGCCTGCATGGCGAACAGGATGCGGCGCTGCACGGGCTTCTGGCCGTCGGCCACTTCGGGCAGCGCGCGGCCCTTCACCACGCTCACGGCGTAGTCGAGGTAGGCGCGCTCGGCGTACCGCGCGAGCGTCAGCGAATCCGCCGGCTCTTCGGGCTGAAACGTAGTATCTGCTTGATCCATGGTGGGCAAGGGTGCGGCGGCCAGCTCCCGAAAAACTCAGGGCACCGTCCACCGGCTGTTGCAATCAGCGTGGGATTCTAATGGATGTGGATGACGATGCCGCCGCAAATAGCATCGTCCTTTGTGGCGCGCCTCGCCTCAAGGCATCGGCCGGCGTCCGCCGATCACCATCTGGACGCGCTCGGCGGCCACGCCGGTGCGCAGCACGCGCGGACCATCGGCGCCTGCCGGCTGGTACAGCCGGTAGAACTCCAGCACGGTCTTCACGTACTGGCGGGTCTCGGCGTAAGGCGGAATCTGGTTGTTGTAGCGCTGCACCGCCCCTTCGCCCGCGTTGTACGCGGCCAACGCGAGCTCGAGGTTGCCCGGGAACATCTGCATGAGGAAGCGCAGGTAGCGCACGCCAGCGGCGATATTGAGCTTGGGATCGGCCAGCTTCTGCTCGATCGAGCCACGCTTGTCCGCCGCCACGCCAAACCGCGCGCCGGTGTCCGGAATGACCTGCATCAGGCCGATGGCGCCCTTGGGCGACACCGCGCCAGCGTTGAAGCCGCTTTCCACGGCCATCACTGCCCGGACCAGCGCCGGGTCCACATCGTGCGCCCCGGCCACGCGTTCGATGATCGGATCGACGCGCCGCAGGTTCGGGTGGTTGAGCATGGTGCGGAACAGCTTGTCGCGCTCCGGCGTGGACTTGCCCTCCAGCGACACCGCGCCACGATGACCCAGGTTCGTCGAATCGAACTGGCCGCCGTCCTTCATGAAGAGCTTGTAGCGCTCATCGAGCCTGGCATCCGCAAAGTGCGCCACGCCATCCTTGTCGATATAGCCCCACAACTCGGCGTGCGCCGGCATGGCGATGCAGAACGAACCGAGCGCGGCCAGCATGCAGGCCAGGCGCCTTGCCTGTCCTTTCCACCGCGATTGCCCTGTTCGTGCCTGCATCGTCCAATTCTCCAGATAGTGCCGAGACCGATCAGATGTCGGCCTCGACCTCGTTGCCCTTCTCTTCGAGCCAGCTACGCCGCTGTGACGCCTCGCCCTTGCCCATCAGCATGTTCATCATGCTGATGGTTTGGGGCAGGTCATATTCGCCTAGCTGCACTGGCAGCAGACGGCGCGTATCGGGGTTCATCGTCGTTTCCCAGAGCTGCTCGGCGTTCATCTCGCCCAGGCCCTTGAAACGTGAGATCTGCCACGCACCTTCCTTGACGCCATCCTTCATCAACTTGTCCTGGATGGCCTCGAGTTCGCCTTCGTCCAGCGCGTAGAGTTTCTGTGCCGGCTTCTTGCCACGTGCCGGAGCGTCCACCCGGAACAACGGTGGCCGTGCGACATAGACATGTCCGAGGTCAATGAGTTTCGGGAAGTGACGGAAGAACAGCGTCAGCAGCAAAACCTGGATGTGCGCGCCGTCCACGTCCGCGTCGGACAGGATACAGATCTTGCCGTAGCGCAGGTTCGACAGGTCCGGCTCATCGTCCGCACCGTGCGGGTCCACGCCGATGGCAACGGCCATGTCGTGCACTTCGTTGTTCGCGAACAGGCGGTCGCGCTCGGTTTCCCACGTATTGAGCACCTTGCCGCGCAGCGGCAGGATGGCCTGGAATTCCTTATCGCGACCCATCTTGGCCGAACCGCCCGCCGAGTCACCTTCCACCAGGAAGATCTCGTTGCGTGTGATGTCAGTGGATTCGCAATCGGTCAGCTTGCCGGGCAGCACGGCCACGCCGGAGCCCTTCTTCTTCTCCACCTTCTGTGCGGCACGCGTACGGGCCTGCGCCTGGCGGATCACCAGTTCGGCCAGCTTCTTGCCAAAATCGACGTGGTGGTTCAGCCACAGTTCGAGCGCGGGGCGGCTGAACGTGGAGACCAGACGTACGGCGTCGCGGCTGTTCAGGCGCTCCTTGATCTGGCCCTGGAACTGCGGATCGAGCACCTTGGCCGAGAGCACGAACGAGGCGCGCGCGAACACGTCTTCGCTCATCAGCTTCACGCCCTTGGGCTGCAGCGAGTGCATCTCGATGAAGCTCTTCACGGCCAGGAACAGACCTTCGCGCAGACCGGACTCGTGCGTGCCGCCAGCGGGCGTGGGAATCAGGTTCACATACGATTCGCGCACCGGGGCGCCGTCTTCGGTCCAGGCCACGACCCACGATGCGCCCTCGCCCTCCGCAAACCCTTCCTCGCCGACAACCTTGTCCGGATCGGCATAGTGCTCGCCTTCGAACATCGGAATGACGAGTTCTGCGCCGCTGCCTTGCGCCAGCGCCTCGACCAGATAGCCCTTGAGGCCCTGCTCGTACTGCCACACCAGTTGCTCGCCGGTCTTCTCGATCACGAGCGTCACCTTGACGCCCGGCAGCAGCACGGCCTTGGAGCGCAGCAGGCGCTGGAGTTCGGCCATCGGAATCGTGGCCGAATCGAAATACTTGGGATCGGGCCACGCCTGCACGCGCGTGCCGTTCTTCTTCTCGCCGCGTTCGAGCTTGCGGCTTTGCAGCGGCTTGGTGACTTCGCCGCCGTGCTCGAAGGTCAGCGTGGACTGCGAACCATCGCGCCACACCGTGACGTCGAGGCGGGTAGCCAGCGCATTGGTGACGGACACGCCCACGCCGTGCAGGCCGCCCGAGAAGGCATAGGCGCCGCCCTTGCCCTTGTCGAACTTGCCGCCCGCGTGCAGCCGGGTGAAGACGATTTCCACCACGGGCACACCTTCCTCGGGGTGGATACCCACCGGAATGCCGCGGCCGTCGTCTTCCACGCTGATGCTGCCGTCACGGTGCAACGTGACGAGGATCTCGGTGCCATAGCCGCCCAGCGCTTCGTCCGAGGCGTTATCGATCACCTCCTGCACGATATGCAGGGGATTGTCGGTGCGGGTGTACATGCCGGGGCGCTGCTTGACCGGCTCCAGGCCCTTGAGGACCCGGATGGAGGATTCGCTGTACTGACTGGTTTTGCTCGCCATGGAGTCGATGCGGATGTAAGGCGGATAGAAGGTCTGGCGGCCAGGGGCCAGCCGGTTTGCGCTGCATTGTAATGGATCGACGTTGCCGGGCGTTCACCGCTCCCGCCGGGGCGGAATGGAGTCAGGCACAAATCCGGGGCCGGGGGTAAACTCGTCGGCCAGCCGCCGTGACGCTCCCCCTCCCCACCGTGCCCACGTCGAGCGGAAAGAGACATTACAGAGACAATATCAAGACAATAACGAGCCCTCGACATGACCGACCGCAAACTCTCCCTGACCACCGTACTTGTATGCGGCGGTCTTCTCGTCACGTTGTCCATGGGCATCCGGCATGGTTTCGGCCTGTTCAACATGCCGATCACCCAGGCGCATGGCTGGAACCGTGAAACCTTCGCCTTTGCATTGGCGCTGCAGAACCTGATGTGGGGCGCCAGCCAGCCCATCGCCGGCGCGCTGGCCGACAAGTTCGGCGCCATGCGTATCATGCTGATCGGCATCGCCCTGTACGTGGCCGGCCTGATCGTCATGGCCATGGCTACGAGCGGCACCGGCTTTGCCACCGGTGCCGGCGTGCTGATTGGCATCGCGCAGTCGGGCACGACGTACAGTGTGGTCTATGGCGTGATCGGCCGCGTGGCCAGTGCCGAGAAACGGGTCTGGGCGATGGGGATCGCCGCCGCAGCCGGGTCGTTCGGCCAGTTCCTGATGATTCCGGTGGAGCAGACGCTGATTTCCACGGTCGAGTGGCAGAACGCGCTGCTGATCCTGGCCTTCCTCGCCTGCTTCATGCTGCCGCTGGCCCTGACGCTGCGCGAGCCGAAGATGGCGCCGAGCACAGGCCCCCAGCAGAGCATTGGCGAAGCCGCCCGCGAGGCGTTCGGCAATCGCAACTTCCAGTTGCTGACGCTGGGCTACTTCGTCTGCGGGTTCCAGGTGGTGTTTATCGGCGTGCACCTGGCGCCGTACCTGAAGGATCGCGGGCTGGTGGACATCAAGGTCGCCACCGTGGCGCTGGCGCTGATCGGCCTGTTCAACGTGTTTGGCACGTACACCGCTGGCGCGCTGGGTCAACGCATGCCCAAGCGCTATCTGCTCTCCTCGATCTACATTGCGCGGTCGGTGGTCATCGCCGGCTACCTGCTGCTGCCGCTGACCGCGTGGAGCACATGGATCTTCGCCGCGCTGATGGGGTTGCTGTGGCTGTCCACGGTGCCGCTGACCAACGGCATCATCGCCCAGGTGTTTGGCGTGAAGTACCTGTCGATGCTGTCCGGCGTGGTGTTCTTCTCGCACCAGATCGGCAGCTTCCTGGGCGCGTGGCTGGGTGGCTTCCTGTACGACCGCACCGGCACGTACAACACCGTCTGGCTGATCGCTATCGCGCTGGGTGTGGTGGCTGCACTGGTCAATCTGCCGATCCGCGAGCAGGCGCTGGTGCGCCCGCAACCGGTGGCCGTCTGACATGGCCTGGGCGCGTGGGTTGGGCTATCTGGCGCTGGCGGTGGTGCTGACGCTGGGATTCCTGGCGTACCTGCGGCCGGGGTTCATGGTGGATCTGACGAATATGGTGCTGGCCTGGTGTGGGTAGTTTGCTCCCCTCTCCCATGTAATGGGAGAGGGGAGAAAACCGAACAAAAGGTAGGTCAATCCCCCTTCGACTTCTTCTCCAGCACTTCCCACCGCTCCAGCGCTTCGAGCAATTCCATCTCGATGCCGTCATGCCGCGAGGCCAGTTCGGCGGCGCGGGCGGGGTCCGAAGCGTATAGGCTGCCGTCCGCCAACTGCGTGGAGAGCGTCTTCTGCTCGGTCTCCAGCGCGGCGATACGCTCAGGCAGGCTGTCCAGTTCGCGCTGTTCCTTGTACGAGAGCTTGACGGTCCGGCCACCGCTGCGGTTATCGCGGTTGCTGGCCGCCGATTCGACGGGCTTCTGCTCGGCCTGCTTCGCCTGCTTGGCCTGGAGCGCCTTGGCGCGCGCCGTCTGCTCCAGCCAGTCCGAATAGCCGCCCACGGACTCGCGCCAATTCCCGCCGCCTTCGGCGGCAATGGTCGATGTCACCACGTTGTCCAGGAACGCCCGATCGTGGGATACCAGGAAGACCGTACCGCTGTATTCCTCCAGCAGTTCCTCAAGCAGTTCCAGTGTGTCGATGTCGAGGTCGTTGGTCGGTTCGTCCAGCACCAGCACATTGGCCGGCCGCGCAAACAGCCGCGCCAGCAGCAGGCGGTTGCGTTCGCCGCCGGAGAGCGACTTCACCGGTGAACGCGCGCGTTCCGGCGCGAACAGGAAATCGCCGAGGTAGCTCATCACGTGTTTGCGCTGGCCGTTGACTTCCACCCAGTCACTACCCGGGCTGATGGTATCCGCCAGCGATTTCTCCAGGTCCAGCGACGCACGCATCTGGTCGAAGTACGCCACCTGCAGGTTGCTGCCGTTGCGCACGGTGCCGGAATCTGGCGCCAATTCGCCCAGGATCAGGCGCAGCAGCGTGGTCTTGCCCACGCCGTTGGGACCGATCAAACCCACCTTGTCGCCGCGCATGATCGTGGCCGTGAAGTCGCGCACCACGACCTTCTCGCCGTACGACTTCGACACATCGGTCAGTTCGGCCACGATCTTGCCCGAGCGGTCCGCCTGCGAGACTTCCAGCTTGACGTTGCCCTGCACGTCACGGCGCGCGGCTCGCTCGCTGCGCATCGTCACCAGCCGCTGGATGCGGGCCACGCTGCGCGTGCGGCGCGCTTCCACACCCTTGCGGATCCAGACTTCTTCCTGCGCCAGCAGCTTGTCGAACTTGGCCTGTTCCACGGCCTCGTTGGCCAGCAGTTCGGCCTTGCGCACCTGGTATGCCTCGAAATTGCCCGGGAACGACAGCAGCTTGCCACGATCCAGTTCGACGATGCGCGTGGCCACGCGGTCCAGGAAGGCGCGATCGTGGGTAATCAGCAGCACGCTGCCGCGGAAGTTCAGCAGCAGGTCTTCGAGCCAGCCGATAGCCTCGACGTCCAGGTGGTTGGTCGGCTCGTCCAGCAGCAGGATGTCCGGTTCGGCCACGAGACCCTGCGCCAGCGCCACGCGCTTCTGCAGGCCGCCCGAGAGCGCGTCTACCCGCACATGCGGATCGAGGTTGAGCCGGGCCAGCGTGGTTTCCACACGCGTGCGCAGGTGCCAGGCGTTGGCCGCATCGAGTTCGGCCTGCACATCATGCAACTCGGCCAGCGTGGCCTCGTCGTGATGGGTGTCGAGCTTGGCCAGCGCGGCGTCGTAGCGCAGTAGCAGGTCATGTGCCTCGCCCATGCCCAGGCTGACCGCATCGAACACGGTCAGGCCCGGCGCGAACTGTGGTTCCTGCGCCACATAGGCCGAGGTGACGCCGCTCTGGCGGGAAATCAGGCCGTCATCCGGCGCCGACGCCCCGGAAATGATCCGCAGCAGCGAGGACTTGCCGCTGCCGTTGCGGCCAATCAGGCCGACCCGCTCGCCGGCTTCGAGCGAGAAATCGGTGTGGTCAAGCAATGCCACGTGGCCAAAGGCCAGTTGGGCATCGGTAATGGAAAACAGGGCCATGGTGCGAAGGAGACGGGTGAGCGCGATGCCTGGGTGCGGCGCGGGGAGCGCCGGCACAGGGTGCGGACGCGCGAAAGGCAGGCCCGAATTGTAGACGACTGTGGTGGGCGGCTGCGGCATCAGACCGAAGGGCGCCTCTGGTTACGCAGTGGCGGCCACGAAAAAGAAAAGGCCCGTTCGGTTGAACGGGCCCCAAGAGTCTCTCCTCGGTGCCCTGCTCGCAAGGCACGTCTGAAGGATAGCCAGCCGCACGCTGCGCCAGAAGTCGGACAAATCCTTAAGGGAAAGTCCCCGTCAACCTGCGATGGCGCAAAGCGTTGCGCGCCGGGAACGTTGAAGATCGCCACTAGCTGATGCTGTTGTGCCTTGCACGTGGCCCGTGGAACAATCGGCGCCATCGGTTTCTCCGACCGCGCAACGGCCGCACCAGTACGAAAGCAGCATCAGAGCCGGAACCATCCGGCCATCGGCGGCAAACATGCCGCCTGGGTTATTTCCTGACAATTTTTCGACGGGTATTTTCATGACCAATTCGGGCCTGCCGCGCCGTGCCTCAATCCGAGGTCTGGCGTCTGTCGTAGTTTCCTTTGCCGCGCTGCTCTGCCTGCCCGCCTCGCCGCCGGTGCAGGCCGCCACGCCCAACTCCGTGGTGCTGCGCATCCAGCAAAGCGGTGTCATCCGCATTGCCCACCGCGAAAGCTCGGTGCCATTCTCGTTCGTGGCCGACGGCAAGCCGATGGGCTATGCCGTGGACCTCTGCCTCAAGGTGGCCGATGCCCTGCGCTCCCAGCTCAAGCTGCCGCAACTGCGGGTGGAGTGGGTGCCGGTGACACCGGCTTCCCGGATTCCCGCCATCGTCGACGGCAAGGCCGATCTTGAATGCGGATCGACCACCAATAACCGCGAACGGCGCGACCAGGTGGCCTTCACCATCCCGCACTACATTGCAGGCAGCCGCATGATCGTGAAGTCCGATTCCGGTATCCGCAAATGGAACGACCTGCGCGGCAAGACCGTGGTTTCGACCACGGGCACCACGCCGCTGGCCATGCTCCGCAAGATGGACGAAACGGGCGCGATGGGATGGAAGGTGGTGGAAGCCAAGGACCACGCCGAGGCGTTTGCCATGGTGGAAGCGGGCAAGGCCGACGCCTTCGTCATGGATGACGTGCTGCTGTACGGCCTGCGCGCTAACGCCAAGAACCCGACGGCCCTGACAGTGACGGGCGACCTGCTCACCATCGAGCCGTACGCCATCATGCTTTCGAAAAACGATGCCGAGTTCAAGAAGATCGTGGACCGCGCAATGATCGCCGCGATCTACGATCAGGAAACGCAGAAGCTCTACCGCAAGTGGTTCCAGCAGCCGATTCCGCCCAATGGCATCACGCTCGATATTCCCATGAGCTACCTGCTGCGCGATTCGTTCAAGTTCCCCAGCGACAAGGTGGCAGACTGAAACTGCCTCAAGGTCCGGCCGGGATGGCCGGACTGGCCGGCATGCGAAACTAGCGGCCAAACTCTCGCATTCCGCCCTCCTTTCGCACGATCACGATGACTGCCGCCTCATCCATCAAACTGTCTGACTTGTCTGTTTCCACGGCAGTTGCTGGCCTGATCGCCATGCTGACCGGCTACACCAGTTCACTGGTGCTGATGATCCAGGCCGGGCAGGCAGCCCACCTCAGCGATGCACAGATTGCCTCATGGATCTGGGCATTGTCGGTGGGAATGGGCGTGACCACACTTGGATTGTCGCTGGCGATGCGCGTGCCGGTGGTCGTGGCATGGTCCACGCCCGGCGCGGCGCTGTTGATCGCCAGCTTGCCCGGGGTGCCCTACCCCGAGGCCATCGGCGCCTTCTTGATGGCTGCACTGTTGATGACGGCGGCTGGCCTGACCGGCTGGTTCGACCGGCTCATGAAGGCGCTTCCGGCGAGCATCGCGTCGTCGCTGCTCGCTGGCATCCTGTTCCGGATCAGCGTTGATGTCTTTATCCAGGCACAGCACCAGACCGTGCTGCTGCTCGTGATGTTCGCCGCCTACCTGCTGGGCCGCCGCCTGTGGCCGCGTTATGCCGTGCCGGTGGTGCTGGCCATTGGCGTGGCGCTGGCTGGCGCGCTGGGCCAGTTGCACTTCGAGCAATTTCACTTCGCCGCCGCGCTGCCGGTTTGGACCACGCCGGCGTTCTCGCTGTCGGCATTCATCAGCATCGCCGTGCCGCTGTTTATCGTGGCGCTGGCATCGCAGAATATTCCAGGGCTGGCCGTGTTGCGCGCCGATGGCTACCACGTGCCGGCCAGCCCGCTGATTACGGTGACGGGCGTTGCATCGGCCATCCTCGCGCCGTTTGGCTCGCATGGCATCAACCTCGCAGCGATTACCGCCGCCATCTGCACCGGTCCGCAAGCGGATGCCGACCCGCGCCGCCGCTATATGGCGGCGGTGGTCTGTGGTATCGGCTATCTGGTGATGGGCGTGATGGCCGCGAGCATCGCAGCGCTATTCGCGGCGTTTCCGAAGGCACTGGTGGTGGGCGTGGCAGCGTTCGCGCTGCTGGGATCGATCGCCAATGGCCTGACTGTTGCCATGCAGACGCCAGCCGAACGGGAATCGGCGCTGCTGACGTTCATGATCACGGCATCGGGCATGACGCTGGCCGGAGTCGGCTCGGCTTTCTGGGGTGTGGTGGGCGGAATGCTCGCGCTGCTGATTCTCAAGCCGCGCGAGCAACGAGCAAGCTGAACCGTCCCTGCAACGGCAACCTACAGCAGCAGGAAGGCGATCTCGGACGCCGGGATCTGCGACACAGGCACGCCGCGCCGACGCTGGAACAGCACATGTTCCAGCACGCGGTCGCGCTGTTCGGCAAACACTTGCGGATCGAAGCGCAGCGCATACACGGCGTAGTGCTCAGCCAGCAGCTTGTAGACCCGATGGCGGACGAGCAGCATCTCGTTCTCGGCGTGGAGTTGGGCCATCTCCGTGCTGTGGTCCTCTTCGAGCTGGCGCATGCTGACCACCACGCGGGCATGCATTCCCCGGTAGCGGTCGATCTCGGCATGGGCGCGCCGCAACTCCTCGCGCACGCTGCGCACTTCCTGTATCAGCTTGAGGTTCTGCTGGACGCCGCGCTGGATGCGCGACGCCTCTTCGAGCGCGTGATCGGCGGCGGCAATCGTGTTCTGCCAAACGCCGTCTCGGGGCTCCTCGCGGGCATCCGGCGTTCCCTCGACGCCAGCTAGCCGCGTGACGGGCCACTGCGTGGCCGCGTCCGGTTCGTTGTTCATGATGCTCCCCTAACCCGTCTGCACCACAACCCGCCACCGGCGATTTTTTGATGCCGGCATGGTCAGGCCACGGCCTGTAAATCACCGCGACGCATTGTCGCCGTCTCGACCAACTATTACGAGCGGCCTTTGTTTTAATGTGTGTCCCACCATTCAAGCCCGCTTGCGCGACTACCGCAACCACCGCAAAGAGGGGTAATCCATCCGCCGGAAACCTTTACCCCGCTTGGGTTAGCGCGGTTCCGACGCGGCGTTTGCAGGCCCCACGCAGCAAGGCATCGGATAATGTCCTCTTTCAAGCGGCCCGTGCGTCGCTTTTTACGGTGCCTCCCTGCGTTTCGCCCTCTCGCCCCGCATTCCATGAACGGATACGTACTCCTCACCCTTGCCATCATTGCCGAAGTCATTGCCACCAGCAGCCTCAAGGCCGCCGAGAATTTCACGCGGTTCTGGCCTAGCGTGCTGGTCGTGTCGGGGTATGTCGCAGCGTTCTGGCTGCTGATGCAGGTCATGAAGACCGTGCCGGTTGGGGTGGCCTACGCCATCTGGTCCGGCGCCGGCATCGTGTTGGTCACCCTGATCGCGTCGATCCTCTACCGTCAGATTCCTGACCTTGCCGCCTGGCTGGGCATCGGCCTGATCATCGCCGGCGTGGCCGTGATCCAGCTGTTCTCGAAAATGAGCCACTGAGGGCGTTGAGGGGCGCGGCGCTCAGCCCTTCGGCGGCAGCGTCCGCAACAACCGGTTGACATGTGCGAGCGTGTCGCACTCGTCCACCTTCTGGCGGCGCCGCTGTTCGATGATGTCGAGCAAGGCGCGAACCTGCCCGTTCTTCGCTTCGCAAACTTCCCCGCCTTCCTTCGGACACGCCACCTCGATCTCGCCACGCAGGCTTTCCTGCACGATATCGATCAGCGCCGAACAGCCCGACGTGTCCGCCAACGCCGGATCGGACGCGGCCTGCAACGCCATGACCGGGGCGGCAGCCAACAACGCAAGCGCAGGCAACCAGCGGAAAAGCCTCCGCGGCACCCGAGAAGTCCGGGAAAATAGCATGGATTGGAAAGATATGAATCAGGCAGCACCGCCGCTGCGGCGTGCGGGCTACATCATAGCGGTTTGTTTAGATTGGTCCGCGGAATTTGGCGCGTTTCGACAACAGCGTCGAAAACATAAAAACAGGCCGCGCAGAGGCGACCTGTTTTTTGCAATCCTGTTGGTCCCGCCGACAGGAATCGAACCTGTATCTAGCGCTTAGGAGGCGCTCGTTCTATCCATTGAACTACGGCGAGCGGACCGTCTGCATGCCACGGTGGCCGCGCAGTGGCGGGCGTGGGGTGAGACGGGGCGCAGTATAGCAAACTCGGCCACTCTGCCGCCACGGGGGGATGTGCCGGAGCCTGCCGGATGGCGGGTGCTGGCGGCGCTTCGGGTGCCCGGTGCGCTGAGGCGGTGGCAGGCGCGGCCGCGGCGAGCGTTGCAGCTTTCCCAATCGATCAGTCCTGGCATGATGGTCTCCCTGGTTTCGTTCTTCGATGTGGATGGATTCAGGCGGCCTGCATGCCACCGCCATGACGGCCGGTCAGCAGGGCGCGGACCATGTGCAGCACGGTGATGGCGGCGGTGCGTGGGTGACGCAGGCAGGTTTCCACCTGTTCGCTGCGGGCTTGTCCGAGCAGGCACCACGTGCAGAAGTGCTCACAGTTGTTGGTCAGCAGGTGGTAGTGGTCTTCACCGAGGCGGCTGCGGGCGCGGGACACGGCTTCGGTGCCGACGAACCGGGCGCAGGGTTCGAGCTTGACCGCCACCGTGTGGCCGTCGGCGAACTGCTCGATCGAGGTTTCCTCGACGGGGGCAGCGTGCAGGGTGTGGCAGAAGCCGGCGTAGTGGATGACCCGGCCGCTGCCGATGTAGATGCCGTGGTGGGCGTAACCGTTGCGTTCCGTCACGAGATGGGCACCCACCAGATAGAGGTCCTGGCTTTCGGCTTGATGTTGGTTTTGGGTGTTCATGGCAGTTCTCGGTTCGGTGTCTGTGGCTGGCAGCCAGCGCTGCGTTGTTGCCACACCAACCGCATCAAGCGTGCCAGGGAGGGGAAATCACGGCAGCACAACGCTTTGCGGGAGATTGCCCGCATTTGAACTATGCGGAGCGTCGGCATTGCGCCGACAGATATGGGCGATTGTGTTGGTTTCCCTGCGCCAGCCGCGGTGAAAACCGCAGCAGCTCGCAATGGAATACGCCTTTGCAGCGGGTGGTGGTTGCCATCCACCTTCGACTGGCACGGTGTTGGTCGCTGACCAACCGTTTATGCGCCGCCTGATCCCCAAAACCCAGATTAAGCAACGAGAACACCACCGCACCGCATGGCACAGCGCTTGCACTAAGTGGATACCCGCGCCAGAACCCATCAGGAGACCATCATGGCCACGCTCACCATCCGCGATCTTGCTGCCCATCGCACACTCGATTTCCGCGCCATGTCGGCTGTCCGGGGCGGCGGTGCGCCGTGGGTATTCGGCTGGATTCAGCCCTACGTCGCGGCGCGTCCGAGCACGTTGCCCGTCGTGAACTTTTACGAGATCAATTACAGCTTCTATGCTGATCAGATGAACAATCAGTTCCAGAACGTCAACGTCCAGAACAACGCGCCGAATTCGACCATCACAGTCGACGCTGCGATGGACGCCCGGAACAAGGGACGATTGGTCTGAGTCCTGCATGAAACAGCAGGACCTTCGCGGTACCCCCAACACCTGACGGCCGCCCCGGGGGGCGCCATTCGCGCGGCGACTCATGGGTCCGCGCCGGAGCACACCGTGACCTGCGTATCGCAATTTCGCTGGATCTCCGCCGCGTCCACCGACGTCGGACTGGTGCGTGAACGCAACGAGGACGCCTGCCTCGACGCCCCCGAGCGCGGCATCTGGGCAGTAGCCGATGGCATGGGCGGCCACGCCGTCGGCGAATTCGCCAGCCGCGCGATCGTCCAGGCGCTCACGGCGCTGCCTGCGGCCGAGAACCTCGACGCCGCCGTGGAGCACGCGCGCATCGCCATCCAGACCGTGAACCAGTTGCTGATCGACGAAGCGCAGCGCATGAAGGTGCGCGTCATCGGCAGCACCGTGGTCATGCTGATGGCCTGCGAGCGCCGCTGCAGTTGCCTCTGGGCCGGCGACAGCCGCCTCTACCTGTTCCGCGACGGCCACCTCAAGCAACTCACGCGCGACCACAGCCAGGTGGAACGCCTCAAGGCGCGCGGCCTGATTACCGCCGAGGAAGCGCGCCACCATCCCGCCCACAACACCATCACGCGCGCAGTAGGCGCGGCCCCCACACTCGATCTCGAGTTGCTGACACTGGAAATCGGCGACGGCGATGTCTTCCTGCTCTGCAGCGATGGCCTCAGCAACGAAGTGGAAGACGCCCAGATCGCCGAACTGCTCGACCTCGGCCACGAACCCGTCACCACTGCCGATGCGCTGCTCAAAAGCGCACTGGCTCATGGCGGACGCGACAACGTTTCCGTCGTGGTGATCCGCGCAGAGGATATGGGCGGTGGGTCGGATATGACGTTGTTGAATCCGGAGGTTTGAGGCGGGCTACTTCCCCTCCACCTGCCGACTATTGTTCCTGAAATCCTTCGAATGAATCCCGTGCTTTTTCAGCAACATCTGCACATGCGAACGATTCATGTCGAAGCGCCTTGCGAGTTCGGCTACGGTGCCGCCGACTTCCTGTAGACCACGTTCGAGAAACGCACGTTCGGCTTCGTCGCTGGCTGCACGTTTGGCTTCGCTGAGCGAGGGAGCAGTACCGATGTCGGTCACGATGGCTTTGCCGGCGATGGCGGGTCCGGTGGCGGCTTGCAGTCCGGCGGGCTTTGGGCGGATGTCTTGCGGCAGGTGAACGAAGTCGGCGGTGTCGCCGGCCAGGCATGAGAGCCGGTACATCAGGTTGCGCAGTTCGCGGATGTTGCCGGGGTAGCCGTAGTGCAGCAAGAAGTCGCGCAGGCGTGGTGTGAGTTTGATGGGGCGGCGCTTGAGCATGCCTGCCGCTTCGTCGCCGAAGTAGGAGACCAGTAGCGGGATTTCGTCGCGGCGTTCGCGCAGGGCGGGCAGTGTGACGTGGATCACGCTGAGTCGATAGAACAGGTCTTCGCGGAACGTGCCTTCCTCGCTCATCTTGCGCAGGTCCTTGTTCGTGGCGGCGACGATACGCGTATCGACAGCGATCACTTCGTCGGAGCCCACGCGTTGTATTTCGTGCGCCTCCAGCACGCGCAGCAACTTCACCTGCCCGGTCAGCGGCAACTCGCCGATTTCGTCGAGGAAGATGGTGCCCGTGTGTGCGCTTTCGAACTTGCCGCGCCGGTCGTTGGCGGCGCCCGTGAACGCGCCCTTCTTGTGGCCGAACAGTTCGGATTCCAGCAGGCTGTCGGGAATGGCGCCGCAGTTGACCGAGATAAACGGCTTGTCGGTACGCGAGCCGTTGGCGTGGATCACCTTCGCCATCAGTTCCTTGCCGGTGCCGCTTTCTCCATCGATCAGTACGGGCAGGTCGGTGGGCGACGCCTTCTCCGCAATTTCCAGTGCCTCCAGCAGCTTGGGGTTATCGCCGAAGGTGCCCTCGAAGATGAAGCTGCGTTCCATCAGTGCCTGGCGTCTTTCTCGCGACGACATCTCCACAGGTTCCACCTCGGCTACTTCGGCTTCCCCCGTGGCAGAGGCCGCCGCTACGAAACGTTCCTTGTGCGAGAGGCCCATCACCTCGTCGCGCAGCGTGGTGGCCTGCTTGAGCAGCTTCTCGATCTCGGGACGTTCGAGCCGCGACGACCAGCGCAGCGTCGAGCGCAATATCTCGATCTTCTCGATGAGGCCCGCGAACGTGACGGAGGACGTGACGGGCGATGTAGACGAGGTGGGGTTATAGAGCTTCATGGTGTCATCCCGTCACGCCGCGCTCAATTGCTTCTGCACCAGCTGGTAGTACATGCCCCGGCGCTCGATCAGTTCCTCGTGCCGACCCTGCTCCACGATGGCGCCTTCGTACAGCACCAGGATCTTGTCGGCCTGCATGATCGTGCTGAGGCGGTGCGCGATGATCACCGCCGTGCGGCCGCGCAGGATGTCCTGCATGTTCGCGAGGATGTTGCTCTCAGATTGCGTGTCGAGCGCCGAGGTCGCTTCATCGAACACCAGCAGGCGCGGATCGTGATACAGCGCGCGGGCGATGCATAGCCGCTGAATCTGCCCACCGGAGAGTCCGATGCCGCGCTCGCCCACCATCTGCTCGTAGCCCAGCGGCAGCTTGGAGATGAACGCGTGCGCATCGGCCATCTTCGCCACTTCCTCGATGCGTCGCCGGTCGGGGCTGTCATCGCCGCATGCAATGTTCTCCGCCACCGTGCCCGAGAACAGCAGGTTGCTCTGCATCACATAGCCCACTTGCGCACGGAAGAACTCGGTGTCGATCACGTTCATGTCGTAGCCGTCCACCGTCATCGTTCCTTCACTCGGCTTGTAGAAGCCCACGAGCAGCTTGGCGAGCGTGGTCTTGCCCGATCCACTGCGTCCGACGATCGCCACCATCTCGCCCGGCCGCATATGGAAGCTGATGTTCTCCAGCACGTACGCGGTGTCATCGCCGCCATAGCGGAAGTACACGCCATCGAAGCGGATCTCGCCTTGCAGGTCAGGGAGCGAGACGCGCGACATCACATCCTGCGGCTTCTGTTCGGGTTCGAGATCAAGCACGTCGCCCAGCCGTTCCATTGCCACGCCCGCATCGTTCAATTGGCCCCACAGCGCTACCAATCCCATCAGCGGGGCGAGTACGCTGCCCATGAAGGCGTTGAATGCGATCAACTGCCCGATGGTCAGTTCACGCTCCAACACCAGCGTTGCCCCGACCCACAGAATCGTGATCGTCGTAGCGGCATTGAGCAACTGGCTCGCCAGCCCCACGAGGATGTGGAACGATTGCGCCTGATACTGCTTGTCGAGCGCCTTGGCGTACTTGCGTTCCCAGCGCAGCCGCACGGGCCGCTCGATGCCCATGCCCTTCACGGTCTCCGCACCGCCGAGCGTCTCCATCAGATACGACTTGGCATCGGTTGACGCGGCAAACACCTCGCGCGCATAGCTCTTGATCTTCGGTGTCACCAGCACGGTCAGCAGCGCGATGGGGATCACGAACGCAATCAGCAGCAGCGTCAGCTTCACGTTGTAGAGAAACATGATGCTGAAGTAGATGAACACCATCAGCAGGTTCAGCGCGGTGGTCACCGTCGATTCCGTGAGGAAGGCGCGGATCGTCTGGTTCTCCTGGAAACGCGCGAAGATGTCGCCGGTCTTGCGCTTGGCGAAGAACGACAGCGGCAGCGACAACGTGTGCTTGAAGAAGTGCGACATCATCGCGAAATCCATGTTGCGCACCATGAAGTTGGCCAGGTACGCACGTATGGTCACCATCAACTGCGTGAACAGGTTCGAGATGATCAGCCCCAGTATCAGCAGGTGCAGCAGCCCCACGTTCTGATGCACCACTACGCCATCGAGAATGTTCTGGATGATCAGCGGCGGCACCACGCCCAGTAGCTGAATCACAAACGTGGCGAGGAACAGATGCGCGAGAATGCGCTTGTACGGTGCCAGATAGCTGATGAAGCGCAGCCACGGCGAGCGCGACACCGCCAGCTCGGTCATCTGCGCACCAGGTGAGAACAGCAGGCACGTGCCGCTCCAGCCGCGCTCGAATTCCTCGGCGCTCATCTTGCGGAAGCCGATGGCCGGATCGGCCACCCAGACATGGCGCTTCGACACACCATAGACCACCACGTAGTGGTAACCCTCCCAGTGGATGATGAACGGCAGCTCGAATCCTTCGAGTGCATCACGCGTGCATTGCACACCGCGCGCAGTAAAGCCAAGCGATTCGCCTGCACGCGCCAGGCTGTCGAGTGTGGCGCCCGCGGTGGTCACGTTCGCCAGTTCGCGCAGCTTGCCGAGCGTCATCGGAATGCCGTAGTGGCGACAGATCATCGCCAGGCACGCAGCACCGCAATCCATTTCCTCGGCCTGCTCCACCAGTGCGAAGCGGCGGATCAACCGTTCGCCCATCTCGGGCTTGGAATGCAGGTCGAGCAGCACAGGCCGCTTGCGCCGTTCCGCAAGTTTCTTCTGCCGATGCAGTTCGCGATCCACCACGCGGATGCGGTCTTCGAGCACCTCGCGCAACCGCGCGTTGCGTTCGAGGATCAATTGAACGGTCTTCTCCGGGATCACCAGCAGCCGCACATCGGTCTCGGCGATGGCCGAAGCAATCTGCTCCTGTCGCATCACACACGCGCGCTCGCCGAAAATATCGCCCTGCCCCAGCGTGGCCAGCGCGAACGTGTCGCCGTCTTCCTCACGCTCGATACGCACCGTACCCTGCCGCACCACATAGAGGCGGCGGTCGTCCCGGCCATCCTGCTGGAGGATCGTCTTGCCCGCCACGATGCGCTTCACGCCCACGCTGCGCACTGCGTCTTCCAGCTCGGTCTTGTCGAGCTTGCCGCGCAGGTCGAACAAACGCGCCACGAAGCCACCGGCCGAACTGATCGCCACATAGCTCGTGATAAACGCCAGCGCGGCCGGATTGCCGCCGACCACTGGCTCGGATACCGTGCGCGGAATCATGATCAGTTCGGTCTTGCCCGACGCACGCACCGACGATTCGTGTCGATACTCGCGCAGCAGCGCAATGTCGGCGAACACCTCGCCGGTCTTGCGAACACCCATGCTGATTTCCTTGCCGTGCTCCTCGTTGAACACGCGCACGGAGCCGCTGCGCACGATGAAGATGCCCTCGGCCGGTTCGCCCGCATTGCACACCGTGTCACCGAAGCCAAACGTCAGCGTGCGCGCACTGGCGGTCAGCCGCTCGATCTCGTCACGCGTCAGTGGCGTCAGGATCTCCACCGTCGCGAGGAAGTCGGCCAACGGCAGCGCGGCAACCGACGATGCCGGGCTGACCGGCTCGCTAGCGGGCTTCGATGACATGTTCCTGCGCCCTCGCCATTAGCCATTCCTCACGCAATAGCCGTTTGATCTCCACGGCCACATCGGCATCGAGCCTTGCGGGATGTTTCGCGCGCACCAGAAAGACTTCGAAGAACGAACGATCCGGTGCGGGGAACGGCCCGAGCAGATCACCCGGCTCGGCGTTGAAGACCTTGGCCTCGATATCGCCCTTGAGGGAGCCGCGCAGCACTTTGCCGATATCGCCACCCTGCTCGCGCGTATCGGCAATCGAATGTTCGCGTGCCATCTCGTCAAAGCTCTCGGGATCATCCTGCAGGTACGACACCAGCTCGCGCGCCTTGCCTTCGGTATCCACCACGATGTGGCTGACCTCGATGCTGTCGAACTTCGGAGAATTCAACTGGAAGTACGTTTCCACGGCGGCGTCGGTGCCCACCTGATCCAGCATCTTCTCCTGATACAGGCTGTCCGTGATGAAGGTTTCGAATTCATCGAGCGTGATGTTCAGCGCGTCGAGATAGTGATTCATGTCGGTAGCACGATGCAGGCCGTGCACGCGGCGGAACTGGTCGGCGCGCTCCTGCACATCCTCGGGCGCGAGCTGGATGCCATGGCGCCGCGCCGCGTGCGCGGTCAGCTTGTCTCGCACCAGTTGCTCCACCAGCGGCTCGAACTGCCCCGTCAGCTTCAGCACTCTCACGAATTCATCGACGCCGATCACTTCTTCGTCGATACGGACGATGGCGGTCATGGCTCGCTCCTCTTCCTTTTTCTGTCGCTATGTCTCGGATGCTCTTCAGCCGGCCACCTGGCGGAACGGGTCCAGTCCCAGATCGATCAAGCGCCTCTCGCGCACGACGACTTCCGCCGTGGCCGTCATGCCGTAGCGCAGCGGATACTTGCTGCTGCCCACGCTGTAGAAGTCCTGCGCGAGCCGCACACGGCCCTCGTACACGGGCTGCTTGTCCGGGCCCGATGGCTTGGTGGCGGGCGAGATATATTCGAGCGTGCCCGCGATCAGTCCATAGCGCTGGTATGGAAACGCGCTGAACTTGAGCTTCACTGGCAAGCCCTCGCGCAGAAACGCGCGGTCGCGCTCGGCGATCTCGATACGCAACATTGGCCGCGCATCCTTGGGCGCGATACCACCGAGCGGCGCATTCGCCTGGATCTTGTCGCCACGCTGCGTCGACGTGACATCCGTGATCACGCCCGACACCGGCGCCAGGATCAGCAGGAAGTTGTCCTTGTCGATGTTCTCGAACTTGATGCGCGCCGCGGCCTCGGCCACCAGCCTCGCGGTCTGCACCTGCAGCCGCAGCTTGTCTTCGGTGGTGCTGATCTCGCGAGCGGCCGCATCGTATTGCACGCGCAGGCTAGCCAGCTCCTGGCCGCTGCCTTCCAACTGTGCACTGGCCTGCGTGTATTGCTGCGCCAGCCGTGCGTCGAGTTCGCTCAACCGCGATTGCGCCACACGTAGATCGTTCTCGGCTTGCTGCGTGGTGGCGCGCTTGGCTTCCACCTGCGACTGCGACACCCCACCGCCTGCCGGCAGGGCGAACAACCGTGCGTAGCGATCCTGCTCCTGACGCGCGAAATCGCGCGCGCGTCGTGCATTGTCGAGATTGCTGCGCGCTTCGGCCAGTTGCGCGCGCTGCTGCTCCGCGAGCCGCGTCGTGCCCTCGGCCAAACGGTTTTCGTGTTGACGCGTGCCCAGTTCGATCTGTTGCTTCAGCGCCAGCGCGCGACGCTCCAGCAATGCCTTGCGCTCGGGAAACTGCTTCCATTCGCGCTCGGCATCTTCGAGTTTCAGTTGCGCCTGCAACGCGTTGGCCGCCGCTTCGATGGCACCGCGCGCGTTGAGCCGCGCCACCACATCGTCTTTCGATACCGGCTGTCCCTCGGCCACATAGAGATCGGCCAGCTCGCCATCGACGGGTGCATAGAAGCGCCGCACCTCGGATTCCGGTGCCAGCGTTCCCTGCGCAGTGACGATGACATCGGCATGCCCAAAGAACGACCAGATCAATGCGCAGAGCAGCAACCCGGCGGTGGCGACCACCGTCAGCAGCGTGAGCCGGCGCGGTTCTGCACTGAGCAATGCGATGCCTTCTGCACTGTGATCTTCGAGTGCCTCGGTCAAGGGGCGAAGCTGGCTGTCGCGGTTGTCGTCCTTCATGGCTTGCCTCCCGCCCCTACATTGACTTCCTTGCTGGCATCCTTGCTCTCGGTGCCATCGCCCTTGCTGCCCTCGCCCACCAATGACAGCTTGGTCTTGAGCACCGCCGGATCGAGCACCATGCGCAAATCATTGAGCGAGCGCCGCTGCGAATCGATCTCGGACTGGATGTCGTCACGAATCGTGTCCCACTGCGTGGAATCCTCGATCTTCAGTTGCGCGTAGATGCGTAGCCCCTGCCGCGCATCGGCCTGCGCATCGGCCAGCAACTTCGCCTGGCTGCGGAATTTTGCGGAGATACCTGCATCCAGCCGCTGCTCGCCGGCAATCAATCCGTTATTGCGATACTGGCGCCAGCTTGTGGCTGCGCGATTCAGCAACTGGTTGGCGCGCCGCAGCGCCACATCGCGAATCGCCTGCACATCGGCGTCGATGGTCTTCACGTAATACGCATCGGCTTCGGGATCTAGCGATGCATAGAAGCCCAACAACTGCTCCTCGTAGCCGGGCGTACCCTTTGCCGCTTTCACGGCGGCGAACTGCGTGGCAACTTGTTCCTTGTGCGCGGCATCCTTCGCCACATCGTCCGCCCATGGCCCGCTACCGATGGCCTTCAACGCCGTGATGGCCTGCGTGCTGTCGCCCTGCTCCCACGCCTTGTTCGCCAGCGCGTACTGCCGCTGCACATCGTCGGCGGGCAGCTTCGACTTGAGCTTCTGGTACTGCGCCTGGAACGGCGGTGTGGTCAGGTTCAGCTTCTGCATCTGCGCCACGAGTGCACCGGGCGCGCGGGCGCGCAGCGACTGCACCAGACCCGTGTATTGCTTCAGATCCGATTCCACGCGATCCAGACCGGACAGGCGCGGATACTTGTCCTTGTATTCCGCCAGCATCGGCTGCAATGCCTCGGGCTGGTCGCGACCAAGTTCGGTCGCCACCGCAGCATCGAGTCGATCGATTGCTGCCAGATACACCGAATCGTCATTGCGCAGCCGGCGCAGGTCGCTCAAGGCGCGCGCATAGACATCTCGGAAGGCGGGCACATCGTTAGCGATGCGGCCAAGCAGGCGCTGATGCGATGCGGTGTCCTCATCCCACCAACGCACGAGTTCCCGAATCTTCGATGCATCGGCGTACATCTTCACCGGCCCTTCCACACCCCCACGCGCCGCGATATAGCGCTCCAGATCGGCCACCCATGCGAGTTGCGCGATCAACGCCTGGCCATCGCGATTGTTCTGGCTGCGCGCACGCATCTCGCCGGCAACGGTTGCGGCGCCGTCGAAATCATTGGCTTGCAGGCGCGCCGACCATTGCGGCACATAGCCCCGCATCAACGCTTCCGCGCCGAGCGTCTGGTACTGCGCGTTGTCGGGGTGCCGCGACAGCACCTTGTCCGCCACTTCGGCGGCGCGTACATACTTGCCCTGATCGACGAGTTCCTGCAGCGAGCGATCCGGTGCGCCACGCCACCAGATGTAAGCGCCACCGATGGCAACCACCGCCACGACGAGGATCGCCACGCGCGCGGCGCGTTCCAGTTGATGGCGATCCCGAATGCCGAAGCTGCGCATCGCCTCGACGAGCATCATCGTCACCTTGCCGCGCGGGGCGGGACGATGTGCCGCATCGGCCGAGGTATCGGGCGGCGACTCGGGATTGATCTCGTCTTCCTGCGCGGCGCGGTAATCCACGCAGAAAATATCGAGGAACGAATCCGCCGCACCCACGAACGTGGTCTTGTCGGGATCGACGTCGACCGGCAGCGCCGCCGCGCCTGTCGACTGGGGCGCCTCGGGCGATGCAACCGGCGCGACGAACAGCGAGGTCTTCGTGGCCGTGGCATCGGCGTCCGCTTCGTACTCGATCTGCACGCGGTAGACGAAATGGCTGCCGCCGAAGGCCAGCACGTCGCCGGGCTCCAGGCGGATCGACTGCTCGCGCAACCGCACACCATTGACGAAGGTGCCATTGGTACTGCCGAGATCTTCGATCCACGGCACGCCTTGTTTCAGGAACAGGTGCGCATGGCGGCGCGACAGGTAGTTCACCTGATGCGGATAGTCGTCGCGATAGCGCGCAAAGGTGTCATCGGCCTTGCTGACCATGAACGGAAAGCCCGTCACGATCACCGGCTGCAGCCCGAGGTCCTCGCGCATCGGCGCCAGGGTAACCGCCACGCGAGGCGGTTCCGGTTCTGCGGGCCGTGGGTATAGGCGCACGCGATAGGCGAGGCCCGCACCAAAGCTGACCTCGTCGCCATCACGCAGCACGGCGGGCTGCTGCGCCACGGCATCGCCATTGACGTGCGTGCCGTTCTTGCTGCCGAGATCAGCCACATAGACCGCGCCATCCTCGGAGAAGATGCGTGCATGGCGGCGCGACAGCACCGAGACCGCTTCGGTGGGATACGCCGCGAACGGCGCCTCGCCGCGACCAATCGCGAAGAGGTCCTCGTCGATGCGGATCTCGCCGAGCTCGGGGCGCGATACCGGCATCAGCAGGACGTCGAACACCTGACCCGCTTTCGGCGCCATCACCGGCACATCGAGGAAGGGTGCTTCGTCGCGCGTCATGTCTCAGCGGAACCAACAGTGGAGCCCGTGGCGCGCATCCGCAACGCGACACCGCCACGCGCAGTGGCAGACATCGAACGAAGGCGGCAGGTCACGGGTAAGAACATAGTAGGCCACGCCTGAAGGGAGTCAATGCGCTGCGCCGCAGCGTTGCGCAAACGCACGCACGGTGCGGGTTTCAAGGATGAAACGGTTTGTGCGGTGTTGCGGCTAACGCGCCGCGTTCGGCGCGCGAACGGCGGCGGGTGTCGCCGGGCCAGCCGTCGAGCTTGCAGCATCAGCAGGCGGCGCATTGCGAACATTGACGTCCGACCATCCGCCGCCGAGCGCCTTGTAGAGCGTGACGGTATCGGCCAGGATTTGTTGGTGGACGGCCAACAACGATTGCTGCGCGCTCAGCAGCGAACGCTCCGACTCGAACACTTCGAGTTGCGAAACAATGCCCTCGCGCGCCTGTGCCTCGATCTGCGTACCGACCACGCGCAACTGGTCAACCTGCTGCTGCAACTCGATGCGCTGCTTCTTGTGGGCATCCACGTTCACGAGCGAGCTTTCCACTTCCTCGAACGCGGTCATCACAGTGCGGCCGTACTCGTTCTCCACCACGCCGACATTGGCCTCGGTGGTCTTCACGCGGGCCCTCACACTGGGGTCGAGCATCGGCAGGTTGATGCTCGGCATGAAGCCGAACGTGAAGGATTTCATGAGATCCGATAACGCAAAGCTGGCCGTGCCGCCGCGCGCGGTCAGGCTGATGCTCGGCAGTTGCGCCAGCCGGGCCTGCCCGACGAGGTTGTACGCGGCCAGCACGCGGTACTCGGCCGCGATGATGTCCGGGCGGCGCGCCAGCAATTGCGACGGCAGGCCAGCCGGTACGGCAGGCAACTTCACGCGGTCCTGCAAGCGCCCCGGTGGTACTTTCAATTCGCCAGCCGGCGTGCCCACCAGCGTGGCCAGCGCATTCTCGGCCACATTGCGCGAACGCTGCAGCTCGATCAGATCCTTGGTCAGCCGATTGATTTCCGCCTGCTGCTGCATCACGCGGATCTGCGGTAGCAGGCCATTGGCCAGCATCGCCTTGTAGGTGCCGAGGATGTCGCTGTTGCGGCCCAGCGTGCGGCGCTGCTGCTCCACCTGTTCGTCGAGCAGCAGGATGGTGAAGTACGTAATGGATACATCGGAGGCCAGCGCCAGATATCCCGCACGCCAGTCGGCCTCGGTGGCGCGGAACTCGGCGGTCTGCGCCTGCACGCCCTTCTCCACCTTGCCCCATACATCGATGTCCCAGTTCACGGTGCCGCCCAGGTTGTACGTCTTCGAGACAGCCTGGCCGGTGGTCTTGCTCACATCGAGACCCGCGCCGATGTCGAATACCGGCAGCGCACCCGCGCGAGCTTCGGCAATCTGCGTATTGGCCACGCGGATACGAGCGGCCAGCACCTTGATGTCGTAGTTGCCGCTCAACGCGCGGGCCACGAGTTGGTCGAGGTAGGGATCGCCAAAACCCTTCCACCAGTCGGGCACGATGGTCTCGGCAGGCGATACGGTCACGGACTCACTCGGTGACCACGCGGCCTTGCCGGGCACATCGGGACGCTTGTATTCGGGAGGACGGAAGTCGGCACAGCCGGACATCCCGATCACGGACAGCACCACGGTCAGGGATGCCGCGATATGCGGCAACGGGCGGCGCGAGGCAAAGGCGAAATCGATCACGATGGCATCCTGCTCCGAGCGCCAGTGGACCGTGGCAGTGCGTCCTGGCGTTCGATCTGTATTGTGGTTCGGCGCTGGCGGAGCGCAACCCCCGCATGCATCGTCACGCAATGCATGGGCAAAAAAATCGCCGGGGTGGAGGAATCTCCCCGGCGTAAGCTCCCCGTGCGGCTTGCGGCGTCTCGCGGACTTCGACGCCGGTGCCGCGCGCATTCTGCAAATCAGTACACGTTGTTGTGTGCGTTCTGGTTCGTACGCACCGTGTTGCTGAGGTGTTCCTGGAAGGCCGAGCCGTTGCCGAAGTAGCTCGTCACGTCCTGCATTTGTTGATTCGACTGGTTGATCTTGATGTCCTTGTCGAACGAAATGCTCACCGGCGTGAAGATCGACGTACGCGGGGCGAACAGCGTGCCGCCGCGAACGGCTTGCAGCGACGAGGCGCTCAGGGTTTCGGTCGAGGACAGGTCTTTGATAGTCAGCGTGGTCATGATGGTCTCCTAGAGAGGAAAGTTGCTTCAGTGTGATGAGCATCGGGTTGGTGTCGCGCTCGGACCAGATATCGCAGGGAGCGTGCCAGGTCTTTGAAAAAAGTGGAAATCGTTGTGGGGTAAGGGATTGCGGGTGATGGGGGTGGTTTGCCGAGCGGCAGGGTGTTTGGTGTGGAGAGACAGGTGGTGTTGGGGGTGTCGTTTTACTTCCCACATTTTTTGCTCCCCTCTGGTTTTCTCCCCTCTCCCGCGTTGCGGGAGAGGGGAGAAAACAATCGGGATAGAAAGCGCATCGGCACGCTCACAAAAAAAAACGGCGCACATCGCTGTGCGCCGCGCCGGAGACAGGCGGACCGCCCCGCCTCTATCGCTCCGGGTCATTTGACGTAGATGGTGATCTTCTTCGAGTAGATGGGCGGGTTGGTCGGGATATGTTTCTCGTCGCCCATCAACAATTGCAGGGTGTGCTTGCCCGGCGGCAGTTCGATGGTGGTCTCGGTTTCTCCCGCGCCAAAGTGCAGGTGATTGCGATCGTTGGGGATTTCCTTGTCCAGCGGCGGCAGGTCCACATCGATCAGCAGGTGGTGATGACCTGTGTTCGGAAACTTCACGTCCTTGGGTGCCACGCCCATGTTGCGCAGGCCGAACCACACCTTGATCGGCTTGCCCGCAGGCATCGTCTGGTTGTTGTTGGGGTAGCCGATATAGAGATAGGCATTCTTCGGTGCCGCCGTGGGGCCCGTTCCGCTCGCGCTACTGGCGGCGGGCGTGGACGCATGGCCGGCATGCGCACCTGAGGCGCCAGGTGCCGATGCATCGGCCGCGTGGACGGCGCCGGCACCGAGCCACGCCACCGTCGCGATCACCAGTGATCCATACAGCTTCGGTCCGATCTTTGTCATGGCGCTCTCCGCTGAAGTCCGTGTGCGCTAGCGCACGGTGATCGTGATCTTCTTCGAGTAAATCGGCGGATCGAACGGTACGTGCTTGCTGTCACCCAGCAGCAGTTGCAACGTGTGCTTGCCGGGTGGCAGTTCGATGCGGGCATCGGTCTCCCCCGCGCCAAAGTGCAGGTGGTTGCGGTCGTTCGGGATTTCCTTGTCGAGCGGCGGCAGCTCGACATCGATCAGCAGATGATGGTGTCCGCAGTTCGGACGCTCGATGCCCTTGGGACAAACGCCCATGCCTTTCAGGCCCATGCGCACCCACAGTTTGCCGCCCTCGATGACGGCACCGTCGCCCGGCCAGATGATGTAGGTCTCGGCACCCTTGGGTGCCGGTGTCAGCGGAATGGCGAGTGTGGAAAATAGCGCGGCACTCGTGGCGAGCAGCGCAGCCGCAAGCACACGGCACAGGGATCGTCTGGGCATGGCGGCTCCTCCCGGGAGAACTGTCCGCTGCACACGCCGCGCGAGATGCGTTGCGCGGGAGCGGTTTCTTGGTCGATCTTTCCGATGCGCGCTTCGATTTGTCATTCAGCGTAGTGCGGCCACCAGCAAAAAGCGAACTTTCGCCGCACAAACGCTGTGCTATCTTGAAACGGCAGGCACCACGTCACGACAACTCCACACCGCGTGCCGATTCGCTTCAAGGGGGGCTGATTATGTGGCGGAAAGCACTAGCGGTGTCGCTGCCTGCGATCGTTGTTGCGATCGTTGCGGGCGGCGCCATGCGGATCGACGATTTCCTCGTGGCACCCGCCGAAGCCGGCATCCTGCCCAAGAACAGCGACGAGCAGTACGAACTCTCGTTCTGGGATTCGATCAAGAACAGCAACTACGCCGGCGACTACGAGGCTTACCTGAAGCAGTATCCGAACGGCAAGTTCGCGGCGCTGGCCAAGTCCAGGCTCGACCGCATCCGCGCGGCAGGGCCATCGGCCGCGCCCAGCGCACCGGCCGCAAAGCCCGAGCCCAAGGCCGAGGCCAAGCCCGCTCCAGCACCCACACCGCCGCCTGCTGCGCGGTCCGCGCCACCTTCGGCGCCATCGCCATCCACACCGCCCGCCGCCAGCAATCAACCGCGTTCGCGCGCGGGCGGCGCGATCTCGCAAGGCACGGTCACGATGGCGAACGAAGGCAAGGAGACTCCACCACCTGCTGCAACCAAACCCGGCGAAGCACGCGGCGGCGAGAGTCGCGACTGTCCGCAGTGCCCGGTCATGGTGACCATCCGGCCCGGCTCGTTCACGATGGGCAGCAGCACCAGTGACCCCGCCGAGCGCCCGCCGCATCACGTAGTGGTGAACAAGCCATTCGCCATCGGCAAGTTCGAAGTCACGATCGAACAATGGAACGCGTGTGCCGATGCGAACGTGTGCCCACGCATCGCCACCAACAATGCCGATGCGAAGAACGCACCCGTGCGCGACATCAGTTGGGATGACGCGCAGCAATACGTAGGATGGCTATCGAAGACCACGGGCAAGCCCTACCGTCTGCCGACCGAAGCGGAATGGGAATACGCGGCGCGTGGCGGCACCAGTTCCGCATTCTGGTGGGGCGACAAGATGAGCAAGGGCAACGCCAACTGCAAGGACTGCGGCGATCCGTGGAGCGATGCCGCGCCTGCCAACGTGGGATCGTTCACCGCCAATCCCTTCGGCCTGCACGATATGAATGGCAGCGTCTGGGAATGGGTGGCGGATTGCTGGCACAGCTCGTACAAGGGTGCCCCCGTCGATGGGCGCGCCTGGGAAGAGCCCGCGTGCACATCCCGCGTGATACGCGGCGGTTCATGGCGTGAAGGGGCCAGCTACATGGTCTCTTCCACACGCTTCAAATACAGCACGAGCGTGCGGCAATCGCAGAATGGCTTCCGCGTGGCGCGCGATGCAAATTGATGTCTGATGGATGCCGCGTGCGCTACTTCGCGCGCGTGGCGATCTGTACAAGATCCACGCTGACCTGATCGCGCCCATGCTTGCTCGCCATCTGCGCGAGCGGCTTCTCCAGTGCGCGCAGATATTCCTGGCGCGTCTCGAAATCGGGACGCCGCGACTTGAACAGCGGCTCGGGCGTGGTCAGCAACACCACCAGTTCCGTGCCGAACGGTTTCGATATCACCCAGTCGCCGCTATCACCAATCGTCGCGCTGTAGCTGGCCGGTGCCTGATGCCCTTGCACGCGTGCGCTTGGTACCAGATGCGCCACCTTGCCATCGGCCACGAAGTAATCCACATAGACGTAGCTTTCATGCGGCGGCGTTTTCAGGTCGAGCACCAGCGGTGTGCCTTCGGTCAACTGCGTGCCGCCGCGCGTATGGAGCAAGGCGACGCCCCCCTTCTCTCCCGCTTTGCGGTTGCCTGACCAGTACGGCGCGATCATGCGTACCACATCGCACTTGTCCGCTGTCAGCGGCTGCGCGTCGAGCTTCAGCGTCTTCACGCCGCCCAGCTTGCCGAGCTTGTCACGTAATCCGCCGATAGCCGACTCCGCCACATAGCCATCCACCTGCAGCACATTGCCCTTGATATCGGCATTGAGCAGCGCGCATGGCGTGGCAGCGAGCACGGCGGCCACGGCTTCTGGCTTGAGCGGCACCGCTGTCGGTGGCTTGGGCGCTTCCTGTTCGGCGATGGATGGTGCAGGCGGAGGTTGCGTAGCCGGCGTGGACGCCACCGGAGGCGCTGGTTGCCCACCGTCCTTGACATCGCCCCGCCACAGGTAATACCCAACGCCCGTGGCGATGGCAACACCCGCTATCGCCGCGCCCACGAGCAGCGGCACCACTGGGCTGGCCTTTTCCGGCTGTCCGCCGAGTCCCGCCAGAAAGCGCGTCACGGTTGGCGTGCGCGTAGCGCGATCGAGCGACAGCGCCTGGCGCAGCGCCTTCCATTGCGTACGCGACAACGTCTTGGGCTGCGCGGGTTTCACGTTGCGTGCGCGTGCCTCGGTGGCTGACACCCGGTCGTACGGATGCTTGCCCGTCAGCAGTTCATAGCTGACGCAGGCCAGCGCGTAGATATCGTCGCGTGGATCGGGCTCGCGATGCTCGAACATCTCGGGGCTGGCGTACGCCGGAGTCATGCCGCCGAGTGAACCCGGATCGAAGACGGTCTGGTCGGCATCGTCCGCAGGCTGCTGGAAGCCGCGCGCAATGCCGAAGTCGATCACCTTCACTTCACCGCGATCCGTGAGAAACACATTGGCCGGTTTGAAATCGCAATGCACGAAGCCGCGTTCGTGCGCATAGGCCAACGCACTGCCCATGCCCACGATGATCGGCATCGCCTTGATATAGGGCAGCCCCGTGAACTCGGGCGCGCGCAACACACGATTGAGAGACTTGCCCTGCAGATACTCCATGGTAAGGAAAACAGTCGGACCATCGCGATCGAAGTCGTAGACGGTGACGATGTTCCGGTGCGCCAGTTGCTGCGCCTTGCGCGCTTCACGCTGCAACGCAATCAGCGATTTGGGATGCCCGCTGAACTGCAGGTTCAGCACCTTGATCGCAATGTAGGGCTTGCGATCCGACGCTTCGAGCTTGCGCAGGTCCAGCGCCTTGTAGACCGTTCCCATGCCGCCCACGCCCAGGCACTCTTCCAATACGAAGCGACCATTGAGCGTGTCGCCCACACCCTTGGTGGGACCCGATGGAATCTGACCGCCGGTGAAGTGGCCGCTTTGACTTCCCGTATTGCTGCCCGTCTGATAGGGATGTCCCGTGGCCGGCGCGCTGCGATCCGCATGATCCGGTTCGATGCGTGTCTCTTCGCCTGCACTGCCAGCATGCATGTCCTGGACACGGTCGACGGGATCGAACTGCGTGGCCACATGGGAGTCGATGCGGTGCATCACTTCGGCATAGACCGCCGGAGGCAGGGGAAAGCGCGTGTGCTCCTCAGTGAGCACGCGGGCAAACTGGGTGGAGTCGGTTTGATCGTCCTTGAGGGCCAGATCTACCGATGCAAGGAAGTCGTCGCGCGAGAGGCTGCCGCGCTGAAAGTTCCTGATGAGTTCGGTCAGGCTGGGCATCCGATGCATCCCGACGAGTGGTTGCCGACTGGGTTGCTGACTACTTGCCGACTATATTGCGGCCTCGCGCATGCCGCGAATCCGTCGCATCACGGCACAGGGCCTTCGATGGATACTAGTGCGCACTCCGGCCATTCGCAATGCCGCACTGATGCGCGGCGCCCACAGCCGTCGCTGGCGCGCCAACACCCAACACCTTTCTGTTGGCGCGCGGCCATCACACTCCCCCTCCCCGCCCCGCTCGCACAGTGATGCCAGCGCGTGTGCATCGCCCGCAAAGCCTTGTGCCACAACCCTTTCGAAAATTTATTCGCGCAGGTGGCACGCGCTGGCACGCTCCCTGCGATATCTGGTCCGAGCGCGACACCAACCCGATGCTCATCACACCGAAGCCTCACCTACCTGTTTCTGGAGACCATCATGACCAAGCTGACCATCAAGGACCTGTCCTCGACCGAAACCCTCGACGCCCGCGCACTGCATGCCGTACGCGGTGGCTTTGCCTTCGCCCCCATCACCACTGTCTACAGCCCGTTCAAGCTGTCCTTCGACAAGGACGTGAAGATCAACCAGTCGAACCAGCAAATGCAGGACGTGACGAGCTACTTCGGCAACGGCTCGGCCTTCCAGGCCAACATGCACAACAACGTGACGACGAACCAGCACGCCGAGAACAACGTCTACGGCGCCGTCTGATCCGGCATCGCACGCACTCGCACCAGACGCAATTCGCACACCACATCGCACCTGAGTATTTGGAGACTGCCATGAGCACCCTGACCATCCTCGACCTGTCCAGCACCGCCACCCTCGACACCACCGGCATGAAGTCCGTACGCGGCGGCCTCGGTTTCGCCCCGTGGACCAGCGTCTACGCCCCCGTGAAGCTGTCGTTCGACTCCAGCCTGAAGATCGACCAGCAGAACCAGCAGATGCAGAGCGTGAACAACGCCTTCGCCAACGGCTCGGCGTTCCAGGAACATATGCGCAACACGGTGGACACGAACCAGAACGCCACCAACAACGTCTGGCGCTAAGACATCGTCATCGACACGCACCGGCGCGCGGCAGCCCCGCGCGCCACCGCAACACGCACCTGAAGGAGTTCACCATGTCATCGATCATCGTCCGCGACCTTGCCGCCAGCAAGGAACTCGATCGCCAGTCGCTCTCCGCCATTCGTGGCGGCAACAGCTGGCTCAGCCAGGCCGGCAACATGGGTCCGCTGGCCAACGTCAATATCAACATCAACCAGAACGTTCAGCAGTTGCAGCAGGTGAACGTCGCCGCGTTCAACAACAACAAGATCGTCGGCGTGGACCTGGGCAACATCGCGCTGAACGTGAAGCCCTCGCAATGGGGCGGCAACTGGGCTGCAGTCTGAGCCCGGCCAGCGTGCCGCGGTGGTGCCTCGCATTGCGGGCGCCACCGCGGCCACTGCACTTGCCTATACTGAATCGGGCCCGCGCCTGCCCTGGCGCCGCCCGACCGGCGCCATTCCGGCCGGCCGAGGCAAGGTCCGCAAGCTGGAGAACGCCATGGCAGTCATCGTCATCAAGGATTTGTCGGAAAACATGGACCTCGACCGCGAGGCCATGACCGCCATCATCGGCGGCGCCCGATTGGCCGGCCGCTATCGCTGGCAATCGCATCGACGACCATCGCTGACGCGATTGATCCAGTATCCGCAGGGTTTTCCGGGCACGCCGCAGGATGCAGGGGAGGAACGGGAGACCGGGACGCCGCGCAAGTGAAGTGGCTGCGCGCCAGATCCCCGGCACGATAAAGAAACAAGCGAAAAAGCGAGTGAGAAAAGAAAAGCCCGCCAAGCAATTGGCGGGCTTTGGTTGCGGACGGGCCCGGACCTCCTGGGTCTGCGTCACCGGCGATTCCGGTCATTCCTGTGCCAGGCATGTTTCCCATGGATTCCGCCCATGACGCGGACGCCCATCCGGACCACCCGGACAGTCGGAGGAAACGTGGCGATGGCATCAATGACCGCAATGCCCGAGCCGAGCGGCAAGCCAACCTTGCCAAAGGCAGGATCATCGGGACGTGAATCCGTCCGCCCCATTGCGGGCGTGGCCCGCGCACTGGAGTATAGGCAGCGGTCTCCGACATTCAAGCGACGCGGGCTGCGCTTGAATCGCACAATTCACATGCCTGCTTACGTTTGATTACGATTGCGCACGTGTTTGACCGTTTCGCGGTGCAGCAAAAAAATAAGTGTTCTGCTATACTTCGCGCCGTGAGTTTCGCACTGTGAGTTCCGCACCACGCCCGGCATCATCAGCCCATGGCGTATCCGCTGCCCTCCCAATATCTGCTCCCTGCCTCTGTCATCACACGAAGTTCAGACAGGTGCCTGGCCAGAACGCACCGCTCACCTGACGTCGCCTCGTCTCCGATCCTGATGAACAGCCTGTAGTCCATTGCGCTGTTTGCCTGCCAGGGATAATCGACCGGTTGAATATGAATCAGCCAGTTGCCCACCCTGCCTGCCGCCGTGTTGCCAGCTGAGTCTGTCGAACGGCCTACCGATTGGCGCCGAAGCCTTTTTTAAGACTTTGCACTTGCGCCCACCCTCGAGCATCACATTTGCCCCAGGGTGCCATGCATATTTAATACGTACGTACGACATGACCCAGCACGAAGATTTCCGTGCGGAGCAACCTTTTGCCTCCGCCACCGACGCATCCGCCACGCCCGCCGCTGCCGTGAGCCCGCTCGACAAGCTCGACGCCCTGCTCAACACCGACGCAGCCCCGATCGTAGCCGCCGATGTGCCGGAAAGCGGCTTCGCCAAACTCGGCCTCGACGCCGCCATCCTGCGCGCCCTGGCTGAAGCCAACTACAACGACCCGACGCCTGTTCAGGCACAGGCCATTCCCGCATTCCTGGCCGGCAAGGACCTGCTGGTTTCGAGCCAGACCGGCTCGGGCAAGACTGCCGCGTTCATGCTGCCCGCTATCCAGCGCATCAGCGAGAAGCCGCTCACGAATCGCCCGACCGAACCCGCCAAGCGCATGAAGGGCAAGCGTCCCCGTCCGTCGCCCGCGCAGCCGTCGCTGCTGGTGCTGACGCCGACACGCGAACTGGCCCTGCAGGTAACGGAAGCCGCCGCCAAGTACGGCCGCCATCTGCGCCGCATCGTGTGCGCCAGCATCCTGGGCGGCATGCCCTACCCGAAGCAGCTGGCCATGCTTTCGCGCATGCCGGACATCCTCGTGGCCACGCCGGGCCGCCTGCTCGACCATATCGAAGCCGGCCGCATCGACCTGTCCGCGCTGGACATGCTGGTGTTCGACGAAGCCGACCGCATGCTGGACATGGGTTTTGCCGATGACATCGACGCCATCGTGGCCGCCACGCCAGCTTCGCGCCAGACGCTGATGTTCTCGGCCACGCTGGACGCACGTATCGCACAACTGGCCTCGCGCCAGCTGAAGGATCCGCAACGCATCGAGATCGCTGCCGCACGCGCCGACCAGAGCCACATCGAACAGCGCCTGCACTTCACCGACGACATGTCGCACAAGGAACGCCTGCTCGACCATCTGCTGCGCGACGCATCGCTGAAGCAAGCCATCGTGTTCACGGCTACCAAGCGTGATGCCGATTCGCTGGCCGAGCGCCTGTCGGATACCGGTTTCTCGGCTGGTGCCCTGCACGGCGACATGACCCAGGGCGCGCGTAACCGCACGCTGACGGCCCTGCGCCGCGGCAACCTGCGCGTGCTCGTGGCCACCGACGTGGCCGCACGTGGTATCGACGTGCCCGACATCACCCACGTCGTGAACTTCGACCTGCCCAAGCAGGCAGAAGACTACGTGCACCGTATCGGCCGTACCGGTCGTGCCGGTCGCTCGGGTGTGGCGATCAACCTCGTGAACCACAACGACATGTTCCAGTGGAAGCGTATCGAGCGCTTCACGAACAACCGCGTTGACGCCTCCGTGATCGAAGGTCACGAACCGCGTCGCACGCCGAAGCCCCGTTCGAACTTCGGCGGCAAGCCGGGCGGCCGTGACGGCTACCGCGGCAATGGCGGTGGCAGCGGTGGTGGCTATCGTGGCAACAGCAACGGCGGCGGCTATCGTGGCAACTCCGGCAGCGGCGAGCGTAGCTTCGGCGACCGCAAGTTCGGCGGCGAAAGCCGTGGCTTCGGCGACCGTGGCGGCGAGCAACGCAGCTTCGGCGGCGGCGAAAACCGTGGTTTCGGTGATCGCGGCGAACAACGCGGCTTCGGCGACCGTGGCAACACGGGCGGCTATCGCGGCCAAGGCCAAGGTCAAGGCCAGCAACGCGGCTTCGGTGGCGGTGAGCGCAGCTTCGGCGGCGAACGCAGCTTTGGTGGCGGCGAGCGCAACTTCAACCGCGATGGCGCCAATGCCAACCGCAGCTTCGGCAACCGCGAAGGCGGCCAGCGCGACGGCAACCGCGGCTTCGGCGGCGAACAGCGCAGCTTTGGCGACCGCAGCTTCGGCGACCGCAACAACGATCGCGGCGGCTTCGGCGGCCAACGCAACGGCAACAGCCGTTCGCGCTACGAGCGTTGATTCTCAGAAATGAGAAATGAAAAAGGCACCTTCGGGTGCCTTTTTTGTTGGTGCTCCTGAGTTTCACCTGCCCAGTGTTTTCTCCCCTCTCCCGCATAGCGGGAGAGGGGAGCAAGACAACGGAGAGATTTACTCAAACCCCACAACTCCGAAACCCCACAAACGACACATCGTCCTCCGGCAACAACGCTGTCCGCGCCCGCACATGCCGTGCGCGTGCCGGGCTCGCGAACGATACGCCGCGTACGGATTGATGCGTGCCGAAGCGGCCGATGATTTCGCCGTCGGTCGGTTCTGCGACAAACCCGATGTACGGCTCGTACGGCGTGGCCGTCCATTCGCGCAGCGCGCCCCACTGCAGGCCGCGGTTCTGCGTGGCCGCCAGTTCCCATTCCACTTCCTGCGGCAAGCGGCGACCTGCCCAGACACACCAGGCCTGCGCCTCGAACAGCGAGACATGGCGCACCGGCTCGTCGGGATTCAACGTGCGCTCGGTGCCGAAGCGCGATGCCACCCAACTACGGCTGACCGCATGGCGTCCCCAGTAGCGCGGTGCCGAGCGCTCCTGCGTCATCAACCATTGCCGGCCCGCAACCGACCAATAAGACGGATGCTCATAGCCGCGATCCTCGACGAACTCCAGGAACTGGGCGTTGGTCACCAGCGCGGCATCCATCTCGAAGGCCGGGACGTAAATTTTCTGCGGCGGCAATTCGTCGGGCCAGGCAAACCCATCGGCCTCGGCCCAGCCCTGCGTGAAATTGCCGCCCGGGAAATGCAGCGTGCCACCCGACGACTGCGATATCGACGGACCCACGGCGGCGGGCTCCACGGGCGCCATGCCCAGCGCCTGCAGCAGCGTCGCCACGGTCTCGCCTTGCGCGTCCTCATGGCAGAGTGCGCGACGGAACGGGTACAGCGTCGCGTCCTCGTCATCGGGCAACAGCGCGATACGGCGCAGCAGGCCGTCGAGCACCTGCGTGGCATATTGCTTCACGCGGCTCACATCGGGCAGCACGATTTCCCAGCGCTCGTCAGGGCCGATCCGGTCTGGATCGAACCATTCATCGGCGCCATCGAGCAACGACGGCTCGCTGGCTACCGGCAGGCGGATGCCGCCCTGCTCCAGATGACGCACGCCGCGCAGGCACCACCATTCGGCGTGCCAGGCGATATGACCCAGGGTCCACAGCGGCGGGTTGCAATCGTACTGGCGCGGCACATCCCAGCCCTTGCGGGTCTGGCCAAAGGCACCGAGCCACGCGAGCGTGCGATTGCGTGATTCCACCAGCGCCTGCGCCAACCCTTCACGCGGCAGGCGGCGCGCGTCAGGCCATTGCGCATTGCCGCCGGTGAAATGGAGATCGGGAAGCATGGAGAATCCGCTCATCGAAATATCCGTGTCAGAGAATGAAAAAAGGGCCGGCCGGCCCGGCTGCGCGCATTATGACATCGCGCGCGCACGGTTTCCGGCCGGCCCCGCTTCACCCTGCTGGCGGCGCGGCTTCCCGAACTCTCTATCCGCGCGCGTGGAACACCGCGAACCAGCCCTGGGGGTCGGTCCAGCTCACCGGATCGGTGAAGCCAGCCGCTTCAAGCAGGATCGCGAAATCCTCCACCCGATACTTGTGCGAATCCTCCGTGTGGATACGTTCCCCGGCCGCGAATTGGCGCTCGCCCTCCGGCCATCGCACCGTCACGGGCCGCACGCACTCCAGATGCATCTGGATGCGCGACGACTGCGTATCGAAGGTAGCGGCGTGCCGCCAGTCCTCCAGGACAAAGTCGCTGCCGACGATGCGGTTCACGTTGCGCAATACGTTCCGGTTGAACGCGGCAGTCACGCCGAGCGCGTCGTCATAGGCCGCCTCCAGCGTGCTCGCATCCTTGAACAGATCCACACCAATCAGCACGCCGTCACCGGGACTGGCTGCCGCGCGCAGACGCTGCAGCAACGCCAATGCATCGATCGGGCTGAAATTGCCGATGCTGGACCCTGGATAAAAGAACAGCCGACGCCCCCGCCGCACATTCCTCGGCAGGTCCAGCGGCCCGCAGAGGTCCGCGCCCAGCCCCAACATCGGGATCTGCGGATGCTGTTGCTGCAGGCCCGACAGCGTGCCGCGCAGGAAATCGACGGATATATCGACAGCCACGTACTGCGCCGGCTGCAGGCTCGGGAACAACCGCGCCGCCTTCTCGCAGTTGCCAGCGCCGAGATCGATCAGTACGCAGCCACTGCCCGCCCGCGCCGCCATGGCCGGCGCCATATTGTTGAAGATCGATGCCTCGGTGCGCGTGGGGTAATACTCGGGCAGGTCGGTGATGGCCTCGAACAACCGCGAGCCCAACACATCGTAGAAGAACTTAGGGCTGATTCGGGCCTGGGCTTCAATCAAGCCGCGCAGGATCTCCGCACGCAACGCACCGCTATCCTCACGGTATTGCTGCACGAATTCCGGCTGGGGGGCGGCGCCTGCTCGAGCGTGGCCATTGCCAATGACGATGCCCGGTTCGGGCGCTAGCGTCGGCGTGGCGTGATTGTGGTGATTGGCTGAACCGTTGTTGTGGGAGTGGGAGCGGGAACTTGACTGGCTGGGGGGCTGACTGGGTGTCGTAACGGCCGGCATGACTTGTCCTTGTTGTCGATGGGCACTACGTGGCATCCCTCTAAGGCACCGCCTGTGCAAGGCACGGCGGTTGGCCGGGGATGCGCGCCTGTCCTGTCCGACGCACTTCTGCCTGGCCAATCCAAACAGGATAGGTGCATAAGCTTATACACCCACAATACGTTGCATCACTTTACAAGTCTGTCGGGCGATCTCCGTCAGACGCCACGACGGACAATGTCCGATTCTGAATACATACAAACCCCACCTCGGCAGTGCAACATTTTTCCTCGTAGTTCCCTTATAATCGCGTCCAACGTGCTCGGCGGAGTATCTGACGAGCACGAATCCCTTCCAGAAAGGGAAGTTAAAGGGGAGTAGCTTGGGGGCATCTTTGCCCTTAGCACAATCGTCATTCCGAGACGCGACCCGTCTCCGGTTGTGCTGACTCTGACGCGCATTCCGCGGCAGCCAGTCGAGCAAGACCTTTGCACACCTGGTTTCTATGGTTTGCAAAGGCAGCCCCATCGGACTTCCTGCGCTCGCCCCAGATCCCGGATGTGAAATAAAAGACCTTGCTGGCCGCCTGGCCCGCAGCTGTTTCGCACATTGAGGAGCGTACATGGAGTGGTTCACTGATCTGTTCACGATGCAGTTCCTGACGGCACTGCTGTCTATTGTCGTCATCGACCTGGTTCTTGCCGGCGACAACGCCATCGTGATCGCCCTGGCGGCACGTAATCTGCCGCCCCACCTGCAGAAGAAAGCCATTGTCTGGGGCACCGTCGGTGCCGTGGTCGTCCGTTCGGCGATGACCATCGGCGTGGTCTGGCTGCTCAAGATCCCCGGCCTGCTCCTGGTCGGTGGCCTGGCGCTGGTCTGGATTGCCTACAAGCTGCTGGCCGCCGAGGAAGATGGCGACGAGCATGGCGCGGGCGCTGCCACGCTGGTTGGTGCGATGAAAACCATCATCATCGCCGACGCCGTGATGGGCGTGGACAACGTGCTGGCCGTGGCCGGCGCTGCCCATGGCAGCTTCCTGCTGGTAGTGCTGGGCCTGTTGATCAGCATTCCGATCGTGGTCTGGGGTTCGAGCCTGGTGCTCAAGCTGATGTCGCGCTATCCGTCGATCATCTACATCGGCGCCGGCGTGCTGGCCTTCACGGCCGTGAAGATGATCCTGGGCGAACCGATCACGAAGGCGTTCTTCGAGTCGCAGCCCGTGATCAAGTGGGGCCTGTACGTGGTTCTGGTGGGTGGCGTGCTTGGCGCCGGCTACCTGACGCAGAAGCGTCGCGGCTCGCGCGAGACCACCGAAAAGCCGGTGGAAAGCCACTGAACTGGCTGACCTGAGTTGAAGCTGGCCGCCTCCGGGCGGCCAGCTTCGTTAACGGTGCCGATAGGCTAAAATCCCCACCTTGCAGTTAAAACGCCGACATCACATTCCCTTCCCACGCGCCGATGAAACAGTACCTCGACTTCATGCGCCATGTGTTCGAGCATGGCACCGAAAAGTCCGACCGCACGGGCACCGGCACGCGCTCGGTGTTCGGCTACCAGATGCGCTTCGATCTAAGCGTTGGCTTTCCGGTGGTCACGACCAAGAAGCTGCACCTGAAGTCGATCATTCACGAGCTGCTGTGGTTCCTGCAGGGCTCCACCAACATCCAGTACCTCAAGGACAACGGCGTCACGATCTGGGACGAGTGGGCCGATGCCAACGGCAACCTCGGCCCGATCTACGGTTACCAGTGGCGCGCATGGCCCACGCCAGACGGCCGTCATATCGATCAGATCACCGAGGTCGTGCAGCAGATCAAGAACAACCCCGATTCGCGCCGCCTGATTGTGTCGGCGTGGAACGTGGGCGAGATTCCGCAGATGAAGCTGCCGCCCTGCCACGCGTTCTTCCAGTTCTACGTGGCAGACGGCAAGCTGAGCTGCCAGCTGTACCAGCGCAGCGCCGATATCTTCCTCGGCGTGCCGTTCAACATCGCCAGCTACGCGCTGCTGACGCACATGATTGCCCAGCAATGCGACCTCGATGTGGGCGACTTCGTCTGGACCGGCGGTGATTGCCATATCTACAGCAACCACTTCGAGCAGGTGCAGACGCAACTCTCGCGCGAGCCGTTGAAGCTGCCGACGCTGAACATCAAGCGCAAGCCCGACAGCATCTTCGACTACCGCTACGACGACTTCGAACTGGTCGGCTACGAATCGCACCCTGCAATCAAGGCGCCGGTGGCCGTATGACGTTGCTGACCCTGATCGTCGCGCGCGCGCGCAATGGCGTGATCGGCCGCGACAACACGCTGCCCTGGCGCCTGCCCGAAGACCTGCAGCACTTCAAGCGCACCACGTTGGGCGCACCCATCATCATGGGCCGCAAGACTTGGGATTCGATCGGCCGCCCGCTGCCGGGCCGCCGCAATATCGTGGTCAGCCGCAACCGGGACTTGAAGCTCGAAGGTGCCGAGGTGGTGGGTTCGCTCGAGGATGCCCAGCGGCTTTGCGTGGGCGTGGAGCAGGTATTCCTGATCGGCGGCGCACAGCTTTACGCTGAGGCGCTACCGTCAGCGGACCGCCTGATCGTCACCGAGATCGATGCCGACGTGGAAGGGGATGCGCACTTCCCGGCAGTGGATCGTTCGACATGGTTGGAGACAGCCCGCGAGACGCACCATTCGGAGGCGAATGGTTTTGAGTATGCGTTCGTGGTGTATGAGAGGCCGGCTTCGGGGGAGGAGTAAGTCTCCCCGCTTGGGCTAGGCGCCCCTCTCCCGCCTTGTGGGAGAGGGGCGCAACCATCAGGGGGCGAAAGCGCTACGCCTCAATTGCCCCCGGCAATCGTCATCTGTTCGATCAGAATCGACCCAGTTTCCTTGGTCCCGCGCACCAGCGCGTCGGAACCGATACCGACGATCTGCTTGAACATCTCGACCATGTTTCCGGCAATCGTGATTTCTTCCACCGGATACTGGATCACGCCGTTCTCGACCCAGTAGCCCGACGCGCCGCGCGAATAATCGCCGGTGACATAGTTCACGCCCTGCCCCATCAGTTCGGTCACCAGCAGACCAGTGCCCATCTTGCGCAGCATGCCCGCGAAGTCATCGGCGGGCTGGGTCAGCGAGCTGGTCAGCGTCAGGTTGTGCGAGCCGCCAGCGTTGCCGGTGGTCTTCATGCCCAGCTTGCGCGCCGAATAGGTCGACAGGAAATAGCCTTCCACCACGCCGTCGCGCACCACATCGCGCTCATGTACACGCACGCCCTCCTCGTCGAACGGTGCACTGCCCATCGCGCCCGGCAGATGCGGATTCTCGTGGATCTGGATATGCGAGCCAAAGACTTGCTTGCCAAGCGAATCGTGCAGGAACGTGGACTTGCGATACAGCGCGCCGCCCGATACCGCCTGGACGAAAGCGCCCAGCAGGCCAGCGGCCAGCGGCGCCTCGAACAGCACCGGACACTTGCGCGTGGACAGCTTGCGCGCGTTCAGGCGGGCCAGCGCGCGCTCGGCGGCATAGCGGCCAATGGCTTCTGGCTCGGCAAGCGCCTCGGGGGCACGCTTCGACGAGTACCAGTCGTCACGCTGCATGCCACCGCCAGAGCCGGCGATCGGCGCGGCCGACACAAAATGGCGCGAATAAGGGTAGCCGCCCACGAAACCACGTGACGTGGCCAGCACGAATTGGGAATGCTGGGCCGATACGCTCGCGCCATCGCTATTCTTGATCTTCGGGGATACGGCAAACGAAGCGGCCTCGGCACGTCGCGCGATGTCGATGGCGCCAGCGGCATCGATGCTCCACGGATGGAAGAGGTCGAGATCCTTGGGATCGCGTTCGAGCAGATCCTCTTCGGCCAAGCCCGCGCAGTCATCCTCGGCCGTGAACCGGGCGATGTTGTAGGCAGCCTCGGCCGTGGCGCGCAGCGCAGCCGGCGAGAAATCGGAGGTGCTGGCATTGCCGCGACGCTGGCCGATCATGACGGTCACGCCCACGACCTTGTCGCGGTTCTGCTCGATGGTTTCCACCTGCCCCTTGCGTACCGTGACCGACAGGCCGCTGCCTTCGGAAATCTCGGTGGCGGCGTCGCTCGCACCCAGTTCGCGTGCCACGCGCAGCACATCGGCCGCCATGGCCTTGAGCTCGTCCTGGGTATAGGTGAAATACGCGGTCTGTTCGGCGGTCTGGCTCATATGGGCGGGCGTGATCAAAAGTGCAAACGGGAATCATAGCAAGATAAAATGCCGCCCATGACGCGAAATACCCGTAACAACTCCAACGGCCGTTTCCCGGGCGCCTTTGCCCCGGAGGAAGACGACGACCAGCCCATCAGCAAATCCCAGCGCAAGCGGGATTCGACGGCGCTCCAGAAGCTGGGCGCCGAGCTGGAGGCGCTGCCCAAGGACCGCCTGCTGCGCGTGCCACTGCCCGAAGCCGTGGCCGACGCGATCTTCGCCGCCCGCAAGATCACGAATCACGAAGGCAAGCGCCGCCAGATGCAGTTCGTCGGCAAGGTCATGCGCAACCTCGATGAAGAGGAAGTGGCCGCGATCCAGTCCGCGCTGGAAGGCTTCAAGGGCACCAGCAAGGCCGAAACCGCCAAGCTGCACCTGATCGAGCGCTGGCGCGACCTGCTGCTGGCCGATGACGCCAACCTGACCAAGTTCCTGGGCGAGCACCCCAGCGTGGACGTTCAGGCGGTACGCAACATCATCCGCAACGCCCGCAAGGAAAAGGAATCCGGCAAGCCGCCCAAGTACTACCGCGAGCTGTTCCAGGCCATCAAGACGGCGCTGGACATCAAGGCAGGTGCAGCCGAGGAAGGCGAGCCCACCGAACCCGGGGAATCCGACGAATGAACGCAACCGCCACGTCGCCAGTCGCGCGCAGCCATCCCGACGAAATCGTGATCGGTCTGGTATCGATCTCCGATCGCGCCTCGGCCGGCACCTATCAGGACGAAGGCATTCCGGCCCTGCGCGACTGGCTTGGCAAGGCGCTGACGTCGCCGTGGCAGGTCGTGGAGCGACTGATTCCCGATGAGCAGGCGCTCATTTCGAAGACGCTGATCGAACTGGTGGATGTGGTGGGGTGCGATCTGGTGCTGACCACTGGCGGCACCGGGCCGTCGCGACGCGATGTGACGCCCGAGGCGACCCTGGCTGTAGGCACGAAGGAAATGCCGGGATTTGGGGAGCAGATGCGCCAGGTCAGCCTGAAGTTCGTGCCGACGGCAATCCTGTCACGCCAGGTGGCGGTCATCCGCGAAACGCCGAGCCGCGCTGCGTTGATCGTCAACCTGCCCGGGCAGCCGAAAGCCATCCGCGAAACACTGGAAGGACTGCGCGACGCCGACGGCAAACCCGTGGTGCAAGGGGTGTTCGCGGCGATTCCGTACTGCATCGACCTGATTGGCGGCCCGTATATGGAAACCGATGAGGGCGTGGTAAAGGCGTTTCGGCCGAAGAGTGCGGTGCGGGTTAAGCCCGCAGCGGTTTAGGGCTCCCCTCTCCCGCAAAGCAAGAGTGAGGGAGCAAACCGGCGGGGAGCGAGCCGTTACTTCAGCCCCAGATACAACCCGATCGGCACGAACACCACCGCCGCAATATTCCCGAGCAACACGATCGACGCCACCTGGTCCGGCTCCTGTCGGAAGTGGTCGGCAACCAGGAAGTTCAGCACCGCGGGCGGCAGCGCGGCAAAGACGAACAGCAGCCCGCGCTGCAAATCGGTCATTGGCACCCACCACACCAACAGCAGCGCCACGGCAATGCCGGCCAGCGGACACACCGCCGCACCGAGCAGGCCCATGCCCCAGTTGCGCAGGCTCACGTCCTTCATGCGCACACCCAGCGCAAACAGCATCAGCGGCACCGTGGAGTCGCCCAGCAGCTTGATCGATTCGTAAACGGGATCAGGTAACGAAAAATACGGTCGCGCCAGCGACAGTGCCACGCCAGCCACGGTGGCCAGCACCATTGGATTACGCGCGATCTGCGTGAGCGAGGCGTGACGGTTGACGATTTTCAGCCCGATCGTGAAATGCATCAGGTTGGACGCCGCGAACAGTGCCACGGCAGGCGCCAGACCCACCGGTCCGAACGCAAAGACGGAGAGCGGCAACCCCATGTTGCCGCTGTTGTTGAACATCATCGGCGGCACGAAAGTGCGGGGATCGGCCTTCAGCACCTTGGCTACCACGTAGGCCAGGATGCCCGATCCGATCACCACGGCCACCGCGCAGGCCAGCAGCACCAACTGGTCCGCCAGCACGAAATCCTTGCTGATGAACGCCGACACGACGAGCAGCGGTGCGATCACATCGAGCATGGCCCGGTTGATACCGGTCATGTCCGGATGGGCACGACGCCCGTAGATCCAGCCAATCAGGATGATCAGGATGACTGGCGTGATGATCGAGACGATGCGCGTGAACATGGCGGCGGGGAAAAAAGCTATCGGGACGGCGTAGCCGCCCCGTCAGGGCCAGCCCGCCAACTTCTCATGCGGGCGCGGGACTCAGGCGGCAGGCGCATCCGGAGCCGGTGCTTCGGGAGCCGGCAGCGACGCGGCCGCCTCGGCCGGCGTCTTGATGAAATGCTGGCGGTAGTAGCGCAGTTCTTCCACCGACTCCAGGATATCCGCCAGCGCCGTGTGCAACTGGCGCTTGTGGAAACCCTTGTGGATGGCCGGCTCCCAGCGCTTGCACAGTTCCTTGAGCGTCGAGACGTCGAGATTGCGATAGTGGAAGAACGCCTCGAGCTTCGGCATGTAACGTGCCATGAAGCGACGATCCTGACAGATGGAATTGCCACACATCGGCGACTTGCTGGCCGGCACCCAGCGCTTCAGAAACGCGATCAGTTCCGCCTCGGCCTGCGCCTCGGTCAGCGTGGACGCCTTGACCTTGTCGATCAGGCCCGAACGGCCGTGCGTGCCCTTGTTCCAGTTGTCCATGCCATCGAGCACGGCATCGGACTGGTGGATCACCAGCACCGGACCTTCGGCCAGGATATTCAGTTCGGAGTCAGTGACCACTACCGCCACTTCGATAATCCTGTCGGTGTCCGGCTGCAGGCCGGTCATCTCCATGTCTAGCCAGACGAGGTTGTTTTCACTTTTCACGGAGGATGCGGCGGGGCTTGTCATCTTGCGGTACGGCTCGATATGGGATTCGGAAGGGATTTTCCCCGGGCGCGGCTGGCTCGGGGGCGAACAACTTATAATTCTCGCATATCTGCCCCGAATGGCGTCCGCGCAGCTTTTGCGCACTGCGTCATCCCAACAAGGCTTGCCGATGTTCACGTTGATCTTTCTTGCCGCCCTGGTCGTCATGGTGCTGACCAAGCTCTGGCTGGCCTCCCGCCAGATTCGCCATGTCGCCCGCCACCGCGGCGCCGTGCCCGAACGGTTTGCCGACACCATTACCCTCTCCGCCCACCAGAAGGCCGCCGACTACACCATCGCTCGTACCAAGCTGTCGATGCTGGAGGTACTGACCGGTGCCGCCGTGCTGATCGGCTTTACGATGCTGGGCGGCCTGCACGCACTGAACCAGTTCTGGCTGCAGGTCTTTGACGGCGGCGGCTATTTCTATGGCGTGGCACTGGTAGCCAGCGTGGCGCTGATCGGCGGCCTGTTCGACCTGCCCTTCTCGCTCTACGGCCAGTTCGTGATCGAGCAGCGCTTTGGCTTCAACAAGATGACCGTGGGACTGTGGCTGGCCGACCTCGCCAAGATGGCCGCGGTCGCCACAGTGCTGGGCCTGCCGCTGCTGCTGGCCGTGCTCTGGCTGATGGATCGCGCCGGCACCTACTGGTGGCTCTATGCGTGGCTGCTCTGGGTGGGTTTCAGCCTGTTGCTGCAGGTCATAGTGCCGACATTCATCGCACCGCTGTTCAACCGGTTCGAGCCGCTGACTGACGACAGCCTGCGCGTACGCATCGAGGCGCTATTGCGCAAGTGCGGCTTTGCCAGCAAGGGCCTGTTCGTGATGGATGGCAGCAAGCGTAGCGCGCACGGCAATGCCTATTTCACCGGCTTTGGCGCCGCCAAGCGCATCGTCTTCTTCGACACGCTACTGGCCCGTCTAGACGGCGAGGAAGTGGAAGCGGTGCTGGCGCATGAACTCGGCCATTTCAAGCGTCGCCATGTGGCCAAGATGATCGCGGTCACGTTTGCGCTGTCGCTGGTGTTCCTGGCGGTGCTGGGCTGGCTTGCCACGCGCGAATGGTTCTACATGGATCTGGGCGTGCTGCCGAACCTGGGCACCAGCAACGATGCGTTGGCCCTCGTGCTGTTCTTCCTGGCGCTGCCGGTCTTCACCTTCATCCTCGGACCGCTGGCCAGCCAGTCGTCGCGCAAGCATGAGTTTGAGGCCGACGAGTTTGCCGCGCATCAGACCAATGCCGGCCATCTGGTGTCGGCACTCGTGAAGCTGTACAAGGACAATGCGTCGACGCTGACGCCCGACCCCATCTATAGCGCTTTCTATTACTCGCATCCGCCTGCCGCGCAACGGATCGATCGCCTGCTCTCGTACAACGCATGAACCGCAGCTCCCGCCACCAGAACGCCGGGAAGGGTGCCGGCAAGGGCGCCGAGTCCGAATCCGCATTGATCGTTGCCGCGCATGGCCGCCACTACGTGGTGGAGCGCGCAGACCACTCGCATCTGCACGCCTTCCCGCGCGGCAAGAAGAGCGACGCCGCCGTGGGCGACCACGTTCGCATCGAACTCGCTGCCGCCGACCAAGGTGTGATCACGGCCATCGAGCCGCGCAAGAATCTGCTGCACCGCTCCGACCAGTTCAAGTCGAAGCTGCTCGCCGCGAATATCGATCAGGTCATCATCGTGCTCGCAACAGAGCCGAGCTTTTCGGAGGATCTGCTGGGCCGCGCTCTGGTCTCGGCCGAGGCGCTGGCCATCCGCCCGCTGGTGATCCTGAACAAGACCGACCTGACCGCGCGCCTTGACGATGCGCGGCGCCGGCTCAAGCTCTATCAGGACCTTGGCTACGACACGCTGGAGTTGTCCGTGAACAGCCGCCCCGAGGAAGCACTGGCCGCGCTGCAGCCGCGCACCGCGGGTGTGTCGAGCATCATGATCGGGCAGTCGGGCATGGGTAAATCGTCGATGCTGAACCTGCTGATTCCCGGCGTGGAAGCCCAGACGCGCGAAATCTCGGCCAAGCTCGATTCCGGCAAGCACACGACCACGTTCACGCGGCTGTATCACCTGCCCGAGACGTGGGCGGTGGTGGATGGCAAGCCAGGCTACCTGATCGATTCACCCGGCTTCCAGGAATTTGGTCTGCACCATCTGAGCGAAGGCATGCTCGAACGCGCATTCCCGGAGTTCCGGGAGCGCCTGACGGATTGCAGGTTCTACAACTGCCATCACATCAACGAGCCAGGCTGCGGCGTGCTGGGCGCCATCGAAGGCGGTGACATCTCACCGCGCAGGCATGAGCTCTATACCCAGTTGCTGCACGAGTCGAGGCAGCAGAAGCCTTGGTGATTTGAGATATTTTCTTGAGGGGTGCTCCCCTTTCCGGCCATGCGGGAGAGGGGAGAAAACCAGAGGGCGTGGTGAGTTACCCGACCCACAACGCCAGCGAAATCATCGCCAGCAGCAGCATCCACAAGATCACCGCACGCCAGACCAGTCCGATGGCCGATTGCAGCGTGCGGATGCCGGGGTCCATGCCGAATTCGGGCGGTACCGGTTCCGCATCGCCCATGCCGGGCGCGTAGTCCACGCCAGCCAGGCTTGTGCGCAGCATCACACTCGAATCCTCTTCTGCCAGCGGCTGGCCCAGCCGGACGCCGAGCGCGCCGCCGCCGCTTGCCAGCAGGATGCCGTTGACGGCATCGTTCCACTTGCGTGCGTGGTTGCGCCACGCATAGACCGCGTCCTCGAAGTTGCCGACGATGGCAAACCCGATGGCGGTCAGTCGGGATGGCACCCAGTCCAGCACATAGAACGCCCGCGCAGCAAAGCGGCCCAATGCAGGACTGCGCTCGTTCGACGGCACGTTCCACTGACGATTCAGGAATTCGGCCGTGCGATACAGCACCACACCACCGGGGCCAATCGGCACCAGGAACCAGAAGAACACACCGAACACGTGACGATGCACGGCCACGATGGCCGCTTCCAGCGTATGGCGCACGATCTCGCTGACTGGCATGTCCACGGTGTCGATCTCCGTCCACTCATACAACAGCGTGCGGGCCGTATGCAGGTCGTCGCGGTTGAGCGCTTCGTGAATATCGGTGAAGTAGTGGCTGAACTGGCGGAAGCCCAGCGTGAGATACAGCAGCAGGACATTCCACGCGAGCGTCAACGCCACGCTGATCGAAGCCAGCAGGTAGTGAACGATCACGGCGGCCAGCACGAGCGGCAGCACGACGGTCAGCCACGCCAGCGCGGCATCGCGCGGGCGGCCTGTATCGAAGGCGTGTTCGGCACGTTCACCTAATACGCGAACGATGTCGACAATGGGATTGTTCCGTCCCAGGGCACGGAACTGTTCGGCAATCAGTGCCAGCAGAATGGAAACGAATGTCATCGCGGGACGATTATTCAGCGCGCGGCGAAGTGCCGCGGCGGTCGCATGGCGGATAGTGCAGACGATAGCATAGCGGCAAGGCAACTTTGCAAAAGACCTGTAAGTGCTGGTAAGCAAAACGCCCGCCCCGGTGAGGGGGCGGGCGCTCTGACGCCAGCTACGGCCACGTTACTCAAGGCAGGTCGAACACCAGCACTTCGGCGCCCTCGCCCTTTTCGATGCTCACGGCACTTTCACCTTCCATCTGGGCGGCGTCGCCAGCTTCCAGCGGCTGACCATTTACCGTGACACGTCCCCGCGCCACATGGACATACGCCTTGCGACCCGGCTGCAGCGCCAGCGTGGCAGCCTCATCGTCATCAAACAGACCGGCAAACAATCGTACGTCTTGATGGATCACCACCGAACCTTCGGCGCCATCCGGGCTGCCCACCAGGCGCAGGCGGCCACGCTTGTCTGCCGCGTCGAAGCGCTTTTCCTCGTAGCCCGGCTCGATGCCCTGCTGGTCAGGCACGATCCAGATCTGGAGGAAGTGCGTGGTGTCGTGCTGGGCGTGGTTGTATTCCGAATGGCGCACACCGGTGCCGGCGCTCATCCGCTGTACGTCACCCGGCCGAATCACGCTGCCGTTGTCCATGCTGTCCTTATGGGCCAGTTCGCCCTCCAGCACATAGCTGATGATCTCCATGTCGCGGTGGCCGTGCGTGCCAAAGCCCATGCCTGGCGCCACGCGGTCCTCATTGATCACACGCAGCGGGCCGAACTGGATGTGGCGCGGGTCGTAGTAGTCGGCAAACGAGAACGTGTGATACGACTTCAGCCAGCCATGATCCGCATAACCGCGCTCTTCAGACTTACGGATTTCAATCATTTTGATGGCCCTCCTTAGGCCTGGTCTTCGACCCCCGTTAGCGGCTTGTTTGCTGGGGCTTGGGGGTCAGCAACGTTTCGATGCTAGGCAGTTTAGGGGAGCGGGAGTATATTTGCGGACACCGCCTTAGAAGCAGTTGTTCAGAAAATCTGAATATGCCCCTGTCACTAGAATCACTCGAAGTCCTTGACGCCATCGAGCGCAAGGGAAGCTTTGCCGCCGCTGCCCACGAGATGGGCAAGGTGCCGTCCGCCCTGACCTATGTGGTCCGCAAGCTCGAAGAAGATCTCGACGTGCTGCTGTTCGACCGGCGGCGCCATCGCGCGGAACTGACGCCAGCCGGACGCGCGTTGCTCGACGAGGGGCGCCACCTGCTGCATGCGGCTGACGACCTGGCCCGCCGCGTCAAACGGCTTGCAACGGGCTGGGAGGCCAGCCTCAACATCGCCGTCGACGATCTCGTCAATTTCCGCGCGCTGCTGCCCGTCATTCAGGACTTCTTTGCCGAAAACACGGTCACGCGACTACGTTTTTCCAAGGAGGTGCTCGGCGGCACATGGGACGCACTGGTCAGCAACCGCGCGGACATGATCATTGGCGGCGCCTACGAGATTCCGAGTACGCAGGGGTTCCAGGTCCGGCCTCTCGGCACGATCCCGTTTGTCTTTGCCGTAGCGGCGCATCATCCGCTGGCCACCGAAGAAGGGCCGCTGACGACGATTCAGATCGCACGGCACCGGATCGTGGCCGTGGGCGATACCTCGCGCAACCTGCCGGCGCGTACCCATGGGGTGCTGGCCGGCCAGGACGTGCTCGTGGTGCCCACCATGCGAGACAAGCTCGAAGCACAGATCCGTGGCCTGGGCTGCGGCTGGCTGCCCGCGCCAATGGCACAGCCGCACATCGAAAGCGGCGTGCTACAGGTGCGCGAGACTGTGGAAGTTCGGGCGCCCGGCAACTTCAAGGTGGCATGGCGCACCAATACGCGCGGCAAGGCCGTGCAGTGGTGGAGCAACAAGCTGGAAGATCCACGACTGGCGCAGGCGCTGATGCAGCAAGCGCCGCAGGGGCAGCCGGAGTCACTGGATGTCTTGCTGCCGCCGTCATCGGAAGCCCCGCTGTAACCGGGTCGGCTGGCAGTCCGCATGACGCAACGCTATCGGGGGCGCTTTGCCCCCTCCCCCACGGGTCCGCTGCATCTGGGTTCGCTTGTCACGGCGCTGGCCAGTTGGCTCGACGCCCGTGCCCATGACGGCGGCTGGCTCGTACGAATCGAGGACATCGACTATCCACGCTGCGTGAAGGGCGCCGATGACGATATCCTGCGCACGCTCGCCGCGCTAGGGCTGCATCCCGACGAGCCACCCGTCTGGCAGAGCCGCCGCGAAACCCGCTACGCCGAAGCACTGCATTCGCTGGAAATCGCCGGCCAGCTCTACTCGTGCGGCTGCTCGCGCCGGGAAATTGCCGATTCATTGATACACGTGCGCGAGCGACACCAGACGCTCGGCTACCCGGGCACCTGCCGCAATGGCCTCCGTGGCAAGCTGCCCCGCGCATGGCGCGTGCGCGTACCCGACGGCGATGCCGCGACCGTCTGCTTCGACGATCGCTGGCAGGGCCGTCAATGCCAGAACCTCGAAACGGAACTCGGGGATTTCGTATTGCGCCGGGCCGATGGACTCTGGGCCTATCAACTGGCCGTAGTGGTCGATGACGCCGCGCAGGACATCACGCATATCGTGCGTGGCGCGGACCTGCTCGATTCCACGCCGCGCCAGATCCATCTTCAGCACCTGCTCGGCCTGCCTACGCCGTCGTACCTGCATGTGCCGGTTGTCGTGAACGCGGTGGGCGAGAAACTCAGCAAGCAGAGCGGCGCCGAAGCGCTGGACACGGCTGCACCGCTCGATGCGCTGCGCCAGGCTGGCGCGCATCTCGGCATCGTGAACGGCGAAGGGAATGTGCCCGCGTGGCTGGAGACCGCCACGGAACAGTGGAAAGAAAAACTGGCGGCATCGAACTAGTCGATCCGCCAGCTTTTATCGCTTGCCGCCTGAAGCGTCAGGACTTGCGCGGTACGCCGCCGAGCAACGCTGCAACGGGACGCTTGGGCGCCTGACGGCCACGCGTCAGCGCAGCAGCAAGTTCGTCTTCCGTCTTCGGTGCTGGCGTGTAGTTGCCCGACGGCTCGTACGGACGCGAGAAGAACGGATCGTCGGACGGACGGAACGCCTGACGCCCGTTTGGCTCGGTACGGCGGCGGCGCGTGGTCGATTCTTCCTCGGTGGCGCCATTCTCGCGCGGACGGCGCGTTTCGGTGCGCTGGCGGCGACGGTCGGATTCTTCCTGACGGGCGCGCTCGCCAGTCGGGTCGAAGCCGTCGAGCGTGCCACGCGGCACGGCGCGCTTGATCAGCTTCTCGATATCGGCCAGCAGGCGATCATCGCTGCCCGGCACATAGATCGAAAGCGCATCGCCGCTGGCGCCGGCGCGGCCCGTACGGCCGATGCGGTGCACATAATCTTCGGCGCTGAACGGCAGATCGAAGTTGATCACGCACGGCATGGCGGGGATGTCGAGGCCACGCGCGGCCACGTCGGTAGCCACCAGCGCATCGATCGTGCCCGTCTTGAAACCCTCGAGCGTCTGCATGCGCTCGGTCTGTGTCTTGTCGCCGTGGATCGCCGCGGCGTTGATGCCCTCGCGCTCCAGATGGCGTGCCAGTCGCGAGCAGCCAATCTTGCTGTTCACAAACACGATGCATTGCTTGGACTGCTGGGCGTCGGCGCGCTGCTTGAGCAGGTGCACCACTGCAGCTTGCTTGTGACCGTCCTGCACCGGGTACACGATCTGGCGCACGTTCTCGTTCGTCGAGTTGCTGCGTGCTACTTCGATCGTGACCGGCTGCTTGAGGTAGCTCGAAGCCAGCTTCTTGATTTCGGGCGAGAACGTGGCCGAGAACAGCAGCGTCTGGCGTTGGGCCGGCAGCAAATTGATGATGCGCTGCAGATCCGGCAGGAAGCCCATGTCGAGCATGCGGTCCGCTTCGTCCAGCACCAGCATCTGCACTTGCGACAGGTTCACCGACTTCTGCTGCACGTGATCGAGCAATCGGCCCGGCGTGGCGACGAGGATTTCCACGCCACGGCGCAGCGCCTCGGTCTGCGGGTTCATGTCCACACCGCCGAACACCACCGTGCTGCGCAGGTCCGTGTGCTGCGCGTAACGCGCCACGTTGTCGTAGACCTGATCGGCGAGTTCGCGCGTCGGCGTCAGCATCAGCGCGCGCACCGGATGACGGGCGGGCGATGCACTGGCATTCGACAGCGGCAGCAGCCGCTGGATGATCGGCAGCGCGAAACCTGCCGTCTTGCCCGTGCCGGTCTGCGCGGCACCCATGACATCCTTGCCCAGCAGCACCACCGGAATGGCCTGCGCCTGGATCGGCGTGGGCTTGGTGTAGCCCTGGTCGGTCAAGGCGCGCAGGATACGCGGGTCCAGCCCGAAGCTCTCGAACGTCTGCTCAGTGGCTGGGGTCTGGTCTGGGGTGGTGGTCATCGTCATCTATGGTGTGTCAGTCTCGGCGCGGAGCCGGGGCAACGGACACGCGTCTATACGGTTCGCGGGCAACAGATCGCGGTCGCCAAACCCGGCGAAAAGATGCGAAAAGATGAATTGCCCGGAAAATCAAAGACTTGGATTCTACCACCAGACTAAGAGGGGTGGGCAGCGGGCGCGATTGGGAGTATTGGGGGCTGGGGTGTCAGGGGTGTGACGCGGCGTGCTCCCCTCTCGATCTTTTGCTCCCCTCTCCCGCCTGCGGTGTATAGCCCGGACACATAGGTAACACCTGTTCGGAGACATGGGTAACACATCTAGACTGGCTGGCAGTGTCTTTTGGGAGACCTGCCATGCCGTGGAAGGAAGTGTCACTCATGGATCAACG
>Ga0102591_1000463_pt1 | contig 77962 bp, 67 predicted proteins | sample AraplaCol_mCL_r2_2_FD_76860 | JGI IMG/M metagenome (GOLD analysis project Ga0102591, IMG submission 76860) | Arabidopsis root microbial communities from North Carolina, USA - plate scrape MF_Col_mCL_r2 (SPADES assembly) (version 2) | ecosystem: Host-associated > Plants > Roots > Endosphere... | reverse complement strand
TCGATCACCGACAGCGCACGTTCCTCGCCCAGCGCCTTGTTCAGCACGCTCTTGATGAACGAGCTGGAGTCGACGTTGAGCGCCAGGTATTGCTCGGTCTCGCCGCGGAACTCGGCCAGCACCTCGGCCATTTCCTCGCGCGTCACCGCATTCAGGCTGGCCATGGCGGAGCCAAGCTGCTGCACTTCGCGCGGCGACAGGTGCTTGAAGACCTCGGCCGCAGCATCTTCGCCCACGGCCATCATCAGGATGGCGCTCTTCTGTACGCCCTTCTCGGGCGCTGCCTTGTTAGCCTTCGTCATTTGCCATCCAGGTCTTGATTACGCTGGCGACCAGGCGCGGGTCGCGTTGCGCGGCGTCGCGCACCAGGGCGAGATCGCTTTCGTATTTCGCGGCAAGGCGCAGCACTTCCGGATTGGTTTCCTCCTCCGGCGGCAGCAGCACGGCTTCCGCAGTGGTGCCATCGGCGGATTCCGTCAGGGCCGGCACCGGCGGTGCGGTGTACTTGCGCAGCACCGGACGCGCCACCTTGAACCACAGGAACACGGCCAGCAGGGCCAGGAGCAGGTAGCCGACGCCGGTCTTGGCCAGGTCGATCATCTGCGGCTGCTTCCACAGCGGCAGTTCCGGTTCCTTGTTGTTCTCGGCGGTGAACGGGCTGTTGACCACGTTCAGGGAGTCGCCGCGATCGGCCGAGAAGCCCATCGCTTCCTTGGTGAGGTTCTCGATCTGGGCGATTTCCTTGGCCGACAGCGCCTCGGTAATCGGCTTGCCCTTGGCGTCCACCTTCGAGCGGTAGTTCACGACCACAGCCACGGACAGACGCTTCACGCCACCCGGAGCCTGCTGGATGTGGCGCACCGAGCGATCCAGTTCGTAGTTCGTCGTGGCATCGCGGCGGCTGCTGCTCGGGCCGGTCTTCTCGGCGGTCTGCGTTTGCTGGCCTTGCTGGTTAGCCTGGGCCGGCGGATTCGGCTGACCCGGCTGGCGCGGCGGCTGCGGCGTGGTCACCGGCGCCACGGCGGCGGCAGGCGGCTGGTTCGACAGCGCACCCGGCACGCCACCCACGGGGGTGCCGTTCTGCTGGTTGGACTCGCTGGTCTGCTGGCTGCGGATGGCGGCGCGTGTCGGGTCCTGGTTCGGCTTGAAGCTTTCGTCGGTGTGTTCGACGGACGAGAAATCGACGTCGGCGGTGACCTGGGCGTGGACGTTGTCCTTGCCGAGGATCGGGGCCAGGATCGATTCCACGCGCTTGACGTAGCTCTGTTCCACCTGCTGCACGTACTTGAGCTGCGTGGCGTCCATCGAGCGGTCGCTGGTGCCCGAGAGCAGGTTGCCGTGCTGGTCGACGATCGAGATCGACTTCGGCGTCAGTTCCGGCACGCTCGACGACACCAGATGCGTGATGGCGGCCACCTGGCCCTCATCGATGGCACGGCCCGGGTAGAGCTGCAGCACCACGGAGGCGGTGGGCTTCTGGCGCTCGCGCACGAACAGCGTGGGCTTGGGGATGGCCAGGTGCACGCGTGCGGACTGCACGGCGCCGATCGATTCGATCGAACGGGCGAGTTCGCCTTCCAGGCCGCGCTGGTAGTTGACCTGCTCGGCAAACTGGCTGATACCGAACTTCTGGTTGTCCATCAGTTCCATGCCCGTGGTGCCGCTCTTGGGCAGGCCCTGGCTGGCCAGGCGCAGACGGGTCTCGTGCACCTTGTCTGACGGGACCATGACCGCACCGCCGCCTTCAGCGAACTTGTACGGCACGTTGGCCTGCTGCAGGGCCTGGATCACCGCGCCGCCGTCACGTTCGGACAGGTTGGTGTACAGCACCTTGTAGTCGGGCTGGCGGGACCACATCACGCCCACGGCGATGGCGGCCACCAGCGCGGCGCCGCCCAGCATCAGGGGCAGGCGCGGATTGGCCTTGAGCTTCTCGAGCACGGCCGCGCCGCCGGCCGGCAGGGTAGCTGCCGCGTTCATGCGCGCATCTCCGGCTTGGCCGGGCAAACCCTGCCCTTGCCATACTGGCCTTTGCTGCCGTTATTCATTCCGGCACGGCTCACATTACGCTGCTGACAAAACACGCGCACTCCCCGCGATAGTTGATGTTCCTTGTGCCGTGGGCAGTCGGGCAATACGCCACGAACTGCCAGATCCGGCACGGTAGCGATCATCGGTCAGAAGGCGGAAGGACAATTGGCGGAATAGCGGAGGTTTCCCCCCCGAATTCATCCTTTGGTAGGAGGCGGGGCACCAGTACATTGCGAGGGCTGAAACAGGGTGGCGAGTGATGTTTTCGCCATGTTCCCTGTCAACCGATTCATCCAATTACTGAAAGCCATGTCCATTTCCTCGATCGAAGGCATGCTGCAGCAACTGCGCGGACTGGCGCAGGCGGCTGGCGGCGGCACTCCCAGCCAGGCTTCCACGGCCGTGGCGGGGGGCTTTTCCGGCGAACTGCAGAAATCGCTGCAACGCCTCAACGCCACCCAGGAATCCGCCTACGGCAAGGCCGAGGCATTCGAACTGGGCAAGCCGGGCGTGGCGCTCAACGACGTCATGATCGACATGCAGAAGGCCAACATCTCCTTCCAGACCGCCGTGCAGGTGCGTAACCGCCTGGCCGCCGCGTATCAGGAAATGATGAACATGCCGGTGTAACCGTGTCATCGCGTCTGGGGCCAACCGGCCCCGGAACGAAAGAAGGCCATGCGGCTTGTACAGCGGCATGGCCTTTTTTGTTGCTTCCCGCCAAAACTCAGACCCGGAAATACTCCTCCGCTGCCCGCTCCTTCGCAGGCTTGCAAACCAGATCGCCGCCCTGCCCGTTGTAGACCAGGCAGTTGCCCGGTGTATCGCGGTTCAGCACGCTGACGCCCTGTGCCACCACCGAGCCATCTCGTACATGGCTGCGGCCGATGATGGCCGTGTTCGGGTACATCACCACACCGTCGCCGATGACAGGTGCCACGCCGTGGTTCTTGCCGACCGTCGAGTTCTGGTACAGCACGAGGTAGTTGCCGTAAGTGGCCTTCGCCAGCACGATGCCGACCGAATGGCCGATCAGGAAGACTTCGGGCAGCTCCACTTCGTAGAACATGTCGATGGCGTTGAGCGCCTTGTTCAGCAGGAAGAGCTTCGTGCAGGACTCGGCATCGCGGTCGTTGCGCCAGATCGTATTGGCCAGGTAGTACAGGTACTGGCAATACTGCGACGAGTGCAGGTAGTTGAACTGTCCGGGCCGCCACATGCGCACGGCATCGATGCAGCGGCCCGTGCGGGCCAGTGCTTCGTCGATATGGCGCGTGACCACCGGCAGCAGCGTATCGTGACGGCCGTCCGGTACGAGGTTGGCGACCTGTGCGCACGTGTAGGCCGCGAGCGATGCGCGGGTCTGGCCGATCAGTTCCATGGGCGGATAGTCTCCAGATACGTTGCCACCATCGACTGCACGTCGCGCGGCGTCACGCCCAGCGCGCGCAGTGCCGAAGTGCTGCATACCGCCGCGCGCTGCACGGGCGACGAGCGCGAGAGGTTGATGTCCCAGCCGGCGTTTCGAAAGACTTCCGCAAGCTGTCCGTTGGACACGTTCTCGCCGCTGGCGACGTTGAAGATGCCACCGGCGCGGCGCGTGGAGATGGTTTCCAGCGCCAGCACCACGTCGTCGAGGTGGATGTAGTCGCGCACGTAGCCCGCATCGCTGTCGAGCCGGAACGCGCGCTCGGAGGCGGCGCGTACCAGCCATTCGGACAGGAAGCCGGGCGAGCCTTCTTCCCAGTCGAACACGCACGATAGGCGTGCCACGGCGGTGCGGCCATCCGCGACGGTCAGGCAGAGGTTCTCGCCAAGACCTTTCGAGAAGTCGTACAGCGCGCGCGGATTGGCCGGCTGCAGCGACAGCGCAGCCGCTTCATCGCCTTCGGGCAACTGCGAGCTGTCATAGAGCCGTGTGGACGACAGATAGACCAGATGCTCGTAGCGATTGGCGCGCAGCACGTCGGCCAGCAACGTGACGTGCGCGGCCACGGTGTCGTAGGGACGTGCCGCGTAGTCGGCGGTCAGCCCCGCGCAATAGAACACATGGCCCAGGTCGCGGCTGAACAGCGCGCGGTCGCCGCGCGCTGGCACCCAGACTTCATGGCCGGCACGCCGCAGCGTGTCAGCCAGGCGGCGGCCGACAAAGCCGGCGCCACCAATCACCGTACAGCGCATGGCGTTCCTCAGTTCACCGGGTGATGCAGCGCCGGGTCACGGTGCCACAGCAGCTTGGGGCTCACGCCCGGCACGACCGCGAAGTCCTTGCCGGCCAGCAGCGACGGGTCCTTGACGGCCACCATGTTGAAGCCGTGTGCCGGACCTTCCAGGAAGACCTTGTCCACCGGCACCAGTTCCACCGGACGGCCCTGCATGTCGACGTTCGAATTGAAGTCGCGCACGGCGTAGACGTGGTAGCCGTAGCCCTTGAGCAGCGTGATGATCTCGGCGTTCTCCAGGCCGCGGCTCCAGTCCACGTAGTGGCGGTGCACTTCGAACACGAGGTTCGGGGCTTCGCCGGCCGGGCGGGCCAGTTGCTTGGCAGCACCCTTGAACACGTTCAGTTCGGCACCTTCGATGTCGAGCATGATCAGGCTCAGCTTGTCGACGTTCTGCTGTGCGCAGTAGTCGTCGATCGTCACCGTATTAAAACTGTCGTCGTCGGCCGGACCCGAGGTATGCACGGCGTGCGCGAACGAGTCATGGCCTTCCAGGCGCAGTTGCGTGGTGCTGTCGGACCACAGGCCCAGGCGCCAGCTCTGGATGTTCTCGACGTGGTTCAGCGCGGCGTTGTTGCGCAGCATGCCAAGCTGGTCGGCGTTCGGCTCGAACGCGTGGCAGGTGCCGCCAGCGCGCGCCAGCTGGCGGGCCATCATGATGACCTGGTCGCCAAAGTACGCGCCGCCCACGACGGCATGGCCGCCGCGCTCGCACAGCTTGACCAGCAGCTTGGTGGTCTGCGGTTCCCATACGTGATCCGGCTGCGCCGGCGTGCTCATCAGGAAGTCGCGCGCGATCTTGGTGCGATACAGGAATTCGAACACGGTGCCATCGGCCAGCGTCTTGCGCAGGCGCGACTGCTCGTCGTACATGGCATCGACGATCGGACCCGTGATGTCATCGCGCACGCTGCCTTCGTAGCCGGACAGGTCCTGCTCGATGTTCTTGCACAGGGCGATGAGCTTGTCGCGGGCGGCGGTGCTGCCGCCCACCGTGCGCAATGCGTCGGAAAGCTTCTGCAAGTTTTCAGTAGTCATGGGTGGCTCCGCTTCGGGTAGTCAGTTTTTTGGTTGGGATGAACGGTTATCGCAGGCCGAGTGCGGCCAGCGAGGGGAGGGCCTGGTCCTTTGCGGAGATCATGCGTTCCGCGCAGTCCGGCCAGTCAATGCCGATGTCGGGGTCGTCCCAGCGCACGCCGGCACTGCTGCCGGGCGCGAACGGCACCGTCATCTGGTAGAACACTTCGGAGCGCGGCGTCAGCGTCTGGAAGCCGTGTGCCACGCCCTTCGGGATATAGATGGCCCGCTGGTCCTCGGCATCGAGCACCACAGCCTGCCATTGCAGGAACGTGGGCGATGCGCGACGCAGATCCAGGATCACGTCATGCACCGCGCCCGTGGTCACGCGCACGAGCTTGTCTTCGGCGTATGCGCCATGCTGGAAATGCATGCCGCGCAGGATGCCTGCGCGCGTGTTGCGCGAGACGCTCTGCTGCACGAAGCGCGCGTCGATGCCATGCGCGGCGAACGTCTCCACGCAGACGGTGCGGGCAAAGAAGCCCCGCTCGTCCTGCAGCGGTTCCGGATCGACGAGCCAGGCGCCGGCGATGCGGGCCGGTGTGAAGATCACGGCAGCACCACCGTTTCAGGGATTGCCACCACGAAGCGGCCACCCCAGGCGCGGATGCCAGCCATCTGCGTCATGACCTCGTCCTTGATGTTCCAGGGCAGGATCACGAGATAGTCGGGCTTGCGTTCGTCGATGACTTCGGGCGCCAGCACGGGGATGCGCGAACCGGGCAGCAGCTTGTCCTGCTTGGCCGGGTTGCGGTCCACCACGTATTCGATCAGGTCGCTGTCGATGCCGCAGTAATTCAGCAGCGTGTTGCCCTTGGCGGCGGCGCCATAGGCGGCCACGCGCTTGCCCTTGCGGCGCGCATCGATCAGGAAGGCGAGGAAGTCCACACGCGCACGGCGCACACCTTCGGCAAAGGCCGCGTAGCGCTCGGTCGACGCCAGGCCGCCGCGTGCTTCCTCGTCCAGGCATGCCTGCACGGCAGCGGTGGCAACGTGGCTGGCTTTCTGGTGGCATGCATACATCCGCAGGCTGCCGCCGTGCGTGGGCAGGTGTTCGATATCGAACACGCGCAGCCCGGCGCGCGCCAGGATCGGCACCAGCGCGGTCAGCGACAGGTACGAGTAGTGCTCGTGGTACAGCGTGTCGAACTGGTTCTGCTCCAGCAGCCGCAGCAGGTGCGGGAATTCCAGCGTGATGACGCCTTCGGGCTTCAGCACGATGGGCATGCCGCCCACGAAGTCGTTGATGTCCGGCACGTGCGCCAGCACGTTATTGCCGAGCAGCAAGTCCACCTGCCAACCTTCCACGCACAGCGCACGGGCGGTGCGTTCACCAAAGAACAGCTCGCGGCTGTCGATGCCCTTGGCGCGTGCTGCCTCGCCCGTGTTTGACGAAGGTTCCACGCCCAGGCACGGCACGCCGTTCTGGTGGAAGTACTGCAGCAGATAGCCGTCGTTGCTGGCGATTTCCATCACGCGGCTCTGCTTGCCGAGTCCGAAGCGCGCGGTCATCGACTCCACGTAGCGGCGCGCATGTTCGAGCCACGAGGTAGAGAACGACGAGAAGTACACGTAGTCGTCGTGGAAGTGTGTCTCGGCCGGCGTGGCGTCGCGCAGTTGCACGAGCCAGCAGGCATCGCACACCATCGCGTGCAGCGGATAGAACATCTCGCCTTGCGCGATGTGCTCGGGCCGGATAAAGGCGTTGGACACCGGCGACAGGCCGAGATCGACCATCGACTGGTGCATCGGCGTGCCGCAGGCGCGGCAGTTCGCGCGGGGTGCAGAGTCGATGGGTGCTGCGTGTTTGACAGGAGCGTTCATGCGCAGAATTGCTCGATTTGTTGTTCGGTGATGGCGCGTGCCTGGGTGGGCGACAGTTGCACGGTGCGATACCACTGCGCCGTGGCGGCCAGCGCCTCGTCAAGCGTCCAGCGCGGGGCCCAGCCCAGCAGCATGTGCGCACGCGCGGCGTCCAGATACAGGTTGCGCGCCTCGTGCGGTGCGGCACCCGGCGGCGGGCAATGCTTCCATTCCAGTTCCGGCCAGTGCGCGCGCAGGCCGCGCAGCACGTTGCCCACGGATACGTTGTCGCGCGGCTCCGGCCCGAAGTTGAACGCATCGGCCAGTGCAGCGTCGCCATCGAGCAGACGGTTGCCCAGTCGCAGATAACCGTGCAGCGCTTCCAGTACGTGTTGCCACGGCCGCGTGGCGTGCGGGCTGCGGATTTCCAGCGTCTGGCCGGCCGCAGCGGCGCGCGCGGCGTCGGGAATCAGCCGGTCTTCGGACCAGTCGCCGCCGCCAATCACGTTGCCGGCGCGTGCGGTAGCCAGCAGTACGCCGCGCTCGGCCAGGAACGATTTGCGATAGCTGGCGGCCACCAGTTCGGTGCCGGCCTTGCTGGCGCTGTAGGGGTCATGGCCACCGAGCGGATCGGTCTCGCGATAGCCCCACAACCATTCCTTGTTGTCGTAGCACTTGTCCGTGGTGATCACGATCACGGCGCGCACGGACGGGCAGGCGCGCACGGCATCGAGCACGTTGACGGTGCCCATCACGTTCGTGGACCACGTCTGCGCCGGATCGCGATAGCTCGCGCGCACCAGCGGCTGGGCGGCCAAGTGGAACACGATCTCGGGCTGCGCGATGTCCATCGCGCGCGCCAGCGTAGAGGCATCGCGTACATCGCCGATGGTGTGCGCAGCGAGCGACGACGCCACGCAGGCCGCATCGAACAGGCTCGGCGTCGTGTTCGGTGCCAGCGCGTAACCGCTCACGCGCGCACCGGCGCGGGCAAGCAGCAGCGCCAGCCACGCGCCCTTGAAGCCGGTATGGCCGGTGATGAAGACGCGCCGTCCGCGATAGGCCGCGAAAACGTGAGCCGCGTCGGCGGCGTTGCTTACCAGATCTTCCACGGTGCCTTGCCTGATTGCCAGAGGTCTTCCAGCATGTTCTTTTCGCGCAGCGTATCCATCGGCTGCCAGAAGCCCGTGTGTTCGAAGGCCGCCATCTGGCCGTTCTTTGCCAGCGCGCGCATTGGAGCTTCTTCCCACGACGTGGCGTCGTCTTCGATCAGGTCGAGAACCTCGGGTTGCAGCACGAAGAAGCCGCCGTTGATCCACGCGCCATCGCCGCGCGGCTTCTCGGTGAAGCCGCTGACCTTGTCGTCATCGCGTTCCAGCGCGCCGTAGCGTCCCGGCGGCTGCACGGCAGCTACCGTGGCGCGGCGGCCATGGGAGTGGTGGAAGGCGATTTCGCGGGTGATGTCGATGTCGGAGACGCCGTCGCCATAGGTGAAGCAGAATGCTTCGCCCGGTGTCAGGTACTCGCGCACGCGGCGCAGGCGGCCGCCGGTCATCGAATCCTCGCCGGTATCCACCAGCGTCACGCTCCACGGCTCGGCCTTGCGCTGATGCACGGCCATGCGGTTCTCGCGCATGTCGAACGTCACGTCGGACATGTGCAGGAAGTAGTTGGCGAAGTATTCCTTGATGACGTAGCCCTTGTAGCCCAGGCAGATCACGAACTCGTTCACGCCATGCGCCGAGTACATCTTCATGATGTGCCACAGGATCGGCTTGCCGCCGATCTCGATCATCGGCTTGGGACGCAGGTGCGATTCCTCGGAGATACGGGTGCCCAGCCCACCGGCCAGGATGACGGCTTTCATGCGTTGACCTCTTCGGTGACCTGTTCTTGGGTAGGGTTGCGGGCGGCGCCCGGCATTTCCAGGCCGAGCATCTCGAAGGCGTTGGGCAGCGGCATGGCTTCCAGCGCGTCGAGCGTCAGGCCGAACTGTTCTTCGAGCAGCGATGCCAGTGCGGAGCGGTCCAGGTTCTGCTCGGCCAGCCACACGGCGAGCTTGCGATACAGACCCAGCGCGTAAGGACGCATGCCGATGGCTTCCACCAGCAGTTCGATCGCGGTGTCGGGGGCTTCGTTGTGATAGTGGTACTCGGCCAGGCCATACGCCACGGCCCAGTGGCGATACCACGTGGAAGTCAGGTTCTCCAGCACGTTATGCACGGCGCGCCATTCGCCCAGATGCATGTGCGCGGCCACGGACATCAGCAGGTCTTCGGCGGCGTAGTACTGTCCGCCGAAGTAGATGCCCTGCTGGCGCGGTGCAGTGCGCGGCGCGATGGGCTTGGTATCCGCGCAGATTTCCGTGAGCTGGTCTTCGAACCAACCGGCAAAGCGCGGCGCGTCGAACATCTCGCTCTGCTCGGCACGCGGACGGATCGACTGGCGGATGTTGTCGAGCTGCTGCACGTCGGCGGCCAGCGCGCAGGCCACATCGACGTAGCGCTCCTCGGTGTCGCAGATCAGATCGTCCAGGCCGGCGGCATGCAGGAACGGTGCGGAGACGCGCTGGTGGAACGTATCGCCGGCGAATGTCACCACGGGCACACCCATCCAGATGGCGTCGCAGGTGGTGGTGCCGCCCGTGACCGGCGCGGTGTCCAGCGCGATGTCGATGCGGTGATACGTGACGTATTGATTGGCGCCGTCACGATTGATCAGTTCCACGCGGCTGGTGTCGATACCGTGCGCGGCCATGCGCTCGAACAGCATCTCGCGCACCTTCTCCTGGTCGCAGCCGGCGGCTTCCACCAGCATGCGGGAGTTGGGGCATCGCGCCAGCACGGCACTCCACAGCCGCATGGTCTTGGGACCGAGCTTGGCGATGGTGTTGCACGATCCGAACGTGATGTAGCCATTCGTCAGCGCTGGCGTGGGCTTCACGCGGTAGCGCTCCTCGTAGATGGCCAGCGGGTTGGTCACGCTCGGGTGGAACGCGCTGAACACCGGCGCGCGCAGCAGCTTTTCGGTGTAGTTGTGGTCGAAGCCTTCGGGGTCAGCCGTCCAGTCCGTGACGCGGTAGTCGATCTGCGGCATGCCGGTCGTGCCGGGGTAGCCCAGCCACGTGAGTTGCTTCGGGGCCAGGCGCTGCACCATGTAGGTCAGCGGGGAGGCGCCGGTGTAGCCGCCGAGGTCGATCATCACGTCGCAGCGCTGCGCACGCACGGCGCGCACGACATCGGCCTCGGACATCTTGTACAGATCGTGGAAGCCTTCGGCGTAGACGCGGATCTTGCGGGTGATGTTGTCGTTGACGTTCGACAGCGAGAACAGGTGCACCTCGAATCGCGCGCGATCCAGGTTCGCGATCAGCGGAATCAGGAAGTAGGCGCACGCATGGCGGCGCAAGTCGTTCGAGAGGATGCCGATGCGGATGCGCTCGCCTTCGCTGGGCTGCAGCGCGGGGGCGTCGATGGTGGTGCGTGCCAGCGTCGAGGCCCAGTCCATGGCCTCGCGGCGCAGCTCGTCGGCGCCGATGTTCTCGTCATACAGCAGCGAGAACAGCAGGTTGGAGCGGTTCACGCGCTGCGTGGGGTCCAGCGCGCAGGCGCGACGGAAAATGGGAATGGCCTCGATCGTGCTGCCCGATTCGCGCAGCGCCGAAGCGTAGTTGCCCACGGCGATCGCGTCGTTCGGCAGCAGCGCGGCGGCTTTCTCGCCCGCCAGCTGTGCGCCGAAGTAGTCGCCGGTGTAGAACATGGCGGTGCCGAGCACGCCCCAGAGGTGGGCGGAGCCGGGCTGCAGCGCCAGGCTGCGCTGCAGCAGCGGGATGCCCTCGGCGTAGTTCTCCAGGGCGATCTCCAGCGCGCCGATCAGCCCGAGAAAGCCCGCATGGTTCGGGAAGCGCTTCATGCCGGCTTCGGCCAGCCGCTTGGCTTCCTCGTGGTGGTTCATGCCGGACAGCGACAGCGCTTCCAGGTAGTAGGCGTCCGGAAGCGAGCCCGCGATGCGCTTGACCGCACGGGACTGCTTCAGGGAATCCGCATACTTGTTGGCGTTGTAGGCATTCCATGCCTGTTGGATCATCCGCTGTGCGGGACCCATCGAAACGTTCTTGTTCATGGCGGTGTGCTTTGCAAAGGCGCGATGTCTGTCCGCCCGGCGCGGACGGGCGGATCGATGCCTTGCACAGTAACAAGAGACATTCCAGGCCAGCGGCCCGAACACAAGCCGAAATTGGCGCTAATTCAGGCGAGGCGGGCCGCAGGTGATGCCTGCGGCGCCCGGATCAGACCCGTGCGGGGACGCCGGGGGTGGCGTCAGCGGGTGCTTCCATCTGGTGGAGCCAGGCCAGCAGTTCGGCCACGGCCACGTAAAGCTGGGGCGGGATCTGGCTGTCCAGGTTCACCTGCATCAGCAGGTTCACCAGCGCGGGCGAGCCGTGAACATAGACCCCGGCTTCGCGGGCCCGCGCGATGATGGCCTCGGCAGACATGCCGTAGCCCTTGGCCACCACGCGGGGCGCCTTGTCGTCGGACTGATAGGAGAGCGCGACGGCCGCGCCGCGATCGGGCTGGTTCATGCTGGCAGGGGGATGGCGGGGTTGGCGTCAGGCGCCGACGCATCCTCGATCGATACGTTCATGTTCAGCAGCGAAATGCCCCGGGCTTCGAGCTGGCTGCGGAAATCTCCGCGACCTGCGTTCAGCTTTGCAGCGGTGTGGCTGCTGGCGGCCACGAGGCGGGCTTCGATGCCGTGCGCGCCGAGCGTCAGCACGGCATCGACACTGCCCAGTTGCGGCAGGTTCAGGCGCAGGCGTGTGCTCCAGCTCATCGCTTCGGCGTCGCCACCGGCTTGCTCGCGCGGTTGCTCGCGGGTGATCTCCCAGTCCATCGGCATGCCGGGCCAGGCATCGACCGTGGCACGGAACTGCTGCGTGGCCAGCAGTTCCAGCTGCTGGCGCACGGCGGTTTCGCTCGACGGATGGATAGCGGGGCCGGTGTCCTGCGCCGGCTGGGGCAATACGTTTTCAGGCGCGTTCCAGGTGGCGATGATCGCCGCACGCTGGGCCTGCGCCATGTGGTGGCCTTCATGCGACACCTCGGCCGTGACCTGGTAGGCGTGCGCGGCGGCACTGGCGTGCAGGGCACGGCGCTGCTCGGCGGCCGGGGTCAATGGCACGCCCGGTTGCGCTGCCGCATTGCTGGCGGCGTGGTGCTGGGCATTGCCCGGTTGCTGCGGCTGGGCGGCCGTCTTCGCGGCCACGTCAGCGGGAACGCCCGTGGAAAGCGGATAAATGGCCGGCCGCGTCAGTTCTGCCAGCAACGTGGCGCTGGGCGGGGCCGTCGTGGGCGGTGCAGCCGGGCCGGCATAGGGCAGCAGCGCAGCCGGCGCACCTGCCGTCGAACCTTGCTGCGGCACTGGTTGGCCCTGCGGCTGGGCGGACGGCTGCGCCGGATTGCGCAGCGCGGCCTGTGGTTCCTGCAGCAGCGAGGAAAGCGGACGTTGGCCGCCCACCCACTGCGCGAGGTGCGATTCGTAGAACATCCCGCTCTGGTCCACCAGCTTTGCGAGCGCGGTCGAGAGCGTGGCCGTGCCTTCGGCGTCCGCGGGCGGCCCGGCCATCAGCGGCGCACCGGCGCGCAGCGGCTGCGGCTCGGCATCGTCGAACAGCTCCAAGATGGCACGGGCGGCAAAGCTCAGCGTCTCCCGCGTGGAAAGGTTGCGTCCCTGCAGGCGCGGATCGACCATGCCCGCCAGCAGCGTGCCGGGCTGGCGAGCCTGGACGGTCTCGCCGGTGGACGACTGCACGTCGCCCTGCGACACGTCCTGTACCGGCATCAGCGCGGCGAGCTTGTCCACGGCCAGTGCGGGCCTGGACAGTTGCGGGTCCGGAGACGAATGCGGGATCAGCGAGGTTGGGATCTGGATGCCGGTCATGGGCGCGGGGTAGCGAGGGCGGCGATGGTCGGCGGGCGCGTGATGTTACGAGGCGATCCGCTGCGGGGCTAGCCGTTCCGATGATCCCTCCCGCACGAGGCAGGAGGGCAGGGGGTGCGGCAGCTTGATGCTCAGGCGCCGTACGCTGCGGACAGTTCGAGCTTGCGGCGCGAGTTGCTCATCAGCGCGCCCAGTTCGGCCAGGCGCGGGTGGGTCAGGTCGCGGATGCGGGCATCGTACGCCAGGATGCGTTCCAGCAACTGGAAGCGGCGCAGGCGCTCAGCGTCCGTGAACGGTGCATTGTGGTCCAGCTGGCGAAGGCGTTCCACCTCGGCCATATAGACGGCCTGCAGATCGGTCAGTGCATCCCAGTTCGATGCGCGGGCTGCCTCGAACATCTGCTCGGACAGCACCAGAAGCTCTTCGTAGCTTCTGACGATGGGGGACATGGAAAACATCATCATGAGTCCTGCAGGGCGGGTTGTGCGTCCCCCGCCGGCGACGCCTGCTCGGCGTCGGCGGGAGCAGCCGGATCGATCGCGGCCCACGCCGTGGAGAGGTTCTCCAGCAGCGTGTCCACTTCGTTCAGCTTTTCCACGTCGCTGTGCAGGTTGGCCAGCATCAGGCGACGCGTCATGTAGTCATAAAGCGAGTCGAGGTTGGCGGAAATTTCTCCGCCCGCCTCGTGGTCCAGCACCGCACGCAGCCCGTTGTCGATGATGTTGATGGCCTTCGAGATGGCGTTGCCACGCGCTTCCAGCTCGTTGTTCTCCAGATGGAACTTGGCCTTGGCAATCGCCGAGCGCGCGCCGTCGTACAGCATGACGATCAACTTGTGCGGGCTGGCACTCATGACCCCGGTCTGTACGCCGACCTGGGCATAGGCGTTGATTCCTTGGCGCGCGAACATGGCAACTTCTCCGTGACGTACTGCGTTTTACTTGTTGCTGGTGTTGTTCATTGCCGCGAACTGCTGCGTCAGGTACGTCTTGGTCTGGTTCATCTGCGACACCAGCACGTCCAGCGCCGTGAACTGCTTGCGGTAGCGCTCCATCACCACGTCGATGCGGTCCGAGGTGTCGGTGTACTTGTCTTCCAGGCCCTTCAGGGTGTCCGTGAGACCGGTGGTGACTGCATCCAGCGCACCGCCCGTGGCGTTCAGGCCGTCCACGTAGTTGGTGATGGTCTTGCCCATGCCGGTGACGCCTTCGCTGCCCGTGAAGAACGAGGTCAGGTCCTTGAAGTTGTTGGCCAGGACCTTCTTCAGCTTGTCATCGTCGACTTCCAGCTTGCCGGCGTTGTCGGTGCCGACATTGAACTCGATGCCGAGGTCCGACAGCGTGTTGGAGCCGCCGGCGCCGTTCGGGACCGACGTGTTCAGCATCGAACGCATGCTGGCCAGGATGTTGCGCAGCGTGTTGTCGCCGTTCAGCGCCGCCTTGGTGCCCGCTTCGGTGTCGAAGGCGGTCAGCGTCTTGGCGGCCGACAGCACGTTGTTGTAGGCGGTGACGAAGCCGTTCACGGCGGCGGTGATCGCGGTGTCGTCGCGGGTCACGGACATGTTCGTGGTGCCCGTGGACTTGATGGTCAGCGTCAGGCCCTGTGCGGCTTCCTCCACGGTGTTGCTCTGGCTGACGATGTCCAGGCCGTTGAGGTTCAGCTTGGCGTCGGCGGCCTTGACCGCTTCCTTCACGCCGTTGGGCTGCGTGGCCTGCGTCGGATCGAAGTTGACGATGTCGCCCACGGCGGCGTCGCTCGCGGTGATCTTCATCTGCGACTTCGTACCGGTCTTCTCGGACGTCAGCACGATGTGGTAAGGCGTGCCGCTGCCATCGTTGACGATGCTGGCGGTGACGCCCGCATCGGCTTTGTTGATCGCGTCGCGGATGCCTTCCAGCGACGTGTCCGAACCCAGCGTCACGGTCTTGGTGGACGACGCTGCGCCGCCCGTGGCCATGTCGGCACCAAGATCGATCGTGATGGTGCCGCCGCCGATGGCGGCCTTCTGGTCCGCAACACCCTTCGACACCAGGCTCTGCGAGGCAGCCACCGAGGTGACGTTGACGGTGTAGGTGCCGGCCACGGCGGTGGAGTTGGCGGCGGCGGTCAGCACGCTTTCGCTGGTCACATAGGGCTTGACCGCAGCAAAGGTGGAAGCGGTGGCCAGCGTCTTGGCAGCGGCCGAGTACGCATCGAGCACGCTCTTGATCGTGCCGTAACCCGACAGCTTGGCCTGGAAGCTCTTGGCCTGGTTGTCGATGGCGGTGAGCTGGGTTTTTTCGTTGGCCTCGATCTTGTCGAGCAGATCGCCAAGTTCGAGGTTGGAGCCGACGCCGATGGAGGAGATTGCCATGTTCTTTTACCTGTTGTTATGACTTCAACTGATTTGGGCTTGAGACTTGCAAGCGGGGTTCGTCAGGCTTTTTGGCTGACGAACAGCCCCTGGAGCTTGTCGATGACATGCGCGAAGCGCAGCACCTCTTCGCTCGGCAACTGGCGGATCAGCTCGCCGGTTTCCTTGTCCACCACCTTGGTGATCACGCGGTTGGTGTCCTGGTCGATCTCGAACCGCACGCCGATCGACGTGGTCTTGAGCACGTCCATCAACTCGCCTACCGCCGCCGCCATGTCAGGGGACGTGCCGGCGGGCAATTCCACACCCGTGTCCACGGAGGCCGCAGCCGCATAGGGCGCGGGGACGACCGAAGACGCCGCGGCAGGCATGGCCTGGGCGGCGCCGGGGAGCGCGAGGTCGGCGGTGACGCGTGCCGCCGTCAGGGAAACGGTTGAGGAGTACGCCATGTTCAGCTCCGTGCGGTGATGCAGGATCGGTGATGCGGTTGAAATGCTTTGCAGGCGGCGGTCCGCCTGCGAAACACTCCAGCAAAAAAGCCGGGCCTTGCGGCCCGGCCTTCTTGCGGCGCTACGATTAACGCAGCAGCGACATCACGTTTTGCGTGGTCGAGTTTGCCTGGGCCAGCACCGAGGTACCAGCTTGTTGCAGGATCTGCGCGCGGGTCATGTTCGACACTTCCGTTGCGTAGTCAGCGTCTTCGATGCGCGAACGCGAAGCCGACAGGTTGTTGATCGTCGTGCTCAGGTTGTTGATCGTCGACTCGAAGCGGTTTTGCACAGCACCGAGGCTCGAACGCAGGTTGTCAACCGATGCCAGGGCCGTGTCCAGCGTCTTCAGCGGGTCGGTCGTAGCAGCTTGCTGGAAGTCCGAAGCTTGCAGCGTCGAACCCTTCAGCGTGAAGCCAACCGTCGAACCCGACACCGAACCGTCGGTCGGCTTGACGGCGATGAACATCGTCGTGGACGTGGCGGTACCGTTGCCGGCGAAACCCTTCGAAGCCAGGGCGTCGTTGTCGGCGGCGGTCAGGCCGGTCATCGACACTTGCACGAACCAGTTGCCCTTCGAATCAGCAACAACGCTTTGCGAGTTGATAGCTGCCGAAGTGTTCAGGCCCAGAGCGCGCTGGATGTCAGCGGCGACCACGCCGGTTGCCGAAGCAGCCGTCACCGGGGTGGAGGAACCCAGAGCCGTTTGAGCAGCTGCCGAACCGATCGAAGCCGTTGCGCCTTGCGGGCCGGCAACGCTGAAGCCAGCAACGCCCAGGGTCTTCGAGGTGATTTCCTTCAGCGCGATGCTGATGGTTTCGCTGTCGTTGGCGCCAACCTGGATCGACATGTTTTGGTCCTTGGCCAGGACCTTCACGCCGTTGAACTGGGTTTGTGCCGACACGCGGTCGATTTCCGACAGACGTTGCTTGATTTCGTCCTGGATCGACTTCAGGTCCGAACCCGAGTTCGTGCCCGTGGCAGCTTGCACGCCCAGTTCACGGATACGTTGCAGGTTGTTGTTGACTTCGCTCAGCGCGCCTTCGGTCGTTTGAGCGATCGAGATGCCGTCGTTGGCGTTACGCGATGCTTGCGTCAGGCCCTTGATGTTTGCCGTGAAACGGTTGGCAATGGCTTGGCCAGCTGCATCGTCCTTGGCGCTGTTGATGCGCAGACCCGACGACAGGCGTTGAATCGCGCTGTTCAGCGACGATTGCGACGTGTTCAGGTTGCTCTGCGTTTGCAGCGACAGAATGTTGGTATTGATGACTTGCGCCATGGTACGACTCCTATTTGCAATGTTGTAGGCATTCCGGCAGTTGCCGTAACGTTGGCTGCCTGCGTTGCAGGGCGTAGAGTGCCTCCGTTGCAAAGGTTATCGACCGAGGGGGGGAAGACTTTAGAGTGACTTGTGAGGGAGTTGCGGGCGCAGCCGGTTGTGCTATGGCTGGCGTCTTGTGGAGGCGCGTCCGTGCGGACGGCGTGCCTATATATATAGGTGCAGCGGCGGGCGCCTGGCCCGCACCCCGCTGCGTCAGCGGGGTTGGCCGGATCAGCGGCGCTTGCGGGTGCGTGGGATGTACAGGCGCACGAAATCCGGCGAGGCTTCGGCATCCAGCACGTCCGTGGCCAGTTCGGGCGCGTGCGACGGCGTGACCACCGTGATGGCGCGCTTGTAGATGAGCGTGGGCGAGGCATCGCGCTCGTCGCGTCCCAGCAGGATCATGTAGTTGTCCGAGGCCAGCACGACGCCATTCAGCCGCGTGCCATTCGACAGGTGGACGATGACTGCGAGGCGGCTGGCACTGTGCGCGGCAAACTGCAGTTGCTGCAGCTTGCGGCTGGGACGGGGAGCCTTGATTTCCTTCTTCACAACTTCTCCGGAAGAGCCCGCGAGGGATCTGTCGGCTGACAACGGTCCGGTGATCGGTTGTTCTGGTGGATGTCGCACTAAAAGTGACGGATATGACAGCCCGATCGCGGCGAGAATTGAAACATTCGCTCTCGGAACCGGGGCGGAGGCGGATCCGCATCGGCGGGGAGGACAGTCTCTTCAGGATAGTGGAGAACGCTGCCCAGCCCGCGTGCCATGCCGCCGCTGCCAGGAGAGAAGGGGAATACTTCAGGCCGGAGAGTAACAAAGTTTTACAACCATTGACGAATCGATGATGGCAGCCCGCATAGAGGAATAGTTCTACTTTAAGCGTTGCCAACGATTTGTGGTTGATGTAGCACTTTTGTTTGTCATGGGCTAGGCACACCATGCGCAGTCCGTGAAACCCGCGCCAGCTAAAGGTTTCCGGCAATCGTCCGTTATCTGCCGACAAGGCCAAAAGTAACCTTCGCCGTCACTTTTGGCAAAGATTTGCATCGCTCGTTACACCCGCCACAGGGGTAAACCCTGATAGAAACAGGATTTACACCTCATGTAAGCGGGTTTATATTCCGGGTTCGGGCCGGGTACAGCCGGCTCCTTTTTGCAAAGCAGTCCTGAAAGCCTACGAGCACCCCGCGCGTGGGCTTCTTTTTTTTTGAGCCCGCGTCCTTGGCCGCGATTCCTGCCGGCGCCCGCCGGTTTCGGCGGATCGGGATGCACGGGACAGATTAGACGCCACCGGCTGTGTCCCCAATCAGGGGAAGAGCAGCGACTTTTCCCCTCAATTCGTTTTTTCGCTCAAGACCGTCAAAACGCCCGCCGATACCCGGCTGTGCGACACCCGGACACGGGTGGATACCGCTCGACCGAACAAAAAACCGGACAAAGGGTACGAAGTGATGGGCTTGCGAAAAATGGGGATTGGCGCGCGGATGTCGCTGGCGTTCTGCGTGGTTGTGCTGCTGCTGGCCGCCGTGGCTGCGGTAGGTGTCAGGTCGCTCGGCGCCATGAACGACGTGCTGCACACCGCTGTGGAGCAGCGCCTGGTGCGCGTGCTGGATCTGAAGCTGGCCAAGGAGCGCGCGCTGATGATCGGCGTGATGCTGCGTGACGCATCGCTGACCGAAGACAGCGCCATGGCTGCGCAGAATGCCGAGAAGATCGTCAAGCTGCGCGAGCAGATCGGCGCCACGCTCGATAGCCTGGGCAAAGCCATGCGCGCCTCCGGCAGCGCGCAATCGACCGCTGCATTCGATGCCTTGACGCAGGCACGCGGCGCCTATAACGAACAGCTCGACCAATTGCTGGCCCAACTGCGCGCGGGGGATTTCCCGGCTGCGCGTACGGCGCTGGTGTTGACGCTGCCCCTGGCCCAAGGCGCCTATTTCGAAAAGCTCGACGCCTTCGCCGACCTCGGACGCAAGCTGGCGGCCGACGCCGTGGAGGACGCCACGAACCAGTACGAATTCACGCGCAACCTGCTGGTCGGCCTGTCCGTGGCTGCGGCCATCATCGCTACGCTGCTCGGCGTGGCGCTGGCACGCTCGGTAACGCGCCCCGCCGCACAGGCGCTGGACGCTGCCGAAGCACTGGAGCAAGGCCAGCTCGGCCACATCATCGAAATCCGCACTCACGACGAGATGGGCCGCATGCTGGGCGCTCTCGAACGTGCCTTTGGCCAACTGGGCGCGCTCGTGCGCGGTATCCAGCAGGCCGCCGGCTCGATCGACACGGCTGCGCGCGAGATTGCCACCGGCAACACCGATCTGTCGCAACGCACGGAAGAGCAGGCCGCATCGCTCGAACAGACCGCCGCCTCGATGGAGCAACTGACCTCGACGGTGCGCCAGAACGCCGAGAACGCACGGCAGGCCAACCAGCTGGCGGTCAACGCGTCGGACGTGGCCACGGAAGGCGGCCGCGTGGTGCGCGGCGTGGTGGATACGATGGAAGGCATTTCGAAGTCGTCAGCGCGCGTGGCGGAAATCATCGGCGTGATCGAAGGCATCGCCTTCCAGACCAACATCCTGGCGCTGAACGCGGCGGTGGAAGCTGCTCGCGCCGGTGAGCAGGGCCGGGGGTTCAGCGTGGTGGCAGCCGAAGTGCGCAGCCTGGCGCAGCGCTCGTCGTCGGCAGCCAAGGAAATCGGCGAACTGATCAACGGTTCCGTGCGTCAGGTGCAGGACGGCGCGAAGCAGGTGGAAGTGGCGGGCAAGACGATGGACGACATCGTGGGCGCGGTGCGTCGCGTGACGGACATCATGGGCGAAATCTCGGCGGCCAGCGAAGAGCAGACCGCCGGCATCGAACAGGTCAGTTTGGCTATCACGCAGATGGAAAGCGTGACGCAGCAGAACGCCGCGCTGGTGGAGGAAGCCAGCGCCGCCGCCGAAAGCCTGCTGCAGCAGGCGGGTGGTCTGGTCAGCGAAGCCGCGCGCTTCGAACTGGGCCAGCCGGGGCAGGGCGCGCGTCATGCCGCACACCACGTAGAGCAATATGTCGCACCGGTGAAATCGCTGCCGCCGGCCAAGACCGCACGAGCGCTGCCCGCCCCGCGCAAAACGGTAGCAAAACCGGCCCCCGTCGCACGGACCGCACCGGCTGCGCCCGCGGCAACGAAACTGCGTCCGGCCCAGAAGCCTGCCGCACCTCAACGCGCGGCGGCCGTGCCGGCTGCGGTCCGCCCGCCGGTCCAGCGCAAGGCCGACGCCGCGCCGGTGCTGGCCCGCCAGCCCGCCAAGCCCGCTGCGTCCCGCGCGCCGGTCGTGCATCAACGCAAGGAACCGATCCTGGCCACCGCGCGCCGTCCGGCCGCAGCGCCCAAGCCGGCCATGGCCGATGCGGGTGACTGGGAAACGTTCTGATCTTCTGACCGACTCGCGGGCGGGTAGCCAAAAAGCGGCGCAGGCAAATCCTGCGCTGTTATTTTTGGGGGTTGCCCCCCACTGAAAGCAAACAGTCAGGCGCGGTTTTCAGCGGTCGCATAAAATGTCGGCTCTCTCCATCCGACACAAGAGCAGCGATCCCGCTCCCGGGGTCATCTGCCAGTCAGGCCAATCCAATGTCCGCTGCACCCAAGCTCGCCCCCGACCCGTCGTCGAACCATGCGCCGGCCAACGTCCCCGTCATGCAGGTCATCTTCGGCCTGATGCTCGCCATTCTTCTCGGCGCGCTGGAGCAGTCGATCGTGGCGGTGGTGCTGCCCGATATCGCGCTGCAACTGAACGGGTTCGAGGACATGGCCTGGGTGATCTCCGCCTATCTGGTGGCGTCCACCGTGGTGACGCCGATCTACGGCAAGCTCTCCGACGTGCTGGGCCGCCGTGCAGTGCTCACGTTCGCCATCGTGCTGTTCCTGCTGGCGTCCGTTGCCTGCGCCATGGCCACGACCATGCCGATGCTGATTGCCGCGCGCATCCTGCAGGGGCTGGGCGGCGGCGGGCTGATTTCGGTTTCGCAGGCGACGATTGGCGACGTGGTGCCGCTGCGCGAGCGCGGACGCTACCAAGGCTACGTCAGCGGCGTGTGGGCCGTGGCCAGCATGGCCGGTCCCGTGCTGGGTGGCTATCTGGCGCACTTCCTGTCGTGGCGCTGGATTTTCTGGATCAACATTCCGTTGGCGCTGCTGGCGCTGGTGGTGGTGCGCCGCGCACTGCGCCATCTGCCGGTGAGCGGGCGCAAGCACCGGATCGACTATCTCGGCGCGTTGCTGTTCGGCGGCGGGCTGTCGGGCGTGCTGGTGTTCCTGACGCGGCTGGGGCAGGGCCATGCGCCGCTGGAGCCGCAGACCATCGGCCTGCTGGCGGCGGGGCTCGTCGGCATGGTGCTGTTCGTCTGGCAGGAGCGCCGCGCGGTGGACCCCGTGATTCCGCTGAACCTGCTGGCCGTGCCCACGGTGGCCATCTGCTGCCTGACGCTGTTCCTCTGTTTCTTCCAGTTGATTGCGATGTCGGTGCTGCTGCCGCTGCGCTTTCAGGTGGTGGGCGGCGCGCATGCCGATACTGCCGCGCTGCGACTCGTGCCGCTGACGCTGGCCATTCCGTTCGGCGCGTATATCTCCGGCCGGCTCATGACGTGGAGCGGGCGCTACAAGCCCATGCAGATGGCCGGTTCGCTGGTGGCGCCCGTGGCCATCGTGGCATTGGCCTTCACGCCACCCGATGCGGTGCTGCTGGCCGCCCTCGTGATGATCGTGCTTGGGCTGTCGATCGGGCTGCAACTCCCTGCGGGCCTGGTGGCCACGCAGAACTCGGTTCCGCATCACCAGATGGGGATCGCTACGGCACTCACGGCCTTTGCTCGTCTGCTGGGCGGCGCGGTGGGCGTGGCTGTGCTGACCACGGTGCTGATCGCGCTGCTGCGCCATAGCGGCGTGGCGGTATCCGACCTGAAGGGTGGCGAGGATGTACTGATGAGCATGTTCCGCCGCGTGATGGGCGGAGGCGATCAGGCCGATGCGGCAGCGGTGCGTGCGGCGGCGGAACGCGCATTCCGCCTGCTGTTCCTGATGAGTGCAGGGGTCTCGCTGATCGCGCCGTTCTTCGTGGCACGCCTGCGCGAAACCACGCTGCGGGGCAGTGCCGTGCCGGCGCCGGCAGCGGCGGACTGAATCTAGCGCGGCTCGCGCGTCATCATGCGGCAGACCGCCGCCAGGGCCAGCAGATTGGGGTCGCGCTCGCGGCGGCGCAGAAAGCTCAGGCCGATGGTCTGCTTCATGCCGTAGTCGGCGGTCAGCGGTACAAAGGTAACGTTGGGCGCCACCACGTCGCGCACGCGGCCCGGCAGCAGCGTGTAGCCGATGCCGCCGCCGACGAGGTTCATCAGCGAGAAGATGTCGCCCACCTTCATCACCACGTTCGGTGTGAAATCGGCAATGCGGAACGCCTCCGCGAATCCGCTCGACGTCACGAATCCATCCCCCAGCGACACAAACGGCTCGTCACGGCACTGGCGCAGATCCACGGCATCCATGCGCGCGTAATCCGAATTGGCAGGGGCGGCAAAGAAGATGTCGTCCTCGAACATCGGGATCGACTCGATCTCCGGGCTTGGATCGGGCATGCCCATCAGCGTGGCGTCGATGGTGCCTTGGCGCAGCTTGTCGAGCAGGTCGGCGTTGGAGCCGAGCACCAGTTCCGTCTGCAGTTCGGGCCGCCGCATCTTGATGCCGATCACCACCTGCGGCACCGTGCGTACCGTCAGCGAATAGAGCGAGCCGATCTTGAGCTGATCGGCCGAATAGCCGGCGGCCTCGCGCGTGATGCGCACGCCGTCGGCCATGGTCTTGAGCACGTCGCGCGCCACATCGGCCAGCACATGGGCCGCTTCGGTGGGCAGCAGGTTGCGTCCCTCGTGGCGGAACAGCGTGCAGCGCAATCCTTCCTCCAGCGAATGCAGGGCCCGGTGGATGCTGACCGTGCTGACCTCGAGCGCCTCGGCGGCCTTGGCCAGGTTGCCGGTTTCCATGAAGGCGAGCAGTGCCTCCAGCTTGCGGAAGGTGATGTCTTCGCTGATGCGTTCGGGCATGGGGGGCGCCTTGGGGAAGGCGGAAATGCGAACAGGCCACGATGATCGCACACCGTGGCCTGTCATGTCATAGCGAGGGGGCTGGCCTCATCGTCTTCATGCCTGCTGCAGTTCTCCTTGCAACGTTTCTTCGGTTGCTCCCGTCGTCCCCTCCACGGCTCCGCTGCGTTGCTGCTTTGCGGCGAGGCGCAGTTCCTCGGTCGTTGTGCCCTGGCCGTCCGGCGCCCAGCCCGGAGGCATCGTCAGGTAGCCCAGTGCGTGCCACGGCTTGCGGGAGTTGGCCATGTCGCGGAACAGGCTGACCCAATGTTCGAACTGGTTGACGATCGGGTTGGCGGTAGTGGTCGGGTGAACCAGGCCGTAGCGCACCGGCTCTTCAGCGCGTTCTTCCACATAGGTGCCGAACAGGCGGTCGAAGATGATCAGCACACCGCCGTAGTTGGCGTCGAGGTAATCCAGGTTCGAGGCATGGTGCACACGGTGGGCCGACGGGGTGTTGAACACGTATTCGAACCAGCCAAGCTTCGGAATCCAGTCGTTATGGAGCCAGAACTGATAGAGCAGGTTGGCGGACAGCGTGGCCAGCACCACTTCAGGACGCACACCCAGCAACACCAGCGGTGCAAAGAACACGGCGCTGCCAGTGATCTTGCCGGTCCAGCCCAGGCGATAGGCAGAGGCCAGGCTCATCTGGTTCGGCGAATGGTGCACGGCATGCGTGGCCCAGAAGAAACGGATGCGGTGCGAGGCGCGGTGATACCAGTAGTAGCAGAACTCTTGTCCGATGAAGAGCAGGAACACCATCAGCGCGCTGTTCAGCGTCACGGTGAACAGGCGGTGTTCCCAGGCCAGATGAAAGACCGGCGTGGCCAGCGACAGCGGCAGCAGCACGGAGAGCTTGCGGCCTGCGAGGTCGGCCAGCGACAGCCAGACTTCCTTCCACGAGTACGGGTTGTCGGTGCCCTGGCGGCGGCGCCAGAGGATGGCGGCTTCGACGAGCGATACGGTGACGATGAACGCTGTCACGGCGGTGGCGATGGTTCCGGTAGTCAACATGATTTTCCTCACGGTGTGTCTGCTTCTGTCTGGGGTGACGCGGTGTTGCTGCGTCGGTGAGGCAAATGTAGTGGGGCGACCGTCGGGCATCCAGTCATCAATTATGTCGTTCCATGTCACCGATTTTTCGTGACATATCCCGACATGATTTGCGGGGCGACAGCCGCTGATCCACGTCCTAGAGTTCAGCCCGTCGACGCGATACGCAGCGTCCCGAAGCAAACCGAACTCGAAGGACATCATCATGGCAAACCGAATCCTGATCGCCGCCGCCGGCTCCCTGCTCCTGCTGGTCAACGCTTCCGCGTTTGCCTGGAGCGGTGGCCACTTCAATGCCTATACCCCGCGAGGCACCTACAGTGGCGGCCACGCCATGTCGTGCGGCGGCGGTAGCTGCGGCCATGCTGGCGGCGTGGTCGGCCCCTACGGCGGACTGGCGACCAACACCGGCACCGTCACCCGCAATGCACCGGGACAGTTTTCGAATAGCGGCACCGCGGTCGGCCCGAACGGCCGCTCGGTGCAGCACGATGGCAGCACCAGCTGCGCAGGCGGCACTTGCAACCACACTGGCGACATGACCGGATCGAATGGCCACTCGGCCACGACCGATGGCAGCGTCACCCGTAACGGCGCCGGGCAGTACAGCTCGTCCGGCACCGTGACGGCGGGCAACGGCAACAGCTACAACCACTCGGCATCCACGTCCTGTGCCTGGGGCACTTGTGATCGCTCCGGCACCGTCAACGGCAGCTATGGCGGCACCGTCACGCATTCGGGCAGTGCTACCCGTGTGTCGAGCGGTGTGGTGACCACCGGTGGCGGTACAACGGTCGTGCATGGCGCGACGGTGAGCACCGGCTCGACGGTCGTGGTGGGCGTGCCGCCGGTCTACGTACCGCCTCCGGCACCGATTGCCGTGGTAGCCCCGGTGCCTGCCGTCATGCCGCCGCCCCCGCCGCCGGTTGTGGTTGTGCCCGCGCCGGTGCCGGTGGCGCCCGTGGTGATCGCACCGCCGCCGCCCGTACGCGTGGCCCCGCTGCCGATGGTGGTGGTCACCGCGCCGCGCCCGGTGTATGTCGCACCGCGTCCCGCCTACGTAGTCCCCGGCCACTGGGTGGGCCGCGTCTGGGTGCCGACGCACTACGCCTGACCGATCCTTTCCTGTTTCCCTTTTTTCCTTTTTATCAACCGGCCGGCCCAACGTCGGCCAACCCACGGAGTTTCATCATGAAGAAGATGATGGCTGTACTTATCTTGTGTATTGTTTCTGCAGGCGCCAGCGCCCAGGGGATGCCGATGGCAGGCGGGGGCGACAAGTCGGTGCGCGCCGAGCAGGTGCTGACGCAATTGCAGGAACGCTTTGCCGCCGCCAACACCACGCGCGATGGCAAGCTGACCCGGGCGCAGGCACAGGCCGGCATGCCGATGGTGGCGCGTCATTTCGACGAGATCGATGCACAACGCGTTGGCTACATCACGCTGCCGCAGATCGAAGTCTTCATGGCCCAGCACATGAAGCAGCGTTGATGCGTCAAGCCCGCAACCGTGGAGGAACGGATGGAGCAGGCGAACCGGATTATCGTGCTCGACGACGAAGCGGAACTGCGCAACATGCTGCAGCGCTTCCTGACCGGCCATGGCTTCCAGGTACGCGCCGTGGCCGACGGCAAGCAGCTATCCCGCTACATGCAGCGCGAGCCGTATGACCTGCTCGTGCTGGATCTGATGATGGAACCCGAGGATGGCCTGACCATTTGCCGAAAGCTGCGCGCAGAAGGCCAGACCATCCCCATCCTGATGCTGACCGCCAAGGGCGATCCCGCCGATCGCGTGGTCGGCCTCGATACCGGAGCCGACGACTACCTTGCCAAGCCCTTCCTGCCCGATGAGCTCGTGGCACGCATCCGCGCCTTGCTGCGGCGCCAGAAAATCGCCGCAGGCGATCCCACCGTTTCCTCGCAGACCCTGAGTTTCGGGGCATTCCGCTTCGATGTGGGCAAACAGACGCTCACGCGCGATGGCGAGACCATCGAGGTGCACTCCGCCCAGATGCTGCTGCTCCATGCGCTGGGATCGTCACCGAACCGCGCGGTGAGCCGCGAGAACCTGCTGGCACGCGCACGGGGCCGTGATCACGATGCGCTCGACCGCAGCATCGACGTGCAGATCCTGCGCTTGCGCCAGATCGTCGAGGAAGACCCGTCGAAGCCCCGCTTCATCAAGACGGTGTGGGGCGTGGGCTACATGCTCGTGGCGGGTGTGGAGGGATGATCCGAGCCTTGCTGCCGCGCTCGCTGCTGGCGCGCAATATCGCGCTGCTCGTGATCCTCGTGTTCGTCACGCAGGCGTGCTCGCTGTTCGTGCTGCTGCATTTCGTGCAGCGTCCGCGCGTGGAACGGGCAGCGAGCGTGTTCTCGCATTACGTCACGTTGATGGATAGCGCATTGACCGGGCTGCCACCGGAAGAGGGGCGCGCTGCATTGGCCCGCATCGGCGGACAATTCACGCCACCGCCTGACGAACCGACAGGTGCCGATGTGGCGCATCCGTTCCGCACCTGGCAACGCGATACCTTCATGCAGGCGCTGCGGCGCGACCTCTCGCGCGATACCGATGTGCGATGGCAGGGCAGTGCCGATCAGGAAAAGCTCTGGATCGGCATACACGTCGCCGGTGCGCCGGCATGGATTGCCTTGCCGATGACTGCGGACTCGCAGGCCAGCGGTGTGACAGCCGCCATCGCGTTATCGGCGGGACTGGGTTTGCTTGCCGCGCTGGCGGGTTACTTGCTGCAGCGCCACATCAATCGCCCCTTGCGCGAACTGGAGCGCGCCACGCGTGACATCCACGCCGGCGATATCCCGGAGCCATTGCCCGTGGATGGGCCCACCGAAATCGCAGCGGTCAGCGTGGCGTTCAACGAGATGACCGAAGCACTCCAGCAGGCCGAGAAAACACGCGCGCTGATGCTCGCGGGCGTCTCGCACGACATCCGCACGCCGCTCACCAAGTTGCGGCTCGCGATGGCGATGGCCTTGCCGCGTGGCGCGGACGACGCGTTCGTGGCGTCCGTCGAAGGCTATCTCGATCACATCGACACCATCCTCCAGCAGTTCATGGACTACGCGGGCAGTGGCGAGCGGGAGACGCCGGAGCCGGGAGACCTCAACGCGTTGGTCGAACAACTGGCGGCGGATTTCGCGGGGCTTGGCCATGGCTTCGAACTTGACCTGCAGCCGCTGCGGCCCGTGCCGTATCGCCCGACCAGCATGTTGCGCATGTTGATGAACCTGATGCAGAACGCCATCCACTACGGCAAGACGGGACTGCTGGTGCGCACGTGGCAGGATGCGGCCAACGCGCACGTGGCGATCTGCGACCGTGGCAGCGGCATCAGCCTGGCCGAACTGGAGCAACTGCGCGCGCCGTTCAGCCGGGGCAGCAACACGCGTGGATCGAGCGGCACAGGGTTGGGTCTCGCCATCGTCGAGCGCATTGCAAGGCTGCACGGCGGGCAGCTCACGTTCCGCGCCAGGGAGGGCGGTGGCCTCGAAGTCGTGGTCTCGCTGCCTGCATGAGCGCGTGAAACAAGCACGTGAAGGGCCGTGACATTTCCCGACATAGTTGATGCCTGGCGTGTTGCACGCCCGTATCCAATACTGGGTCCTGCCCGGCACCGATGTCCGGTGCCAACGAAACTCACCAAGGACCCATCATGCAAGCCACCCTCAAGACCATTGCCCGCCAAGCCAAGCTGACCGTCATCGCCGCACTCGCTGCGTCGTCGATGATGATGAGCGGCTGCGCCTCTGCCACGACGATGATTTCCGAGCCGCTCGCACCGGTCTCGGCCAGCGCCATCCACCCCGACATCGTCTATGTGCGCAACTTCGACACCACCGCTGCCAACGTGAAGACGGACACCACCGGTGTGGTCAAGCGCATCACCGCCATGGCCGAAGGCAGCAGCGCGGTCAATAGCGAAGACAAGGACACCACTGCAGCCCGCAACGCCACGGCTGACGAAATCGTGAAGCAGTTGCAGGCCAAGGGCCTGCACGCGGTGCGCATCGACGGCCCGGTGCCGACGGACGCCAATGCGCTCGTGGTGGAAGGCCGCTTCGAGAAGATCGACGAAGGCACGCAGCGCCGCCGCCTGCTGATCGGCCTGGGTGCCGGCAAGAGCGACGTGACCGCATCGGTGCAAGTGTCGTATCAACCCGCACACGGCCAACCGATGCCGCTCGCCCTGTTCGAAACCCATGCCGATAGCGGCCATATGCCCGGCATGGCGGAAACGGCTGGCGTGGGCGCTCTGGCCGGTCACGCTGCTATCTCCGCAGGCGCGGATGTCGGCGTGCATGGCGCAACCGGCAGCCGCGACAGCGTCGGCGGCGAAGCCCGCCGTGTCGGCGACGCCGTGGCCAGGCAGGTCATGGCTGTGATCGACGGCCAGGGCGCCGTCAGCGCCCGCAGCTAAGCGCGACGCACTGTGGCGGGGTCCATGGCCTATGCAGTTTCGGATGGATCAGATACATTGACGCGATCCGATCTTCCGATCTGCTGGAAATGCCGTGAAACACTACACACGCGAAAACTTCCAACCGACGCACAGTGTGGGGTTCCATCTGAACCGGGCCCGTAACACCCTGTTGATGGAAATGGATGCGGCGCTGCGTCCGCTGGACATCACCGGGCAACAGATGGGCATCCTGCTGGCGCTGATGCGTGGCGCCGCCAGTACGCCACTGGAGATCAGCCGCGCACTGGGCATCGACACCGGCCTGATGACGCGGATGCTCGACAAGCTGGAGAACAAGGGCCTGCTCCAGCGTCAGCGCAGCGAAGAAGACCGGCGCGTGGTGCATCTGCTGCTGACCGACAAGGGCCGGTCCGTTGCGGGCACCATTCCCGAGATCGCGCCGCAGGTGCTGAATCACCGCCTGCGGCATTTCTCGCCCGAGGAGTTCCGCGAATTCCTGCGGCTGCTTCAGAAGTTTACGGACGGCGCGGCTGGCTGACTGGTTTGCGCGCCACGAAGTCCGCCGCAAACGCCACCGCCATCGCCACTGCCCCGCAGGTAAAGATCAACGCGTAGTTTTCGTGGGTATGCGAAAACAGATACGCATATCCGTAACCGCCGATGGCCTGAAAGAGCGCGAACGATGCCGTGGCCCGGCTCCATGCGGCACGCTGCGCGACGGGATCGTGCGGCATCATGTCCTGCAGCTTTCCCAACACCATCGGCACGATGCCCGGTGTGAACGCGCCGAGCAGGATGGTCGCGATCCACAGCGCTACGGTGTGATGTGACACCGCCAGCAGCCCCACGGCAAAACCCTGCAGCACCATGGCGATGCGATAGCCATTGCGGTAACCCACCCGGCCCCCCAGCCAACTGCTGACCAGCGGCCCGGCGATGGCGGCCACGCCATACAGCACCCAATAGCCCGATCCCACGGAAGCACCTTGCCCGAGGCCACGCGCCACGTAGTCCACCAGCAGCACCATCGCGGGCACCAGTCCGAGCGCATTGGCGGCGTACTGGATGTAGATCACACGCAGCGCCTGCTTGTGCGACGCCAGCGCCTGATCGGCGGCGTGATGCCCTGCGGCCGTTGCCGCCGGCATGCCTGGAGGCGTGTCGCTGGCGGGCCAGCCGAGCCAGCTGATAGCGGTCAGCACCAGCGACACGGCACCGAGGCCGATCCACGTCGCGCGTAGTCCGAGCTTGAGCAACTCCGGCACCAGCGTGCCCGACGCGGCGATGCCGAGTCCCAGACCAAGGAAGATCAGGCCGCTGACAAATGCGCGGCGCGACGGGGCGATATGCGGCAGGATCGCCGTGGCTACCAGCACCATGATCGCGCCGCCCGCCAGTCCGGACAGGAAGCGCCAGAAGAAGAACCAGCTCACCGAGAGCGGCATGGCGCAGGCAAAGAAGGCAGCCGTGGCAGCCACCATGAGCCAGCGCAACGCGTGCCGGTTCGACATTCGCGCAGCCAGCGGCCGACCCAGCAGGGCGCCGGCCAGGTATCCCGCAAAGTTGGCCGCGCCGAGCGTGACTGCATCGGAGGCGCTGAACCAATGCGCCTGGATCAGCGCCGGAATCAGCGGCGTGTAAGCAAAGCGGGCCAGGCCAATGGCAACCAGACTGGCGCAGAGACCGGCCAGCGCGGCATGCAGCGCACTGCGGTCGAGGGCATCGTCAGCGGCAACCTTCCGTACGCTGGGTGGCGCGGCAGCGGCATCTTGTGACATGGGGGCGTTCCTTGTTGTCGATGTCCTGCTTTGGCAGGACGAGCGATACCGCCGCGCTGCGAGTGGCGCGTGTCGGATATCGGGAATTCGGGGGTATCGACGGCGGCGTGGCCGCTATCGGTCAGTGTGGCCCGTGCAGTGTGGCGCGCAAACCGAGCAGGCCCAGCGCCGGTCGCACCGAGGCTTCGAACAATGCGCGCTCGGGCATCACACGCGCCAGCACGCGCATGCCCACCTGAATCGATAACAGCATCGCGGCGATGTCATCCGCATCATGGTGCGCAGCAATGCTGCCGTTCGCTTGCGCCGCCCGCACCAGCCGGCTGAAGAAGTCACGCAGCAACGTCAGCTCCAGCGTCACGGCGGCTTGCATCTCGGGGTCTTCAGGCGAAGCTTCCAGCGCCGTATTGATCAGCATGCAGCCCCGATGCGGCAACTCGTTCGCACCACGCTCGATGCTTTCCGCAAAGAACTGCTCCAGCGCCTGAGCCGGGGCATAGCCGGATTCGATCCGCGCAATGCGCCCGCGCAGGGAACGGTTCAGGTAATCGTCCAGCGCCTGCATGAACAACTGGCGCTTGTCGCCAAACGCGTTGTAGAGGCTTGGCTGCGTCAGGCCCATGGCCTGCGTCAACTCGCGCGTGGACGTGGCCTGATAACCCTTGGCCCAGAACGTCTCCTGGGCCGCGGCCAAAGCGGTGTGGGCATCAAACTGCCGGGGGCGAGCCATGACGATCCTCGTTTTGTATCGATCGGTATGAAACCATGGGCGGAATTATAGATCGATCGCTACAAAACGCAATGTCCCTGTTGGGAGAAGGGGTCATGCGCGCGCAATTTCATGCCGCGCAGGGGGTGGAAATAGCCGTTCTTTTAAATGTGGCGTGACGTATTTGAAACCTGCGACAAAGGTTGTACCGTGCCACGCGCAATGAGAGTTCGCCGCCACGCAATGGGCGTGGCCGCGCTGTTAGCCACGTGATGCATGGGAGCCGGAGATGGTTGCAAGCAAGAACGGAGGGAAGCAGATTGTCAGGCGTTATGGAATTCGAAGAGGCGACCGTACCACTGCGGGTGGCGTGGTCGAAGGGGGCACCGCTGGCGCAGAGCTCGGTGGCAGGTTGCAGGCATTCGAGCACGATCCGGTCTGGTGTCCTCGTTGCAAGTCGATGGGACGAATCGTCTGCACCGGACCACGCATTCCGGCGAAAGGACCCGATGGCCGGGAAGCGGCGCTGAGTGAGGACTGGTGCGTTTGCGGCTGCGAACGGACCCCGCTTCTGGTGGCCTCGCAGTTCGACGCTTACGTCGAAGTCTGAGCCGGTGGCCACTTGGGCGGGCCACCGGTTCCTTGATTACCCCAATCCAAACACGAGCTGGCGCTCCGCCACGGCATTGCCCAAGGCACGATCATGCGTCACCAGCATCAACGCGCAGCCGCGCTCGGTGGTGACATCCACAATTAGGTCGATGACCTCTTTCTGCGTGACCGGATCGAGGCGCGAGGTGGGTTCGTCCGCGAACAGGAAGACGGGGTCGAGCAGCAGGGCGCGTAGCAGTGCGAAGCGCTGCAACTCTCCACCCGACACCGCGCCCGGCAGCCGCGTCAGCAAGACGGGCCGCAGCCGCAGGCGCTGCATCAGCGGTGCGATGCGGGCCGGGTCCACGCGGTGGCGCCGGCACAGGTCGTCGAGCGCGTGTCCCAGTGTGCGGCGTGGGGCGAAGGCGGCGGTGGGGTCCTGGTACAGCTTCTGATAGCGCACGCGCGCCACGTTCCCGGGTTGGTTCACGTGGCCCGCATCGGCCTGGATGAGTCCCAGCAGGATGTTCCCGAGCGTGGACTTGCCGCTGCCGCTTGGGCCGGTCACGGCCACACGCTCGCCAGCGTGCAGCGAGAGATCCAACTGGCGAAACAGGTTCTGCGCGCCGAACCGCTTGGCCAGCCCCGTGGCGCGAATCACCTCGTCGCCAGTGGCTGCCGCAGGCTTGCGCGGCCAGTTCAGGGGATCTGCGGCGATCAGCGTGCGCGTGTAGTGGTGCTGGGGCTGCGCCAGCAATGTATCGGCGCTGGCCTGCTCCACGATGGTGCCGTCCCGCATGACGGCCACCTCGCCGCCCAGCGCGCGAGCCACGGCGATATCGTGCGTGATGGTGAGCACGGCGCAGCCCTGGCGCATGGCGTCCTGGAGCTGCGCGACGATGGCGTCGCGCCAGTGCGGGTCGAGTCCCTTGGTCGGTTCATCCACGATCAGCACCGGCGCGCTGCCTGCGCGCGTGATGGCCAGTGCCACGCGCTGCGCCATGCCGCCAGAGAGCGTCGATGGCCACGCGTTGGCGGCGTGGGAGAGGCCCAGCGCGCCAAGATCCTTCAGGGTGTGTTGCCAAGCCTCGGTGCGTGGCTTGCCGCCGACGAGCGCATGCGTCTCGGACAGTTGATGGCCGACACGCATCGTGGGATCGAGCGCCAGCGAGGGCTCCTGCGGCAGCAGGGCCAGCGCGCGGCCCCAGTGTTGCCGGCGCGCGCGGACATCGCCAGAATCGGAGGATTCGCGCCCCACCACGATGCGTCCGGCGGCACGCAGTCCGCGTGGCAGCGTGCCGAGGATGGCTTGTGCAAGCAGGCTCTTTCCCGCGCCGCTCTCGCCGAGCAGGGTCAGTGCGCGGCCGGGCAACAGCGAGAACGAGACGGGGCCGACCAGGCGACCGTCGACGCTGGAGATGTCGAGCTGGTCGACACGGAGAAGGGGCAGGGTGTCGGGCATCATGCGTGGCGCCTTTGCATGGCATCGCTCAATAGCACCAGTGCCAGCGTCGCGAGGGTCAGGACGACGATCGGGCTGGCGATGATCCACGGGGCTTCGGCGGCATAGGGCAGCAGTTCGGTCATCATCAATCCCAGTTCGGCAGCGGGCGGCTGTGCGCCGAGCCCAACGAAACCCATCGCCGCCAGGGCGAGCACTGCCGCGCTGGCGCCGAAGCTCATCAGCGTGGCCAGCAGCGGAAGCAATTCGGGCAATACGTGTCGCCAGAGCACATAGCCGGGGCCGAAGCCAAGCAATCGCGCCGCCTCCACATGACCGCTCGCGAACACGACGCTGGCCGTGGCCTGCGTGACGCGGAAATACTCGACCCACAGCACCAGCGACAGGCCAACATAGAGCGGCCAGAATGCGCCGGGCGCAAAGGCGCTGAGCAACAGCACCAGCAGCAGGCCGGGCAGCGCGAGCACCGAATCGGCCACCGTGCCGATCAGCCGTGCGGTCCAGCCGCCGCGCCATGCGGCGAGCAGGCCGAGCAGCGTGCCCGGAATCGCGGCGGTCAGTACGCTGATCAAGGCAAGGCCGAGCGACAACCGCGTGGCATCGGCCAGCCGTGCCAGCATGCTGCGGCCCAGGTGATCGGTGCCGAGGGGTTCGTGCAGCCCCGGCGCCTGCAGCACGCCGTACAGATCCTGTTCGAACGGGGCGCGCCCGGCCAGCCACGGGCCCGCGAGTGCAAACAGCGCGATCAGCAGGAGCAGCGCGAGTCCCAGACCGTGGCGATCGAACTGAAAAAATCGACGATTCATCGACGTCCCCTTGCCAGCCGCACGCGCGGATCGATCCACGCGCAGGCGAGGTCCACCAGCGTGTTCAGTGCCACGAACATCAATCCCATGACCAGTGCGGTGCCCTGGATCATCGGTACGTCGCGTCCGAAGATCGCGTGTACCAGTGCGTGGCCGATGCCGGGCCACGCGAATAGCGTTTCAATCACGACTACACCTTCGACGAGATAGACGAGCTGGACGCCGAGATAGGCCACCAGCGGAATGGCCGCGTTGCGCACGCCGTGCCGTAGCAGCGCTTGTCCATCTGTCAGACCCTTGACGCGCGCAAACGCAAAGTAGGGCGCTTCCGCCACCGACGCCATGGCGTTGCGTGCCACGCGCATCGACGTGGCGGCCAGCCCAAGGCCCAGCGTCAGCGCCGGCATCAGCAGCGCGCCGTGTACATGGTGGCCGCCGGCCGGCATCAGGTTCCATTCGATGGCGAGCACCGTCACCAGCACGATGCCGAGCACGAACGGCGGCATGGCGCGTAGCAGGACCGACGCCACCAGCGTGCCGCGATCGAGTGCACCGCCGGCCCGCAGCCCTGCGGCGAAACCCAGCGGCACGGCAATCGCGCATGACACGGCAAGCGCCGCCACGGCGAGCCGCAGCGTGTGGCCGAGTTGATGGACGATCTCGTCGATGACGGGCGCACCCGTGACGGACGACAGGCCGAGGTCGAACTGCAGCAGGTGGTGCCACCAACGTAGCAATGCATCGGTCCACGGCAGGGCAAGGCCGAGTTCGGCGCGAACGGCTTCCGCGGCAGCGGCGCTGACCATGTCGAAGCCATAGCGCGCGGCGGCCACGCGAAACGCGGTATCGCCGGGCAGCATCCGCATCATCAGGAAGCTCAGCGTGCCAACCAGCGCCGCCACGACCAGCGCCTGCAGGCCGCGTTGCAGCAGGATGCGGCCCACGAGGCTGGTCGTGCGCCAGCGCAGCGGCGTGTGCTGGACGGGAGATGCCGCCAGCGGCAAGGATGGTTCGTTCATGGATTCGCTCATGAATGCCAGTGCATTTGTGTCAGCCGGTAGCTGCGTTCGAACGGATCGATCGAGACGCCGCCGAGCCTGGGCGAGGCCGCCAGGGTTTGGCGATACCAGACCACGGGGATCAGCGGCAGGTCGCGCTGCAGCGTGGCGGCGATCTGGCGACGCAGCCGGCCGCGCAGTTGGCCACCGTCCGCGTCAGCGGGAGTGGATGGCAGTGCGGCCAGCGCGCGGGTCACAGCCGGATCGGCCCAGCCCATCGCGCCCCAGTCACCTCCCTTGTTCCCGTTCGGCGGAAAGTCTTGCGAAACGGTGCCGAATGCATCGGGCACCACGCCGTAGTTGCGCGACATCAGGCCGATGTCGAGCGAGCCGTCGCGATGCGCGAACGGGATATCGCCCGAGTTGCCCACGGCCACGCGCATCGCGATACCCACCTGCCGGAACTGCTCCTGAAGTGCCGTGGCGATGACGGGCAACTCGGGTCGATCCGGGAAGGTGCGCAGCGTGATCGCGAAGCGTGCATCGCCGCGACGCAGGATGCCATCGGCGCCCGGTTGCCAGCCCGACTGGGCGAGCAGGGCGCGCGCGGTGGCGCTGTCGAAGTGCAGCGGCGGCAGTGCATCGTCATGCCAGCCAGTCAGCGACGGCGGAAACAGTTGCGTGGCCGCCAGCGCCGGATCACGGAGGATGGCCGTGGCAATGCCGCGCCGGTCGATGGCGAGCGACAACGCGCGGCGCACTGCGACATCGGCAAGAAACGGATGGCCGGCGTTGACCTTGAGCGCCGTCGTGCGCGGAATGGTCACTGCGTGCAGGCGCACGTTGGGACTCGTCGCCAGCCGCGCGATGCTGCCGGGGTCAAGCCCGTAGGCAAGTTCCGCCTGTCCGCCCTCGGCCATCAGCGCGCGCATCTCGGCGCGGCCCACGGACAGGTACGAGGCGCGCCGTACCGCCGGGGCCATGCCGCGCCAGCCATCGAACGCGGCAATCGAAAAACGCTGCGGCGGCTCGAGATCGACGATGCGATAGGGACCGGAGCCGATGATCGCGCGTACATTGCCATCGGGAGCGAACGAGGCGGGCGCCAGCACCTGCGCGCTGCTGTGCGAGAGCAGGGCGAGCAGCGGTGTGAAGGGGCGCGTCAGTACGATGCGGATGCCGTCGGGCTCCGCACCGATGTCCGCGATCGGCGCCACGCGCAGCATCCCCGCCGCATGGCGAGCGCGTTCGAGTGCCGCCACCACATGCGCGGGACGCACCGGTGTGCCATCGTGAAAGCGCGCGCCGGGCTGCAGCGTGAAGCGCCATGTCAGTTGATCGGCCGATAGCTGCCATCGCGCGGCGAGGGCGGGCGTTGGCAGTCCATCCGCATCGAAATCGACAAGTGTCTCCGTAACCTGCATGCGCGAGAACAGGTAACCGTTGCGCAACGGATCGAGCGAGGACAATTCCCATGGGCCGATCACGCGCACGGCGCGCTCGCCGGCTTCCGTCGATGCGGGTGCGGAAGTGTGTGCCATCAGCGGCAGCGCAGGCGCTGCAGCGGCTGCCCCGGCAGCCAGCAGCAACCGGCGCCGTTGTGAAGAGAGAACCTTTGCCACGGTCAATAGCTCAGTTGCAGGCCGAGCCGCACCGTGCGTCCGGCGCCCGGCATGATCCAGACATTGCTGGCGGCGCTGGCGTAGTAGGTGCGGTCGAACAGGTTGTCGACGTTGAGCGCCACGCGCACGGTCTTGCTGTATTGCCAGTAGGCAAAGGCGTCCGCCAGCGTGTAGGCGGGCAGCGAGAAGCTGTCCTGCGCGTCGCCGCCGCGCGTGCCCACGTAGCGCACCCCGGCGCCCAGGCCATAGCGCTGGCCGATGGGCGCCTGGTCCTCGAAGATCGCCATCAGGCTGCCGCTGGTGCGCGGTACGTTGGCCAGCGGCGTGCCGGCGGCCAGCCGGGTGTCCTGTGTGACTTCGGCATCGGTGTACGCGAAGTTCCCGGTCACGCGCCAGTGGGTGCCGATGCGGCCAGCCACGTCGAGTTCCACGCCCCGGCTGCGCGCTTCGCCGGCTGCGCGCAGGAACGAGGGGTTCGACGGATCGGTGGTCAGCACATTGCGCTTGCGGATCTCGAACACGGCCAGCGTGGCAGTGGTGCGATGGTCCGGGCTTTCGTACTTGGCACCGGCTTCCACGGCGCGGCCATGCTCGGGCGAGAACGCATTGGCATTGGCATCGCTGCCCGGGTTCGGACGGAACGACTTGCCTGCGTTGGCGAACAACGAAACCGTCGGCGTGGCGAGGTAGGTCACACCCAGCCGTGGCGAGACGGCAGTCTGGTGCTGGCTGGTGCTGGCGCCGGAGAGTCGATTGTCGAGCGACTGGTTGTAGATGTCGAAGCGCGCGCCGGCCAGCACGCGCCAGCGCTCGCCCAGCCGCAACTGGTCTTGCGCATAGAGGCCGACGTTGGTCTGGCGCTCGTAGGTATTGGTGTTGGGCAGCAGCGTGGGCGGGGTCTGTCCGTAGACCGGATCGTAGATATCGATGGCGTACGGCGCAGCGGCGGTGGGGTTGCGGCGCAGCATGACTTGCGACACGCCGAAGCGGTAGGTATCCACGCCCAGCAGCACCTCGTGGCCGATGGCGCCCGTGTTGAACTTGCCCGCGATATCGGCCTGCAGGGAGATATCGTCGGACTGGAAGTCGCGATAGCGCCGCTGGCGGGTCAGCGTGCGGCCATCGGCCTGCAGCGCGGTCGCTTCAGTGGAGTAGCCTTCGAGCGAACCGCCGCGATAGGCCACGGCGACGCGGCCCTTCCACGTATCGGAGAAATCATGCTCGACGGAGAGTTGGTGCGACTGGCTGTCGAGGCGGATGTCGCCATCGTTCGGCTCGCCCAGGAAGCGCGAGCGCGGCACGGCGCCGAGCCGGCCGTTCACGGCCACCACGCCCCGGTCCAGCGGCACGGTATAGCGCTGGATCTCGCCCGCATACTGGATCACCGTATTGGCGCCGAGCGCCCAGGTGAACGAGGGCGCCAGCAGGAAGCGGCGACTGTTCACGAAATCGCGCGTGCTGCCTTCGTGGTCGGCCACGGCAACCAGGCGGCCCGCAACGTTGTCGGAGAGGGCGCCCGTGACATCTGCCGAGACCCGGTACTTGTCGCGCGTGCCAACCTCGAAGCCATACGTTTGTGACGGCTTGAATTGCGGTTGCTTGGTGACGACATTGATCACGCCACCGGGGTCACCGCTGCCGTAGACCGACGAGGCTGGCCCTTTGAGCACTTCCACGCGCTCGATGGTGGCGGTGTCGCGCGGCGCGGTAAAACCGCGGTTGGCGGCGAAGCCGTTGACCAGATATCCCGCGCCGGTGTTCTCGTTGCCGGTGAAACCACGGATCGAGAAGTTGTCCCAGAGTCCGCCGTAGTTACCTTGACGCGCCACGCCGCTCACGTAGTCAAAGGTGTCATCGAGTCGCGTGGCCGCGATGTCGTCGATCAGTGCGCGCGATACGACCTGTACCGAGAGCGGCACTTCGCGCAATGGCGTCTCGGTGCGCGTGGCGCCCGTGGCATAGGGGGCTGGCGCATGGCCGCGCACGGAAACTTCAGGGAGGGTCTGGTCGTCGGCGGGGTTGGCAAAAGCGGTGGCGGCAAACAGGAAAGCAGGCGTGAAACGGCGTCCGGACATGAATGGGGGCGAGCGGAAATAGGGCGGGCTTATTGCAACAGGGTTGCATTATAGCGAGCCTTCCGCGCCACACCATTACATTTTTGCGACAAGCTGTCCGCGCCCTGCCGCACTACCCCATCAACGCCGACAAATCCTTCGCCGCAGCCTTTACCTCTTTCTCGGCCCGCTCGCGCAGCGCGCCATCGGCTTCGAACCGTTGCTGCGGCCCCGCCACGCTGATCGCGGCGATGATGTTGCCTTGTGCGTTGCGCACCGGCGCCGCGCAGGAGTCGATGCCCGGCTCGAAGGCCGAGAAACTCCACGCGCAGCCGCGTTCGTGGTCGGCGGCCAGGATTTCGGCAAGGCGCCGATGGGTGCCCGCGCTCTGCCCCGTGACGGTGGGCAGGGGATCGGGACCAAGGCGCTCGCGCAGTTCTTCCGGCGACAGATGGGCGATCAGCATGCGCCCCGGCGTGGTCAGATGGGCTGGCACGCGGCTGCCTACCTGGATATTGCTGACGAGCCCGGTGTTGGGCATCTCGCGCAGTAGATAAAGAATGTGGCCGCCATCGGGTACGGCGAGGTAGGCCGATAGCTGCAGCGATTCGCTTAGTCGCGCGAGGATGCGCCGTGCAAACGACGTGAGGTCGTTGGCCGCCAGCGCGCGTGACGCGAGCTTCAGGAAAGAAAAACCCACGGTATGCCCGCCCTGCGGCAGCCGCTCGACCATGCCCTCGTGTTCGAGCGTGGCGAGCAGCCGCATCACCGTGACGCGGTTCACGTCGATGCGCCGGCCCACTTCGCTGAGGTTGGCCGTGGAGCCGCCCTCGGCGATAAAGCGCAGCAGGCGCATGCCCCGGATGACGGGGGATACCAACTGCGGGTTTGCGCCATCGTCGGCGTCCGGATCGGCAACGTCAGGTTCGGGCAGCGGCTTGGGCTTCGGCATTCGCAAACGGGCAGTCAGGGGAGTTCACTCAGGAGGGACCTGGACGCTTACTGAAGCGGCGCGGTCCAGGCGTTGTAATCGTACACCCAGTCGGCATTGCCGCCGGCCTTGAGCCACTCGTTGCCGCGCGAGCCGATCTGGATGCGGCTGGTGCGTTCGTGGCGCGCGGCCTGATAGCGGGCCAGTGCGGCAGGTACGGTGTCCGTGGTGGCTTCGGCCAGGCAGCGCGCCAGCACCACGCCATCCTCGATGGCCATGCCCGCGCCCTGTGCCATGAACGGCATCATCGGGTGGCAGGCGTCGCCCATCAGCGCGATATGGCCGGACGACCACGACGGCAGCGGATCGCGCACGTACAGCGCGGAGATCAGCACGTCGTCGCAGGCATCGAGCAAGGCGCGTGCATCGGGATGAAATCCGGCATAGGCGGCGCGCAGGTCTTCGACGCGGCCCGGCGTGGTCCACGACTCGTTGCGCCAGCTGTCCTGCGCCACGGTGGCGAAGACGAAGATCTCGCGGCCACGGTTCAGCGGAAAGGTCACGATCTGGCTGGTGGATTCCGGACCCCACCACTTCGTGAACGCGCCGATGTTCGGCACGCCGGCCAGATTCTCGGCGGGCACCACGGCGCGGTAGGCCACTACGCCAGTGAAGATGGGATGCTCGTCGCCGAGCAGCGCGCGGCGCACCACCGAGTGGATGCCATCGGCACCGATCAGCACGTCAACGTCCTGCTGGCTGCCATCGGCAAACGTGAGCGTGGCGCCTTGATCTCGTGCCGTGATCGCGGTGGCCTTGTGGCCGAGCTTCACGTTGGCCGCTGGCACGGCAGCTTCCAGCGCAGACATCAGGTCACCCCGGTGCATGGTCAGTTGCGGTGCGCCGTAGCGACGCTCGGCCTCGTCGGACATCGGCAGGCGCGAGGTTTCCTCGCCGGAATCCCATGTGCGGCTGATGCGGTGCGTGGGCCTTGCAGCGGTGTCGCGGAGCGTCTCGCCAATGCCAAGCCCATCGAGGGCGCGCACGGCGTTGGGTGTCAGGTTGATGTCGGCGCCCACACGCGCAAAGCGCGCGGCCTGCTCGAACACCACCACGTCCATGCCGAGGCGGCGCATGGCGATGGCCGCAGCCAGCCCGCCGATGCCGGCACCGTTGATACCAATCTTTCCTGAAAACATGGGGCGCTCCTCTTTCCGACTCGATTTATGAATGTTCAAAAATGAACGATAAGTTCATAAAAAGAATATCCATGGCGAGAGGCTTTCGTCAAGCGGAGGGGGCGCCGCATCGTCGTTTCCGGGCAGGGTTGCGAGAGGCCATGTGCGTCCAAATGCTGTTGTGGGAATTGTCTTACGGATGTTTCAGCAGCGGTCTTCTGCTTCGGGCGGGCGGCAAAACATACATTGCAGTTACAGCACGGCCACGCAGCATGACCCCTCCAGGAAAGCGATGCGTGGCCCAGAACATCCACTCTGAAAAAGGAGCACGACATGATTGCAAAGACGTTTGCCAAGAAGTGGCTGACCGCCGCGGTGTGTTCGATGATGGTGGCCGCACCGGCCGGCTTTGCCTACGCCCAGGCCGGGTCGAAGGCTGATTACGACGCAGCGGTCAAGCAGGCCGACGCCGACTACAAGGCTGCGGGTTCGCGCTGCGATGCCCAGTCCGGCAATGCCAAGGACATCTGCAAGGCCGAAGCCAAGCGCGACCGCGACGTAGCCAAGGCCAATGCCGAGGCCAAGCGAGACGGCACGGACAAGGCCCACGCCAAGGCCATGAAGACCAAGGCCGATCGTGACTACGACGTGTCCAAGGAAATGTGCGACGACAAGAAGGGCAACGACAAGGACGTTTGCGTGAAGGAAGCCAAGGCTTCGCACGAACGCGCCCTGGGCGCGGCCAAGGTCGAGAAGGCCGCCGCGACGGGTACGAGCACTGACGTAGCGGAAACGCGCGCCGATGCCCGCAAGGACACCGTTGACGCCGCCTACAAGGCCGACAAGGAAAAGTGCGATGCCATGTCCGGCGATGCCAAGGACAAGTGCCAGGCCAACGTGAAGGCCAGGTACGCCAAGTAATCCGCTTCATCGGTCGACATACGTCGACTCCCGAGCAACCTGCGGCCGCCCGGAGCGGCCGCGCTACTCAAACAAGGAGCCGCATATGAACTGGGATCAGATCGAGGGCAAGTGGGACCAGGCCAAGGGCAAGGTCAAGGAAAAGTGGGGCAAGCTGACCGACGACGACATCACCGTCATCAACGGCAAGCGTGACCAACTGGCTGGGCGTATCCAGGAGCGTTACGGATACACCAAGGAGCAGGTCGAGGATGAAATGAAGGCGTGGGAGCGCGATACGCGCTGGTAACCTGCACCGGTGGTAAACCCGATCACGCCAGCGTGACTGGCGTGTGAACCCCGCGCAAAAAAAAGCGGCAAGGCTTCGGCTTTGCCGCTTTTTTGTCTGCCCGCATTCACGCCGGACATCTTGCCCAAGTCTTTTTGGGGAAACCTGATTTCTACGTCAACGCAGAAATATTTCAATACGTTACCGAATATTACGAGCCGGCCTGCACCCCACGAACTCAAAAAACGACAGGCTGGCCGCCCGCCCTGCGCATGCCCGCAGCGGCGTCAAAGGACATCAGGGTTGAAGCTGCGCGCACGGCACCGCAACGTACGGACCGGCGCGCAAGAAGGGGAGCGTTGTCGTGGAAGGACCTGTTTCGCGTGTGCAGGGGCTGTTCAAGGCCCAGGCGGAGAATCACCTGTTTGCGTCGCCAGGCCGGTATTTACGGTATCTCGGCACCATGCTGGCCGTGTCGGCCGCCTGTTATCCGGCAGGCAGCCGGAAGTGGATGTCGCGCCGGCTGAAGTGGCTGGTCATGTCGGCCATGCGCTCGGGTGCCGCGCAGCCGTGGCTGCGTGCCGTGGCTTCGTGCGCGCTGCTGCAGCGTGTGGTGGCGGCTCGCCCGTTACTGCTCGAAAAACCCTACCGCCCACTGGGCGCGCTGGGGTTGGGTTTCGGGGAGCGTGCGCGGCTGGTGCAGGAGCACTACGCCGTCATGCATGCCGCATTGCCCGTGGAGACTTGCGAGCGCATTTGTCTGCGGGGCGGTGTGGAATGGCCGTTTGCGGATGGCCGCTACACGCTGCGGCTGGCCGATGCCGGGCCGAATCCGAAGGAAGGCGAACTGGCCTTCTATTGGATCGACAACGAGACCGGCGCCAGCCTCACGCAACTGAGCTTCTTCCTGCGCTTCGGGGCGATGGGGCCCGACGTCTTTGTCGGGGGGCTCCAGGGGCCGAAGAGCGATGCGAGCCGCGAGTGGATTCGTGCCTCCACCAAGGCTTGCGAGGGTTTGCGTCCCAAGGATGTGGTGATGGAGGGCCTGCTGGCGCTGGCCGGCCATATCGGCGCGCGGCGCATCGTGGCGGTCTCGCGGGCCAACCATGTCGGCCGCCAGCGCAACACGCCACGCCAGATCCAGTGCGACTATGAAGCATTCTGGAGCGAATACCACAGCGTACCGACCCATGACGGCAATCTTGAACTGCCCGTCAGCCAGCCCGTGCGCGATATCGCGGAGATTGCCTCGAAGAAGCGCTCGGCCTGGCGTCGCAAGCAGGCCGTTGCGGAATCGGTGCGCGGCGCCGTGGCGGCGGGGTTGTCTTGCGAGCCGACGGCTGCGCCTGCAGTGCCGGCGTCGGAAAGTCCCGCTTTCGCATCGCCACTGGCCATGGCCTGAAAGCAGAACGTTGCGTAAACCCTAGTAGTCTAGCCACCTAGACTTTTAATACAGTCCGGTATCGACCTGCCGTGCGCGTGACGCGCGCACGGCTTTTCCTTTCCCGATGCCGGACACCGCCGACCTTCTCTCCCGCAGCCGCGAGCCTGTCTACTTGCAGCTCGCGACCATTTTCCGACGCCAGATCGAAAGCGGGGCCTGGCGCCCCGGCGAGCAGATTCCGTCGCTGGAAGCGTTGTGCCGCCAGTACGGCGTGGCGCGCATGACCATGCACCACGCGATTTCGCAGCTCGATGCCGAAGGGCTCGTGGCGCGCTCGCGTGGCCGGGGCACGTTCGTGAAGACTGCCGGGCGCGCGCGCCGCCAGATGGCACTGCCCGTCAGTTGGGACCAGGCCGTGGCCGTGGGCGACCAGCTATCTACCGAGGCCATGGTCGAATCCACCGCCGATGTGGCGCTGCCCGACGATCTCGGCATGCCCTGCGATGGCCGGCGCGCCGATGCCTATCACTTCCTGAAGCGTGCACATCGGCTCGATGGCCGCCCGTTTGCCGTGGGCGAGGTCTACATCGCGGCGGACGTCTTTGCGCGCGAGCCGGAAGCGTTCCGGCAGGGTGCCTCGGTGCCGGTGCTCGATCGCTTTCCCGAACTCCAGGTCAACGCGGCGCGGCAGCGCATGTCGATCGTGCCGGCCGGTGCAGCGTCGGCCGCCGCGCTGGAGCTGGCCGTGGGTGCACCCGTGGCCGAGTTGCGCCGCTTTGCGTGCGTGGACGATGTGATCGTCTACTACGCACGCATCGAATTCCCTACCGAGTATGTCTGTCTGGATTTCGACCTGCTCGCCCCCCATTCCTGACAACCGCAACCTGAACGGAACCCGAGATGGAGACACAAGAATCGATGAACGGCGCGGAAAGCCTGGTCAAGACGCTGCTCGCCAGTGGCGTGGATACCTGCTTCGCCAACCCCGGCACCAGCGAAATGCACTTCGTGGCGGCACTCGACCGCATTCCCGGCATGCGCTGCGTGCTCGGATTGTTCGAAGGTGTGGTGACCGGTGCAGCCGATGGCTACGCGCGCATGGCCGACAAGCCGGCGGCTACGCTGCTGCACTGTGGTCCCGGCCTGGCCAACGGCCTGGCCAACCTGCATAACGCGCGCCGTGCGCAGACGCCCATCGTCAACATCATTGGCGATCAGGCTACGTATCACCGTCCGTTCGATGCGCCGCTCACTGCCGATACCGAAGGCTGGGCCCGTCCGGTCTCGGTCTGGACGCGTACTGCCACGCATGCCGCGTCGGTAGGTGCCGATGCTGCCGTGGCCGTGCAGGCCGCAAAGGGTGCGCCCGGTGGCGTAGCCAGCCTGATCCTGCCATCGGATGTGTGCTGGGATGAAGGTGGAAAGGTGGCCGCGCCGCTGCCCGCGCTGCCGGTGCCGAAGGTATCGCCCGATGCCGTGCAGAACGCCGCGCGCATTTTGCGCAGCGGTCAGCCCACGCTGATCGTGCTGGCTGGCAGTGCATTGCGCGAAGGCGTGCTGGCCGATGCGCATCGCATTGCCGCTGCCACCGATGCACGTCTCATCACGCCGATGTCGAACTCGCGTGTCACGCGCGGGCAGGGTCGTCTGGCCATCGACCGCATTCCGTATTCGGGCGATGCGGCGCGCCAGAAGCTGGCCGGTATCCGCAACGTGATTCTGGTGGGTGCCACCACGCCGGTGACGTTCTTCGCCTATCCGGGCAAGTCGCCGCGTCCGTTTCCGGAAGATGCAAACATCCATGTGCTGGCGCGTCCCGAGGAGGATCTCGGCGAGGCCGTGGCGCGGCTGGCCGATGAGCTGGGCGCGCGCAACGCCGCACTGCCATCGACCGCACCTGCAGCGCGCGTGGAAGCGGCGCGTGGCGCGATTACTTCCGAAGCCGTGGCGCAATCGCTGACCGCGTTGCTGCCCGAACAAGCCGTGGTGGTCGAGGAAAGCGTGAGCTTTGGTCGCGCGTTCTATCCCGGCACCGTGCACGCCGCGCCGCACGACTGGCTGCAACTGACGGGTGGTGCGATTGGTGCGGGTTTGCCGCTGGCGACCGGTGCTGCCATTGCCGCACCGGATCGACGCGTGGTGGCGTTGCAGGCCGATGGCTCGGGCATGTACACGCTGCAATCGCTGTGGACGATGGCGCGCGAGAAGCTCGACGTGACCATCGTGCTGCTGGCCAACCGCAAGTACGCGATCCTCTTGGGCGAACTGGCTGGCGTGGGTGCCAATCCCGGCAAGACCGCGCTCGATATGCTCGACATCGGCAATCCGGATCTCGACTGGGTGAAGATGGCCAACGGCATGGGCGTGGAAGCGGCGCGTGCCGACAACATGGATGCGTTCAACGACCTGTTCGCTTCCGCCAACCAGCGCAAGGGTCCGTTCCTGATCGAACTGGTGATCTGATGCCGTGATCCACGGCGGGCGGCGCGATGGAACACGATGTTCCATTGTGCCGCGCCCGGCCCCGCCACAGCATGGTCCCGCGTGATAGTCACGCCAAGAGAGGGACCATCATGATCAAGATGTGGATCTGTATTCTGGGCGCTTCGCTGAGCCTGCCGGGTTGTACCCAGACGAAGCCGAAGCCACCAGGAGTTACCCAGGCCGCAGGCAGCTACGCCATCGTATGCCTGTACTCGCACCGGCTGCCGGACGACCCTATCGTCATGCCGGCCCGTCCCGGCGTCGCCATGCAGCATGACTTCTTCGGCAACACGACGACGAACGCCTACACCACGGCGGAGGTCCTGCAAAAAGTGCCGGGCACCACGTGCGAGAACGCGGCCGATGGCACGGCCTACTGGGCGCCTTCGCTGCGCTTGCCCGATGGCACGGTGGTTCCGCCGGTCTACCAGAAGACCTACTACACCAATCAGGCTGTGCCATCGCCGAATCATTTCCCGGTGCAACCGTATCCGCAAGGCATCAAGCTGATGGTGGGCGACCATCATGGCACCACGCCGAATTCGCGCATCTCGTTCCTCTGCACCGGGGGCAACTACACGAACTCGATTCCCACCAACTGCAAGCCCGACCCCACCAACGGTACGCAACTCAATATCGGCATGCACTTCCCGACATGCTGGGATGGCAAGACCCTGTCACCCACGATGGGCACCTACGACAATGCGGTGGCACCCGACAGTGCGGGGAATTGTCCGGCTGGATATCCGGTGCGTCTGCCCGATGCGAACATGAACATCGCCTACAACCTCGGGCAGATCACGGACCTGACCAATGTGCAGTTGTCGCTTGATCCTCAACTCGATTCGGCGGGCAATGTCGTGAAGCAGTTGTGGGGATCGCTCTACACCGCGCACGGAGATTTCTTCATGGGATGGCGTCCGGATGCGGCGAGTTTCATGGCGGAGTTCTGCCTGAACAAGGGCATCAGTTGCAACCATCTGATGGCGTACTCGTATCTCAAGATTGCCGAGGATGCCACCGTGCGCGCCGCCGATACGACCAACTATGGGACCAATGCGGCCCTGTACGCGCAGCAGACGTCGGGAAGCACGCCGGAATCGCGCAGCTATCTCAAGGTCGGTATTCCGAAAGGCGCGCAGACGCTGCCACCTGATTTCAAACCGGCCTACATGCTGATGATGTTTGGAGGAAACATGACCGATACCACCACGCAGACGTTCACGGTCTATCGCGTGACAACGGACTGGAGCGAGACCACGATCAATGGCGCCAACGCGCCAACCTGCAGCGGCACCAGTGTCACAAGCAGTATGAACAACACGCAGGCATACCGTGCCTTCGACGTGACCAAGCTGGTCAACGAGGCGCTTTCGCAGGGCGCGGAACACATCGCGTTCTGCATTCGCGGCCCCGCTGGCCAGCAGCAGATCAAGTTCAGCAGCAAGGAGGGCGGCAACGGTGGCGTGTTGTTCATCAATGCCGTCAACAAGCTGCCCTACTGAAAAGATGGTTCGCGCCTAGCGTTCGACTTCGGCCCAGGCGGTCATGGCCTGCCCGCCGGCATCGTCGCCAGTCCATAGCTGCACACGACCGGCGGTTTCGGGATCATCCCGGCCGCCGACTGTCACGGTGTCCTGATGGAACAGTGGCGCCAGGCCACGGAAGCCGAAACGCTTCACCTGTGCCTCGGGACGCTCCGCACGCAGCAGTTCAAGCGTCAGCATGGCCTGCAACGGGCCATGCACGATCAGGCCCGGATAGCCTTCCACGTCGCGCACATAGTCGAGGTCATAGTGGATGCGATGGGCGTTGAATGTCAGCGCCGAGAAGCGGAACAGCATCACCGGATCGGCCTGCAGTGCGCGGCCAAATTGCGTATCCTGCGCCAGACGCGGACGCGGCGGTTGCGGCTGGCCGACCTCGGGCATCGCACGATAGACGATGTCATGGCGCTCCTTCAATGCCACGTCGCCATCCACGCTCAGTACATGATCCACGGTGACGAACCACAACTCGCCCGTGCGCCCGGACTTGTGCTGGACATCGGTGATCGTCGAGGTCTTGGTCACCGTGTCGCCCACGCGCAGGCCGCGATGGAACGACAGTTCGCCACCGGCCCACATGCGGCGCGGCAGCGGCACGGGCGGCATGAAACCGCCCAGCGTGGGATGTCCGTCGCCGCCCAGCGTGTGCTGCGGGGCGCGCGGCAGGAAATAGAGCCAGTGCCAGAGCGGCGGCAGCGGCTGGCTGGCGATGGCATCGCCATCGAGATCGAACGTGGCGGCCAGCGCCAGCACGGGCTCCAGCGCCAGTGTTTCGGTGCGCGATTCCGAACGGCCGATCCATTCGCGCAAGTGTTCGAGCGTGGTCACGGGCAAGTCCTCAGCGTGCGGCAGGCAGCCAGTTGTTGACGTTCGGCGCGCGGTCCAGATCCCAGACGCGCGCGATGATCGTGCGCATCTCGGCCTCGGTGGCACCGTGGCGGAATGCGCCAAGCTGGATGGCCTTGGCTTCGAGTTCCGGGCGCGACAGCGTGTTGTCGGGGTCTCCCTTCGGCACATCGACGCGTGCGCCCAGCGTGCGGCCATCGGTGGTGCGCACCGTGACGCGCCCAATCCACTGGCGCGGATATGCAGCGTTGATTTCGTCGTCGAGTTCCATCGTCACTTTCTCGCGGAAGGCGGCGATGCGTGCATCGTGCAGCGCATGGTCCTCGAATTCTCCGAGTCCTGCGTGCGCGTGAACGGCCACGAGGCCAAGCACCGTACCCATCGAGAACTTGGCCTGATGGATGGTCGATGGGTTGACCACGGGGCCCAGCACGTCGATGGCGCCCTGGTGAACGTGCGTGGTCACCGCTTCGATCTGTTCGGCGCGCAGGTTCTCGCGCAGCATCAGTGCCTTGAGCGCATCGGCAGCGGGGTGCGTGTGGCGGCACGATGCGAAGAACTTGAACGAGGTTTCTGCGGTGGCCCAGCGCGTACCGAGTCCATCGGTCAGTGCAGCAGGGTTGGCATCGCTCGACATGCCAGCGGCCATGCCCTGCGGACCTTCGAGAATCTGCTTCGCACCTGTGAAACCAGCACGTGCGAGCCAGGCCGACTGCAGGCCATCGGCAGCGGCCTTGGCCGTGTGCAGTTGCTTGGAGTCGGCGGCATCGCGCAGGAATTCCCACAGGCCGGAAGCCTGCGTGCCGGCCGAGCCGAGCGCCTGGTTGATGCCTTCGGCGTCGAGTCCGAACAGCTTGGCCACGGCGGCGGCGGCGGCCAGCGTGCCGACCGTGCCGGTGGTGTGGAAGATGCGATAGTGCGAGCGTCCCATGAACTCGCCGATGCGGATGCCTGCCTCGTAGCCGGCGATCGATGCGAGCAGAACGTCCGCACCAGTCTTGCCTTCGGCTTGCGCGGCGGCCATCACCGCCGGGAATACCACGGCGGCGGGATGCAGCACCGAGCCGTTGTGCACGTCGTCCTGTTCCACCACGTGCGACGATGCCCCGTTGATCAACGCGGCGAAGTAGGGCGAGGTGCGGCGGCGGTCCACCAGCACTTCGGCGTCACCGGTGCCGGGGCCCATGGCTGCGGCGAATTCCTGAATGCGGCGCACGGCGGGTGCGTCCTTGCCAGCGATGGCCGATGCCATCCAGTCGAGGAACAGGTCCTTGGTGCGTTCCACTACCGGCGCGGGCACATCGGCGAGTTTCAGGTCCGCGAGGAACGTGCAGAGTTGCCGGGTGGGATACGTGTTGTCGTTGGGCATGGGCGAGTGTGCGTAGGTGCGATGTCTCGGGTCAGAACGAACGCGGCAGTTCGAGCACGTGCTCGGCCACATAGGACAGGATCAGGTTGGTCGAGATCGGCGCCACCTGGTACAGGCGCGTCTCGCGGAACTTGCGCTCGATGTCGTATTCGGAGGCGAAGCCGAAGCCGCCATGCGTCTGCAGGCAGACGTTCGCGGCTTCCCACGAGGCATCGGCGGCCAGCAGCTTGGCCATATTGGCTTCCTTGCCGCAGGCTTTGCCGGCGTCGAACAGTTGCGCAGCCTTGTAGCGCATCAGGCTGGCGGCTTCCACGTTGACGAACGAACGTGCGATCGGGAACTGCACACCCTGGTTCTGGCCGATGGGGCGATCGAACACGATGCGTTCGCGCGCATAGCCGCTGGCACGTTCCACGAACCAGTAGCCGTCGCCAATGCATTCGGCGGCAATCAGGATGCGCTCGGCGTTCAGGCCGTCGAGGATGTACTTGAGTCCCTTGCCTTCCTCGCCGATCAGGTTCGCGGCGGGAATTTCGAGGTTGTCGAAGAACAGTTCGTTGGTCTCGTGATTGACCATGTTGCGGATCGGCTGGACCGTGAGGCCGTTGCCGATGGCTTCGCGCAGATCCACCACGAACACCGATAGCCCTTCCGATTTCTTCTTCACCTGGTCAAGCGGCGTGGTGCGCGCCAGCAACAACATCAGGTCCGAGTGCTGCACGCGCGAGATCCACACCTTCTGGCCGTTGATCACGTACTTGTCGCCTTTGCGCACGGCGGTGGTCTTGAGCTTGGTGGTGTCGGTGCCGGTGGTCGGCTCGGTCACGGCCATCGACTGCATGCGCAGTTCGCCGGAAGCGATGCCGGGCAGCCAGCGTTGTTTCTGCACGTCGGAGCCATGGCGCAGCAGGCAGCCCATGACGTACATCTGGCCGTGGCAGGCGCCGGAGTTGCCGCCGTTACGGTTGATCTCTTCCATGATCACCGAGGCCGCGGTCAGCGGCAGCCCGGAACCTCCGAATTCCTCGGGAATCAGCGCGGAGAGCCAGCCGGCGTGCGTCAGCGCCTGCACGAATTCTTCGGGGAAGTCGCTCTTTTCCTCGATGCGCTGCCAGTAGGCGGAGTCGAATCCCTGGCAGAGATCGCGAACGGCTTCGCGGATTTCCGGGTAAATCTGGTCTTGGTCCTGTGCAGCATGCATGGCAATGTCCGTGTCGGGGCTGATCGATGAGGGCCATTATTCCCGAGGCCATCGCGCCGAAACATTCGCATTTGCCGAAGCACGGCTTTTGTCGGGGCTTAGGTTGGCGGGTAGCGGCACCTCTGCGGGCTAGGGTTATCCCGTGGCTTTTCTGCCGCCGTGTCCAGCCTTCTGCAAATCCGAATTGTGGGGCGGGACGAATGGCCGCAGGCTGCACATCGACCGATGCCCGCATCGAGACCACACAACACAAACAGATTCGACAGGAGACTACCGATGAACCCATTGCCGCAGCAGGCGCGCTTGCTTGCCCTGTTCGCCGTGACTGCATTCGCGTCCGCCCACGCGCTGGCTGCGGACCCATACCCGTCGCGCCCGATCGCGATGGTGGTGCCCTTTGCCGCAGGCGGTCCCACCGATGTCGTCGCGCGTTCGGTGGCGGCGGCGATGTCGAAATCGCTCGGGCAGAGCGTGGTGGTGGAGAACCGGCTGGGCGCGGGCGGCACCATCTCGGCAGCGTTCGTCGCCAAGGCCGCACCGGATGGCTACACCATCCTGATTCACCACAACGGCATGGCCACGGCACCGGCGCTGTACTCGAAGCTGTCCTACAAGCCGCTGACCGACTTCACGTTCGTGGGACAGGTGGCCGATGTGCCGATGACCCTGCTGGGTCGCCACGATCTGCCAGCCAACACGCTGCCGGAGCTCGTCAGCTACATCCAGAAGAACCAGAACAAGGTGAACCTGGCGAATGCGGGCCTTGGTGCGGTGTCGCAACTGTGCGGCATGTTGTTCCAGAAAGCCATCGGCGTGGAACTGCAGACGATTCCGTATCAAGGCACCGCGCCTGCGATGACCGCGCTGCTCGGCGGACAGGTGGACGTGCTGTGCGACCAGACCACGCAGACGCTGCCGCATATCAAGAGCGAGAAGGTGAAGCTCTATGGCGTGACCACCGCCGAGCGGATTCCGGCGCTGCCCAACACGCCCACGCTGCGCGAAGGCGGCCTGAAAGGCTTCGAGGTGAAAGTGTGGCACGGCATTTACGCGCCCAAGGGCACGTCGCCCGCCGTGATCGAGAAGCTGAACGGCGCACTGCGTGCCGCGCTGAAGGACCCCAACGTGACCGCGCGGATGAAGGACCTCGGTGCGGTCATCGTGCCGGAAGACAAGCAGACGCCGGAAGGGTTGCGCACGTGGCTGGCTTCGGAGATCGACAAGTGGTCGCCGATCATCAAGGAGGCCGGCGTCAAGGCGGACTAAGTCCGAGGTTACACAGGTTCGGTTGCGGCAGCGGCGAGGTACTTGATCAGTGCCTCCGCAAATTGTGGCAGTTCTCGACCGGGGCGGCGCACAAGCCGTATTTCGCGCCGCGCCCAGTCGTCTTCCAGCTTGATGAAGCGCAGCACCTTGCGGCTTGCGTAACGGCGCGCGCAGCTATTCGGCACGATGGCGATGCCTGCGCCAGCTTCCACCATGCGGCACACCGCATCGAAGCTGCCTACCTGGATGCGCAGGCTGATGCGCTTGCCCATACCACTGGCAATGCGGTCCAGGAACGACTGGATCGCCGATGACTGGTTCAGCCCGACAAAGCGGCAGGTATCGAGCAGATCGGCAAAGTGCAGCGCCTTGAACGCGGGCAACGGGTGGTTGACCGGGGCGATGACGATCAACTCGTCGCTGCAAAGCTGCATGGTGTCGAGGTCTGCCGTGGCCACTTCTCCGGCCACGATCCCCAGGTCTGCCGCACCGGCGCCGATGGCCGAGACGATATCGGCGGACAGGTGCTCTTCCAGTTCGACATCGACATCCGGGTTCTCGGAGAGAAAACGCGACAGCGCGTTGGCCAGGAAGGAGTTCGTTGCCGTGGTATTGGCCAGCAGCCGCACGCGGCCCTTCACACCCTTGGCGTAGGGGCGCAGGTCGGAGTGCAGGCATTCCAGCTGGCGGAACACCTCGCGTGCATGGCGCAGCAGTTCGTCTCCAGCCGGTGTCAGCCGCACACCCTTGACCTGGCGGATCAGCAGCTGGGTCTGGAACGCCTCTTCCAGTTGCTTGATGCGCGAGCTGGCAGCGGGCAGCGACAGGAAGCTGCGTTCTGCAGCGCGGGTCAGGTTCTCAGTCTCCCCCACATTGAGGAAGAGGCGCAAATCGGTCAGGTCGTAGTGCATGGGTTCAGCGGGCACGAAGCCCGCTTTTGTCATTTGTGAATTCCGGAAACGTCGCCGCCAATTTATCGTATCCCGTTAGGCAATAACACGGGTACGCTCCCGCACCCGGAAAAACTGGCAGCCAAGGAGGCAGCGATGAGTGGAATGATGGAAGGCAAGGTAGTGGTCGTGACGGGCGCTGGCGGCGGCATCGGCCGTGGCATTGCGCTGGGCATGGCAGCCGCCGGCGCGCGCGTGGTGGCCAATGACCTGGGTGTCTCGATGACCGGCGAGGGCGGCGATGCGGGTCCGGCCCAGCGCGTGGTCGACGAGATCCGCGCAGCGGGTGGCGAGGCGGTGGCCAGCACGGACAGCGTGTCCACGTGGGCAGGCGCCAACGCCATCGTGCAGTGCGCGCTGGACAGCTTCGGGCGCATCGATGCGGTGGTCAACAACGCCGGCAACCTGCGCGACCGCATGTTCTTCAAGATGAACGAGGAAGAATGGCGCTCGGTGATCGACGTTCACTTGCACGGCACGTTCTTTGTCAGCCGCGCGGCAGCGAACTATTTCAAGGATCAGGAAAGCGGCGCTTACGTGCATATGACGTCCACGTCGGGGCTGATCGGCAACCTGGGGCAGGCCAATTACTCGGCGGCCAAGCTCGGCATCGCGGCGTTGTCCAAATCCATTGCACTCGACATGGCGCGCTTCAATGTGCGCTCCAACTGCATCGCCCCGTTCGCATGGAGCCGCATGACGAGTTCGATCCCGGCCGAAACGCCCGAGGAAAAAGCCCGTGTGCAGCGTCTGCAGAAGATGGAAGCCGGCAAGATTGCCCCGGTTGCCGTGTTCCTGGCCAGCGATGCGGCCAGCGAAGTCAACGGCCAGATCTTTGCCGTGCGTGCCAACGAGATCATGCTGATGAGCCAGCCGCGCCCCGTGCGCTCCGTGCATACAAGCGAAGGCTGGACGCCGGAGACCGTGGCGGAGATCGCCATGCCGGCCATGCGCAGCAGCTTCTTTGCGCTGGACCGTTCGCCCGACGTCATCAACTGGGACCCGATCTGAACGGGTGACTGGCAGCGCGTGGGACGCCGCGCGCTGCATTGCAGCAATCTTCGCGTGGCACGCATTCTGCTCATTGCGCAGAGATCGCACCTGCACGCACGCGGCGCACCGGGAGGGTGCGCCGTCGCAGCGGAAAAAACGCAAGGAATCGCAAAAGCGGTGCATGCCGTTTCGGACGCCCGTTCTACTGCGCATCGATGATGGCATTGGCGATGGAATCACGCTGATCCATTCCTTATCGAAATGTCCCTACAGAATCAGTCATTCGATATGAGAATGCCGCTGCGGCTCATGCGTTTGCACGATACCGGCCGCAGCATCCTTCGCGCACGATGAATGGCAGACGGAGTGCCTGTAGGACCGTGCCGGACAAGGGTTGTCAGATGTATCGGGAATTGCCCGATCGTTACACAACACGCTGTGCATGAAGCGCGTGAAAGGTGTAATGTGTGTCACAAGGCATGGTCAATGGCCCGTCACGGTGGTGCGAGATAGCGGGTGTTCTTTCCACTGCGATGCACGTCACAAGCGCGCGTTGCAAATGGCAGGCAACCCGATTGGGATGTACGCAGTCACGACGTTGCGAACGTAGTGAAACACTCGCAACAAGCGTCAACTCAAGACTCACATCCGCCGTTATTTGACTATGATGAAGTAAAGACTTCGCAACTTGGCAACTCCACCAAGCCGGGGTGGCGGAACGCAAGATTGCCGCGAAGTCTTAGGGGAGTAGAACTACCTTCGCCTCGGACGTGGGACTCTGACGGGAGTGAGGTATGGACATTTTTGGCCACTACGCCACGCGCTTCGAAGCACGCAAGGAAGAGGAATACAGCATCCAGGAGTATCTGGAGATCTGCAAGAAGGATCCTACTGCCTACGCGACTGCCGCCGAACGCATGCTCGCCGCAATCGGACAGCCTGAACTGGTGGATACCCACCACGATCCTCGCCTGTCTCGACTGTTCTTCAACAAGGTCATCCGGGTCTATCCCGCGTTCCGTGACTTCTACGGGATGGAGGACACGATCGAACAGATCGTCTCGTTCTTCAAGCACGCGGCGCAGGGCCTGGAAGAGCGCAAGCAGATCCTGTATCTGCTCGGGCCTCCGGGCGGCGGCAAGTCGTCGCTGGCGGAGAAGCTCAAGGTGCTGATGGAAGAGATTCCCATCTACGCACTGAAGGGATCGCCCATTCACGAATCGCCGCTGGGCCTGTTCTCCGCCGAGGAGGATGGCAAGATCCTGGAGGAGGACTACGGCATTCCGGTGCGCTACCTGAATACCATTCCTTCACCATGGGCCGTCAAGCGGCTGCACGAGTTCAACGGCGACATCACCAAGTTCCGCGTGGTGAAGCTGCGCCCCTCGGTGCTCGCGCAGATCGCCATCTCCAAGACGGAGCCGGGTGACGAGAACAACCAGGATATTTCCTCGCTGGTAGGCAAGGTGGATATCCGCAAGCTTGAAGATTTCCCGCAGGACGATCCGGATGCCTACTCGTACTCCGGTGGACTCTGCCTGGCCAACCGCGGCCTGCTGGAGTTCGTGGAAATGTTCAAGGCACCGATCAAGGTCCTGCACCCGCTGCTGACCGCCACGCAGGAAGGCAACTACAAGGGCACAGAAGGATTCGGCGCAATTCCGTTCGATGGCGTGATCCTCGCGCACTCGAACGAGGCCGAATGGCAGACCTTCAAGTCCGACAAGAACAACGAGGCATTCCTCGACCGGATCTATATCGTGAAGGTGCCGTACTGCCTGCGCGTATCTGACGAGGTCAAGATCTACGACAAGCTGCTGCGCAGCAGTTCGCTGTCGGCGGCGCCGAACTCCCCGAACACGCTGAAGATGATGGCGCAGTTCGCGGTGCTCACGCGGATCAAGGAACCCGAGAACTCGAATGTCTTTTCGAAGATGCGCGTCTACGACGGCGAAAGCCTCAAGGACGTGGACCCGAAAGCGAAGTCGTATCAGGAGTATCGCGACTACGCCGGTATCGACGAAGGCATGAATGGCTTGTCCACGCGCTTCGCGTTCAAGGTATTGTCGAAGGTCTTCAACTTCGACAATACCGAGGTGGCCGCCAATCCGGTGCACCTGCTCTATGTGCTCGAACAGCAGATCGAGCGCGAGCAGTTCCCGCCGGAGCAGGAAGCCAAGCTGATGTCGTATATCAAGGAGTACCTGACCACGCCGTATGTGGAGTTCATCGGCAAGGAAATCCAGACGGCTTACCTGGAGTCGTATTCCGAGTACGGGCAGAACATCTTCGACCGCTACGTGGTGTTTGCCGACCTGTGGATCCAGGACCAGGAGTATCGCGATCCGAACACTGGCGAAATCCTGGACCGCAACGCGCTGAACGATGAACTGGAGAAGGTGGAGAAGCCGGCGGGTATCTCGAACCCGAAGGACTTCCGCAACGAGATCGTCAACTTCGTGCTGCGGGCACGGGCCAACAATGGTGGCAAGAACCCGGTCTGGACCAGCTACGAGAAGCTGCGGATGGTGATCGAGAAGCGCATGTTCTCCACCACGGAGGACTTGCTCCCGGTCATCTCGTTCAACGCCAAATCGTCGCGCGAGGATCAGGACAAGCACGAAAACTTTGTCAACCGCATGGTCGAGAAGGGGTACACGCCCAAGCAGGTTCGGCTTTTGGTGGAGTGGTATCTGCGCGTCAGGAAGTCGTCGTAAGTCATCCGGACGCGGTGTCCTTCATCCACGGCGCTCTCATGGCTGTTTTCATGGGAGCGCCCCAACAAGGCGGGCGAACGGCTTATGGGCACGGTCATCGATCGGCGCGAGAACGGCGGCAACAAGAGCGCCGTCAATCAACAGCGCTTCATCAAACGCTACCGGCAGCAGATCCGGCAGGCGGTGGCGAAAGCGGTGTCCGGCCGGAAGATCATGGACATCGAGCAAAGCGGTCAGGTGTCCATTCCGGTCAAGGACATCTCGGAACCGATTTTTCATCACGGGCAGGGGGGCAAGCGGGAGTGGATTCATCCCGGCAACAAGAAGTTTGTCAGAGGTGACAGCTTTGACCGTCAGCAGCAGGGCAGCGGCGGCACGGGGTCGCGCGCCAGTGACAGCGGCGAGGGCGAGGATGATTTCGTCTTCACGCTATCGAGAGAAGACTTCCTGAATTTCTTCTTCGAAGACATGGCGCTGCCGGATCTTGCCAAGCGCCACCTCGCCAAGATTGCCGAAGTGCGCAAGGTGCGCGCCGGCTTCTCCATCGACGGCACGCCATCGAACCTCTCGATCCTGCGCACCATGCGCAGCTCGCTTGGGCGACGCATCGCGTTGTCGAGCCCCTATTTGAAACGCCTGCACGCCCTCGAGGCGGAGTACAACGAGGTGCTGGAGAAGGAAGGGGAAGGCCCCTATTCCGAGCAGGCAGAAGCGCTGATGGAGAAGATGCGCCACCTGCGCGCGCAGGTGGACCGTGTTCCATTCATCGAGAAGCTCGACCTGCGGTACAACAACCGCGTCATGAAGAAGCGGCCCCAGGCGCAGGCGGTGATGTTCTGCCTGATGGACGTTTCCGGCTCGATGGACGAAAGCCGGAAGGACCTGGCCAAGCGGTTCTTCATGCTGCTGTACCTGTTCCTGAAGCGGAATTACGAGCGCATCGACGTGGTGTTCATCCGCCATCACACGGTGGCGAAAGAGGTGGAGGAGGAAGACTTCTTCCATTCGCGGGAGTCCGGTGGTACGGTGGTGTCGAGCGCGCTCAAGCTGATGGTGGAAGTGATTCACGACCGCTATCCGCCGAGCCAGTGGAATATCTACTGCGCCCAGGCATCGGACGGCGACAACTGGGCGGGGGATTCGGAGTTGTGCGGCAGGCTGCTGCGTGAATCGATCCTGCCACTGGTGCAGTACTACGCGTATGTGGAAGTGGCTTCGGAAGAGCCGCAGAATCTCTGGGAGGAATACCTCACGGTGAAGAGCCAGTTCGAGCACTTTGCGATGCAGCGCATCATCGGTGCCGACGAGATCTACCCCGTGTTGCACGATCTCTTCCAGAAGCGGGCCGCGTGGCCCGGCAGGTAGCAAGGGCAGCAGGCCGGTACGCTGCACCCGGCGTGTACCGGCACGTCACTGGGGATGTCTATGGCCTATCTATCGACGGGCTCGGAGTGGACCTTCGAGCTGATCCAGCGCTATGACCGCGAAATCGCCCGCATCGCCGGCGATTTTGGTCTGGACACCTATTCCAACCAGATCGAGATCATCACCGCCGAGCAGATGCTCGACGCCTACGCGTCGGCCGGCCTGCCGGTGGGATACAACCACTGGTCCTACGGCAAGCACTTCCTGTCCTCGGAGCGCAGCTACCAGCGCGGCTACATGGGGCTGGCCTACGAGATCGTGATCAACTCGAATCCCTGCATCGCATACCTGATGGAGGAGAACACGATGCCGATGCAGGCGCTGACCATTGCGCATGCCTGCTACGGCCATAACTCGTTCTTCAAGGGCAACTACCTGTTCCGCACCTGGACCAACGCGGACGCCATCATCGACTACCTGTTGTTCGCCAAGAACTACGTGGCCGAGTGCGAGCAACGCTACGGCGAGCAGGAGGTGGAGCTGCTGCTCGACTCCTGCCACGCGCTGCAGAACTACGGCGTGGACCGCTACAAGCGGCCCAAGAAACTGTCCATCGTCGAAGAACAGGCGCGTCAGCAGGAGCGCGAGAACTACCTGCAGATGCAGGTCAACGATCTCTGGCGCACCTTGCCGCGCCATCGTCCGCATGCACTGCGCGAGGAAGAGGAAGCAGCAGAGTACGAAGCCACGTTCCCGCCCGAGCCGCAGGAGAACCTGCTCTATTTCATCGAGAAGAACGCGCCCAAGCTGCAGCCGTGGCAACGCGAGATCGTGCGGATCGTGCGCAAGATCGCGCAGTACTTCTATCCGCAGCGGCAGACCAAGGTCATGAACGAAGGCTGGGCCACGTTCTGGCACTACACGATCCTGCACCAGCTCTACGAGGAGAAACTCGTCAACGACGCCTTCATGCTTGAATTGCTGCAGGCACATACCAACGTGATCTACCAGCCGCCGTACCACAGCCCGTATTACAGCGGCCTGAATCCGTACACGCTGGGCTTCCTGATCTTCCAGGACTTGCGCCGCATGTGCGAGAACCCGGACGACGAGGATCGGCGCTGGGCGCCCGAGATCGCGGGCAGCGACTGGCGCCAGACGCTGGACTTCGCCATGCGCAACTTCAAGGACGAAAGCTTCCTGCTGCAGTTCCTGTCACCGCGCGTGATCCGCGAGCTGAAGCTGTTCTCGGTGCTGGACGATGACCGCGAGGGCAAGCTGCGTGTGACGGCGATCCACGACGATGAAGGCTATCGCCAGATCCGCCAGTTGCTGGCCAACCAGTACGACCTCTCGAACATGGAGCCCAACATCCAGGTGACCAACGTGGATGTGGGCGGTGATCGCTCGCTGACGCTGCGGCACCTGCAGAACGAGCGTCGGCCGCTGGCGACGAATTTCGACGAAGTGATCCGCCACGTGACGCGGCTGTGGGGATTCACCGTGCGACTGGAAGTGGCCTACGAGGACGGCCGCCGTGAAATGAAATACGAATGCAAGCCGGAGCGCAGGCACCAGCAGCAGAGGAAGGCGGCCTAGCGTAGCCCGCCGGTCCGCTTCAAAAAAAGAAAGGCTCCCGCTGTGGGAGCCTTTCCTCTTGATCAATGCCCGGTTAATCCTTGCGCGCGTGCCCCGTGCGCGGACGGGCCGCCGAACAGGCCCCGGCACGTTCCAGGTCCACGCCCGGCAGCAAGTGCAGCAGCCGCACCAGTTCCGACTGGCGGTGCGTGCCGGTCTTGCGCAGCGTGTCGCGAATATGGACCCGCACCGTGTGGGGCGACAGGAATTCGCGCTCCGCGATCTCGTTCAATGTCTCGCCGGCGGCCAGTCGGATCGCGATGATGCTTTCCTTCTTCGACAGGCCGAACAGCGACGTCAGCACCGCGGCGTCCAGCACCGAACGCGATTCCGAATTGCCGAGCAGCATCATGGCCATCGGCAGTTGCCAGGGCCCTTCCACCGGCTGGCGCGAGACCAGCGGCATCACGATGATCGGCACGGGTTGTCCGCCCGAGGTGATGTGCATCCACGAGCCCGCCGCCGCGCCGCCATGGCGGCCACCGTGCGCGGCGTTGTCGAGCATCCTGGCCAGCACCGATTGCAGCGAATCGGGCTGGGCGCAGAGCACGCCGTTATCCAGCGCCAGGTGCGTGTCGGCCTGCACAAGCGCTTCGGCCCAGCTATTGGCGTAGCGCACGCGCATGTCGGCCTGCAGGATCATCACGCCGAAGTCGAGGGTGTCGAGGCTGGCCAGCCCCAGCGAGGCCAAGCCGCTCAACTCGAAATTGCGGTGCTGCATGCGCGCAGCGCGTGCCCAGTGAGGCATGACATGGGCCACACGGCGATTGCAGTCGTGCTCGGTGCAGCGATCGCAACCCGGCGTGGCACTCATCCAGACGCACACGTCGTGCGTGTCGAACAGGCGGATGCCGCCAGACAGTCCGCTGTAGTCGATATGCGCGTCAACGTGTCCGACATCGCCGATGTCGCCGGCGGTGGCCAGTGCCACGCTCGCGCGCGAGGGCAGGGCGCGCATGCTCTCGGGCATGCTGCTGGCATTGGTGAAGCAACCGTGCGGTGTCACCCCAAGGCGCGCCTGTCCCGCGAGCTTGTCCCATATCAGGTAGCTCGGGCTTTCCGAGCAGGTATAGCGGGAGAACAGGTCCAGTGCGGCCGGCATGGCCGCCACGTCCATGGCCGATTCATAGATGCGGTCGACGAGGCGATGGAATACGTCGTCGCCAGGCAAGTGTTCGCCCATTTCATTTTTCCCCGGTGGCAAACGCCTTCTTTCCTCAGGCCGCTGCAGCTTGGCGCGACCTTCTTTTGTGTTGATTCCACTGCGGGCAACCGGCACTCATCGAGCGATGGGTGCGTCTTGCCGTGTATCGGATCATCGTGCAAAAACCGGATGCGGGAACATCCCGCCGTGGGAGGGGGCGCTTGCTCAAAACCTGCGCCGCGCCTGCCTTTCCGGTTGATTGGGGACAGTGCACCGGTCTACGTCGGGCGCTGTCGAAGTTGGCGAGATAGTAATGCGGCGACGGACCTATTTCAAACTAATAGACAAGAATGTCCGGATTTTTCTTGGCGTAAATGAGACAGCCGGCAGCGGGCGAGACCCGCCCTCCACATCCCGGCCGAAATCATGTCGTAGACGGCGCTTTGGACGTGACGATTTCGGCGCCTGCGCCAGCCGCGGCAGCGATGGCATTTTCGGCACTTCCGCCATCCACCTGAACGGTCACGTAGGGTGCTGCCATCCGGATGCCCTCCGCATCGAAGTTGCGTTTGAGCCGGATATTGAAGGCGCGCGAGATGTCGGACTGCATCAGGGGGCGGGTCTTGAACTGGGCCAGCACCACCTGTCCGTTCGGATCGAACCGGTCGAGGCCAAGGATGTCGAGTCCCGATAGCAGGTTGCGGCTATAGCGATAGTCCGAAGACACCTCGGCGCCGGTCTCGCGAATGATTTCCAGCGCGCGGTCGAAATCGCTCTGGTAGGAAATCGAGATATTGAAGACCGCGAACGCGTAGCCGCGTGACAGATTTTTGACAGCCTTGATCTGGCTGTAGGGCAGCGTGTGCAGCGCGCCCTTGCCGTCGCGCAGCCGCACCGTGCGGATCGTCATGCCCTCCACCACGCCCGAGTGGTCCGGCAGTTCGATCGAATCCCCGATCGCAATGGAATCCTCGATCACGATGAACAGGCCGGTGATCAGGTCCTGCACCAGGCTTTGCGCACCGAAGCCGATGGCCAGCCCGACCACGCCCGCGCCCGCGAGCAGCGGCGTGACGTTGACGCCCAGGTTGGCCAGCACTGCAATCATCGCCACCACCAGCAGGGCCACGAATGAGGCATTGCGCACCAGCGGCAGGATCGTCCGGGCGCGCAGGCTTGGCTGCGGCGCGCGGGTGTTACCGGGGGTGAGCGACTGCGTGATGGCAGTGTCGATCAGCAGCCAGACCAGCCAGGCCAGCAGCACCACGCCGATCACGCTCAGGATCGATTGGGTGATATGACGGCCCAGGACGGTGGCCTCGGCCAGTCGCATCAACGAGGTGTTCCAGATGCGCGCATTGAGTTCGAGGAAGGCCACCCAGATGGCCACGCGCACGATGGCCACGCCAAAACGGCCGAAGCGTTGGATATAGGCCGAACGCCGGCGGTCGCGTAGCCGGGGCGCGCGCTTGGTGGCCTTGGGAGAGCGGCCGACGACCAGGGTCAGCAACGTGGCGCTGACGAACAGCGCCACGGTCAACACCGCGCGTCGCAGGAATTCATCGGCATGACCCGTGGCCATGATCGTGCCGATGACCGACGCCACCACCACGGCGAGCATCGGCAGGTACCACGCCTCGCCCGTCATGCGCAGCAAGTCCATCAGCGCGGGATGTTCCTGGCGGAACGCAAACGGGCGGCAGGCGATGAGCTGGCCAATGGCGCGGCGGAAACGTACCGCGAAGACGCCAATCAGGATGGCCGCCAGGATATTGGCCAGCGTGCTGATCAGCGCCGACAGATTGACGCCCAACGAAGCAATCACACGCGGGTCGGTGTTGGCTTCGCCCAGCGCTGCCAGTGCCCCGGTCACGAACAACAGCAGCGGTGAATGCCCGAGCAGGTCGCGCACCGCGGCCCGCCGGTGGCCCGACTGGAACAGCGCAAAGATGACCTGGCAGACCGCCGACATGATGGCGCCCGCCACGATGGCATAGGCCACGAGCACCGCGCCCATGCTGGCTGGCGTGCGTCCGAAGACCTGGTAGGCCAGCAGCAGCGTCAGCCCGAACGCGATGATCCATGGTCCGATGCGCCGCAGGAAATAGATGCCCACGTCGATCCACGAGGGCACCGTGGGCAGCGGTGTGGGACGCGGGCCGCGCACCCGGCTGCGGTGCAGGCGTCGCGACAGTTCGAAGAAGACCCACCCCGTAGCTGCCCAGCCGAGCAGCACGACGCCGAACTCTCGCCACGATTCCAGGCTGCTGCGCGTGCGTCCAACGGTCAGCGCCTCATGCCACTCCTCGCCCGCGAAGTCGATACGCCAGCGCCAGTACTGCCACGGACCGCGGTCCTTGTGCGGCGCGCGGTCGATGTCCTGCAGCGCCTGGGCCACCGCGCCAATCAGGCCCGGTGATGCGTCGCTGGCAGATGCGGCAGCCGAAGAGGCACCGGCCGCTGACGCATCCAACCCGCGTCGCAGCGTCTGTAGTTGCGTGACAAGTGCCTGGCGGTCCTTGTCGTTCTGCAACGTGTGGATGACCTCGTCGAGCGATTGGGCCAGCGGGGCACTGGCGGCAGGCGCCGAGGCTGGAGGGGCCTCGGCCTTCTGAACCGCGGCGAGGATGGGCGATCCGGCGGCCATAGCCGGATTGCCACCCGCCAGCACGAGCAGCAGGGCAGCCGTCCAGAGAGACAGCAGGCAGAACAGGGGGCGGGGGCGCAAACGATGCATGGAAGGGCGCAAGCGGTGGTCGATCACCGTCGGTGAGCCAGCATGCGCGTCACTGTAGCGCATTGCGGCGCGGCATCGCGCAGGCAAGTCGCCTGCCGGGCGCATGCGTCGCCCAACCTCGATTCAAAAAAATTGAATGACTCGTCCTTAACATGGCGATTTTACGATGAGGGCGGAAGCCTATAGTTCTGTTCATGGACGGCGCGCAACAAAGCGGGCAGCGAAGAAAGTAGCCAGGCGGAACCGCGCCGGACCATACAAACCAACCTATAAATTTTTGATCGTTTTTTTACCGGAGAGCATCATGACCAAGACCAACGCCCTGAATATCGCTTCTGCAATCGTCCTGTCGCTGGCTGCGCTGGGCACCGCCCAAGCCGGCACCGTCCCGGCCGACCAGTATGGTTACCAGTTCCGCACGACGGTTTCCGCAGACAAGTATGGTTATGAATTCCGCACGCACGACGCCTTCACCGACGGCGCCCGTGCCGGCAAGGTGGATACGTTCACGGACGGCGCCCGCACGGTTGCCGGCCTCGACAAGGTGGGCGTCTCGGCTGCCCCGGCCCGTACGGCTGATCCGTATCTGGACGGCGCCCGCAACGCCGACCCCTATAACGACGGTGCCCGCTTCATCGCCGGCCTCGACCGGATTGGCGTCTCGGCTGCCCCGGGCCGCTCGTTCGATCCGTACCTGGATGGCGCCCGCGCATGAGAGCGATGTCACGCGGCACAAGCAAGGCGTTACGTAACCCGTAACGCCTTTTTTGTTTCCGGCAGCGTGTTTGGCGAGTGCCGCAGCGGCATTCTTCCGCCCGACTGAAGTGGGGTGGGGCAGTCTGAAACGACCGCCTGGCGCGGCCTGGCGCCGCATCGCTTCAAACAGCGGTATGGGTTGGCCTGATCGGTGCCGATATTGGCATGTCGCTTGCAGACTGTATCCGGTGAACAAGATCGCCAGCCATAAGACTTGCCGACCGGGAGACCACCATGTTCCAGACCTTCGCCACCCGCACCCATTCCACCTTTGCACAAGACGCCGTGATCGCCCGCGCCATCGACACTGCCATGCTGCGCCGTCGTGATGAGTACAACGGCCAGCCCATGGCCTGGAAGATTTTCTGCGAGGCTTCGCACGTGGCCACACTGGCCGATCCGGCGCGCACGGCCTTTATCGAACGTGTGGCCAACGAGCGCGGCGCAGATGCCGCCCTGCGCCTGAAGGCCAAGGCCGAGACGATCCGCGCGGAGGCGATTGCCCGCCTGATGTAAGCCGGGTAACGCCTGTTATGCGAAGGTAATCGCGCTGCGCCGTTCGGCGCGTTCGAGGTGCGGCACGTTGTTGAAGCTCAGCAGACGCTGCGTGCCCCGGCCGACGATCAGTTCGCAGAAGCCGGTATTGCGGAATTGCAGGTTCAGTTCGATGGCGGTTTGCGTAGGCGCGCCGAGCAGGTCGGCCACGGCGCGGCCAATTGCACCGCCCGAACTGACCACGAGTAGTGAATCCTCGCGCGCGGCCCCTTCCACGGCATTCGACAGGGCAGTCTGCATGCGCGCGCCAAAATCGATCCAGGTTTCCGGCATGCCGTTCAGTTCGCCCTGCGTCCAGGCTGCGAAGGCCGCCCGGAACGTGCGCCAGTAGTCCTGGTAATCGCTATTCTGATGAGCCCGATGGTCGGCACCATCGGTAAAGCTGCGATAGAGCGATTCCCCATCGTATTCATTGAGTCCTGCATGAGACTCCACGGCCAGCCCTTCCACGCCCATGCCGCTCAGGATCTCGGATGCCGTGTCCTGCTGACGCACCAGTGTGCCGGCCACCACACGCCGAAACTGCACCCCGCGATCCTTGAAGTATTCGCCTAGCCATCGCGCCTGCTGCCGTCCCACGTCGGACAGGCAGTCATAGTTGGCGGCACCGAAAGAGGCTTGTCCGTGACGGACCAGAAATAGCGTGGCCATGGGGAGGGAAATCGGGAAATTGCGATGTCGCGATTCTAGATGCGCGACGCCGGCGGACCTAGCGAGGCCCGCCGGAATTCATGCCGGCCATCGGTGCCATGCATTCGGAGGATGAACGCATGGCCGCAGCAACATCCATCCAGCCTCAGTCCAGCGTGACGCCGGTATCGGCCGTCAGCTTGAGGATCACGGGCAGATACGCCTTGTAGGCGCGCTCGGCCTCGGCGGGCGTGTTGCCGATCGGCTCGGCGCCCATCTCGTCGATCTTGGCCTGCATCTCCGGCGTCTTCACCAGCGCGGAGGTTTCGCGCCCCAGCCGTTCGATGATGGCTTCCGGCGTCTTGGCCGGCGCCACCAGCGTGATGGGGCCGATGATCTTGTACGCGGCATCGCTGTAACCGGCCTCGGTGAAGGTCGGCACGTCGGGCAGCGCCTTGGCGCGCGTGGTGCCTGCCACGGCAATCGGCCGCAACTTGCCTGCGGCCATGTGCTGGCGCAGCGTGGTCACCGAACCCACCGTCATGTTCACCTGTCCGGCCAGAAGGTCCGACACCATCGGGCCTTCGCCACGATACGGTACGTGCAGGATGTCGATGCTGTAGGTCTTGTCCATGTACGCCTGGAACGTATGCGGCTGGGTGCCCGGCCCCCACGATCCCATGCGCAGCTTGCCCGGCTCCTTCTTGGCGTAGGCAATCAGCTCGTTGACGGTTTTCACCGGCACCGTGCTGTTGACGGTCAGCACCGTGCGCGCGTTGGCGATGTCGGAAATCGGCCGTAGTTCGGTGCGCGGATCGTAGGGCAGCTTCTTGTAGAGCGCGATGTTGGCCGTCAGCGGGCCGGGGATGGTCATCAGCAACGTGTAGCCGTCCGCCGCCGACTTGGCGACGAAATCGGTGCCGATGATGCCGCCGGCACCGCTCTTGTTTTCGACGACCACGGGCTGCCCCAGCCGCTTCGACAACCCCTCCGCCACCTGGCGGGCCAGCGAGTCGGTCAGGCCGCCGGCCGGGTAGGGCACTACCAGGCGCACCGGCTTGTTGGGATAGTCGCCCTGTGCGGATGCCGCCAGGGGCAGCAAGGCGGCAAGCGCCGCGCAGGCCAGGCTCGAAAGCTTCATGGTGTGTCTCCTCGTTATAGGCCCGGTCCGAGCGGGGACGTGCCGCTATGGTTGCGGCTGATGCGGGCGGTTGGTGGGTGAAGCGAGGGAAAACAGGGGGCTTCGGTCGTTCAGGCGTCGTCGAGCTGCAGGTAGCTGGCGACCATCCGCGACATTTCCTGCGGCAGCCGGTCGTCGTCGAGCGGGAACGGGCCGGGATTGTTCAGGATGGCGTTGACCAGCGTGCCGAATGCCATCTGCATGGCAAAGCGCAGCCGCAGTTCCGCTTCCTCGGGGGGGCCGGGCAGGCGCGGCACCACGACTGTCACCAGCCGTTCGATGATTTCCTGGCCATTGCGCTGATGCGGCAGCCATTCCTCGGGACGCGCCGTGGCGTGTTTGAGGGACGCACGAATCACGCCGCGATTGTTGCGGCAGCCATTGACCATGAAGTGCAGCGTCTTCTCGATGACCTGGCGCGGCGGCACGTCCTGCCAGCGATGCTCGGCCATGTAGCGGGCCACAGAACTGTCCGACTCCTCCATCACCGACGCACGCAGCGCCTCGAAGAATGCCATCTTGTCCCGGAAGCGGCCGTAGAAGGCGCCCACCGACACCTGGCAGGCCGACGCGATCTGGGCCACCGAGACCGCAGTGAAATCGCGCTCGGCCAGCAACTCACGGCCGGCGGCCAGCAGCGCCTGCTCGGTTTCGCGCGCACGGCGTTGGCGCGGCGGCTGGAGGACGGAGGTGGTATCGACGCGCGGGAAGGCGGCGTGGCTCGATTCCATGTTGGGTGACAGGGCAGGCATAAGAATTTTCCGTATTCGAATTCGGATTCGGTTTTGAACGTTACGGATGGCCGCAAGGGCCGTCAAGTCGGGGTTTACGATCTGTATTTCCAATATATGGAAATTCGTTCCGCTTTTTGACACACAATGATCGGGCCGACCACACTGGGAAACAGGAGACGACATGCCGATGAACAAGCCCGTCGAACAATTCATTGCCGAGCGCCGCCTCGAGGACCCCTCGTTTGGCGGACTGCTGGCCAAGGGCTTCGCGCTGCTGCGCTGCTTTATCGACGACCCACGACCGCTCGGCAACGGCGAACTGTCGCAGCGGCTGCAACTGCCCCGCGCCACGGTATCGCGTATCTGCCGCACATTGTTCGAGTTGGGCTATCTCGACTGGGACCCCAAGCTCGACAAGTATTTTGTCGGCGCGCAAGTGCTGGCGCTGGGCTATCCCTACCTGGCCGGGCTGCAGGTACGGCATCTGGCCCGGCCCCTGATGCAGGCGCTGGCCAACGAGGTGGAGGGCGCCGTGTCGATGGGCGTGGCCCACCGGCTCGACGTGACGTATCTGGAATCCTGCACGCATCACGAAGGCACCTCGGCCCGGCCGGCCGTGGGCGCGGTGCGCAGCGTGATGACCACGGCGATGGGGCGCGCGTTCCTCTGCACGCAATCGAAACGTGAATTCGAAACGCTGATGGAAGCCGCCCGCGTGGAGCGGCCGGATGAATACGCGGCCTGCTACGACACCGTGTGCCACAACGTGGCGCACTACCCGAAACGCGGCTTCGCGCTGAACGAGGGCGATGCCGGCGAGGGTATCCACGGCGTGGGCGTGTATTCGCGCATCGTCTATCTGAACCGGCCGCTGCTGTTCAACTGCGCCATGCCGGGGCTGCGCGTCCGTCGAGGTTCGATGGAGAAGCGCGTGGCGCCACTGCTGCGCGAGATGGTGCGGTCGATCGAGATCATGGCTGGCGTGGGACGCTAGCCGCCGGGCGCGGGACCGGAATTCCCGCACGAACGAATGCTGGCGGCATGTACCGCAGGCATCGAGGATGGAGACAACATGCAGGATTTGCAGCCGTTGCTGTGCCCACGGTCGATCGCGATCGTCGGTGCTTCGACCTCTCCCGATAAAGTTGGCGGTGTCCCCGTGCGACTGCTCGCCGAACTCGGCTACGCGGGCCGTGTCTTCCCCGTGAATCCCGGTGCCGACTCCGTGCAGGGCCTGCGGGCCTATCCGGATATTGCCTCCATCGGCGAGCCCGTGGACTTGGCCATCGTCGCCGTGCCGGCCTCCGGAGCGCCCGAGGTGATGGCGCAACTGGGTGGCGCCGGTACGCGTGCCGCCATCGTCTTCACTTCCGGGTTTGCCGAAGTGGAGGGCGGCGATGCGCTCCAGCACGCGCTGGCCTCGCAGGCACAGGCCCACGGCGTGCAACTGCTCGGCCCCAACTGCCTCGGCGCGATGAATCTGCGCGAGCGCATGTTCGGCACGTTCTCGCCCATTCCGCTGACTGGCGTGCCGCCCGTGGGTGAGGTGGGACTGGTCAGCCAGAGCGGCGCCTTCGGTGCGTATGCGTTTGCGCTGGCGCGCGAGGCCAAGCTTGGCTTGAGCCACTGGGTGACCACGGGCAACGAGGCCGGCCTGCAAGTGGCCGATGTCATCGAATGGCTCGCGCACGATCCGCAGACACGCGTGATTTTGGCCTATATGGAAGGGGCGCGCGATGGCGTGCGGCTGCGTCGCGCACTGGCTGCCGCACGCGACGCGGGCAAGCCTGTGGTCATCGCCAAGGTCGGCACCACGGCGGCCGGTGCCAGCGCCGCGCAATCGCATACCGCTAGCCTGGCCGGCGAGGATGCCGTCTACCAGGCGGTGTTCGACGAGTACGGCGTGCATCGGGCGCATACGCTCGAAGCGTTTTTCCGGCTCGGGTACACGCTCGCGCGCGGCAGCCGGCCTCGCCAGTGGGCCTCCCGCTCGGGCCTGCCCGCCGATGCCGTGGCGCCGGTCGCCATTGTCACGGTGTCGGGCGGCGTGGGCATCATGATGGCCGACAGTGCCGAAACACAGGGCCTGCCGCTGCCGGCCATGCCCGCCGCCGCTGCGCAGGCATTGCGCAAGGCAATTCCATTCGCAAGCACCACCAACCCCATCGACGTCACGGGTCAGGTGGTGGCGCAGCCGCAAGTGTTCGTCGACGCGCTCGCCAACGTGGCGCGCTGCGGCGAATACGGCAGCGTGGCCGCATTCCTGGCCGGCGGTGCCAACGCGCCGCGCCTGTGGACGGCGCTGCAGGACACCATCACCGGACTGGCCGCCGACCCCAGCGCCGCGCCGCTGCTGATCTCTGGCGTGATGGACGACGAGAAACGCGAATGGCTGGAGGCACGCGGTTGCCTGGTCTTCCGCGAACCCGCACACACGATGGAAGCCGTGGCGGCGCTGGCCCGCGCGGCTGCCATGGAAGCGACGGCATCGGACGCTGGCAGGACGGCGCAGTCCACCACATCGAAGCTGTCCATGCCGGTTCCCGATGGCGTGGCCGCACTCTCCGAAGCCGAGGCCATGACATGGCTGGCCGAGGCTGGCGTGCCCGTGGCGCCGCACGGTCTGGCACACGATCCCGACGAAGCGGTGCGCGTCGCGCAATCGATCGGCTTCCCGGTGGCGGTCAAGCTCTGCTCGCGCCATGTGCTGCACAAGAGCGATATCGGCGGCGTGGTACTGGGCTTGCAGGATGCCGATGCGGTACGCGCGGCGTTTGCGCGCGTGCGGGATGCGGCAGGGACCGTACAGGGCGCCGATGGCAAGCCGGTGCCGTTCGAAGGTGCCATCGTGGCGCGCATGGTGCGCGGCTGGGGCGAGATCATGGTGGGCGTGCGGCGCGATCCGGTCTTCGGACTCGTGGCGCTCGCGGGTATTGGCGGCACGGCCGTGGAGATTTTTCGGCAGATGGCGTTCGGCCTCGCACCGCTGTCGCGGCAACGTGCACGGGCCATGCTCGAACAGAGCCGCGCGGCAGCGTTGTGTACCGGGCATCGCGGTCATCCATCGCTCGATCTGGATGCGGTGGCCGATGTGCTCGTCAACGTATCGCGCGTGGCGGATGCGATTGGCGAGCGGCTCGACACACTCGAAATCAATCCCTTCATCGTCAGCCGCGACGGCCTTGTCGCTGCCGATGCAGTCATCACGCTGCGCTGAGCGTCATTACAAGAGGAGACATCACCCATGCGACACACCATTCGCAGGACGCTGCGCGGGCTGGCCTTCATGACGATTGCGGCACTGGCGACGGGCTTCATGTCAGGACCCGCCACGGCGGCCGACAACTATCCGGACAAACCGATCCGGCTCGTGGTGCCATTCCCGGCAGGCGGGGGTACGGATGTGGTGGGGCGACTGCTGGCCGCACGACTGTCGACGTACCTCAAGGCCACGGTTATCGTCGAAAACGTGGCCGGCGCTACGGGCACCATCGGCAGCGCACAGGTGGCACGCGCGGCGCCGGACGGCTACACGCTGCTCCTCGGCATCTCGGGCACGCACGCCATCGCCCCGTCGATCTATCCAAAGCTGCCGTACGAACCGCTGCGCGACTTCGTGGCGATTGGACGCATCGCGTACGGCGGCAACGTGCTCGTCGCGAATCCAGCCTACCCGGCGCGCGATATCAAGGCGCTGGTCGCGCTGGCGAAGCAGCCCGGTGCGGACCTCACCTACGGCTCATGGGGACCGGGTTCGGGCGGCCATCTGGCTGGCGAGAGCCTGAACGTGGCGGCCGGCATCCACCTTCGCCATGTGCCGTATAAGGGTGTGGCGCCGATGTTGAACGACCTGATGGGCGGCACGCTGCAGATCGCCATGGCAGACCTGACCGCCGCGCTGCCGCAGATTCGCGCCGGCAAGATCCGCGCGCTGGCCGTCTCCGGCGCCGAGCGGTCGGAGGCGCTGCCCGATGTGCCCACGTTCGCCGAATCGGGCATTCCGTTCAAGCTCGATAGCTGGTTCGCGCTGTTCGCCCCGGCGCGCACGCCGACACCCATCGTCGACAAGCTGGATCAGGCGATGCAGCACTCCATGCAGGACCCCGCGCTGCAGGCGCAGATCGCCAGCTTCGGCATGCGCTACGCGCCGATCAGCCGCACGCAGTTCACGACGCAGATCCGCGAGGACACCCGCACCTGGGCCACGCTCGTGAAATCCAGCGGCGCCGCACTCGAATAACGCATCGAACAGAAAACAGGAGACACAGACATGAACCATCCCGCATCGCCCGAGGCGCTTGCCTCCCGCGCGATTTCCGCACCGGTCTACGCCAGCCCGCAAGAGGCGTTCGTGGCCGCCGCCGCATTGCCGCTGGTGATCTACGGCTATCCGCTGATCGAGACGCTGCGTACCTGCCAGTTGCAGACGTCGGTGGATGCTCCCACGGGTTATGGCCGCGCGCCGATGAACATGCTCTCGGCCAGCACGCGGCAGTGGACGCACGAAGACCGCGATATCGTCACGCCGGCCAACGACCTGCTGTACTTCTGCGGCTGGCTCAACCTGGCCGATGGCCCGGTGACGCTGCGCGTGCCCGCTCTGCCCGATGCCGACCGCTTCTACGTGGTGGAACTGCTCGACGCGCATACCAACAACTTCGCCAATCTCGGCGCACGTAATGTGCCGGCCGAAGGTGCGGATGTGGAGATCGTCGGCCCGGGCTCGCGCGCCAGTTCGGAAAATGCAGTGGAATCGCCCACGTCGCTGGTCTGGGTGCTGGGGCGCGTGCTGGTCACGGGCGCCGAGGATCTGCCGCGCGCCTACGCCTTCGAACAAGGCTTTAAGGTTGTGCAAAGCGCCGGCCCGGCGCGTCCGCTCAGCGTCACGCAGTGGCAGGACACCGGCGATGCCGCCATGGACTTTTTCCAGAACCTGTTCCGCGCGCAGCGAGATTTTCCGCCCACTGCCGAAGAGCAGGGCGTCTTCACGCTGCTGCGCAAGGTAGGCATCCGGATCGAGGACGAGCCAGAGATTGCGTCGATGCGCGCATCGGTTGTCGCGGGCCTGCGCAGTGCTTACGCGCAGGGTATGGCGTTGATCGAGGCCCATACGCGCAGCCAGGGCCAGAAGGCGTGGGGCTACAGCCTGAAGCTCGGTATATACGGCGATGACTGGCTGCTGCGCGCCTGTACGGCGATGAAGGGACTGGGAGCGTTGCGCGCCGACGAGGCCGTCTACGCGATGTCGGATTTCGATGCCAACGGCGAGCGACTGCATGGATCGCACAGCTACGCGCTGCGCTTCGATGCCGGCCGGCTGCCGCCCGCCGAGGCGTTCTGGTCAGTCTCGCTCTATGGCGAGGATCGCTACTTCACCGCCAATGAAGCCGGCCGCTATGCCGTGGGCGACCGCACGCCGGGCCTGCGTTGGGAAGCCGATGGCTCGCTGGTCATCGACATCTCGCACAAGCGTCCCGCCGACGATGCGAACTGGCTGCCCGCGCCCGCAGGCAGCTTCTACCTGATCCTGCGCCTGTATCACCCGACTACGGGATTCATGACGGGGCAGTACGCGATTCCCGCCGTGCAGCGGGTCGCCTGAGCGGCGGCATCCTATCCATACAAGAACAGATCGGAGACAACCTTCATGCCGCAGAGCTACACCGAATTGCAGCAACTGGCGCGCGATGCCGTGATCCACACGCTGCCCCTGTACGAAATGGCGCGCATGCGCGCGGCAACCTGCCCGCGCCGTGACCGCGCCGGGCACTTTGCCGGCGATGGTCCGGATTCCACGCTGCGCTGGGTGAACCACCTGATCCATACGCGTGAACTGCTCGGCCCGCAGCATCGCCAAGTGGTCACACCAAACAACGACACGCTATACACCAACGCGTGGCTCGACCTCTCGCGCGAGCCGGTGGTGATCGACGTCCCCGACTTCAATGGCCGCTACTACGTGCTCGGCCTGCTCGACGCCTACACCAATCCGTTCGGCTATATCGGCAGCCGCACCACAGGCACGCAAGCAGGCAAGTTCCTGCTGCATGGACCGGCCTGGCATGGCGCGGTGCCGGAAGGCATGCACGCCGTGGCATGCGCGACCAATGCCGTGTGGATGATCGGCCGGCTGCTCGTCGATGGCGAGGCAGACCTGCCGGCGGTGCACGCCTTGCAGGACGCCATCGCGCTGAACCGGATCGACGGTTCGCCTGCCGCGTTCCCGTTCGATGTCTCTATGCAGCCGCGCGAGCACCTTGGCGATGCGCGCCGGTTCGCGGAGATCGTCAACTGGATGCTGGCCGACAATGCGCCGTCGGTGGCCGAAGCCAGGCTGATGCGACGCTTTGCCGAGGTCGGCATCGGCGCAGGCTTGACGGCTACTGCAACACAGCTCGACATACTCGCTGGCGCGCTCACGGATGTGCTCAAGGATCTGGCCGAGCCGCAGGCATCGGACATGGGCGGCGGCTGGGCGATGTCGGTGGACGTGCGCGAATCGTACGGCACAAACTACCTGCAACGTGCGCTGGTGGCACGCAACTACATCGGCGCACTGGGCGTGCAGGAAGCGATGTACATCATCGCCGACCGCGATGGCGATAACGCCCCGCTCGATGGCCGCCATGCCTACCGGCTCGACTTCGCCCTCGACAATCTGCCCGAGGTCGGCGCCTTCTGGTCGCTGACCATGTACGACAAAGGTGACTGCATGCTCGTGCCGAACGAGATCGCGCGCTACTCGCTGGGCGACCGTTCGCCCTCGCTCGCACGTGGCCCGGACGGTAGCCTGACCCTGCATCTTTCCGCGCAGCCGCCGAGCGATGCGGCACAGCATGGCAACTGGCTTCCCGCGCCGGCTGGCCCGTTCTACGTGGCACTGCGCCTTTACGTTCCGCAGCCTTCGCACCTCGACAGGACGTATCGATACCCGGCCATCGCGCGGGTCAGGGAGGCATCATGAATCCGACCAACCTCGTGCGCCGCCGACTGGTGGGCGCGATGATGCTGGCCGGCATCGTTCCCTCCGCATTCGCCAATACGTGGCCCACCAAGCCGGTGCGACTGGTCTCGCCCTATGGCCCAGGCGGGTCGAACGATACATCGGCACGAGTGCTGGCCGAGGCATTGAGCCGCAAGTACGGCCAGCAGGTAGTGGTGGAGAACAAGCCGGGCGCCGGCACGCGTGTAGCGAGCGAATCCGTGGCGCACGCCGCGCCCGACGGCTACACGCTGCTCTGGGCCGCCGCGCCGTTCGCCATCAATACCGGGGCCGGACTGTCGCAGCGCTTCGACATCCACAAGGATTTCGTGGCTGTGGGCCCGCGTGTGCTCGGCCCGGTCTTCCTGATCGTCAACGCGAACTCGCCCATCAAGACCGTTGGCGATTTCGTGAAGATGGCGCAGCAGAAGCCCGAGGGCGTGACATTCGCCTCGCCGGGCATCGGCTCGGGGCCGCACCTGACGGCGGAGTTGTTCGCGTCGCAATCGAAGTTCAAGGCGCTCAATGTCCACTACCGGGGTGATGCCACTGCATATACGGAATTGCTGGCCGGACGTGTCGATGCGACGCTGACCGCGATCACCACGGCGCTGCCATTCATCCAGGCCGGCAAGCTGCGCGTGATCGCCGTCGCAGCCGATGCGCGCACACCGGTTTATCCGGACGCGCCGACTTTTGCAGAACAGGGCGTGCCTGGCGTGATCGGCTATGGATGGTTTGGCATCGTGGCCCCGGCGGGGACACCGCCCGCCATCGTCCAGCAGATCAACCGCGACGCGAGTCAGGCGCTTGAAGATGCGCAAATCCGTCAGAAACTGTTGTCGCTGGGATTGCAGCCCGCGCCGGGCAGCAGCGCGGAGTTGTCTGGTTTCATCGATGCCGAAGTGAAGAAATGGGGCGCGCTGGTGCGGGCGCGCGGCATCGTGCTTGAGTAGCGATGTCCGATCGGTGATCAGCCAGTGCTGGCCGGCTTACGCGCCAGCCTGGCGCATTGCCCAATCAGACTCTGGGTGCAGCAGGCATCGCCGCTCCACTCGCCCCGGCTGACGTGTCCGTCGGGGCCGGCGATGAGCTTGCGCTGGCACTGACCGAAGCGCTGCGGCGGCTCCAATCCGGCATCGCGCGGGCCATATCCGGGGGCATGTGCCAGGGGCACTTCATCGTTCCATATATAAGCGGTACCGCCGGAGACGTTCTGTACAGACTTCGGCGGCCCCCATTGGGCCTTGGCCTGATCGATGGGCGCGCCTTTCCAGGAATCGAAGATGCGCGACATGGTGCCGCCTTCGATATTGGCGCACGCGGCGGCCAGCGCGATCGCGGCCGGGGCGAGCAGGAGGCGACAGGCTGTATGGCGGGACAACGCAGGCATGGCGACTCCATCTTGGGCGGCAGACCCATTTGTCGGAGACTAGACGACTTCCTGCCGGGCTGACAGCGGCAGGTCGCATGATTATGCGCGCTACCGCACCAATTCGTGGGCCTTACTCAAACAGGGACAAGGTATCCGCGGCTCGGTCCCTCGGCTGGCTCCGGGCAGTCAGGCGCGGCCGGCCCGCAGCATCCCGTCTGGTTGGCAGGGGCGTGGGAGCGGTCAGCATGAAGCCTCGCGCCGATACAAGCGGGACGGCCCGAGCCAACAGATCCGACAGATAGGGCAAGAGGATCTGGTAGGTATCGATATCGAAGCGGGCCGGCGGCTCGGTCAATTGCGCCGCTTCCTCCAGCGTGTTGGCCATGCCGAGGTAGCACCAGTCCTCGATGACATGCCAAGGCTGGTGATCCGCCTCGCGCCAGGCGACCGGGCCGTCAAACGGCCATCGCCGTAACGCCTGCGACTCGATGACGGCGAGCGTCCGCCTGCCATGCGCCGGCCCGGACTCTTCGCCGGTGCAGGCACCGTTGCAACGGTGCAGTTGCCGCGCAAAGCAAGGATTGCCCCGCCGCGCAGCCGGCTCCAACAGCAACGTCACCTGACAAAGGCGGTGCTCGTTTGCCAGGGCTCCCAGCCAGGCGCGCGCCGCAGTGCGGCTGGTGAACGCGCCATGGAGTGCCGCGTGACGGCTGAAATCGGTCAGGCGATTGGAGCGCAGGCGCGGCGCAGGCATGCCCTCCATCATCTCCCAGGCGAACAACTCGTCGTAGTGACGGAGTTGCTGGTTATATAGAGGGCGAAGCGACTTGACGAGGTGCGCCTCCAATAGCAGCGCACCGGCCTCGCACCCAGTCTCGCGCCAATCCACCCGGCGCACCTGACGAGACAACTGCATGTCCTTGCCGTTGGTGTGATCACCAGAGAAGTGCGCGCGAATGCGCTGGCGCAGATGAATGCTCTTGCCGACGTAGAGCGGCGCGTCATCGTCGCCATGAAACATATATACGCCGGGACGGTCGGGAACATCATCCAGCGATGTCTCGGTCAGGCCAGACGGCAGGCTCGCATGCTTTACCAATGATTTGACCGCCGCTTCGACAAGATCCACGGAATAAATACCATGGATCTTTTGCCAGAACTGCCAAAGCAGTTCCGCATCGGCCAGTGCACGGTGGCGCCCCTTCGGTGCCAGGTCAAACCGGGCGATCAGCGCATCGAGCCCGTGGCGCTCCACCGAGGGGAACAAGGAGCGGGACAGGCGCAGGGTGCACAGCACATCCGCCCGGAACGTCAGGCCGGCGCGCCGGAACTCGGTCTTCAGGAATCCGTAGTCGAACCGCGCGTTATGGGCAATGAACAGCTTTCCCTGCAGGCGCTCGATCAGTCCTTCTGCAATTGAGCCGAAGGTCGGCTGGCCACGCACCATCTCTTCTGTGATGCCAGTCATCCCCTGGATGAATGGCGGGATGCTGGCTTCGGGGTCCAGGAGGATGTCCCATTCCTGAATACCGTCCGGCCCCACTTCGACCACGCCGATTTCTGTAATCCGGTCACGCTGGGCATCGGCACCGGTCGTTTCCAGATCGACAAATACAATAGGACGCGCCAGCGCGGCAGCCAGTGCATGCGCATCGAGCGCCCCCGCCTGGCGAGTTTCCAGGCGTTCAGGCAGGTAGGTAAGATCCGACGTCATCCGGCGATTCTAGCGGATCGGAAAATTCTTTTACGTAACCCCTTGCGCAATCCTCCTGGCTGGCCTAATATTCGCCCCCTCGCAACACAAACCGCGCTGCAAACGCAGGGCTGGCAAGGGTTGCGGGGCAGCAGTGGCGGGGGTTGCGGGGTTTTGCAGCGCTGGCCGGCAGAGAAAAAAATCTTCTGCAAACTGTTGACGAAACGATGAATGTTCTGC
>Ga0102591_1000459_pt1 | contig 78443 bp, 73 predicted proteins | sample AraplaCol_mCL_r2_2_FD_76860 | JGI IMG/M metagenome (GOLD analysis project Ga0102591, IMG submission 76860) | Arabidopsis root microbial communities from North Carolina, USA - plate scrape MF_Col_mCL_r2 (SPADES assembly) (version 2) | ecosystem: Host-associated > Plants > Roots > Endosphere... | reverse complement strand
AAGCTCGCCATCACCGCCTGCATGCGAAAGCTCCTCACCATCATCAACGCAATCGTCCGATCAAACTCGCCATGGAGGGCCGCTTGACGACACAGTCGCTCTCCCATCCGGGAGAGGGGTTCCCCGCGCCCCTTCCGATGACGGCGGGTGCCTGCCCTCTCAGCGGATATATCGCTCCGGCCGAAACGGCGTCGGGTCGACCGGCGGCTTCTCGCCGCAGACCATCGCAGCGATCATCTCTCCGGTAATCGGGCCGGTCGAGAAGCCGATATGCTGGTTGCCGAAGGCGAGCCAGAGGCCCGGGTTGCGCGGCGCCTCGCCGATCATAGGCAGCGAATCCGGCAAGGTCGGCCGCGCGCCGCGCCAGGTCTCGCCGACGACTTCGCCGAGCGGGAAAGCTTCGCGGGCCGCCGCGGTCGCGCCATCGATCTGGCGGTGCTCGTCCGGCGCATCGCGGAAGGACAGGTCGACGCCGCTGGTGATCCGAAAACCCTGCTCCATCGGCGCCATGTAATAGGCGCCGTCGACATCGTAGACCGGCCGCGACAGGCCGGTGCCGGCTTCGGGCTTCAGATGCCGGTGATAGCCGCGTTCGACATCGAGCTTCGGATCGAGGCCGAGCGGCTTCAAGAGGTCGCCGCTCCAGGGACCGAGCGCGACGACGGCGATATCGGCCTCGAAGTCGCCTTTCGCCGTCGAGACGCGCCAGCCACTACCGTTGCGCGCGAGCGTCCTGATCTCGCTTTGCTCGATCTTGCCGCGGCGCTCGGCGAAGAGCGCGGCATAAGCGGCGGTGACGGCGCCGGGCGAATCGACCGAGCCGACGCTGGGGATCAGGAGTCCGGCCGGAAAGATCGGGTTCAGGTTCGGCTCGATGCCGGAAATGCCCTGCCGGTCGAGAATTTGCGACTCGATGCCGTGACGCTTGAGGAAATCCTGCTCCGCTCGTGCGGCTTCATGGCCGACCTCCGTGCGCCAGAGCTTGAGCGTGCCGGTCTCGCGCAGGCGGTGCGACACGCCGGCCTCGGCCATCAGGGCGCGATGACGCTCGACCGTGCTCGCCGTCAGCGCCTGCAGGGCGGCGATGCGGGCGGCGCCCTGCGAGGGGCGGGCCTCCCAGAGGAAGCGCAGCAGCCAGCCTGGCTTGGTGAAAGCGCGGCGCCAGCTCAGGTTGAGCGCGGGATGGCGGTTGCCGAGATAGCCCGCGATCTTGGCATAGAGCGAGGGGTTGTTGAGCGGCACGATCGAGGAGGCGGCAAGCACCCCGGCATTGCCGTAGGAGGTCTCGCGGCCGGGCTCGCGGCGGTCAATCAGGGTGACGGCGACGCCGCGCTTCTGCAGTGCGAGCGCGCAGGAGACGCCGACCATGCCGGCGCCGAGAACAAGGGCAGTGCGGGTCACACAGGCTCCGACGAGGCGCAGGCAGGCTGCTTCAGCCAGTGGTCGAGGAAGGCGTCGAGCCAGAGCCGGATCGCCGGGTCGTGCTGGAACCAGCCCGGCACATGGGTGTGGCCGAGCTGCGCGCCCGGCATCAGCGTGCGCTCATAGCCGCGCACGGACCAGCGATACATCATCGCCGGGGTCACCTCAGGGTGGAACTGGATGCCGTAGACGCGTGAGGCGGCGCGGATCGCCTGGGTCGGAAAATCGCCGCCCAGCGCGAGGCATTCCGCGCCTGTCGGGCAATCGAAGCCGTCGCGATGCCATTGATAGACGGTGTTGGGCCAGACGAAGCTCGCCGTTTCGGCATGGGCCTTGCCAGCATCGGTGATGGACAGCGGGTAGTACCCGACCTCGGCGCGGCCCTCGCCATGGGTGTAGACGCGCGCGCCCATATGCTTGGCGAGCATCTGCGCGCCGAGGCAGATGCCGAGAAAGGGGGCGTCTTCCTTCAGGCAGGTGCCGATCCAGTCGATCTCGGTCTTGATGAAGTCGTCCGCGTCGTTGGCGCCCTGCGGGCCGCCGAAGATCACGGCGCCGGCGTAATCGCGCATCGTTTCGGGTAGCGGATCGCCGAAACGCGGCTTGCGGATATCGAGCGCGTGGCCGCGCAGCTGCAGCAGCCGGCCGACGCGACCGGGCGTCGAATGCTCCTGATGCAGAACGATCAGCACCGGCTTTTGTGCGCGGGGGCGCGGCCGGGCGGCGAGGGGGGAGCGGGTTCGGCGGGCCGACGGAAAGGGGAAGGCGTGGTCGTTCATCACGGACTTCAAGCTCGCCCGCGCGCCGGCGGAGGGAAGGGATACGCGCGAAGCCATTCCAAATCGCTCATCAGGATGCGGTTGCATGCCAAGTGAAGCAAGCAATTTGTAGGCCGAAAAGTGAGGAAAATCTTTCACTGGAGGAGAGCAAGAGAGGAGATTCTTCCCGGAGTCCTCGCGCTCCCGCAGGTCGCGCTTGACGGGGGCCCCTGATTTTGAGATGAGAATGAACGTTCATTCTCATCTTGTCGAGTGAAAATGCCGCCCGTCATCCCGGCTTCATGGTCCGAATCAACGCTCTCGGAGCGGCAGCTGCGCATCCTCGATGCGGCCGAGCGCGTCTTCGCGCGCGCCGGCTTCCACGCCGCGACGATGCAGGATGTCGCGGCCGAGGCCGGCATGAGCCCGGGCAATCTCTATCGCTATTTCAGCTCGAAGGACGCGATCATCGCCGGCATGTCCGAGCGCGACCGCTCGCTGATCGCCGAGGATTTCGGCAGCCTGCATCCGAAGAACGGTCCGTTGCTCGACCAGCTCGAGGCGCTCGGACGCAAGCATCTCGTCGAGCAGCCGCGCGACAAGGCGGTCATCGCCCTGCAAATCTGGGCCGAGGCCGCGCGCAACCCGGCCATGGCCAGCATGTGTGCCGATCTCGACGGCACGGTGATGCAGGGGCTCGCCGCTGCCATTGCCGAGGCGAAGGCCAATGGCGAGTTGCCGGCGCGGCTGGATGAGCATCGTTTCCTGCTGGCGGTCTCGATGATGGCGGACGGCTATTTCTGCCGGCGCGGCATGGACCCCGACTTCAATGACCGGTTCGCGGCCGAGACGCTCTTCAGCGCCATGCGCCTGCTCGCCCAGACCATGCTGCTGCCCGAGACGGAGGCAACGCCATGACGCGCGCTCCCGCCCCGCTCTTCCCGTTTTCATCCGGCCTTGCGGCCGCAACAGGATTGCTTCCGATGGCCTGCCGTTCGACCGCGCTGCGCCCGATTTCCTCGCTCGCGCTCGCCCTTTCCCTGCTGGCGCTGCCGGTCCATGCGCAGGCGCCGGCCCAGTCCGCGCCCGCTCCGGCGCCCGCGGCCGGCCCCTCCGTCACGGTGACCCAGGCGCAGCGCACCGAGATCGTGCAGAGCGTCGTCGTCTCGGGAACGATGATCGCGCGCGACGAGATCCTGGTGCAGCCGGAGGTCGACAGCCTCGCGATCGTTGAGTTGCTGGCGGAAGAGGGAGACAAGGTAACTCAGGGGCAGGTGCTGGCCCGGCTGGACCGGACGACGCTCGATGTCCAGAAGGCGCAGAACGACGCGCAGATCGCCCGCGCCGAGGCTCTGGTCGCGCAGGCGAATGCCCAGATCGCCGAGGCGGACGCCAATCTCGTCCAAGCCAACAACGCCTTCGACCGCACCAAGGCGCTGCGCGACACCGGCAATGCCAGTATGGAGCTGTTCGACCAGCGTGCCGCGGCCGCCCGCTCCGGCCAGGCCCGCGCCAACTCGGCGCGGCAGGCACTCGCCATCGCTTCGGCCGACCTCCAGCTCGCGCAAGCGCAGGGCAAGGACATAGCCGTCCGCCTCGCCCGTACCGAGATCAAGGCGCCGCGCGCCGGCATCGTCAGCCGCCGCACGGCGCGGCTGGGCGCGACCGCGAGCATGCTGCCGCAGACCGAGCCGCTGTTCCGCATCATCGCCGACGGCGCCGTCGAACTGGAGGCGCAGGTCGCCGAGGTCGAACTGCCGGGCCTCAAGCTCGGCCAGAAGGTGGCGGTGACCCCGGCCGGCGCCAAGGAGGCTCTCGTCGGCACGATCCGCCTGATCGCGCCCGAGGTCGACAAGGCCTCGCGGCTCGGGCGCGTGCGCGTCGCGCTCGATGGCGATCCGCCGGTCGCGATCGGCACTTTCGCCCGCGGCGTGATCGAGACCGGCCGCAAGCAGGCCGTGACCCTGCCGCTCTCGGCGATCACCTATGGCCGCTCCGGCGCCACGGTGCAGACGGTGAAGGACGGCAAGGTCGTGACCAAGCCCGTCACGCTCGGCCTCGCCGGCGGCGGCCGGGCTGAGATCGCGACTGGCCTCGCTGAGGGCGAGACCGTGGTGGCACGCGCCGGCACCTTCGTGCGTGACGGCGACCACGTCACCCCGGTCGCGACGAACTGAGGGGCCGGCCATGGACGTCAATATCTCCGCCTGGTCGATCCGAAAGCCGGTTCCGGCGATCCTGCTCTTCGTCGTGCTCTGCGTGCTCGGGTTGCTGGCCTTCTCGAAGCTGCCGGTGACGCGCTTCCCCAATATCGACGTGCCGCTGGTCTCGGTCACGGTGACGCAGGCGGGTGCTGCGCCGGCGGAGCTCGAAAGCCAGATCAGCAAGCGCATCGAGGATTCGGTCGCCAATATCACCGGCGTGAAGCATGTCGTCTCGACGCTGACCGATGGGCAGTCGCAGACCATCATCGAGTTCCGGCTGGAGACCAACACCGACCGCGCGGTCAACGACGTCAAGGATGCGGTGGCCAAGGTCAGGGCCGATCTGCCGCGCACCATCGACGAGCCGGTCATCCAGCGCATCGATGTCGAAGGCCAGTCGATCCTGACCTATGGCGCGGCGTCGGCCGGCATGACGCTGGAACAGCTCTCCTGGCATGTCGACGATGTGGTTGCGCGCGAATTGCAGGGGCTGAAGGGTGTCGGCCGCGTCGAGCGCTATGGCGGCGTCGATCGCGAGATCCGCATCTCGCTCGATCCCGACAGGCTGCTCGCGCTCGGCATCACGGCCGGTGAGGTCAATCGCCAGATCCGCGCCACCAATGTCGATCTCGCCGGCGGGCGCGGCGAGGTCGGTGGGCAGGAGCAGGCAATCCGCACGCTGGCCGGCGCACGCACGGTCGCCGATCTCGCCGAGACCAAGATCATGCTCTCCGGCGGCCGCGAAGTCCGTCTGAAGGAGCTCGGCCGCGTCGAGGATTCCAACTCCGAGCCGCGCGCCTTCGGCCGCCTGAACAAGCAGCCCGTCGTCACCTTCGCGGTGTTCCGCTCGAAGGGCTCGAGCGAGCTTTCGGTGAAGGATGTCGTCGCCCAGCGCGTCGAGGAGCTGAACAAGCGCTTCCCCGACATCAAGCTGACACCGATCGACGATGCCGTCGCCTATACCCACGGCAACTACAAGGCCGCGATGGAGACGCTGATCGAGGGCGCGGCACTCGCGGTCATCGTCGTCTTCCTGTTCCTGCGCAACTGGCGCGCAACGCTCATCACGGCGGTTGCGCTGCCGCTTTCGGCCATCCCCACCTTCTGGGCGATGGAGCTGATGGGTTTCTCGCTCAACCTCGTCAGCCTGCTCGGCATCACGCTGGTGACCGGCATCCTCGTCGACGACGCCATCGTCGAGATCGAGAACATCGTCCGGCACATGAAGATGGGCAAATCGCCCTATCGCGCCGCGATGGAGGCGGCCGACGAGATCGGGCTGGCCGTCATCGCGATCACGCTGACCATTGTCGCGATCTTCGCACCGGTCTCCTTCATGGGTGGCGTCGCCGGCCAGTATTTCCGGCAGTTCGGCCTCACCGTCGCGGTGGCGGTGCTGTTCTCGCTCCTGGTCGCGCGGCTGATCACGCCGATGATGGCGGCCTATCTGATGAAGCCGGTGAAGCATGCCGACCCGAAGGACGGCTTCATCATGGGCGCCTATGTCGGCCTGCTGAGGAGCTCGCTGAAGCGCCGCCGCATCCCGTTCTTCCCGCGCCGCGACGGCTCGGGCCAGTGGCGGACGATGCCGTTCAACACGGCCTATGCGACGCTCATCGTCGGCTTCATGTTCCTGATCGGCTCGATTCAGGCGACGCAGCTCCTGCCGACCGGCTTCATCCCGGACGAGGACACCTCGCGCGTCGTCGCGAGCGTCGAGCTGCCGCCTGGCTCGACGCTGGAGGACACCCGCGTCACCACGGACCATATCGTCGATGCGCTGAAGACGATCCCGGAGGTGCGCAGCGTCTTCGTGCTCGGCGGGTCCTCGCCGACCGGCCAGCGCGAGGTGCGCCGCGCTTCCGTCTTCGTGCTGCTCAAGCCCAAGGCCGAGCGCGACATCAAGCAGAAGGAGCTGAAGGTCACCATCGCCGAGAAGCTCGCCAGCGTGCCGGATGTGCGCGCCTGGTACGTCAACGAGCGCGGCGAGCGCGAGATGGCCTTCTCGATCATGTCGAAGGATGGCGAGGCGCTCGATGCGGCGGTGGCGAAGATCGAGGCGCGCATGCGCCAGGTCGACGGCTATCTCAACGTCGCGACTGCCGGCTCGCTCAGCCGGCCGGAGCTGCGCGTCACGCCGAAGCTGGAGGAGGCCGCCAATCTAGGCGTCACGGCCGAGGCGATCTCGGAGGCGGTGCGCGTCGCCACGATCGGCGATGTCGGCGCCAATCTCGCCAAGTTCAATGCCGGCGACCGGCTGGTGCCGATCCGCGTCCAGCTCGACGAGGATGCGCGCACCGACATCCGCAACATCGCGGCGCTGCGCGTCACCAATGCGAACGGCGTCTCGATCCCGCTGACCGCCGTGGCCGAGATCGGCTTCGGCGAGGGGCCGAGCTCGATCGATCGCTACGACCGCGTCCGCCGCGCCCAGATCGGCGCCGATCTCAAGCGCGGCTTCGAACTCGGCACGGCGCAGGAGAAGTTCCACGAGATCGTCAGGGAAGTCGGGCTACCCGCGGGCGTCTGGATCGCCGCGACCGGTGACGCCGAGATCCAGGGCGAGGTGGTGCAGGGCTTCGTCACCGCGATGACGACCGGCCTGATGTTGGTACTGGCGGTGCTGATCCTGCTGTTCGGCTCGGTCTTCCAGCCGATCACGATCCTGCTTTCGTTGCCGCTCTCCTTCGGCGGCGTGGTGATCGCGCTGCTCGCGACCCACAACGCCGTCTCCATGCCGGTCTATATCGGCCTGCTGATGCTGATGGGCATCGTCACCAAGAACGCGATCATGCTGGTCGATTTCGCGGTGGAGGAGGTCGGGCGCGGCAAGGACCGGTTCACGGCCCTGATCGAGGCCGGCCGCAAGCGCGCGCGGCCGATCCTGATGACCACCATCGCCATGGCGGCGGGCATGCTGCCCTCGGCCTATGGCGTCGGCGACGGCGGCGAGTTCCGCGCTCCGATGGCGATCGCGGTGATCGGCGGCCTGCTCGTCTCGACCGTGCTCTCGCTCGTCTTCGTGCCATCCTTCTTCATGGTGATGGACGATCTCTCGCGGGTGACCGGCTGGCTCTTCGGCCGCTTCTTCGGCAAGGCGGAGGATGAGAGCCTGTGGGAGGCGCTCGACGAGCATGCGACGCCGGCGACAGCGACCGCCGAGGCGATGTCGAAGCCCGCGCCGCCGCGGTTGGCGGCAGAGTGAGGCGTCAGGGCTGCTGCGAACTCTTCCTCGCATTGATGGAGGAGGGTCGCTACGGCTGGCGGTCGTTTGAAGCGACGAGCGCCCGGGGCAAGAGGGGCTGTAAATTTCTGGCGGCGGCTGCGGATTGCTGAGCTCTGGCTCGCAGCGAACTGGACGGAATCTGGTGACTCCGATATAAAAAAGAACGGGCCGGTAAAGAGTTCGCTCTACCGACCCGAATTGGCGATCTGCCGATCCAAGGGCGGCTACCTAACCTTCGCGGGGCTGGGGTAGCTGCCCTTCCTTTTGATCCGCGCCCATCGCCATCGGCCTGCTGGCGGCAGGGCTCTCAACTCTCCTGAGCATTTTTGACCTCCTTCCTGCGACGAATCTTATCGCCGCCCCATCTTTATGGGCAGGTGTGAGCCAGATCGTCAAGGGGTGTGGAGAACTGAACTTGAACTAGACAAGGTGCCCGTGTAAGTTCTCCTCGAAACTTGGGGGCTCTCATGGCTGATGACGTCTCAACACGATTTCCATTCATCAACTTGGAGAAGGCGCTTGCGCGCGCGCAGCTGCTTTTTCATGCCGACAAGGTCGGCAAGCCGATGCTGGTGCCGGTAGCCTTTGAAGTCTGGGGATACAGCCCGAAGAGCAGCGGCGGGTTTCAGACCGTGGGCGCCCTTAAGGCCTATGGGTTGCTGGACGATGAGGGCGCAAACGCTGAGCGGCGCGTAAAGCTGAGCGATCGGGCGCGTCGGTATTTTCTCGACGAGCGAGACGACGTTCGGGCGGGCATGCTCAGCGCGTTCGCACTCTCTCCTTCTCTATTTCGCGCACTATGGGAGACGGATGGCTGGTCGGCTGGCATCCCGGCTGACACTGTCGCCCGTAGTCATTTGAAGCTTGAGCGTCATCTGAACGACCAGTCTGCCCGGGCAGTGCTGAGTATTCTGAAAGACAACATTGTTTTTGCAGGACTTAAAGGTGGTGTTCAGCCAGCGGCTTCGCTAGAATCAAAATTCGACGAGGAAAGCGCCAAGCATCCTGGTGAACTGAGTAAGGGGCTTGAGATGCAAGGTCAGAAAGCTGACCCGATCCCATTGGGGGCTCCACCGCCTAATTGGCAGGGGCAACCCAAGGAGCCGACTAAGCCGATTGTGTTCGACATGGAGTCGGTGACGGTGTCGGCCAGGTTCGACAATGTCGAAGACTTGCGAGATTTCATAGCTAAGCTTCAAAAGCTTGAGCCTTTGATGCCGTCCAAACACTGATGAGAGAGCTACGGCGCTAGGCGTGTTTGCGACCGGTACCGTATGATTCGATATCGGTCGATGAACTCAGGTTGAGATAGCTCGCTCTCACGTCGCCCTACGCAATGAGTCTGGTGTGGAGTCCCGGCAGCAAGCCAGATTGCCCTGCCAAGATCGCTCCGCGGGAGCGGGCACAACTCGCCCCTCAATCCTCGCGCAACGACAGGTCGAGGTTCTGGCCCTTGCCGGGCTGACTGCCGCGCAGGGTCAGTTCGACCCCGCTCGGCTGGCGGGAGATGGTCAGCATGGCGGGCGGGTTGGGGCGGAGGCTTTCTGCCGTTTCGTTGAAGCTCATCGTCAATCGCTGGCCCTGTCGCCTGCCGGCGAGGTTCGCCACCGTCCCGGTGCTCGACCGGAAGGTGCCGACATAGCGTTCCGTATTCGGATCGTGACGCAGCTCGATCCGGATCCTGGCGCTGAAGATAAAGGCGGTGCTGCAGCGGCCGTCGAGGCTCACGCGGCGGCCCTGCTGGTCGCCATTGAACCAGCATGTCAGCGATCGGCTGCTGCCGCCGGCCCTCTGGAGCGTGCCGCTGCCGCTGAAGCGGCCTTCGAACGAGCTGAGAAAGCGCGTCTCGTCGCTATCGGCCTGCCTATCGGCGAGGCTCGGTTGCGCCAGCACCAATGGCGCGGCGGCGGCAAAGGCTTTCGCGAGGCCGTGTCGTGTCATGATCACCCCTCCTGCCGGCCAAACGTCGCAGGAGCGGTTTTGATCGATCTTTGCGGGGAAAGTTGGGAAGCCCGGGCCGAGCGGGAAAATTCTCAGGCGCCCGCCGGTTCGGTGCTCGCCACGCGCTTGCGCGCCAGCGCGTCCCGATAGGCCTGCGTCAGCTCGTCGAGCACCGATTGCTGCGGCGCCGGCGCGTCGAGATGGAGGTGCCGCAGCTCCTCCATGAAGCGCTCCCATAGCGCCGGGCCGCCTTCGCTGAGCAGCTCCGCGCGGATCGACAATTCCTCGGTGACGGGCAGGAAGCGCCGGCCCCATTCGCCCATCGCGGCGAAGACGGGCACGAGCGCGATGCCCATCTCGGTCAGGCTGTAAATCGCCTTCTGCTTGTGGGTGGCGTCGTCGCGGCGCGAGAGCAGGCCGCGTTCAACCAGCCGCTTCAGCCGATCGGCGAGGATGTTGGAGGCGATGCCCTCGTCGGATTTGGCGAGCAGCTCGCGAAAATGCCGGCGATTGCCGAACATGATGTCGCGCAGGATGATCAGGCTCCAGCGATCCCCAAGGATCTCCAGCGTCAGGTTGATCGGGCAGCCTGAACGGCCGGTCTCACGCATGCTCGTCTCCAAAACCAGTTGCAATATAAAATCGGTCTTGGTAATCAGCAACCGATTGCAAATAACAAGCAGTTTGCGGAGAGGATGCCATGGCCAAGGTGATCGTCTGGAATCTGATGACGCTGGAGGGGTTCTTCGAGGGCAAGGAGAAGTGGGATCTCGCCTTTCACGGCGATGCCTGGGGTGACGAGCTCGCGGAACTCAGCAGCGAGTTCGGCCAGAAGGCCGGGCTCCTCGTCTTCGGGCGCGTCACCTATGAGGGGATGAAGGCCTATTGGACGACGGCGGCGGAGGAGGAAGGCGAGGTCAAGGCCTTCATGAACGCCCTGCCGAAGCTCGTCGCCTCGCGCAGCCTTACCGGCTCGGACTGGAACAACACCACGGTGACGGCCGACATCACGGGCAAGATCGCCCGCCGCAAGGCAGCGCCGGGCAAGGACATCTATGTCTTCGGCAGCGCGGAGCTGACCGAGTCGTTGCTGGCGGCCGGGCTGGTCGACGAGATCATGATCGCGGTCGCGCCGGTCACGATCGGGCACGGCACGCCCCTGTTCAAGGCGAGCCCCGACAAGCGCAGCTTCGCGCTGATCGCGGCCCGCCCGCTGAAGAACGGCACCGTGATCTTGCACTACGGCGTCAAGGCCGCCGCTTAGGCCTTTGGCTTAGGCGCGCCGGACCAGCAGTACGGCGGCGAGAATGGCAACGCCGCCGAAGGCCTGGACCGGTGTCGGCTGTTCGCCGAAGAGCGCCCAGGCCGCGAGCACGCTGACCAGCGCCGGCCAGACCATGACGAGCGAGGCCGCGCCGGCGCCATAGCTGCCGAGCGAGAGCGTGATGAGTCCCTGACCGAGCGCATGCGAGACGAGCCCGAGTGCCGCGACCGCGAGCCAGCCCTGCAGGCTGCCGGGGATGATCCGCTCGCCCAGCGCGAGCGCCGCCGCGAGGCAGAACACCGCGCAGATCACGCTGGAGACCAGGCTGACATAGCCGGCATCGGCGCGATCGCGGGCGCGGCGCACCGCCAGGATATAGGCAGCGTAGGACATCGCCGCACCGACCGCGAGGCTGTCGCCGAGCAGGTTGCCGGTGACGCGGGCCGCGCCGGTGAACTTCGGCAGGACGAGCAGGAGCGCGCCGGCGATCGCCAGCATCAGCGCGCCGAGGATGCGGCGCGAGGGGCGCTCCCCGAGCAGCAACCAGCCGCCGAGGACGACACCGACGGGCGCGAGGTTGCCCAGCAATGAGGCATTGGCGATCGTCGTATGGTCGAGCGCGGCGTTGTAGAGCGTGACGTCGATGCCGAAGGTCAAGCCCGCCAGGGCGACCGCGCCGAAAGCGCCGCCACGAAGCTTCTCGCCCACAGGCTTGCGCTGTTCGAGCGCCGTCCAGGCCGCGAGGACCGGCATGGCGAAGAGCATGCGCCAGAAGCCGGCCGCGGCCGGGCCGACATCGCCCAGGCGCACGAAAATGCCGGAAAAGCCGATGCAGGTGGCGCCAAGCAGCAGCGCAAGGAACATCGCGAGTGCGGGCGATGCGGGCCGAACGGGAATAGCAGGGGCGGACATGGTGTTTTCTTGTCGATGTCGGGGCCGGCTTCGATCGCGACGATGCGCCGGCCTCAGTCTTGTTCAGGCGCCGGTATAGGGCGCTTCCTTGCATCGGAAAAACGGATTATTCTGATTTAACCATTCTTAAAATCGATCGAAGCTTTGCGTATCAAGGAGGCACGTCATGGCGGTGCATTTCGACCTCGCGGCGCTCGGCATGCTGGTGGCTGTGGCCGAGACCGGCGGTTTCACCGCGGCGAGCGCGCGGCTCGGCCGGACGCAATCGGCGATCTCCGTCCGCATCCAGGATCTCGAGAACCAGCTTGGCCACAAATTGCTGGAGCGCTCGCGACGCGGCGTCACGCCGACCGATGCGGGCGAGCGGCTGATCGCTCATGCGCGGCGCCTGCTCGCGGTCGAGCGTGAGGCGCTGGCCGATCTCGCCGGCGAAACACCGTCCGGCCGGCTGCGCATCGGCATCCCTGACGATTACATGGACGGCTATCTGAGGCCTCTGATCGCCCGCTTCGCCGCCGAGCATCCGAAGGTCGAGCTCGAGGTGCGCTGTGACCTGTCGAAGCGGATCGAGCCGGCGCTGCTGGCCGGCGAGTTTGATCTCGCCGTGGTGACGCAGGACCCCGTCCGGCCACTGGGCGAGATGCTGCGGCGCGAGCCGCTGGTCTGGGTCGCGGCGCGCGGCCACCGGCCGGAATTGCAGGATGTCCTGCCGGTCGCGCTCTTCTCCGAGGGCTGCCGGGCGAGGCCACGCATCATCGCGGCGCTCAATACCGCCGGCAAGGCGTACAGGCTGGTCTTTTCCTCATCGCATACCTCGGGCGTGCTCTCGGCCGTCGAGGCGGGCTTTTGCGTGACAGCGATGACGGAGACCGCGGTGCCGCCCTCGTTGCGCCGGCTCGGACCGGCGGAGGGGCTGCCGCCGCTGTTCGAACTATCGGTCGGGTTGATCATGGCGCCGCATCCGGACCTCGCGGCAAGGCGCTTCGCCGACGCTCTGCGCGAGGAAATGAGCCTGCTCGGGCTTGCGGCTTAGGGAGGCGGCATTGCCCTTCGGCCCCGCCATCACTACTGAGAAGCCATGAAATTCCTCGACCAAGCCAAGATCTATGTGAAGGCGGGAGATGGCGGCGCGGGCTGCGTCTCCTTCCGGCGCGAAAAATTCATCGAGTTCGGCGGGCCCAATGGCGGCGACGGCGGGCGCGGCGGCGACGTCGTGGTCGAATGCGTGCAGGGGCTGAACACGCTGATCGACTATCGCTATCAGCAGCATTTCAAGGCCAAGACCGGCGAGCACGGCATGGGTAAGGACCGGCACGGCGCCAATTCGCCGGCCGTCATCCTCAAGGTGCCGCCGGGCACCGAGGTGCTCGAAGAGGATGGCGAGACCAAGATCGCCGACCTGACCGAGCCCGGCCAGCGCTTCGTGCTCTGCAAAGGCGGCAATGGCGGCTTCGGCAACGCCTATTTCAAGAGCGCGACCAATCAGGCGCCGCGCCATGCCAATCCCGGCCTGCCGGGGGAGGAGCGTTGGGTCTGGCTCAGACTCAAGCTGATCGCCGATGCCGGCCTTGTCGGCCTGCCCAATGCCGGCAAGTCGACCTTCCTTGCCACGGTGACGGCGGCCAAGCCCAAGATCGCGGATTACCCCTTCACGACGCTGCATCCGGGGCTGGGCGTGGTGCGCGTCGACGGGCGCGAGATGGTGCTGGCGGACATCCCCGGCCTGATCGAGGGCGCGCATGAGGGCCATGGCCTCGGCGATCGCTTCCTCGGCCACATAGAGCGCTGCCGCGTGCTGCTCCATCTGGTCGAGGGCACGAGCGAGCATGCCGGCAAGGCCTACAAGACCGTGCGCGAGGAGCTCGAAGCCTATGGCGAGGGGCTGGCCGACAAGCCCGAGATCGTCGCGCTTTCCAAGGTCGATGCGCTGACGCCCGAGGTGCTCAAGGAGCAGGTCGCGCGATTGAAGCGGGCAGCCAAGCGCATGCCGATCATCCTCTCATCCGCCTCGGGCGAGGGCGTGGAGGCGGCGCTGCGTGCGCTCTTTACCGTTGTCGAGGAGGCACGCCGCGAGGAAGAGCGCGAGAACGCGCCCGTCGAGGAGACCGGCTGGCGGCCTTAGAGGTCGGTGTCCGAGGGCTCTTTCGCGCCCGGACCATCGATGAGCTGCTGGAAGAGCGGGGTCAGCAGCTGGATCAGATCGGTCGGCTCGCTCTGGGCGAGCGCCGATAGGCCCATCATCTGGCGCATCGCTTGAACCCCCGCCACGAGCGAAAGTATCAGCGCGGCGCGCTGAGGTACCAATTCGCCGGTCAGGAGCGAGGCCAGCAGCTTCTGGTGCCCGCTCTCGACCTGCTGGCGCCCGAGTTCGGCCGCGCGCGTGCTCGACGCCGAATGTAGCATGATCAGGAAGCCTTCGAGTGGCGCCTCCCCCGCCTTGGTGATCTCGACGAGGGCCGTGGCGAAAGCTTCGGCCAGGTTGGCCTTCTGCAGATTCTCACGGCTCAGGATGATCGGACTCGCGGCGACCGCCGCGATCACCTCGGCGAAGAGCTGCTCCTTCGAGCCGAAGTAGCGATTGACCAGCATGGCTGTGACGCCGGCGCCGGCGGCGATTTCGCGCAGCCCTACCCCGTCATAGCCCTTCTGCGCAAAGGCGCGCCGGGCCGAGACCAGGATGGCCTCGCGGGTCGCGGCGGCATTGCGCCGCCGGGGAAACAGGCATGACGTGTCGATCATCATATCTACGCTTGTAGACTTTCTGTTGAACCATAAGTATACGATCGTAGATATCTGGCGGCAATGCCGGCGCCGCCGACGGCCGTGTAGCGAGGTTCAGCCCGTGACAACAGCTATTTGTCTCTCTTCCGACCATATCAGGTTCTTCCGATCGTGGATCGCCAGCCCGCTGCGCACGGCGGCGGTAGCGCCCTCAAGCGATTCCCTTGCGCGGCTGATGACGCAGGAGATTTCGGCTATGACCGGTCCCGTGCTCGAGCTCGGGCCCGGAACCGGGGTTTTCACCCGCGCCCTGCTCGGCCGCGGTGTCGCCGAGAGCAACCTGACACTCGTCGAATACGGCTCCGAATTTGCCCGGCTCCTCGAATTCCGCTTTGGCCGGGCACGCGTGCTCTGGATGGACGCCTCGCAGCTTTCGCGCCACACGCTCTATCCGGAGGCCATCGTCGGCGCCGTGGTGAGCGGCTTGCCGCTGCTGTCGATGCCGCCGCGCAAGGTCTATGCGATTCTCGCCGGAGCCTTCGGCTATATCCGGCCTAACGGCGCCTTCTACCAGTTCACCTATGGACCGCGCTGCCCGGTGCCGCGGGCAATCCTCGACCGGCTCGGCCTCAAGGCGTCACGTATCGGCGGCACGATCCGCAATATCCCGCCGGCCGCGGTCTATCGCATCAGCCGGCGACGCCCGGTCGAGATTAGTGGAGCCGGGCCGGCACGGCGTCCGCATAAGGACTGAGCGGGAGACCGTGCTCGTCAGCGGAAATCACGCCAAGCCTGGACGCGGTGGATGTTCTCGCGGTCACGCTCCGCTTCACCGAAGGGCGCGACTGGCCAGTCCCAATTTTCGCCTGCGGGCGGCAGCGGGACGCCGCGCATCAGGTCGAGCCTGTCGGTGATCGCGCCCGAGCGGTCGCGCTCGATCATCTCGATATCGCTCAGCAGCACCACGCGACCGGGAAAGCGGCGCAGGTCATCGAGATGCCAGGCGATGCAGCGCGCCGGCAGATCAACGGGCAGGCGCTTCACCTCGGCGGGATGATCCTCCAGCCAGTGCTCGACTGGCCAGGCGAGCTGCGAGAGCAGATTGGCCGAGACGACAAGGTCGACCGCCGGGTTGGCGGTGAGCTCGGCCAGCGGATCGACGCGCCGATCGCTTTCGCCCGCGAGCCAGCCCATGACGCCGGAGAGGTCCCGCGTCACCAGCTCCACATTGCGATGGAAGCGCATGCGCAGCCGCATCTGCGGCAGATGGACCGCATCGAGCAGCAGCACGCGCTCGAACTTCGCCGAAAGCTCTTCGATCGGCACATCGCGCAGCAGGCCGGAGCCGAGAACGACGGCTGTTCGGTGCTGCGGCAGCGTCTCCATCGTCTCGGCGACGATCGCGCGGCAACGCGCATGATGATCGGCCCAGGCCTTGCGCTGGCGCAGGCCCCGCGCCCAGAGCGAGACGCTCTCGGTCAGGAGGCCGAGCCGGCGCGTCATGCGATCGGCGGGCGTCGCCAGCCACAGGGCCATTTCCGCCAGCACGGCTAAGGCACTCGCGTCAGGTCAGGGCGCCGCGCGCCGCTACGGGCCAGACGGCCTCGACATGGGCGTCCGGCCCATCGAGGCCGCGCACGCAGACATACCAGTCGTGCAGGTTGACTGTCGGGTCGCAGTGGCCCGGCACCAGCAGCACCCGGTCGCCGCGATGGGGCAGCGCGACGGGGTCGCCCGTCAGGATGCCGTGCTCGTCGGAGGGCTTGGTGTAGACGATGCCCTCGCGCCGGAAGGGCACGGGCATGCCGGAATCGACCGCCGCGGCCTTGTGGCCGGCATCGACGATGGCACGGTCCGGCACCGGCTTGCTCATCACGCCGGCGAGGATGAAGAGCGCGTGCTCGAAACTGCGGAAGGGCGTGCCGTCGGCTTGGCGGTTGCGGGCGTAGTCGGCGTCCATGAAGATGTAGGAGCCGGCCTGCAGCTCGTTCCAGATGCCGGATTGCGTCTCCAACTCATAGGTGCCCGTACCGGCGCCGCTGACCACTTCGCAGGCGAGCCCGGCATGGCTGAGCCGCTCGACTGTGTTCCGCGCCGCCAAACCCGCGCGCTCGATCGCCTCGCGCCGCTCGTCGATCGAGCGCATGTGCTGGGCGGAGCCGTGATAGGCCTGGATGCCGGCGAAGCGCAGCGTATTGGAGCGCGCGATCGCTTCGGCCAGCCGCACCGCCCCTTCGCCCGGCGCAACGCCGCAGCGCCGGCCGCCGACATCGATCTCGACCATCACGTCCAGCACGACATCATGGCGGGCGGCGGCCTCGGCCGCGTCGCGCACGCCGTCGGGGTGGTCGACGCAAAGGCCGATCTTGGCGCTGCGGGCGAGCTTGGCCAGCCGGTCGAGCTTGGCGGGACTCGCGATCTCATTGGTCACGAGCACGTCGCCGACGCCGCCCGCGACCAGGATCTCGGCCTCCCCGACCTTCTGGCAGCATTGTCCGACCGCACCATGGGCGATCTGTCGCAGCGCGATCTCGGGGCTCTTATGGGTCTTGGCGTGGGGCCGGAGCCTGATGCCATGGGCTTGGGTGAAAGCAGCCATGGCGACGAGATTGCGTTCGAAGGCGTCGAGATCGAGCACCAGGGCCGGAGTCTCGATTTCGGCGAGGCTCTGGCCCGGCTGGGCCGGCGGCGATAGCGGCATGGCGTCTCCTGAATCAGTTGTGGCCATGGGAGGCCAGCTTCGTGTCCGTAGCAAGGCCCCTGGATGGGACGGCGGGTGGCGGGCAGCGAATGGGGCGTGGAGCACTCGCCACCCGTCTCGCGCCATGTTAGGTCGCGGCCCATGAAGATCGGCCGCGTTACCGACGATACCCTCGCTCTCTTCGCCCGCGTCTGGCGCGAGCAGATCCGGGGCTACCTGCCGCAGATGCTGATGATCCTCGGCCTCGTCGTGGTCATCGCGGCGACGACGAGTTTCTATCCGCTGCTGATCAAGGCGGCCTTCGACGCCTTCGCCGACCCGCTGACGGCCGAGTCGACCGGCTTCGTGCGGCGCATGGAGCGGCTGGTCTCGAAATCGATCAACTACGACATCGGGGTGATCAACGCGGTCGCAACCGTCGTCGTTCTCGTCACTGCGATTAAGGGCTTTTCGCTGCTGGCACAAACGGTGATGACGAACCGCGTCGTCAGCCGCATCGAGGCCGACATGCAGACGGCGCTCTATGGCCATCTGATCGATGCCGATCTCGCGCAGCTGCAGAAGGAGAACCCGGCCTCGCTCACCCAGCGCTTCACCACCGACTTCACCTTCGTGAAGGAGGCGCTGACGCGCATCGTCAATATCGCGATCCGCGACGTGGTGACGGCGATCGCGCTGATCGGCGCGCTGTTTTGGATCGACTGGCAGATGACGCTTGTGGTGCTGATGATCGCGCCTGTCATCGCCTATCCGATTGGCCGGATCGGCAAGAAGCTGAGGCGCATGGCCAATTCCCAGCAGGAGCAGACGGGCATCATGGCGAGCCTCGTCACCGAGAGCCTGCAGGGCGCGCGTGCTGCCAAGACGGATTCGCTCGAGCCCTATCTGAAGCAGCGCGCGGCTGATGCCTTCGAGACCATCCGGGCGCTGAAGATGAAAGCCGCCAATGCGCGCGGCCGGCTCGATCCGCTGCTCGAGGTCGGCGGCGGCATCGCGGTCGCGGGCGTTCTCGCCGCCATCGGCGTGCGCATCACCTCGGGAGCGTCGACGGTCGGCGATTTCACCGGCTATGTCTCGGCGCTGCTGCTGGCGGCGCAGCCGATGCGCTCGCTCGGCAATCTCAACGCCATCGTGCAGGAGGCCGGCGCCTCGCTGAAGCGCTACTACGCATTGCTCGACGAGAAGCCGCAGATCGTCGATCGGCCGGACGCGAAGCCGCTGGCGATCGGCAAGGGAGAGGTCGCCTTCCGCCATCTGCGCTTCCGTTATCGCGAAGACCAGCGCGCTCTCGAAGGCATCGACCTCGTAGCGCATGGCGGGAAGACCACGGCGCTGGTCGGGCGGTCCGGCTCGGGCAAGTCGACGCTGCTTGCACTGGTGCCGCGCCTCTATGATCCCGTCGAGGGCCGGGTCGAGATCGACGGGCAGGACCTGCGCGGCGTCACGCTTTCGAGCCTGCGCCACCAGATCGGCGTGGTCAGCCAGGATGTCGTGCTGTTCGACGACACGGTGCGTGCCAACATCGCCTTCGGGCGGCCGGGCGCCAGCGACGAAGAGATCATCGCGGCGGCGAAAGGTGCCGCGGCGCATGACTTCATCATGGCGATGCCGGGCGGCTACGAGGCCTCCGTGGGCGAGCGGGGCCACAAGCTCTCGGGCGGCGAGCGCCAGCGCATCGCCATCGCGCGCGCCATCCTGAAGGATGCGCCGATCCTGCTGCTCGACGAGGCGACCAGCGCGCTCGATACCGAATCCGAGCGGCTGGTGCAGCAGGCGCTGACGCGACTGATGGAGGGGCGCACCACCATCGTCATCGCCCACAGGCTCTCGACCATCCGCGCGGCCGACCTGATCGTCGTCATGGACGAGGGCAAGGTGGTCGAGACCGGCAGCCATGACGAACTGCTGGCGCGAGCGGGCGCCTATGCACGGCTGCACAGGCTGCAGTTCGTCGAGGCCTGAGCGCGCTCAGCGGCAGAAATCGGCGCAGCCTGCGTCCCAGAACGGCCTGGCTGGATCGATGGCCGGAACCGAGGGCCGCGGCTTGCGGCCGGGCAGATCGCTCGGGACCGGCTTCACCAGCTCCCACCAGCCATGGGCGCATTGCGAGCGGAAGGCCATCTGGTCGGAGATCGAGCTGCCTTCCTGCTCCAGCGCCGCATCGAGCGCCGCGCAGGCCTCGCGCAGCCGCGCGTCATGGGCATCGCTTTCGTCATTGGCGTAGTCGTGGAAGGCTTCGGTGAAGGCCTCCATCTCGCGGGCGATATGGGGCCAGTCGGCGCGGCCGAGGTTCCAGGCGTCCATCCATTCGCGCACCACGGTCTCGACCGCTTCGGCCTTGGGCTTGTCCTTGACCTTGCGCGCGGTGGTCAGCATGTGGCGCATCAGCTCGGCGCGGGCATGGGCGTGGCGCGCCCTCAGCGCCGCCTCCTGCATCTGCGCCATGGCGTCAGTCGCCTCCTGCTGCAGCGCTTCGACGAAATGCATGGCTCAGGGCTCTCTCAGACGACGATTCTCAGGGCAGGGTGGCAAGGCGCTTGATCAGGCGCTCGAACAGCTCGGGGGCCTTCACGGACGCGACGACATGGGCGTTGGGCTGGCGCTTCAGCCGTCCGTGCCAGTCGATGGTGGTGCGGCCGCGTAGGGGGCTGTCGCCGGTCTCGACCGTGACGTAACAGTCCCGGCCCTCGAACAGTTCCGGCCACAGGAGGAAGGCGACGATGCAGGGGTCGTGCATCGGATGGCCGTCGCTGCCGAGCCCGCCGGGGCGCGGGCGGGTCAGCATGCCGTGCACGGATTGGCCGGCCGCATTGCCGAGTTCGCCGATCCGGCCGATCTGGGCGTGGCTGGCGACGGCCTGCAGCGTGACGCCGAGGCCGAACATCACGATCGGCCGGCCGCAGCCGAAGATCACCGCGGCGGCATGTGGATCGACATAGGTGTTGAATTCGGCGGCCGGCGTGATGTTGCCGAGGCCGATGGCTCCGCCCATCAGCACGATGCGCTTCACCTTGGGCAGGATGTCCGGGGCGAGGCGGAAGGCGAGCGCCAGATTGGTCAGCGGCCCGAGCGGGCAGAGCGTGATGCCGTCGTCGGGCGCCGCCCGGCAGATCGCGATGATGGCATCCACAGCGTGGCCGGGCGCGGCCTTGCTCGCCGGGGCAGGAAGACCGGCGCTGGCGAGCCCGTCCGGACCGCAGACGAATTCGGCGGTTTCCAAGGCCACGACGAGCGGGGCCGCTGCTCCGGCATGTACGGGGATGTCGTCGGCGCGGGCGAGGTCGCGGATGCGCAGGGCATTCGCGGTCGTCTGCGCCACCGGGACATTGCCGGCGACGGTCGTGATCGCCTTGAGGTCGAGCGCGTCGCGGCTGGCGAAGGCGAGCAGCAGGGCGACGGCATCGTCCTGCCCCGGATCGGTGTCGATGACGATGGCCTCGCGCATGACGTCAGGCCGCCTTCGAGTTGCCAGCCATGATCATATGCGCGATGTCGTCGGCGCTGAGATCTCCGAGCGGCCGGTCGACGTATTTGCGGCCCGCGCCCATGATGACGACGCGGTCGGCCAGCGCGACCACGTCGCGCATGTTGTGGCTGATCAGGATGACGGTGCGCCCGTCGGCTTTCAGCTTGCGGATCAGGTCGAGCACGAGCGCGCTTTCCTTGACGCCGAGGGCGGCGGTCGGCTCGTCCATGATGATGATCTCGGCGTTCCAGCGTAGCGCCCGGGAGATCGCGACGGCCTGGCGCTGGCCGCCGGAAAGCCGCTCGACGGGTCGCGTCATGTCGGTGACGGCGGCGGAGAGCTGCGAGAGATAACGCTGTGATTCCGCGATCATCCGCTTCTTGTCGAGGATGCGCAGGAAGGGCAGCAGGACGGGCTTCGTCAGTTCCGAGCCCATGAAGACGTTCTGGGCGATGGAGAGGCGTGGCGCGAGCGCAAGGTCTTGGTAGATCGTCGCGACGCCGTTCTCCAGCGCATCATGCGGTGAGGCGAAGGTCACGGGCTTGCCACGCAGGCTGATCGTGCCGCTCGTCGCCTCCTCGGCGCCGGAGATCACCTTGATCAGGCTCGACTTGCCGGCGCCGTTGTCGCCGCACAGCGCCACGACCTCGCCCGGGAAGATGTCGAGATCGACATCGCGCACGGCGACGACCGGGCCGTAGCTCTTGCCGATGCCGCGGAGCGAGAGGAGCGGGGTGGGGTCGGTCATGACCTGTCCATGGATCGCGGAGGGCTTACCGTCATTCTCGGGCGAAGCAGGGCTTCGACCCGAGAATCTCAGGAAGAGAGGGCGCTGGTTTCCGAGATGCTCGGGTCGAGCCCGAGCATGACGGTTGTTGCCCTCACTTCTTCAGGAACTGCTGGACGTTGTTCTTGTCGACCAGCACGGCGTCGGTGAAGAGATAAGGACCCGACGCGATGCTTTCCTTCGGCTTCTTGTCGACGACGATCGCCTGGATGGCGTCCACCGCCTGCTGGCCCATCTCCTCGAAGGGGATCGCGACCGTGGCGAGGAAGGTCGAGTTCGGATCGGCGATGCGCTCGTAGCTCTCCTTGCCGCCATCGACCGAGATCAGCGGGATCTGGCCCTTCTTGACGCCTTGGGCCTGCAACAGGTCGTCGATGATGTAGGCCTGCCCGTCGAAGGACGCCCAGATGCCGTTGATCTTGCCTTGGTTCTGCAGCAGCAGCGCCTGCATGCCGGCGCGCACATCGTCGCGCCAGCTCTGGGTGCGGGCCATCGAGAACTTGCCGAGTTCCTTCACCGCCTGGTTCTCGGAGAGCACGGCGTCGAGGATCTTGCCGCGGATGCGCGAGGCGACGTTGAGGTCGAAGCGGGCCGAGATGATGTTGCCCTGGTAGCCGAGCTGGCCGAGCAGATAGAGCGCGGCGTCGGAGCCGATCTTGTACTCGTTTGACTGGATGTCGAAGAGCGCATGCGGGCTCGAGCCCGACTGCACGGTGATGACCGGGATCTTCGCGTCCTTGGCCGCCTTGAACTGGGCGTCGGCTTCGACCGGCTTGCCCATGGCGATGATGATGGCGTCGACCTTCTTGGCGATCAGCGCGTCGAACTGCTCGGCGTGCTTGGGCAGTGCGCCTTCCGAGTTCAGCAGCGTGACGTTCCAGCCCTTGGCCTTGGCGGCCGCGGCGGCGGCGTTGGCGACGCGGGCATGCGTCTCCGACGAGAACTGGAAGCCGATGATGCCGACCTCGAACGCTTGCGCCGACTGGCCGAACGCCACCAGCGCGGCGGCCGCAACCAGCATCTTCCTGAAGCCGAACCCACTCTTGCCGAACATGGAACCCACTCCCCTTCTTTTGTCCTTGAATAGCTAGACCTTGAACGCCGCCTTCTTCATCGCGCTGGCCGAGAAGGCGACCGAGCCGATGATGATCGCGCCGAGCACGATGTCCTGAACGTAATAGGGTGCGCCGAGCAGCACCAAGCCATTACCGAGCACTTTGAGGACGAGGGCGGCGAAGACCGTGCCCTGGATATTCGGCTTGCCGGGCTCGAACATGGTCATGCCGAGCAGCACGGCGGCGATCGCGTAGAGCAGGTAGTCGCCCGCCATGTTGGGCGCGGCCGAAGAAAGGTTGGCCGCGAGCAGCATCGCCATGATGCCGGCGAAGAGGCCGGCGAGCAGCAGGCCGATGCGCTTCATCCGGGCGGTGGCGATGCCGGCGAGCCTTGCGGCTTCGTCCGCCTCGCCGGTCGCGACCATATGGGCGCCGGTCCGGGTCCACTTGACGAGGCCCCAGGCGAAGAGCGTGGCGCCCGCCATCCAGAGCACCAGATTGGGGATGCCGAAGCTGTAGCCGCGGGCGAGGCCGGTGAAGCCGACGGGCCAGCGCCCGACGAAGGCGACGCCCTGTGTGATCATGAAGGCGAGGCCCTTGGCGATGGCCGCCGTACCGAGCGTCATGATCAGCGAGGGGATACGCAGCACGGTGACCCCGAAGCCGTTGAAGGAGCCGAGCACGATGCCGACGCCGAGCGCGGCTGCCACCGCGACGGCCGGCGGATATTGCGCATGCACCATCCAGCCACAGACCACGGCTGCGAGGCTCGCCACCTCGGCAACGGAAAGATCGAGCTCGGCGACGGTGAAGGCGAGCGCGAAGCCGAGCGCCAGGATGGCCAGGAAGCTCGTATCCTTCAGCACGTTGATGATGTTGGTGCTGGAGGCGAAATTCGGCGCGAAGATCAGGAAGAACAGGATCAGCGCGAGGCCAGCCAGCGCCGTGCCGTAACGCCCGATCAGCTCGCGCGAGTCGATGCGGCCCAACTCAGGCCCCCTTCGCGATGGTGGAGATCGGCGAGAGGATCTCGATGCCGCCAGTGATCGGGATCAGCGCGCCGGTGACGAAGGCCGCGCCGGGCGAGAGCAAGAAAGCGATCACGTTGGCGACATCCTCGGGCCGTCCCAGCCTCCCCAGCGGCGTGCGGACCGCCGCACCCTCGACCAGCGCATTGAACTGCTGCGCGAAGCCGTTTCGCACCATTGGCGTATCGATGATGCCGGGCGCAACCGCATTGACGCGGATGCCGTGGCGGCCGAGCTGCTGGGCCATGCCGTAGGTCAGGGTTGCGACGCCGCCCTTGGCCGAGCCATAGGCGAGATTGGCGCCGCCATTGGCATGGGCGATCGAGGAGATGTGGACGATGGCGCCGCCTTCGCCCCGCGCGATCATCTGGCGGGACGCGGCCTTGGAGATGCGGAATACGGCCGAGAGGTTGAGATCGACGAGCCTGTCCCATTCCTCGTCCTCCATCTCGACCATCGGCACCGGGCGCGAGGCGCCCGCACCCGTGACGAGATGGTCGATCCGACCGAAGCGGGAGACAGCGAGTTCCACCAGCGAACGGGCGAGGTCGCGATCGCCCAGGTCGCCGGCGAGCGTCGCGACCTCTGCGCCAGCGCTCGTTGCTTCCGTCGCGATGGCGTCGAGGCCGGGCTGGTCGAGCCCGGAGAGCACGAGGCGATGGCCGGCTCGCGCGAGCAGGATCGCGAGTGCGCCGACGATGCCGCCGGAAGCGCCGGTCAGGAGCGTAACGGGAGCGCTATTCATGGAATGGTTCTCGCTGCGGTCTCGGTCATGCGGTGGCGATCCTTACGGGGCCACAGCCCTATTGGCGAGGCCGGCCAGTGGGCCGGGGGCATGCGCCAGAGCGGCGAGATCGGCCGAGATTGGCGCGAGTGCCTGCTCGCTGCGGCGGTAGAGCTCATAGAGCCGGTCATAGGCCGCGTGGCTGGCCGGCTCCGGCTCGTAGCGACGGGCGGTGCCGACGAGGGCGTCCTGCGCTGCCGCGAGCGAGGCGAAGCGGCGAAGCCCCGTCCAGGCGATGATCGCGGCGCCGAGCAGGCCGGGCTCCTTGGCGCTGCCGATGACGACCGGGCGGCCAAGGAGATCGGCCTTGATCTGCGCCCAGACCGGGTTGGCCGCGCCGCCGCCGCCGAAACGGATCTCGCCGACCTTGGTGCCGAGTGCGGTCTCCGCCCGCTCCAGCACGATGCGGTTGAGGCAGGCGACGCCCTCCAACACCGCATAGGCGAGGTCAGTCGGGCCATGCTGGCGTCCAAGCCCGATGAAGGCGCCGCGCAGATTCGGGTTCCAATAGGGCACGCGCTCGCCCTGCAGATATGGCAGGAAGATCAGCGGTTGCGGGTGGCGCTGGCCGGCGAGCAGTTTGTCGATCGTCGCGCCGACGTTGTCCGAGCTGCCGAGAAGACCGGCCAGCCAAGTGGCGGTGTCGGCGCCGTTCTGGCTCGGCCCACCGAGATGCCAGAGACCGCGCCAATCGACCGTCATCAGCCCTTCGGCTTCGGCTTCCGCCGTGCCGAGCACGCCCAGCACCTCGGTGGTGCCGGAGATGTTGTAGGCATAGCCCGGTCGCATCGCGCCCAGCCCCGCGACAGCCGCCCAGGTATCGTTGCAGCCGCAGAAGACCGGCACGCCGGCGAGCTTGTCGAAGGGTGTGGGCAAGCCGGCGTTGACGGGGCCGACCGTGTCACAAGGCTCGACGATGGCCGGAATGACGGTGTCGGAAAGGCCGATGGCCGAGAGACCTGAGCCCGTACAGGCGATCAGCCGCGCCATCGAGACCGGGTCGCTTGCCCGCCGGCCGGTGAGGCGGAAATTCAGATAGTCCTTGGGCTCCAGCACCGAGGCGAGCTTGCGGGCGTTCTCCGGCTCGGCCTCCGCCAACCAGGCAAGGCGCGCGAGCGGGTGGAAAGCGTTGATGCGACCTGCTTCCGGATGCGGCCCGAGCCGTTCCAGCAGTCGTCCGGCTACGGCTTCCGAGCGGCCGTCTTTCCAGGTGAGGGCGGGCCGTAGCTCGCGACCGTCAACGTCGAGAAAGACCTGCGTGCGTGTGACGCCACCAATCGCGATGGCTTCGATGCGGGCGAAGAGGTCGGGCTCCTGTCGTGCCAGATCGCCGACCGTGTTGATGAGGAGCTTCCACCAGCCTTCGGCCGCGACCTGAGAATGGCCGAGATGGTCGTCGAGGGCGGGGCCGGCGGCGGCGCTCTCGGCGAGCACGGCGCCATCTAGGCCGATCAGCGCGGCACGGAAGCTGCTGCCGCCGAGATCGCAGGCAAGGACGACGTTGATCGACTTCATGGGAGGGAAAACACACCCGTCATTCCGGACAAGCCGCGTTAGCGGCGCCGATCCGGAATCCATCCTAGAGCGCCGCGCCCTATGATGGATTCCGGGTCAAGCCCGGAATGACGGCCAATTGGGTCATCGGCAGCATAAAGGCCGCCGGAGTCAAGAACGCGATGCCCTCGCGCTCAGCGGCGGGCGGCCTTGAGGATCTCGTCGACGAGGCGTTGCGAGGTCAGGGCCTCCTCGCCGGTGACGACGGGGTCGCGGCCTTGCTCGATCGCATCGAGGAAATCGGCGATGACGGCGCGGTGGGCGTCATGCGGGAAATCCATGATGTTGGCGCCGCTGCCGGTCGAGCCCTCGGCCTCGACCACCTCTTCGCGCCCGTCCAGGAAGGCGAGGCTGAGCCGTCCGCCGATCAGGCTGGCATAGCCCTTGGTGCCGGTGATCTCGATGCGCTCGGGATAGCCCGGATAGGCGGCCGTGGTCGTCATCAGCGTGGCGGGTGCGCCGCTCGCGGTTTCCAGCAGGGCGGAGACGTAATCCTCCGTCTCCATGCGGTGGATTGCGGTGGTCCGGCTCTGGGCCGCCACGACCTTCGAGACGCCGACCAGCGAGCGGAAGAGATCGAGCGAGTGGATCGCCTGGGTCAGCAGCACGCCGCCGCCATCGCGGGCGAGCGTGCCGCGGCCGGGCTCGTCGTAGTAGCTCTGCGGGCGCCACCACGGCACGTTGAGCGAGGCGGCCTCGATCGTGCCGAGCTCGCCCGCCGCCAGCGCCGCCTTGAGACGCAGGCTCGCCGGGCGGAAACGGTGCTGGAGCGTGACGCCGAAGGTCTTGCCGGTCCGGCGCGCGGTGTCGACGAGGCGCTGGCCACGCTCGCTCGTCAGCTCCAGCGGCTTCTCGACGAGGACATGTTTGCCGGCTTCGAGGCAGAGGGCCGAGACGTCGAGATGGCTCGATGGCGGCGTCAGCACGATGCAGGCATCGACCGCCGGATCGGCGAGCACGGCGTCGAGATCGGTCGTGGTCGGGAAGGGGAATTGCTGGGCGTAAGCCTTCGCCCGGTCCGGCGTGCGGCTCACCGCCCAGAGCGTCTTCGCCCGGTCGGCGAGGTCGAGGAGGCTCTTGGAATGCGGCAGCGAGGCGGGGCCGAGCCCGATCACGGCGATACCGAGCTTGCGTGTCATGGGGATCGGCTCCTCAGAGAGCGGGTTTCGCCGGCAGCCACGCCGCCTTGTCCTGCGCTTCCAGCGAGAGGCGGCAGACGGTGAAGGCGTGGGCCTGGCTCATCGCGGTTTCGCTGCGTGCGCCGATATCGGCGACGAGATTGCGGAAGTAAGTCAGCGGCTCGCGCGAGGCATCGATATGGCGGGTGCCGGCCTTGTCGACGAGGAAGACATGGTCAGTGCCCGGCCGGCCGGCGACGTCGACATATTTGCGCAGCTCGATCGTGCCTTCGGTGCCGAGGATGGTGAGGCGCCCATCGCCCCAGGTCGGCAGGCCGTCGGCGGTAAACCAGTCGACGCGGATATAGCCGGCCGCCCTGTCGCTGCGCAGCAGGACCTCGCCGAAATCCTCGAAATCGGGGAAGTCCGGATCGCCGAAATGGCCGACACCGGAGGCGACGATCTCAGCGTTCTTCGAGCCGGTGAAATGCAGGAATTGGTCGATCTGGTGCGAGGCGATGTCGGTCAGGACGCCGCCGTAATAGCGCTTGTCGAAGAACCAGCCGGGACGGATCGCGCGGTTGAAGCGATGCGGGCCGAGGCCCACCGTCTGGATGACGCGGCCGATCGCGCCATCGGCGATCAACTTGCCGGCGATGATGGTGGCCGGGACGACGAAACGCTCCGAGAAGCAGATCGAGAAGATGCGACCGGTCTCGGCGACCACCTTCTCGACGGCGGCGAGCTGATCGAAATCGGTGACGCCGGGCTTGTCGACCATGATGTCCTTGCCGGCCCGCATCGCGCGGATGGCGATGGCGGCACGCTCGGACGGGATCGCGGCGCAGAGGATCAGGTCGATGGATGGATCGTCGAGCAGCCGGTCTGCAGTGCTCTCCGTCAGATCGGGAAAGCGTTCGCGGAAGCCGACGAGCACGCGCTCGTCGCTGGTCGCGGGATCGAAGCCGGCGCAATGCGCGCCGGCTTCGAGGAGACCACCGACCATATGGTAGATATGGCGGTGGTCGAGGCCGATGGCAGCAAAACGCATGCTACTTGGGCGCTCCGTGGCCGACGCCGATCTCCTGATCCCAGCGGCGGAAGGCGGCGACGAGACGCTCGGGCGTCAGCGGCGGCTTGGTCGGCAGGCTCTGGATCAGCCCGTCATATTCCGGCCGGCCATATTCGGCGAGCACGTCGCGGCTTTCCTGCGGGGCCATGGCGAGGGTCACGCCCTTCGTGGCCGGGCCGGGATAGAAATAGCCCTTGTCATAGGTCACGGCCTGCGCCTCGGGCGTTAGCATGTAGGACATCAGCGCCAGCAGCGCCGTCATCTTGTCGGCCGGGATGCCCTTGGGGACGCACATGAACTGCGTGTCCGGGATCCAGTGCGTCTTGTCGAGGACGAAGACCTTGGCTTCCTTCGGCACGATGCCGAGGACGCGCGGGTTGATGTCCCAGCCGAGCGTCGAGATGATGACGTCGCGGGTGCCTTCGCCGAGCTCCTTCATGGTCGCTGCGGTGCCGGCCGGATAGTAGTCGATGCCGGTGCCGAGCTCCTTGAGATAGGCCCAGCTCTTGGCCCAGCCGTTCATCGGGTCGCTCGGGTCGGAATCGCCGAGGATGTAGGGCAGGCCCTGCAGCCAGGTCCAGCCGGGGCCGGAATTGACGGGCCGCGCATAGGTGAAGCGCTTCGGGTTCTGCTTCACATAGGCGAGCATGTCCTCGGCCGTCTTCGGCACGGTCTTGAGCCGATCCGGGATATATTCGAAGAGCGGGCCGGAGGGCGAATAGGCCACTGCGACGCCTTCGTTCTGGCCGAAGTTGCGCTGCATCATCAGCGCCTGCTCGTGATAGACCTCTTCCTGCTTCGGCAGGCCCGCGGCATGCGACTTCCAGACATCGACCCAGAGGCCCTGCTGGATGCCGTCCGACATGGCGCCGGGGCCGGTCAGCACGAGGTCGATGTCGACGCGGTTGGCCTGCTGCTGCGCCTTGATCTTGGCCGGAAGCTCCGGCGAGGGCGCGCGCGAGAAGTTCAGCCGCGAGATGAGCTTCGGATTGTCCTTGGCGAATTTTTCGATGGCGATCTGCGTGAGCTGCAGATTGCCGGCAACGTCGATGATGTTGAGCATGACCGGGGCGCTTTGCGCCAGCGCGCCGCCGGCTTTCAGCGCGGCGAGGCCGGCCGCGCCGGCCATGACGGTGCGACGAGTCGGGTGATTCATGTTCACTCCCTAGGGTTGAGCTCTCTTTTAGTTGTTGCCGTGGTGGCTTGCGGAGCGTTGTCTGGGATACTAGTACACCACTTGCTTGCGCGCCAGCAGATTCCACTGCGTCAGCGGCATGGGCGACATTGGGTTGCCGTAGGGTCCGCCGATTGGCCGGCGGTCAGGCCTGCTCGGTCAAAAGCGCTTCGGCGGCGCGGCCGAGCAAGGGCGCCGCAGCGCCGTGGATTTCGTAGAGCTGGCTTGCGCTGACGCCCGCGAGATCCGGCATGGCGAAACCGTCCATCGTGCCCTCGGCGCGGAATAGGGCGTTGAATCGGGCCCAGAGCTGCGGATTGGCCGAGAGCGGACCGCTGATCACGATCCGGGTGGGGAACAGCAGGCGACAGGCATTCGCGAGCGCGCGCGCCACATGTTCGCAAGCCATCTCGGCCTGCGGCAGGGACAGGAGGTCGAGGCCGGCAAGTTGCCGGGCGAGGCGGATCTCGTCCTGGTCGAGATCGGGCCAGCGCTCGCGCAGCGCCGGCAGCAGCGACCAGAGCGCGGCGCCGGTCTCCAGGCAGCCGGTGTTGCCGCAGCCGCAGCGGCGGCCGCCCAGCGCCGTGAGGCGCCAATGGCCGATCTCGCCGAAGGAGCCGGCAGGTGCGAAGGGCTTGCCGTCGACGGCATAAGCCAGCCCGATGCCCCAGCCCCAGTGCAGCAGCAACGTGCCGCCCGAGAATTGCTCGGGCTCGCGGCCGGCGCGGGCGCGCAGTTCCGCGTCGAGGTTGCGGCAGATCTCGACCGGGCCGGCGACGGGGGCGAGCACGGCGCCGATGTCGAGCCCACGCATGCGCGGCCAGCGCGAGGCCATCAGCCATTGGCCGCGCTGCAGGTCGATCAGGCCCGAGAGCGAGACTGCGGTTCCGGCATGGCTCATGCCGGGCGGCATCGCGTCGATCAGGCTGCGGGCGAGGTCGGCCATGGCAGCGGCGATGGTAGTGTTGTCGGCGTCGCTCTCGATCGGGGTCCGGCGCTCGGCGACGAGATGGCCGTTGATGTCGACCAGGGCGCCCGAGAGCGACTGGCTAGAAACATAGATGACCGATGCGCCGATGCGCCGGCCATGGGCCAGGAGGATCGCGGGCGGCCGGCCACGACCGCTCGCCTCGCCGATCGTCTCGATGACGAGGCGGCGTGCCACGAGATCGCCGACGACGCGTGAGACGCTGGTCGAACGCATGCCAAGCCGGCGGCCGATCTCGGCGCGGGAATGGGCCTGGCCGTCGAGGATCAGCCGGTAGATGCGGGCGCAGTCCCGGTCATGGGCGAGGGTGAAGCGACCCTCGTCGATGGAGAGCAGGGAGAGCGGCGCCTTATTCGGAACAGTTGCGTTCAAAATTAACCGTTGCGTTCTGATGGAGCTTCCATAAGCTCATTGCCAGAATATCGGAAATTTTCGGGCATAAAAGGTTCAAAAATCGATGATCGAGATGCACATCGCTGCGGATAAGGAGGCTCTCGGCCGGCAGGCGGCCGCGCTCGGCGCGCAGGCGATCCGGGACGAGATCGCCCGCTCCGGCGAGGCCTCGATCATCGTGGCGACGGGCGCGAGTCAATTCGAGATGCTGACCCATCTCGTGGCGGCCGAGGGCATCGACTGGTCGAAGGTCACGGCCTTCCATCTCGATGAATATGTCGGGCTGACCGAAGAGCATCCGGCGAGCTTTCGGCGCTATCTGCGCCTTCGCTTCCTGGCGCCGCTGAACAATGCGCCGCGCTTCATCCCCGTCGATGGCGAGGGCGATCCGCAAGCCGCGGTGAAGGAGCTCAATCGGCAGATTGCCGGCCGGCGCATCGCGGTCTGCTTCGCCGGCATCGGCGAGAACTGCCATCTGGCCTTCAACGATCCGCCGGCCGATTTCGAGACGGAAGAGCCCTATCTGGTGGTGACGCTGGATGAAGCCTGCCGCCGCCAGCAGCTCGGCGAGGGCTGGTTCCCGAGCTTCGAGGCCGTGCCGCAGCAGGCGATCTCGATGAGCATCCGCCAGATCCTGAAGAGCGAGCTGATCGTGCTGTCGGTTTCCGACGAGCGGAAGGCCGCGGCCGCCAAGGCGGCGCTTGAAGGGCCGGTCAGCAATCTCAGCCCCGCCTCGATCCTGCAGACGCACAAGCGCACGGTGCTCTTCATCGATCCGCCGGCCGCTTCGCTGCTGAGCCGGAAGTAGTCGCCATGCGCACGCCCGGTCTCGTCGATCTGCAGGTCAACGGCTTCGCCGGGCTGGATTTCAATTCCGGTGCGGTCACAGTCGAGGCGCTCGACCGGGCGTTGGAGGCGATGCTGGCGACGGGCGTGACGACCTGCCTGCCGACGATCATCACGGCCCATCCGCACGAGCTGGAGGAGCGCTTCTGGGCGCTCGACGCGGCCATTTCGGCGAGCCGGCTCGGCCCGCTGATGTGCCCGGGCTACCATCTCGAAGGCCCGTTCCTGAATCCGGGCGGCGGCTACCATGGCTGCCATCCGCCCGATGCGATGACGGCGGCGAAAGCCGACCTCGTTGAGCGGCTCGATGCCGTGCTGAAGCGGCCGATCCTGATGGTGACGCTGGCACCGGAGATCGAGGGTGGGCTGGCGCTGGCCGCCAAGCTCGCGAAAGCCGGCAAGATCGTGGCGATCGGCCATTCGGCCGCGGATTTCGAGGCGGTCGAGGCGGCCGCCGATGCGGGCGCGACGCTCTCGACGCATCTCGGCAACGGCCTGCCGCAGCAGCTCCACAAACTCAACAACACGCTCTTCGCCCAATTGGGAGAGGACCGGTTGATGGCCGGCTTCATCGCCGATGGCATCCATATCCATCCGAAGTCGCTGAAGAGCCTGATCCGGGCCAAGGGCTTCGAGCGCTCTATCCTGGTCACCGATGCGGTGGTCGCGGCCGGAGCCGAGCCCGGGCGCTATCATTTCGCCGGGATGCCGGTCGATCTCGCGGCGGACGGTTCGGTGCGCCAGCCGGGCGGAACATCGCTCGCGGGTTCGGCGCTGAAGCTCGACGATGCGGTGCGCAATGTCGTGGCCTGGGGTATCGCGACGCCGACTGAGGCGATCGCCATGGCCTCGATCCATGCGCTGGCCGCGCTCGAGCCCGCGCTCACTGCTGCCGGCATCGCCCTGCCGGAAAGCGAGCTTCTCTGGTCGCCGAGCTTACGCCTGCGTCGTGTCCGGGTTGGGGACATCACGCGCGACTTCGCCGCCGAGGCGGCTGCCTGAAGACGTCACCACCAAGCAAAAAGGGGAGAACCATGACCGATTTTCCGAAAGGCGTAGACCGCCGCGTCGTCCTCGGCGGGCTCGGAGCCCTGGCAGCAAGCGGAAAGGGCGCCTTCGCGGCCTCGCCGCCGCTGCCATCGTCGCCGGTCGGCATCAACATCATCGATGTTGGCGGCGCACTCGCGCTGATGCAGCAAGCCTTCGACGACTACCGCGCGGCGAACCCCAAGGTCGTCTCGCGCATCACCTATGTGAAGGCGCCGGCGCCGGAGCTGGCGAGCAAGATCAAGGCGCAGCAGGATGCCGGTCGAGCCGATCTCGACCTCGTCCTGACCGGCTCTGACGGGCTTGCGGCCGGGCTCGAGCAGAATCTCTGGCTCAAGATCTTCCCGGACTTCAACGACAAGTTCCCGAATATCGAGCAGAACTACGAGCCGGCGGCGCTCAATCTGCACAAGGTGCAGGGCGCGGGCTTCGGCACGGTGGTGAACTACTACCCCTCCGGCCCGCTGCTCGAATACAGCCCGGAGCGCGTCAAGCAGGTGCCGACCACGGCCGAGGAGCTGCTGGCTTGGGCCAAGGCCAATCCCAACAAGTTCATGTATGCCCGCCCGACCAATTCCGGTCCCGGCCGCACCTTCATGATGGGCCTGCCCTATATCCTCGGCGACAAGGACCCGCAGGACCCGGTCAATGGCTGGGACAAGACCTGGGCCTATCTGCAGGAGCTCGGCGAGACCATCGAGTACTATCCGGCCGGCACTGGCGCGACGATGAAGGAGTTCGGCGACGGCTCGCGCGACATCATCATCTCGACCACCGGTTGGGACATCAATCCGCGCGCGCTCGGCATCGTGCCGAAGGAAGCCAAGATCCAGACGCTGAAGGGCTTCCACTGGGTCTCGGACGCCTTCTTCATGTGCGTGCCGAAGGGCATCCCGAATGATCGCCTCGCGGTGGTCCTCGACATCATGGCGCATGTGCTGACGCCGAAGATGCAGGCCTATTCCTATGACGAGGGCTATCTCTATCCAGGCCCGGCGGTGAAGAACGTGCCGCTGTCGCTGGCGCCGAAGCGCAGCCAGGAGGTGATCGCGGAGTTTGGCCGGCCGGAATATGCCGACCTCATCGCCAACAACCCGATCGAGCTGCCGCTGAAGCCCGACAAGATGGTCGTCGCCTTCCGCAAATGGGACGAGCTGGTCGGCGCCAAGCGCAAGCGCTGAGGGGCTCGCATCGCGTCATTCTCGGGCGCCGCCGAGGCGGCGACCCGAGAATCTCTGGACGCGCTAGCGCAGGAGCCTCTTACGGCACGAGATGCTCGGGTCAAGCCCGAGCATGACGCGAAGGCGAGGGGCGGCTTCGCAATAACGGTGGTTGACCCGGCGGCGATTTGGGCGAGCAATGGCGGCCATCCCATATCCGACAGGTCACAGGTCATGACAGTTCACCAGCGCCCCCAGGTCATCGATCCCGCCAAGCTCGACAAGCTGGCCGAGGTCGCCATCCGCGTGGGGCTCAATCTCCAGCCGGGACAGGACCTGTTCCTGACCGCGCCGGTCGCGGCGCTGCCGCTGGTCCGGCGCATTGCCGAACATGCCTACAAGGCCGGCGCCGGCATCGTGACGCCGATGCTCTCCGACGAGGAGATCACGCTCGCCCGCTATCGCCATGCGCCCGATGCGAGCTTCGACAAGGCTCCGGGCTGGCTCTACGAGGGCGTCGCCAAGGCCTTTGCCGCCAATACGGCGCGGCTCGCCGTGGTCGGCGACAATCCGATGCTGCTGGCGAACGAAGACCCCGCCAAGGTCGGGCGCGCCAGCAAGGCGAATTCGGTCGCCTATCAGCCGGCGCTGGAGAAGATCGCCGGTTTTGACATCAACTGGAACATCCTGGCCTATCCGAGCGCGGCCTGGGCGAAGCAGGTCTTCCCGGACGATGCCGAGGAGGTCGCGGTCGGCAAGCTGGCTGAGGCGATCTTCGCTGCGTCGCGCATCAACGAGGCCGATCCTGTTGCGGCCTGGGCGGCGCATAACGCGGCGCTGAAGGCGCGGCGCAACTGGCTGAACGAGCAGCGTTTCGCCTCGCTGCACTTCACCGGCCCCGGCACCGATCTGACCGTGGGCCTCGCCGATGGGCATGACTGGCAGGGCGGCGCCTCGCCAGCCAAGAACGGCGTCGTCTGCAATCCCAACATCCCGACCGAGGAGGTTTTCACCACGCCGCATGCGCGCCGGGTCGAAGGGCATGTGTCGAGCACCAAGCCGCTCTCCTATCAGGGCTCGCTGATCGACAACATCCAGGTGCGCTTCGAGGGCGGGCGGATCGTCGAGGCCAAGGCCTCGCGGGGCGAGGCGGTGCTGAACAAGGTGCTGGATACGGACGAGGGCGCGCGCCGGCTTGGCGAAGTGGCGCTGGTCCCGCATTCCTCGCCGATCTCGAAGAGCGGCATCCTGTTCTACAACACGCTCTTCGACGAGAACGCCTCCTGCCACATCGCGCTCGGCCAGTGCTATTCGAAGTGCTTCGTCGACGGCGCCAATCTCACGCCGGAGCAGATCGCGGCGCAGGGCGGCAACAAGAGCCTGATCCATATCGACTGGATGATTGGCTCGGGCGAGGTCGATATCGAAGGCGTCCATGAAGACGGCCGCCGCGTGCCGGTGTTCCGCAAGGGCGAATGGGCCTGAGCAGGTTATTTGGCGTCATGCCCGGGCTTGACCCGGGCATCTCAGGACGAGCGGGCGCCTTATCCTGCATGAGATTCTCGGGTCGACGCGATGCGTCGCCCGAGAATGACGCGGTGGTTTCGCTCCGTTAGCCCGCGTTCGCCCGCAGCCAGTCCCCCAGCGAGGGGCGGTGATGTCCATCGCGGCCGGTCGTGGCGGGCGCTACGACCAATGCGTTGAGAACGGCCTCCTGCGTCGCCTCGGCGGCGGCTCGGAAGAGCGTGTCGATACGGCTCTCGTTGAGCGCGCGCAGCGGAACGAGATCGCTGGGCTCGTCATGGTCGATCGGATCGGCGGTGGTGAAGGCGATGGCGATATCGCCGCTGCCATGGCCCCAGAAGGCACCGAGGCGAGCGAGCCCGGCGCCGCCGCGTCGCGCGACACGATGGAGCTGGCGCGATTCCAGCGGGACGTCGGTGGCTACGATCAGGATCACCGAGCCACGCTCGCCCTTCGGCCCGGTTTCCGGCGGGGCGGGACGACGGCCATCGGGCAGGATGAGGTCGCCGGCCGTGCCGAAATTGGCGAGCGCGAGCACGCCGAGCGTATGCTCCGTGCCGTCGAGATCGAAGCGGCGCGAGGCGGTGCCAATGCCGCCCTTGAAGCCGAAGGCGCTCATACCGGTGCCGGCGCCGACCGCGCCCTCCGCCACCGGGCCGGAAGCGGCCGCGTCGAGCGCGGCGAAGGCGTCGCTTTCCGTCAGCGCTCGTGCTCGGATGTCGGAGAGATAGCCGTCATTGCATTCGAGCACGACCGGATTGACCGTGCCGGTCTCGCGGCCGATGTCCGGATTGGCGGCGAGTGCCCGCGATACCAGCGCGTCGAAGCCGGTGCCGACGGACAAGGTATTGCCCAGGAGCAGCGGCGTCTCGATCTGGCCGAGCTCGGCGAGCTGCATCAGTCCGGCGCTCTTGCCGAAGCCGTTGATGACGTCGACGGCGGCACGGACCTTCCGGCGGAACAGGTTGCCGTCATGCGGCAGCAGCACCGTGAAGCCCGTACGGATATCCCCCTGGATCAGCGTGTGGTGCCCGACCCTGACGCCCGGCACATCGGTGATCGCATTGAGCGGCCCCGGCTGCATGATGCCGCAGGTCAGGCCGAAATCGCGCAGGCGCTCTGTCATGATGCTCGCGTCTCTAGCATGGGCTTGGCCGGGCACAAGCCCGCCGCAGGGCCGGCATGATAAGGCGGGGCGAGCGCGGTCCTCGCAAAGTCGCTAGGCTCGCCGCAACATCAAGAATCACAAGGGTTGGGAACGCTATGCAGATCAAGACAATCGAGCCCTTCATCCTCCACATCCCGGTGACAGGCGGCTCCATCGCCGATTCCACGCATCGGATCAGTCATTGGGGCGTGGTCGGGGTGAAGATCGGCACCGAGGATGGCCGCGAAGGCTATGGCTTCACCGGCACCCATGCCGATCTCGCCTCTGACCGGTTGATCACCGCCTGCATCCGCGACTGCTATGCGCCGCTGCTGATGGGCGAGGACGCCTCCGAGATCTCGCGGCTGTGGCTGAAGCTCGCGCGTCATCCAGCCCTGCAATGGGTCGGGCGGGCCGGCATCACGCAGCTCGCGCTCGCGGCCGTCGATGTCGCGCTCTGGGATCTGAAGGCGAAGGCGGCGGGCGTGCCGCTCTGGCATCTGCTGGGCGGGGCGAGCAAGGCCAAGCTCGAAGCCTACAACACCGATATCGGCTGGCTCTCGATCCCGAAGGACCAGCTCGTCGAGGGCAGCCGCATGGCGGTGGAGCGCGACGGTTTCCGCCGGCTCAAGGTCAAGGTCGGCCATGCCGATCCGATGACGGATGTCGCACGGCTCGAGGCGGTGCGCCATGCGATCGGCGACCATGTCACGCTCGCCATCGACGGCAACGGCAAATGGGACCTGCCGACCTGCAAGCGCTTCTGCGCGCGGGCGGAGGGGCTCGACATCTTCTGGTTCGAGGAGCCGCTCTGGTACGACGACGTCGGCTCCCATGCCGCGCTCGCCCGCTCGACCTCGATTCCGGTTGCGCTCGGCGAGCAGCTCTATTCGCTCGATGCCTTCCGCAGCTTCATCGCGGCTGATGCGATCCATTACGTCCAGCCGGACGTGACCCGGCTCGGCGGCATCAGCGAATATATCCAGGTCGCCGATCTCGCCTTGGCAAGCCGCCTGCCCGTGGCGCCCCATGCCGGCGAGATGAGCCAGGTCCATGTCCATCTCGCTTACTGGCATGCGGCAACCCCCGTCCTGGAGTACATTCCCTGGATCAAGGACGCCTTTTCCGAGCCGGCCGATGTGGTGGATGGTTATTTCCTGCGCCCGCAGCAGGCCGGCGCCGGTACGACGCCAACGGCTGAGGCCTTTGCGCGCTTCGCCAAGCCGCTCGGCTGAGGAGGTAGACAGGAGGGCGCGATGCCCGATCCGTTCCGGCTACAGCGCTTCGTCGATGCCCAGGAGAGCGTCTGGCAGACGGCGCTCTCCGAGCTGAACGAGGGGCGCAAGCGCACGCATTGGATCTGGTTCGTCTTCCCGCAGATGCGGGGTCTCGGCCTGTCTCCGACCTCGGAGTTCTATGGCGTTGCCTCGCTCGACGAGGCACGGGCCTATCTCGCGCATCCTGTGCTCGGGGCGCGGCTCCTGGCCTGTACAGGAGCCGCGCTGACGCATGAGGGCTTAAGCGCTAACGCGATCTTCGGCTCGCCGGACGACCTCAAGCTGCGCTCCTCGATGACGCTGTTCGACGCTGCGAGCGAAGCCGAGGACAATCCCTACCACGCGGCGCTGCGCCGCTTCTTCGACGGCGTTCCCGATCCGCGCACGCTGGAGCTGCTCGGGCTGGTCTGACGAGCATGAAAAAAGGCCGCCCCGAAGGGCGGCCTTTGTGTGGGTTATCGCTGCGACCGATCTTACTTCGGAGCGAAGATGCCGAGGCTGCTCGCCGTGATGTCGAAGGAGAGCGTGGCGACGACGGCCGGGCCGCACCACTTCGACTGGTTGCTGCCGGTGAGGATGCCACGCGGATCGCTGGTGTTCAGGAAGCACTCGCGCTTGGACAGGTCCGTGTCGTGGTAGCGGACGTCGGCGGTGATGTTCTTCCAGGTGTAGGAGACGCCCGCGTTCCAGTAGTTGTAGTCGGGCAGGTTGGTCGGCGGAGTGGTCGACCAGATCGCCTGGTTCGTGGTGCCGAGCCAGTAATGGCCGAACTCGCCGGAGACCGAGAGGCCCTCGAGGAAGGGCAGCATGTACTTGGCGGTGATCGAGGCATAGGTGCCGCTCGCGCCGGTGCCGAGCCAATCCCAGGCATAGTAGACGTTGGCGCCGACCGTGAGGGCCTCGGCATAGGTGTAGGAGACCTTGCCGTAGACCTCGGTGAAGTCGGTGTTCTTCGGGGTCCAGTAGACCGGGGCGCCCGCGCTCCAGGTGTCGATATACTGCTTCTCGCCCGGGTAGTAGTACTGCCAGATACCGAAATCGAACGAGAGATCGCCGAACTTCGGACGGATACCGCCGTAGAAGTCGATCTCGGCGTCCGGACGGGTGACGAGGTCAACGTTCGAAGCGTAGACGCCGGCGTAGAAGAGGTTGTTGTAGAACTGCAGCTCGGCCCCGCCCTGGATGGCGGGCTTGCGGTCCGTCTGCGAGATGCCGCGGAAGTTGTAGTCGGTCATGCCCTTGATGCTGACTGCGACGTCGAACCAGGTGATGGACGGAGCGATCGGCGCCGGCGGGGCGCCCTTCTTGCTCGGCAGATCCGCCGCCTGGGCGGCACCGGCAGCAATGGCGGCCGAGAAGGCCAGGCCCAGAATGGAAGACCGGAAGAAATCGGACATTGACGAAGACCCCTTAGCCCGCGCGTTTTGCGTTGTCCTCCTCATGAAGCGGGCGAGGTCTTTTTTTAACAAGACGAGCTTTTAGGCGGCTTGCCTATCAAAAAAGCAAAAGCCCCCGAAACCGGGGGCTTGCTCGCCTACAGCATCGGCATTGCCGATTATGAAAGTGCATGTTGCATTTCCGTCACGCGCGCGGCGCCCGGGCAACGGCCTCAGCGGGTGACGGGCTGGCTCGTAAGGCCGGCGCTGGTCGAATCAAGGCTCGACGTCTTCAGGCCGCTGGCGCGGCGCGGCGGCAGCGGAGCGAGGATGCTGGTCGGCACGGCCGGGGCGGCCGAGGCGACGGGCGTCGAGCCTGTCGTCATGCCCTGGTCAGACGAACCGGAGCCGCCGAATGAAGGCATGAAGCTCAGTGCGCGCTGCAGGAAGGGCTTCTCCTCGGTCGGCGTGACCGGTGTCGAGGAGGCGCTCGCCAGCACCGGCGCCTGCAGGGCCTGGCCGGGCGAGACGCGGGCGACCTGGGTCGCCGCGGAGTTCGAAGCAGCAGGCTTGGCGGGCTCAGCCTTGGCCGGCGCAGGCTTGACGGGCTCCTCCACCGGAGCGGCCGCGACAGCCGCGAGAACCGCGTCACTGTCGGCCGAGGTAGCGCGGACGGTCGCCTTGGTCTTGCCACCGGCGTCGAGAAGGGCAACGCGCGGGCCGACGGCGAGCGCTTCCTCGCGGCTGACGCCGACATCCTTCGAAGCCCATGAGGCGGAGCGGTTCAGCGCCGCGGCGCCGTTCGACATCAGCGCCTGCTTGAAGGAGGCGTGCTGGTCGCCGTCATCATAGAGAAGCCGGATCGCGGGCGTGCCCTTCGCGACGAGCGAGGCGACCTCGACCTCGTCCTGCTGACGCTTCTGGGCGACGGCGGCGGGGGCGGAGCCACCATTGAAGACATAGCGGCCGCTGGCGACCCCGACGGCAGGCTCGTTCCCGGTCACCTCGAAATAATCGGAGCCTTCCTTCAGGTTCTTCCAGAAGGCGATGTTCGGGTCGAGCCGGTGCTGCGCCAGGTTCTTCGCCGTCATGCGGAAGGGGAAGGCCTGCATCTGCACGGCCTTCTGGCCGGCGTTCTGAGCCTCGCGCACCAGCGCATAGATCTCGCCGATCTGGTCGTCCGTCATCGAATAGCAACCGGCCGAGGAGCAGGCGCCATGCACCATCAGATGCGCGCCGGTGCGGCCATAGGACCGGTCATAGGCGTTGGGATAGCCCATGTTGAACGAGACATAATAGGACGAGTTCGGGTTCATCTGCGCCGGCGTGATGGCGTAGAAGCCCTCCGGCGCCATGCGGTCGCCCTCGCGAACCTTCGGGCCGAGCTGGCCGGACCAGCGGCACATCGGGAAGGTCTTGAGCAGGGCGTACTGGCCGTCGGCCTTGCGCTTCCAGATCTCGAGCTCCGACTCCTTCTTGTAGGAGCGGATCAGGACCGGCTGATCCTTGTTCATGCCCTTCTCGGACATCAGCGCATAGGTTGCGCTCGGGATCGGAATCCAGTGACGGGAGGCGCCGCGGGAACGCTCTTCCTCGCAAGCACCCAGGGACAATGCAACAAAAGCCACGAGTGCGAGTTGCTTGATTGCCACGTCGTCATTCCCATTGAACGGCAGGCCAGATTGCGACCTGTGACTTCGCAAGACGGCCGAATTGTGCCGTCGACTCGTTCTTGAGCTGTTATGCTTGACCGTTCCTTACCACAGACACCCTCGGCCTGACCATATGGTCAACAGCCGGTAAAGGCCGGCCTTTTGGCCGGCTCGAAGGGCGTGGTTAAAGGTTCCGACCGATCGCGAGGAACTTCTCCTCGCGCTGCGCCGTGATCTCATCGGGGCTGAGCGCGGCCATGTCCTTGAGGCAGGCGGCGATGGCGTCACCGGCGCGGGCGATTGCGGCCTCGCCGTCGCGATGGGCACCGCCGGTCGGCTCTTGCACGATCCGGTCGATGATCCCGAACTTCAGCAGGTCCTGGGCAGTGATCTTCATGCCCGTGGCGGCGTCCTGCGCGCGGGCGGTGTCGCGCCAGAGGATCGAGGCCGCGCCTTCCGGCGAGATCACCGAGTAGATCGCATGCTCGAGCATCAGCACGCGGCTGGCGGCAGCGATGGCGATGGCACCGCCGGAGCCGCCCTCACCGATGACGAGCGCGACGCTGGGGGTGCGCAGGCCGAGCCAGGCGTCGGTCGAGCGGGCGATCGCCTCGGCCTGGCCGCGCTCCTCGGCGTCGATGCCGGGATAGGCGCCGGCGGTGTCGACGAAGCTCAGCACCGGCAGGCCGAAGCGGTCCGCCATCTCGACGAGGCGGACGGCCTTGCGATAGCCTTCCGGCTTCGGCATGCCGAAGTTGTGCCGGATGCGCGTCTCGGTCGAATCGCCCTTCTCCTGGCCGATGACGCAGACCGGCTCGCCACGGAAGCGGCCGAAGCCACCGACGATCGCCTCGTCCTCGCCAAAGGCGCGGTCACCGGCGAGAGGCGTGAATTCCTCGATCAGCCCGGCGCAGTAGTTCTTGAAATGCGGGCGCTGCGGATGGCGGGCGACCAGCGTCTTCTGCCAGGGCGTCAGCGCGGCGTAGATCTCCTTCAGCGCCTGGCCGGCGCGCGCGTCGAGCTTGCCGATCTCCTCCGAAAGCGAGATGCCGTCGCCGCGGGCTTCCAGAGCCCGCAGTTCATCGGCCTTCGCCTCCAGCTCGGCGACCGGTTTCTCGAAATCCAGATAGCTACGCATCGTGATCCAGTTCAGGTTCCGCCCGGAAGCGGGCGGAGCGGCGGTTTCCAGCGAAACCCGGCATGAAAGGCGGCGGACCTTGTCCGCGCGCCGGCGAAATTGTCAACCCGTCCGAATCAATCCGAAGGCTTCCGCACCCGGGGCGTCGGTGACGGCTGTGGCAGGAGGATGGGCCTCAATGCGAAGCTGCGCCGCGTCGCGCGCAGGGGCGCGCGCCGATAGAACTGCTTGGTCGCGTCGATGACGTGGACGCCGGCGAAGGGCAGCGACAGGCCCGAACCGACCTGCTCCCAGAGCGGGGCCGAGCGCACCAGCAGCCGCCTCTGCAGCGGGGGAACATAGAGCGCTTCGGCCCAGTGTTCAGGCGAGAATTCGGCTGCGCGCATCAAGGCTGAAAGCTGGCGGCGGCTGAAGGGGCGGCCCTGTCCGAAGGGCGTCGTATCCATCCGCGCCCACGGACCGCGGCGGTTCGGCACGACGAGGATCATGCGGCCGCCGGGGTTCAGCACGCGCGAGACCTCTTCCAGCAGGTCGTCGGGGCTTTCTGTTTCCTCCAGCGCATGCACGAGCACGACGCGGTCGATCGAGGCTGTTGGCAGCGGCAGCAGCGTCGGCTCGACCAGCGCCGAGGCGGAGAGGCCGGAGGACGGCCAGTTCACCACGCCCTGCGCGGCCGGCATGAAGGCGATGGTCCGCTCTGCCTCATGGCCCAGCACGGAGAGATAAGGCGTCGCGAAGCCGAGCCCCAGCAGGCGCTGGCGCGCGCAATCGGGCCAGAAGCGCAGCATCGCCCGGCCGATGAAGCGCCGGGCTACATGGCCGAGGGGGCTGGCATAGAAGGCGCGCAGATCGACGACGTCGAGAGGCATGGCGCCTGAGATGGAACGCCGTGAGGACGAACGCAAGGGTAGGGGCGGCCTTCCTCGCAACCGTCGGCTGCGCGGCGGCGGGTTGATCGCGAACCGCGCTTGGCCCATGCAGGGGGCCGTTCGCGATCTCCCTTCCGCGCCGGAGGAAGCCATGCCGCTCGACCTTCACGTCTTCCGCACGCTCAGCGACAATGCCGGTGCGCTGCTGCACGACCCCGCAAGCGGCGCCTGTGCCGCCATCGACGTGCCCGATGCGGGCGAGACGCTCGCTGCAGCCCGGGCGAAGGGCTGGACCATCAGCGAGATCTGGATCACCCACGCCCATCACGACCACACGCAGGGCGTCGCTGCGGTGAAGCAGGCGACCGGGGCCAAGGTCTTCGGCCCGGCCGATGCGCAAGGCAGCGCGCCGGTCGACTCGGTGCTGGCTGAGGGCGACAGCGTCACCTTCGGCGGCGAGCGTTTCGAGATCTGGCATACGCCCGGCCATTCTGACGGGCACATCAGCTATGTCGGGCGCGGGGCGAAGCTCGCGCTGGTCGGCGATGTCGTCTTCGTCATGGGCTGCGGGCGGGTCCAGCCCGGCCAGATGGACCGGATGTGGACCTCGCTTTCGCGGCTAATGGCGCTGCCGGGCGATGTGCGCCTGCTCGGCGGCCATGACTACACGCTCTCCAATGCCCGCTTCGCTCGCTCGGTCGATCCGCAGAATGCGGCATTGGCGGCACGTTTCGCTGAGGTAGAGAAGGCCAAGGCGGAAGGCCGCTTCTGGGCTCTGACTACGGTCGCCGAGGAGCAGGCTACGAACCCGTTCTTCCGGGCCGGCGAGCCGGCGCTTGCGGCTGCCGTCGGACTTGCCGGGGCATCGGCCGGCGCGGTCTTCGCCGCCTTACGCGAAGCCAAGAACCGGTTCTGACGATGGCGATGCAGCTCGACGGGCTCACCGCAGCCGAGGTGATCCGGCTGCTCGATCTCGAGCCCCATCCCGAGGGCGGTCATTACCGCGAGACCTTCCGCGATCCGGCCGGGCCGGAGGGCAGGGGCTTCTCGACTGCGATCTATTATCTCCTCGACACCGGCGAGACCTCGGAATGGCACCGCGTCGACGCCGCCGAGATCTGGCATCACTATGCCGGCGCGCCGCTGGTCATCACCGTCTCGCCCAACGGCCACGACGCCTCGGCCCATCATCTCGGCACCGAGCTTGCCGCCGGCCAGCGCCCGCAATTCGTGGTGCCGGCCGGCTGGTGGCAGAGCGCGACCTCGCTCGGTGCCTGGACCTTGGTGGGCTGCACGGTCGCGCCGGGCTTCGATTTTTCCGGTTTCGAGATGGCGCCGCCTGGCTGGCGGCCGACGCCGCGCAAGCCGGCGGGAGGAGCATGATGTTGACGAAGACCGAAGACAGCGAACTCGTGCTCGGCTGCGAGCTGCGGATCGTCAATGCCTGGCCGGCCGTCGCGACGCTAGTGGTGGGCGACTGGGTGCTGCGCTTCGCCAACGGCTATTCCGGCCGCGCCAATGCGGCGACGCCGCTGTCCTATGGTGCCGAGCTCGATGCCGAGATGCTGGACATGCTCGAGGAGCTCTACCGGGCTGACGGGCTTACCCCCAGCATCCGGCTGACGCCGCTGGTCGCTGAGGCCACCCGCGCGGCCGTGCTGGAGCGGGGCTACCGCATCAAGGACAAGTCTTTTGGCATGATCGCGCCGCTCGCGGATGTTCCGGTCGTCGAGGATGGGGAGCTTGAGATCGAGACGCGGCCGAGCGCCGAATGGGTCGCGGGTTGCGCCGCCCTGCAGACCGGCGTCAAGACGCATACGGGCAACCTGAGGGCGATCCTGGAACGGATCAGGCTGCCGGCCGCCTTCGCGACCTGGGTCGTGGAGGGCGAGCCGGTCGCCTTCGGCATGAGCGTGGCCGAGCGCGGCATGGCCGAGATCGGCCTCATCTGCGTCAGCCCCGACCATCGCGGCCAGGGCTATGGCCGCTCCATCGTGCGTGGGCTGATGGGTTGGGCCGGCGCGATGGGTTGCCGCGACGCTTATCTGCAGGTCGAGCAGGGCAACGCCGTCGCGCTCAACCTCTATGGCAGCCTCGGCTTCCGCCAGCTTTACGCCTACGAGACGCGCATCCTGGATTGAGAAGGCGTCATTCTCAGGCCTGACCCGAGAATCTCGTGACGTGGAGGCTCCGATGCCTTTGCCTGCCTGAGATGCTCGGGTCAGGCCCGAGCATGGCGACCGTGTTTACCGCGTCAGCAGTGCTGTACCGTAGAGCCCGATGGCGAAGACGGTGTGGCCGAGGAAATTGAGCAGCCGAAGCTGGTTAGCGTTCGGCCGCTTGGCGGCGGCGATGCCGAGCCCCATCGCGGGCTGCAGGATGAACCAGCCGCAGCCGATCGTGACCCAGCCGACGATCAGCGCGGGCAGGAAGCTCGGGTTGCGCGCCCAGTCCACGCCCCAGATCGCCAGCAGGATGCCGGCGAAGAGGATGCCGACGAGGTAGTGGAAGAGCCAGCCCAGCGCCGTCTCGTTGGCGACGGGCTCGGACTTGCCGATGTCCTCATGCATCACGCGCCCGCGCCAGAGATGGGCGAACCAGCGGCCGGGCATGGCCCAGTTGGGCTTCGGGATGCCGAAGAGGCGCAGGAACTGCTGCCAGAGATCGAACAGGATGGTCGCGCCGACGCCGATGACGATCGTGCGATAGATGAATTCCGACATTCCGTTCCCCCGAGCCCGTTTGCTGCCGCTCCTGCCGGCGGCCTGCCTTCCGTTGGAGCGGCGATCGCGGCGCCGGTCAACTGCAAGGGGATTTCGGCGGTGCAGGGAGGGGCTGCATGCGACGCATCGCCAGCCTCCCGGAACCTTGCCGACATCCGCCGGTTGCCCTTCCGCACATCCACGGGCAGAGGGGATATCCGCCATGGCACAGGCCACAGCCGAGAAGCCACGCAGCAGCGCGACGGGGACGCATGGCGCAGCCGAGCTGCCCTCCGTGTCAGTCACCAGCTACAATCTCGAGATCCGAGACGAGGATGGCTTCGTCGGCGACAAGGCAAGCCGCAGCGCCTTTATCGGACATCTCGACGCGCTGCGCGCCCATCTGAAGCGCAATGGCGATGATCCGCTGAAGGGCAAGACCGCCGAGATCAGCAAGAAGGAGCTCGATGCGCTGCTCAAGGAGGGCCAGGCGACCGAGGCTGCGCTCGTGCTCAGCGCGGTCGAGGGCTTCGCCCAGTCCCTCGCCTTCGTCATTCGCCGTTTTGCGCGGCTGAAGAGCTGGGCCGCCGTGGAGCGCATCGTCGTCGGCGGAGGTTTCCGCGAGAGCCGCGTCGGAGAGCTCGCCATCGCGCGCGCCGCCATCATCCTGCGCACTGACGGCCATGATCTCGATCTCGTGCCGGTGAGCCATCACCCGGACGAGGCGGGCCTCGTCGGCAGCGCCCATCTCGCGCCGAAATGGATCTTCGAGGCCTATGACAGCCTCGTCGCCGTCGATATCGGCGGCTCAAACATCCGTGCCGGCATCGTCGAGCTCAGGCAGGCGAAAGCGCCGGACCTCTCGAAGTCGCGGGTCTGGAAATCGGAGCTTTGGCGCCATGCCGATGAGGAGCCGAGCCGCGACCAGGCGATCAAGCGGCTGGGCAAGATGCTGCGCGACCAGATCGAGGCTGCGGAGAAGGGAGGGCTTCGCGTCGCGCCCTTCATCGGCGTCGGCTGCCCCGGGCTGATCGAGCCCGACGGTGCGATCGACCGCGGTGCACAGAACCTGCCGGGCAATTGGGAGAGCAGCCGTTTCAACCTCGTCGAGAGCATCCGCGAGCTGGTCCCGGAGATCGGCGAGCACGAGACCGAGGTCGTGATGCACAATGATGCCGTCATCCAAGGCTTGAGCGAGATGCCGGCGATGCAGGATGTCGAGCATTGGGCGGTGTTGACGATCGGCACCGGGCTCGGCAATGCCAGCTTCCAGAACCGGGCGAAGGCTAAACGAAAGGCCGATTAGGCGCGCCGGTCGCTCAGCGCGCCATCTTCAGGTCGCGTTTGGAGGCGATGAGGCCGGATCGATCCGATCCGTATTCCGGGAGCCTCCACCCTTGCCCCCTGCCGCACATCGCTCTTCGTCTTGCCTTGCGGGCACGGCTGTGCCGAGGGTCGAAGCTGTGCCGAATCACCTCGACAGGCAGGGCCGCATCGCCATGGCAGCGCATGTGACGAGAGCGTCGTTCACCGGGCTGCGCCGCTTGCTGGCTGCATGCATGCTGCTGGCCGTGTTGGCGCTCGCCGCGGCCTCCCCCTCTTTCGGCCAGCCGGCCCCGGCCGATCCCTCGGCGGGCGTCCGCGTCCGGCTTGAGGCGGTGCGCAACGAGCTGACGCAGATCGAGGCGACGCTGGCCTCGCCGGACCCGAGCGACACCGAGCTGCAGCGGCAGCGCGTGCGCCTTCAGCCCTCGCTCGACCAGCTTCGCGCGATCATCGCGGAACAGATGCCGCGGGTCGAGCAGGCGAAGCTCAAGCTCGACCAGCTCGGCCCCAAGCCGGAGGCGAATGGGCCGCCCGAGAGCGCGGAGATCGCGCGCGACCGCGAGGCCCGCACCAAGGCCTATACCGATGCGAACGAGGTCCTGACACTCGCCAATGGCGGCCTGCTCCAGGCCGAGCTGCTGCAGACCGGCATCGGCGACAAGCGTCGCGAGATCTTCGCCAAGGCGCTGTTCGCAGCCGGGCCCTCGGTGCTGAACCCGGAGATCTGGACCAACGCCATCACGACGGCGCCGGAGGATCTGCGCGCTTCGGGCTATATCTTCGGCGGCTGGCTGGAAGGAGTGGGTACAGCCGCCGGCATGCGGGGCCTGGTGGTCGGCCTCGCGCTGATGGGGGCGATCGGGCTCTACTGGGCCCGGGCGCGCTATCTGCCGCGCTTCAAGGCGCGCTACGCGAACATGCAGGACAGCGGCAACCTGCACTGCCTTTATGTCGCGCTCGCCCACATCGTCGCCGGTGCGGCGCCGCCGGCGCTGGCGAGCTGGCTGCTCTACAAGGCGCTGAGCACCACAGGCCTGCTCCCGCCGCGCATCCAGCCCGTGATCTGGGCGGTGGTGGCGGGGCTCGCCTTCTTCGCCTTCGTCCAGGCGCTGGCCGATGCACTGTTCGCGCCGTCGAGCCCGCAGCGGCGGCTGATCAGCGTGATGGATCCGACGGCGCGCAGCGTCGTCTGGATCGCGAGCGCGCTGGCCGGTGTGATGGCGGTCGGGAAGGTTTTCGAGGCCTGGCTGCAGGCGATTGCCGCCGGCCTCGCCATCTCGATCATCGTCAAGGCCTTCTTTGCGATCCTCTTCGCGCTGGCGCTGATCGCCGGGCTCTACCAGATCCGCGACGATGACGAGGTCGAGCAGGAGGCCTGCCTCGGCCCCTATGTGCCGGTGGATGGGGCTAGCCTCGGGCCGGTGCGCATCCTCGGCTGGGTCATCGGCTTCCTGATCATCGCTTCGGCGCTCGCAGGTTACGTCGTCTTCGCCGGTTTCCTGGCCGAGCAGACGCTGTGGATCGGCATGGTGGCCTGCCTGTTTATGCTGGTCTTCCAGTTCATCGATCTCGGCGTCCCGCGCCTGCTGACCGGCAAGAGCCGCTTCGCGACGACGCTCAAGGCCGGGATGGGCCTGCGCGCGGCGACGCTGCAGAAGATCTCGGTGATCGGGGTCGGTGCGCTGAAGCTCCTGCTGCTCGTCGTGACGGTGCTGATGGTGCTGGCGCCATGGGGGCTGGAATCGACCGATTTCCTGGTCTCGCTGCGGGCGGCCTTCTTCGGCTTCCAGGTCGGCGGCGTCACGATCTCGATCTCGACCATCGTCGTCTTCGCCTTCGTCTTCGGACTAGGCGTCGCCGCGACGCGGGCGATGCAGCGCTGGCTCGACAACCAGTTCCTGCCGACGACCGCGCTCGATCCGGGTCTGCGCAACTCGATCACCACGGCGATCGGCTATGTCGGATACATCGCAGCGGTGGCAGTCGCGGTCTCGGCCGTGGGCTTGAGCCTCGAGCGGCTCACCCTTGTCGCTTCGGCGCTTTCGGTCGGTATCGGTTTCGGCCTGCAGTCGGTGGTGTCGAACTTCGTCTCCGGCCTGATCCTGCTCTGGGAGCGGCCGATCCGCGTTGGCGACCAGGTCGTGGTCGGCGACACGGAGGGCATCGTCAAGCGCATCAATGTCCGTTCGACCGAGATCGCGACCTTCGACCGCTCGACCGTGATCGTGCCGAACTCGAACCTGATTTCCGGCGTCGTCCGCAACCGTGTTCGCAATGATCGGTCCGGCCGGGTGCTGATCGCGCTCACCGTGCCGCGCACCATCGAAGCCGGCGCCGTGCGCGCCATGCTGGCGGAGGTCGCGAGCAACCATGGCGATGTGCTGCAGAAGCCGCCGCCGGCGGTGATGTTCAAGAAGCTCGGCACCACGACGATGGATTTCGAGCTGGTTTGCGTCGTCGAGGATGTCGAGATCGTCGGGCGCGTCACCAGCGACCTGAACTTCGCCATCGTCAAGCGCCTGGCCGAGATGGAGCCGGAGGCCGCCGTGCCGGAGCTGAAGGTCCGGGGCCTGGAAGGCGTCGAGGAGGCGCTTGCCGGCTTCGCGGCCGCTGCGGTCGCGGGCCCGAACGGACACGCTCCCGCCGCCCCGCGCCGTAAGCCGGCGAAGGCGGAAGCGCCGGCCAAAGCGCGTCGGGCACGCAAGGCGGTGGAGGCCGAGCCCGAAGAGGACGAGGCCGAGACGGAGAAGGCGCCGAAGCCGGCTCCCGCCCCCGAGCCGGTCAAGGAAGACAGCTGAGGATGACGATATGCCGAGCCTTTTGCGCCGCGCCGCGGCCCTGCGCGCGATGAGCTGCCCTGCCGCGGCGGCGGGCGCGCTCGCCTTTCTCGGGGTTGCCGGCTGCACCGAGGCGCCGCGCCAGGGCCAGCCGGCCTTCTATCGCGATCTCGGCTCGGCCTCGGCCCAGGTCGATGCCGAGCAGGCGCGCGCGATGATCTCGGCCTATCGGCTCAATCACGGGCTCGCTGCGCTTACGCTCGATCCCGAGCTCACCGAGGCGGCGCAGCGCGAGGCCGCCGGCATGGCGGCCTCCGACAAGCCGGTCCAGGCCGATGCGGTCAAGGCGCGCCTCGCTAAGTCGGGGCAGCCGGGGGCGGAGGCTAATCTGTCGGCCGGCTATCGCCGTCTCGCCGAGGCCTTCTCGGGCTGGCGTGACTCGCCCCAGCACGACCGCGTCATGAAGGATGCGAAGGCTACGCGCATGGGCATCGCCACGGCCTATGCGCCGGGCTCGAAATATCAGGTCTACTGGGCCCTGATCGTCGCGCCCTGAGGCGGGCGTTGAGAGCTTCCTCTTGAACCACGCCGTCATCCCTGCCGCAGCGAAGCGGAGCGCCGGGATCCATCACAGGGCGTAGGTGCTCTACGATGGATCCCGGGTCTGCGCCGCTACGCGGCTTGTCCGGGATGACGGGACGATTCCGTACAAAATGGGCACGCTCGAAAGGCCGCGGAGCCTAAAGCATCCCCGGCCGGAACAGGTTGCGGCGGCTGATCACCGGGCCGGCGATGCGGAACTCGCCATCGCCGCGATAGTGGATCGTCCTCGGGTTCTTCGGCGTGGGCGCGACATGCGCCTTGGTCACCCGCCAGATGAACAGGTCCCTCTCGCCGACGAGCCGGTCGTCTTCGAGCTCGCATTCGAAGCTGGCATAGCATTCCGCGATCAGGGGCGCCTTCACCCGCTCGGCCTTCACTGCCGTCAGCCCGAACTCCTCGAACTTGTCGGTGTTGCTGCCGCTGCAATTGCCGATCTTGACCACCGTGTCGATCAGCTCCAGCGTCGGCACATTGACGACGCATTGGCGCGAGCGGCGGATCATCTCATGGCTGTGGTTGCCGCTCGAAATGCAGGTGACGAACAATGCGGGCGTGAATTCCAGCATCATATGCCAGCCCATGGTCATGATGTTGTCCCGGCCTTCCCAATGCGAGCTGACCAGGACGATCGGCCCCGTCTCGAGATGGCGCCGGATGTCGGATAGCGGGTAGTCGAGCTTGCGGCGCTTCATCGATCTTTCCTCATTGCGGTCGCTTGCAGGGGCGACGTCTCCCCGCGGCGGTTCGGGTCGGTGGATGCGCGCGGCTCCCGCCATGTCCTGTCAGCGGCGGCGCGCTCGCCCCCTTACGGCGGGCTGCCGCCGGGGCTAGCTTGCGGATCATGCCTCCGCGACCGCGCAAGCCTCTTTCCCTTTCCGCCGAACAGGCCCGCCGCATCTGGCTCCGCGCCCAGCGGCTCGACGAACGCGAGCCCTTCGGCGCAGGGCCGGCAGCAGCACGCGCCGCCGTCGAGCAGCTCGGCTATGTCCAGATCGACACGATCAACGTGATCGAGCGCTGCCACCACCATATCCTCTATGCTCGCATTCCGGCCTATCGCCGCAGCGATCTCAGCCAGCTGCAATCGGTCGAGAAGAGCGTCTTCGAATACTGGACGCATGCGCTCTCCTATGTGCCGACGCGCGACATCCGCTATGTCCTGCCGGAGATGAAGGCGCATCGCGAGGAGCCGAAGCGCTGGTCGGCGGTGGGCGCGCGCGAGGAGACGCGCAAGCTCCTCAGCCGCATCCGAAAGAATGGCGCGCTGACGATCCGCGACATCGATGAGGAGCTGATCGAGAAGGCGCATCTCTGGGCCAGCAAGAAGCCCTCCAAGGGGTTGCTGGAACGGGCCTTCTACGATGGCGAGCTGGCGATTTCGGCGCGCGCCGGCATGGTCAAGACCTATGAGCTGTTCGACCGGCATTTCCAGTGGGAGAAGAAGCCGACGCCGGCGAGCGAGCGTCTGGTCACGGCCTATAAGCTCGACCGGGCGCTGACCGCGCAGGGCGTCGTCAGCCTCGATTCCGCCTGCCATCTCGATGCCCCGGCCAAGAAGGCGGTGGCGGAGCTCATCGCGGCGCGCATCCGGCGCAAGGAGCTCGTGCCCGTCGCCGTCGAGGGCGCCGGCAAGACGCAGCACTGGGCAGCGCCCGCTGCGCTGGAGCCCCGGCCAGAGCCTGAGGAGACGCTGATCCACATCCTCTCGCCCTTTGACCCGCTGATGATCCAGCGCAAGCGCGCGAAGCTCTTCTTCGACTATGCCCATGTCTTCGAGGCCTATCTGCCGAAGGAGAAGCGCGTTTACGGCTATTTCGGCCTGCCGGTTCTGGCTGGGGAGCGCATCGTCGCCGTGCTCGACCTCAAGACCGACCGTGCCGCCGGCAAGCTCCTGATGCAGCAATGGAGCTGGCTCGACGGGCATGAGCGCCCCGAGCTGAGGCGCGCCATCGAGGAGGAGCTCACGCGCTTCGAGCGCTTCCAGCTCGGGCGCGACGAGGCCGGGCCGGTCGAGGACGAGCTCGTTCCGCAGGTCGAGACCACAAAAATGCCGGCTTGATCGGCGCTCCTGCGGTTCGGCCGAGGGCGGGGGCAGCAGGGCGGATGGCATCGGGTTTGCGGCGCGGCGCCTCGGCGCCCCGGAAGGCTTGCGTCTGAGCCATGTCGGCCGTTGTCCGCATGCGCCAGTCGATGCCCGATCCCGGCCTGCCGGCCGCAGCCGTCATTCATTTGGCATTGCTGGCGTGGCTCGCTTCGCTCACGGTCCAGCAACTCGTCGAGATTCCCGCCTTCGTCGAGCAGAGCGTCGATGTCGAATTGCAGACGCTCGAGCAGTTCGAGGCCCTGATGCAGCCACGACCCGCGCCGCCACCGCCTCTGCCGGCCGAGGTCGTGCCGCAGCCCGCCCCGCCGCCGGCAGCCGCGATTCCACCACCGCCCACCGAACGGCCGCCTGCGCCGCCCGATGCCGAAGGCATGGTCCGGCCGCAGCGGATGCTCTCGCAGCGGTTGCTGGCCCATCCTCTCAGCCGCGACACGCTCGCCATGCTGCCGCGGCTGGCGCCGGATGAGCGCATCGAGCAGCTCTGCGGGCTCGAGGCCATGGGCCAGATCCACGCCTGGCATCAGGCTTACGAGCCGGACCGCGTGACGGCCTATGCCACCGCCGGAACGCGGCTCTCAGGCCGTGAGCTGAGGGCCGAAGGCGCCGCCTTCCGCAGCCGGCAGCGCTGGTATGGGCTGAGCTTCAACTGCACGCTCTCGGCGGACCTCAAGCGGGTGACGGCCTTCGCCTTCCATGTCGGCGAACCGATCGCGCCGTCGCGCTGGGAAGCGCTCGGCCTGCCGGCCGTGCACTAGATCGCTGCGTCAGGCGCCCAAGAGATCGATCAGCGGCGGGATGAGCGGCTCGTCGGCCGGCGGCATGGCGAGATCGCGCAGCTTGCCGGGGCGGACCCATTTCAGCGCCTGGCCTTCCTGGGAGGCGACCGTGCCTTGCCAGCGCCGGCAGATATAGAGCGGCATCAGCAGGTGGAATTCGGGATAGGCGTAGCTGGCGAAGGTCAGCGGAGCGAGGCAATCCTCCTTCACCGTGATGCCGAGCTCCTCTGCGAGCTCGCGGATCAGCGCCGGTTCCGGCCGCTCGCCGGCTTCGAGCTTGCCGCCGGGGAACTCCCAGAGGCCGGCCAGCGCCTTGCCCTCGGGGCGCTGCGTGACGAGGACGCGGTTGTCGGCATCGATCAGGGCGCAGGCGACGACGAGGAGCAGCTTCACGGAAAAACTCAGTTGCCGGAGAGGATGACGTCGACGGGTTTGGTTTCCTTGCCCGTCAGGGTGACGCTGTCATAGACCAGACCGCCTTCCCGCGAGAAGGCATACTCGTCGCCCCAGAGCACCTGGGTCGTGACGAAATAGGCACCCGGCGCAACGTTCTCGAAGATGAAGCGACCATTCGATTCGGCCTTGGTCGTGCGCGTGTACTCGGCATAGGCGGGATCGACCTCGTCCGGGAGCGGATAGGCATGGTGGGGTACGTATTTCCCCCCGCCGTAGAGATTGGTGAAGCGCTCGCGGGCGAACGCCGTCGCCGGGACGAGGGTCACCACCTGTCCGGCCGCGTTGACCACGGAGCCGCTCGGCTTGGTGCGGAAGGCATGACCGGTGATGACACCGGTTCCGCCCTTCTTGATGAAGGTGGCCTCCTCGGTCGAGAAGGCGACGGTAGCCGGTGCACGTACGACGCAGCCAGCCGTGATGGCGCCGGCCAGAGCCGCCGCCGCAAACAATCCGATCCTCATGGTGCCCCCACCCTGCGCGGCGCCGTCGTCACGAGGAAGACGCCAACCAGGATGATGCAACCTGCAGCGACCTGCCGCAACTCCAGCGTTTCGCCGAGCACAAGGACGCCCATGGCCGTGGCTACGACCGGGACGAGGTAGCCGGCCATCGCCGCGCGTGTCGGCCCGGCGGCGCGGATCAGCCGCATGAACACCGTCATCGGGATGGCGGTGCAGGCAAGCCCGAGCACCAGCATGGCGGCCCAGTGATCGGACAGCGCCAGCAAGCTTGCGGGTCCGGCGACGACAAGCGTCAGCAGCAGGGCGACACCGCCCGAGCAGACCTGCTGGCCCAGCGCGAGGCGCATCGGGTCGCCGGAGGATGCGGGCACCGCCCGGACATAGAGATTGCCGGCGGCGTAGCTCAGCATGGTCGCGACCATGGCGAGTACGCTCAGCATCGTAGCCCCGCCCTCGAACAGCCGCGGCCCGATCAGCAGGGCGACGCCCGCCAGCCCGATCAGGATGCCGGCAAGCCGGCGCCCACCCAAGCGCTCCTCGGCGAAGATCATGTGGGCGACGAGGGCGGTCACCAGTGGCCCGGCGGCTTGGATCATCGCTGCCGGGCCGCTGGCGAGCTGGATCAGTGCGTAGGCGACGAGGATGTTGGGCAGCCAGCCATTGGTCGCACCGAGAATCAGCCAGTGGCGGATTTCGTCGCGCCGCGGCAGCGGATTATGGCCGAGCCAGCGCAGCCAGAGCGCGAGCGATGCGGCGCCGAGGAGGCCACGCCCCGCCGCGATGGCGAAGGGCGAGACATGGCCGCTCATCAGCTTGATGAAGAGAAAGCTCGAGCCCCAGAAGAAGGAGCAGATCAGCAGGTTGGTGGCGATGAAGCCGCGGCTGGGCTCCGACCGCAGCTCCGCCGTCATGGTCACGATGGGAATGCCCTTATCGACAGGTGCAGGATGGCCTCAACATACGAGGCATCCCGGACAGGTCGCGTCAGCGGCGTCCAGGATGCCAGAGAGGCTGCCGACGATCGATCGCTCTCTCAGGAGCGATAGTCGCCGTTGATTTCGACATAGGCCTTGGTCAGGTCGCAGGTCCAGACCGTGGCCTTGCCACGCCCCAGGCCGAGATCGGCCGTGATGACGATCTCGTCGCCCTTCATATACTCGGATACCGCGACCTCATCGTAAGAAGGCGCGCGGGCGCCCTGCTTCGCCACGACGATCTCGCCGAAGCCGATATCGAGCCTGTCGCGGTCGGCCGGCTCGCCGGCTTTGCCGACGGCCATGACGACGCGGCCCCAATTGGCGTCCTCGCCGGCGATGGCGGTCTTGACCAGCGGCGAATTGGCGATCGAGAGCGCGACGCGCTTGGCCGAGCGGGCCGACGCCGCCCCGGTGACGCGCACCTCGACGAATTTCCGCGCGCCCTCGCCGTCCTTGCAGACGAGATGGGCGAGCTCGAGCAGGATCGAATTCAGCGCGCGCTTGAAGCCGGAGAGGCGCGGGTCCTTGACGTCGGTGATGGTGGGCACGCCGCGGGCGGCGGCCTTGCCCGTCGCGAACAGCATCAGCGTGTCGGAGGTCGAGGTGTCGCTATCGACCGTCACCGCGTTGAATGAGCCCTTCACCCCCTTGGACAGCAGCGCCTGCAGCACGGGGGCTGCGATCGGTGCGTCGGTGAAGACGAAGGAGAGCATCGTCGCCATGTCGGGGGCGATCATGCCGGCGCCCTTGGCGATGCCGGCGATCGCGACCTCCTTGCCGTCGATCTTGGCCTTGCGGGCGAGGGCCTTCGGGAAGGTGTCGGTGGTCATGATCGCGCGGGCCGCGTCGATCCAGGGGCCGTCCGCGGCGCGCTTGGCGCAATCGTCGAGCACGCCCTTGAACTTGGTGGCGTCGAGCGGCTCGCCGATCACGCCGGTCGAGGCGATGAAGACTTCTTCAGCTTTACAGCCGGCGGCCTTGGCGGCGATCTCGGCGGTGAGCTTGACCGCATCGCGGCCTTTCAGGCCGGTGAAGGCATTGGCATTGCCGGAGTTGACGACGACCGCGCGGGCCGAGCCCTGGGCGAGGTTCTCGCGGCACCAGTCTACCGGCGCGGAGGGGCATTTCGAGCGGGTGAAGACGCCCGCGACCTGCGTGCCGGCGTCGAGCAGGGCGAACCAGACATCCTGGCGGCCCTTGTAGCGGATGCCGGCCTCGGCGGTGGCGAAGCGCACGCCCGGGATCGACGGAACCTTGGGCTGGCGCTTGGGCGCGAGCGGGGAAACGGGAACATCCTTGCCGGCCATGGGGCTCCTCCTGCGGAGCCCTGCATCAAGGGGGGCGAATCCGTTCTCGCCCGGCAGCGCTCTCGTTCCTGAGCCTCTGCCGCAGACCGATGACGAAAACAAGAAGGGCGGCCGCAAGGGCCGCCCTTCAAAATCGACTGATGCGAGCCGGTGTCAGTTCTTCTTGGGCTCGGCCGGCTTGGCGCCGGGAGCGGCAGGGGCAGCCGGAGCGGCCGGCTGGTCGAGGCGCTCGACCTTGGCCTTCTCGCGCAGCGCGATCACGACGTCCTGCTGGGCCTTGCGCTCGAGATACTGGTCGATCTGCGGCTTCACGGCAGCGAAGTCAGGCAGCGGCTTGGCGCGCTTGTCCTCGAGCTTGATGACGTGCCAGCCGAACTGGCTCTTCACGGGATCGGAGACCTGGCCCTTCTGCAGCTTGAAGGCGGCTTCGGCGAATTCCGGCACCATGCGGTCCTTGGTGAACCAGCCGAGATCGCCGCCCTCCTTGCCGGAGCCGGGGTCCTTCGAGAGTTCGGCGGCGACCTTGGCGAAATCCTCGCCCTTCTTCAGCCGCTCTACCACGGCCTTGGCCTGCACCTCGTCCTCGACGAGGATGTGGCGGGCATGGGCCTCTTCCTCAGGCGCCATCGCCTTGGTGGTGTCGTCGTAGAGCTTCTTGGCCGCCTCGGCCGTGACGGCCTTCTTGCCCTCGGCAGTCAGGTATTCGTCAAGCAGCACCTTCTCGCGGTAATAGGCGAGGCGGGCGGCGAAATCGGGCGTGTCGCCGATCTTGGCCGCGGCGGCCGCCTTGGCGCCGAGCTTGAGGTCGACGAGATAGTTGATGACCTCGTCGCGCTTGCGCTCTTCCGGAAGCTGGGCGAGGCGCTCGCCGAGATCCTCGGTGGCGAGCGCGATGTCCTTCTCGGTGATCGCCATGCCGTCGACCTTGGCGACGACCTTGTCGGCTTGGGCGAAGGCCGGGGCCGCCAGCAGCGCGAAGCCGAGCACGGCGATGAAACGGGCGGAGTTCATGACAGACGGCCTTTCGTCGGAAAACCCGAGACGCTTTGGCGGCTGCACTGCCAGTTGAACGCGGCAAAGGCAAGGCGCTTCAAGCGATTGCGCCGGCCGATCACGCAGCTTTGCACCGCCTCTCATGCCGCCGCTCTTGCCGCAGCGTCGCGCGATCTCGGCATAGGCTCTTGGAAGCGGGGCGGAAAACCCCCACATCCGGAGCCGAATTCACTTGCCGTTTCGCAGCCGATTGGTCGAAACGCACGCTGGACCCTGCCCGCGCTCGCGTCTAAACACGCGGTCGCATTTCGAGAATACCGAGCTTCCGTCCGCGGCGCGCGATCAGCAACGCGCCGGCCGGGAGTTCAAAGCATCACCTGAAAGGCCCAACATGCTTGGCGCGCTCGCAAAGAAACTCTTCGGCTCGTCGAACGACCGCCGCGTCAAGAGCTACCAGCCCCGCGTCGCGGCGATCAACGCGCTGGAGAATGAGCTCGCCGGCTTGAGCGACGAGGCGCTGAAAGCCCGCACCGACGAATTCAAGGCGCAGATCGCCGAAGGAAAGAAGCTCGATGACCTGCTGGTGCCGGCCTTCGCGACGGTGCGCGAGGCGGCCAAGCGTGTGCTCGGCCAGCGGCCCTATGACGTCCAGCTCGTCGGCGGCATGGTGCTGCACGAGGGGGCCATCGCCGAGATGAAGACCGGCGAAGGCAAGACGCTGGTCGCGACGCTGCCGACCTATCTCAATGCGCTGGAAGGCAAGGGCGTCCACGTCGTCACGGTCAACGACTACCTCGCCCGCCGCGACGCCGAGTGGATGGCGAAGCTCTATAATTTCCTCGGCCTGACCGTCGGCATCATCGTGCACGGGCTCGACGACGAGGAGCGTCAGCGCGCCTATGCCTGCGACATCACCTACGGCACGAACAACGAGTTCGGCTTCGACTATCTGCGCGACAACATGAAGTACGACGTCGCGCAGATGAGCCAGCGCGGCCACCATTTCGCGATCGTCGACGAGGTCGACTCGATCCTGGTCGACGAGGCGCGCACGCCGCTGATCATCTCCGGCCCGCTCGACGACAAGTCGGATCTCTATGTCGCGATCGACAAGGTGCTGCCGGGCCTCGTCCCCGGCGATTTCGAGGTCGACGAGAAGCAGCGCACGGTGGCGCTGACCGAGGCCGGCAACGATCATATCGAGGAACTGCTACGTAACGCCGAGCTGTTGAAAGAGGGCGATCTCTACGACGCCCACAACGTCACGCTGGTCCACCACGTCAACCAGGCGCTCAGGGCGCACACGCTCTTCACCCGCGACAAGGACTACATCGTCCGCAATGACGAGGTCGTCATCATCGACGAGTTCACCGGCCGCATGATGCCGGGGCGGCGCTATTCGGAAGGGCTGCACCAGGCGCTGGAGGCGAAGGAGCACGTCACCGTCCAGCCCGAGAACGCGACGCTGGCCTCGATCACCTTCCAGAACTACTTCCGGCTCTACGGCAAGCTCGCGGGCATGACCGGTACGGCCGCGACCGAGGCCGACGAGTTCTTCCAGATCTACAAGCTCGAGGTCGTCGAGATCCCGACGAATGTCCCCGTCGCCCGCAAGGACGAGGATGACGAGGTCTACCGCACCTTCGAGGAAAAGGTCCGCGGCGTGATCCGCGAGATCAAGGTGGCCCAGGAGAACGGCCAGCCGCTGCTGGTCGGCACCACCTCGATCGAGCGTTCCGAGCTCGTCGCGGAGATGCTGCAGAAGGAGGGCTACAAGCTCCTCGACTTCACCGATCCCACCGCGCTGGAGCCGGTCTACAAGGCCGCCCGCGAGGGCAAGACGACCAAGGCCTTCGCGGTGCTGAACGCCCGCTTCCACGAGCAGGAGGCCTATATCGTCGCCCAGGCCGGCGTGCCGGGCGCGATCACCATCGCCACCAACATGGCCGGCCGTGGCACCGACATCCAGCTCGGCGGCAATGCCGAGATGCGGATCAACCACGACCTCGCCGGCATGGAGCCGGGTCCGGAGCGCGACGCGAAGGCGGCTGCCATCCGCGCCGAGGTGGCGGAGTTCAAGCAGCGCGTGCTGAAGTCCGGCGGCCTCTACATCGTCGGCACCGAGCGCCATGAGAGCCGGCGCATCGACAACCAGCTGCGCGGCCGCGCCGGCCGCCAGGGCGACCCTGGCCGCTCCAAGTTCTTCCTGTCGCTGCAGGATGACCTGATGCGCATCTTCGGCTCCGACCGGATGGACGGCATGCTGCAGAAGCTCGGCCTCAAGGAGGACGAGGCGATCGTCCATCCCTGGATCAACAAGGCTGTCGAGAAGGCTCAGGGCAAGGTCGAGGCGCGCAATTTCGACATCCGCAAGAACATCCTGAAATACGACGACGTCATGAACGACCAGCGCAAGGTCGTCTTCGAGCAGCGCCGCGATTTCATGAAGCAGGCGAGCGTGCGCGAGACGATCGACGACATGCGCCACGGCGTCGTCGAGGACCTGATCGCCCGCCACATCCCGGAGGAAGCCTATCCGGAGCAGTGGGATACCCCCGGCCTCAAGCAGGAGGTCGTGCAGTATCTCAACCTCGACCTGCCGGTCGAGGACTGGGCCAAGGAAGAGGGTATCGCCGACAGCGAGATGCGCGAGCGCATCCGCAAGCTCGCCGACGAGGATTACGCCGGCCGCATCGAGCGCAATACCGAAGAGGTCATGACCTATGTCGAGAAGCAGGTGCTGCTGCAGACGCTCGACTCGCTCTGGCGCGAGCATCTCGTCACGCTCGACCATCTGCGCCAGGTCATCGGCTGGCGCGGTTATGCCCAGCGCGATCCGCTGCAGGAGTACAAGCAGGAGGCCTTCGAGCTGTTCGACGGGCTGATCGGCCATCTGCGCATGCAGGTCACCGGCCATCTCTCGCGCGTCGAAGTGCGCTTCGAGCAGCCCGAGGAGCAGGCGCCGTTCCCGACGCAGGATGGCGGTGCTTTCGGCGGCAGCCTGAGCGGCGGCACGCAGTTCGCGGCGCTCGACGCGGATGCGGAGACCGCCGTTCTGGACCGCGATCCGAATGACCCCACCACCTGGGGCAAGGTCGGCCGCAATGAGGCCTGCCCCTGCGGCTCGGGCAAGAAGTTCAAGCACTGCCACGGGCAGTACGCCTGAATGTAGAGGCCCCACCGCGACAACAGAGTCGCGGGGAACCCCTCTCCCGCATCGAAGTCGGCTGTTGCCGACTTCGACACTCCAAGTGCTGATCTCGGGCAGGCCCGAGATCAGTGAGAGGGGCAGGGGTGAGGGTCCGTCGTTGCTAGTGAGGGCGCAACGGAGCCGTCGCATCTTTCGCGGATAGGGCAGGCCCTCATCCGGCGCTCCGCGCCACCTTCTCCCATCCGGGAGAAGGAAAGAGGCGTTGCGGTTTCCGCGTCGCTCCGCTGTTGCAATGCAACAATCGCTCGAATAGGCTTTCGCCATTCGCTCGGACCCGGTGCAAGCCCGGGTGGCTCTTCCGGCCGCCAATCCGCCGGACCACGCATTCGAGACGCCTCGGTCCGTGCCTCGCATGGACACCGATCTCCTGCGGACCCCATTCATGAAAAGATATTCCGGACTGGCGCGCGAGTGGTTTGCGAACCCACGTGCCGACGTGCTGTCGGGCATCGTCGTCGCGCTCGCCCTGATCCCTGAGGCGATCGGCTTTTCGGTCATCGCCGGCGTCGATCCCAAGGTCGGCCTCTATGCCTCGGTGGTGATCGCCTGCGTCATCGCCTTCGCCGGCGGGCGGCCCGCCATGATCTCGGCGGCCACCGCCGCCACTGCGGTGGTGATGGTCGATCTCGTGCGTGAGCACGGAGTCCAATACCTCTTCGCTGCTACGATCCTGATGGGTGTCCTGCAGATCGGCGCTGGGCTGCTTAAGCTCGGAAGAGTGATGCGCTTCGTCTCGCGCTCGGTGATGACCGGCTTCGTGAACGCGTTGGCGATCCTGATCTTCATGGCGCAGCTGCCGGAGCTGCGGGGCGTGCCCGCCGCCACCTACGGGCTGATCGCGTTGGGCCTCGCCATCATCTACGGCTTTCCGCGGATCACGCGGGCCATCCCCGCGCCGCTCGTCGCCATCGTCGTGCTGACGGTCGTCTCTGTCGTGCTGAAGCTCGACGTCCGCACCGTGGCCCAGCTCGGCGAGCTGCCGTCCGCCCTGCCGAGCTTCGCCTGGCCCGCGGTTCCGCTCACATTCGAGACGCTGCGGATCATCTTTCCCTATGCGGTGACGCTTGCGGCCGTCGGGCTGCTGGAGAGCCTGCTGACGGCCCAGATCGTCGACGATATGACCGACAGCTCCAGCAACAAGCACCGCGAATGTGTCGGGCAGGGCCTCGCCAATATGGCCTCCGCGATGTTCGGCGGCATGGGCGGCTGCGCCATGATCGGCCAGTCGGTGATCAATGTCTCCTCCGGGGCGCGAGGACGGCTCTCGACCCTGGTGGCGGGCGCCTTCCTGCTCGTCCTGCTGGTGCTGCTGCAGGATCTGCTCGCGATCGTGCCGGTCGCCGCGCTGACGGCTGTGATGATCATGGTCTCGATCAACACCTTCCAGTGGCGGTCGCTGCTGCAGCTTCGCAGCAATCCCTTGCCGTCCTCGATGGTGATGCTGGCGACGGTGGCGGTCGTGGTCGCGACGAAGGATCTCGCCATCGGGGTGCTGGTCGGCGTGCTTCTGTCAGGCGTCTTCTTCGCCGGAAAGGTCTCGCGGCTCAGCCAGGTGGTCTCGGAACTGTCGGCGGATGGACGCATCCGCATCTACCGGGTCACCGGGCAGGTCTTCTTCGCTTCGGCCGGCGCCTTTACCGAGTCGATCGATGTGCTGGAGCCCGTGGAGCGGATCGTGATCGACGTCCACGCGGCGCATTTCTGGGATATTTCCGCCGTCGGCGCGCTCGATCGTGTCGTCCTCAAAGCACGTCGGAACGGACGGGTCGTGGAGATCGTCGGCCTCAACGAAGCCAGCGCGACGATGGTCGAGCGCTTCGCGGCTCATGACAAGCCGGAAGGGGCTGCAGCTTCCGCAGCGCATTGAGGATCGTGTCACCAAGACGTGGATGGTCGGGACAAGCTCGACCATGACGACGTGTCGACGTTGAAGAGGCCCGCATTCGCTTGCATCCGCCCCCCGCAGACGCCAGTCTGGCGTCGCAGCGGGCAAGGCTGGCTTTCCGGTGCAGCGGGGGAAACAGCGTGGATCTGTCGGGCTACAATATCGCCGTCATCGTCATCGTCGCTCTGGTCATCCTGACGATCGCAAGCGGCGTCCGCACCGTGCCGCAAGGCTTCAACTACACCGTCGAGCGCTTCGGCCGTTATTCGCGTACATTGGGCGCCGGGCTGGGCCTGATCCTGCCCTATATCGACCGGATCGGGCACAAGGTGAATGTGATGGAGCAGGTGCTCGACATTCCCTCGCAGGAAGCGATCACCAAGGACAATGCCGGCGTGCGCATCGACGCGGCTGCCTTCTTCCAGGTGCTCGACGCCGCCAAGGCCTGCTACGAGGTCGCCTCGCTGAACGATGCGCTGATGGTCCTGACCATGACCAATATCCGCACGGTCGTCGGCTCGATGGACCTCGACCAGCTCCTCTCCCATCGCGACGAGATCAATGAGCGGCTGCTGCGTGTTATGGACGCCGCCGCCTCGCCCTGGGGCGTCAAGGTCACCCGCATCGAGATACGCGACATCTTGCCGCCGGCCGATATCGCCGGGGCGATGAACCGCCAGATGAAGGCCGAGCGCGAGAAGCGCGCCGCCGTTCTGGAGGCGGAGGGCCTGCGGCAAGCGGAGATCCTCAAAGCCGAGGGCCAGAAGCAGTCGCAGATCCTCGCCGCGGAAGGTCGCAAGGAGGCAGCGCTGCGCGACGCCGAGGCGCGTGAGCGCCTTGCCCAGGCCGAAGCGGCGGCGACGGCGATGGTCTCGGAAGCGATCAGCCGCGGCGATATCCAGGCCGCCAACTTCCTGATCGCGGAGCGCTATACCGATGCGCTGAAGGCGATCGCCAGCGGCAACAACAGCAAGGTCGTGATCGTGCCGATCGAAGCCGCTGCGCTCGCCGGCACGGTCGGCGGCATCGCGCAGCTGACCAAGGCGGTGTTCGGCGAGGAGGCCGTCGCCACGCGCCGCAACGGGGGTGGTTCGGTTCCGACCTCCGGGCGAACGGGCGTCTGAGACGAGGCGGTCATGCTGGAGATTCTGACTGATCACAGCGGCTGGAGCTGGGTCATTCTCGGCCTCATCCTGATCGGCGGGGAGTTGCTGGCGCCGGGCGTCTTCCTGATCTGGCTCGGCCTCGCTGCGCTGCTGACCGGGCTGGTCGTGGGCCTCCTCGGCATCGGCTGGCAGGGAGCGATGCTGGTCTTCGCGGTCTTCGCCATCGCCTGCGTGGTCGGCGGGCGCCTGCTGACGCGCCGCCGCAGCGAGGAGCCGGACGCGGCGACCGGGCTCAACGACCGTGGCCGCCAGCTCATCGGCAGGGTCTTCCGGCTGGAGGCGACGATGACGGGCGGCGAAGGCCGCATCCGCGTCGGCGATTCCTCCTGGCGCGTCATCGGGCCGGAGCTGCTCGCTGGCAGTGAGGTCAAGGTCGTGCGCGTCGAAGGCGCGACGCTGGTGGTCGAAAAGGCCTGAGGGATCGCCTGGCTGGCTGCGCTAACGTTTGCGCTTGGCCTTTTTGCCAGTCTGCTCGGGTGGCGGGCGGGTGGTGTCGCGGATGACGAGCTCAGTCGGCAGCAGGACGGTGCGCGTCGGCGCGTCGAAATCCTCGATCCGTTCCAGCAGCAGGCTCGCGGCGGTGCGCCCGACGAGCTGGCGCGCCACTGCGACCGAGGTCAAAGCCGGGCGCCAGAGCGTCGCCTCGGCGATATCGTCGAAGCCGACCACGGAGAAATCCGGGCCGGGGACGAGGTTGCGGGCGCGCAGGCCCAGCATCGCGCCGAAGGCGACGACATCGTTGAAGCAGACGACCGCGGTCGGAGGCTCGGGCAGGTCGAGCAGCGTGCCGATCTGGGCGAGGCCGGCATCGCGGGTCGCAGGGCCTGAGAGCACCAGCCGGGGTTCGAGCGCGATACCGGCTTCCATCAGCGCCTGCCGATAACCCTCGAAGCGCTGGCGGCCGGTCGAGATATGTTCGTTGAGCCCGAGCATGCCGATGCGGCGATGGCCGAGCGCAATCAGGTGGCGCGTCGCTTCGATCATGCCGGCGCGGTGGTCGGCCTGGACGAGATCGACCTCGGCGCCCGGCACGGCGCGGGAGACCAGCACGCAGGGCAGCCGCCAGGCGCGCAATTGTTCGATGAAGGCGGCGTCCGTTCCCATTGCGGGGACAGTGAGCAGCCCGTCGACATTGTATTCGCGCACGGCCGAGACGAAGGCGCTCTGGCGGGCCACGGATTCCGCCGTGTTGGACATCAGCACGATGCGGTTCTGCTCGGTGAGCGCATCCTCGATCGCCGCGACGATCTCGGCGAAATAGGGATTGATGAGGTCGTTGACCGCCATGGCGATCAGTCGCGTCCGCGTCGAGCGCAGGCTCGCCGCGCCGCGGTTGTAGACATAGCCCAGTGCGGTGGCGGCCTGGTGGACGCGCTCATGGGTGCGCTGGGGGATCGTCGTCGAGTTGCGCAGGACGAGCGAGACGGTCGCCTTCGAGACGCCCGCGGCCTCGGCGATGTCGATCAGCGTCGGGCGCGTGCCGGGCCGCAGGTCTCGCTTGGTCTTCCCGCTGTCAGCCACGGCTCGGTTCCATCTCCTGCGCAGCTCTGGTTGCTCTCTGCGGCAGCGTCAAGCGCCGACGCCGTGCAGCGCCAGGATATGCCGCATTCGCCCGGCGGCGCGCTGGGGATCGGCGAAGAGGCCGAGCTCGGCCGCGAGCCGGAAGACGCGGGTCATGTGCATGAGCGAACGCGCACCCTGCTGGGCGCCGAGCATGGTGAAATGCTCCTGATGGCCGTTGAGATAGGCGAGCATGACGACGCCGGTCTTGTAGTACTGCGTAGGCGCCCGGAAGAGCTCGCGCGAGAGCGCGACCGTCGGATCGAGAATCTCGCGGAAGCGCGCCGGTCCGTCCTGCTTCAGGCTGCGCAGTGCCGCCGAGGCGATCGGCGCGATCGGCGCGAAGATGCCGAGCAGCGCATGGCTGAAGCCCTGCTCGTCGCCGGCGATCAGCTCGGCATAGTTGAAGTCGTCGCCGGTATACATCAGCACGCCTTCCGGCATGCGGCGGCGCATGGCGATCTCCAGATTCTTGTCGAGCAGCGAGATCTTGATGCCGTCGATCTTGGCGGCGTTGTCGGCGATCATCCCGAGGCAGGCATCCATCGCGGCCTCCACGGAACCAGCGCCCCAATAGCCGGCGAGCGCGGGATCGAACATGTCGCCGAGCCAGTGCAGGATCACGGGCTCTTCGGCTTCCGCCAGCACGCGGCCATAGACGCGAGCATAGTCCTGCGGGCTGCGGGCGGCCTTCGCCAGCGCGCGGCTCGCCATCATGATGACGCGCCCGCCGAGCTTCTGGACGTAAGCAAGCTGCTCCAGATAGGCGGCGATGACGCTGTCGATCGTGGCCGTCTGCGGGTCGATATGGTCGGTGCCGACGCCGGAGAAGACCACGGCGCCGGGGCGGTTGCGGGCGGCCTCGACGGTGTTGCGGATCAGGATCTGGGCGGCGGGCCAATCGAGACCCATGCCGCGTTGGGCAGTGTCCATCGCCTCGGCCACGCCGAGGCCGAGATCCCAGAGATGGTCGCGGAAGCGCTGGGTCGCGTCGAAATCGATGGCGACGTCCCGCATCGGGGCGATGTCCGCGAAGGGATCGGCGACGACATGGGCGGCCGAAAGCGCGATGCGCGGCAGCGCCTCGCCTGCGGCCGCCGTGACGAGTTTCGCCGGGGCGGGGAGGGTGAAGCGCTCGATGGAGCGGTCGGCACGGGGAAGGTCGATGCTTGCCATGGTGTTCATGTCCGGCTTTTCACGAGGCGCGCTGGCGCAGGACGAGGATGGTCTCGCCGTCCTGGACGGTCGTGCCATCCTGCTTGGTGACGTCGAGAGCGAGGGTGACGATGCCCTGGCCCTTGGAGGAGAGGCGCTTGCCGGCGACGCGGATCAGCGCGCCAATGCGATCTCCGGCGATGATCGGCGCCCGGAAACGCCAGTTCCAGCCGAGCGAGGCCACGGCCATGAGGCGCACCGATGTGCGGTTCTTAAGCCCGTCGGTGAGCGCGAGCCCGAGCAGCCCATGCGCGATGCGCGCCGGGAAGCCCTGCTCGCGGGCGAAATCGTCATCCATATGGACATCGAAGAAATCCCCGGAGAGCCCGGCGAAGGCGACGATATGCGCCTCCGTGACGACGAGACGGCCGGTCTCGAAGTGATCGCCCTCGAGGACGTCCTCGAACCAGTACTCCCCGGGCGAGAGCTGCCTACCTGTCGCTTCCATCACAGCCTCCTGACGGCCATGCCGCCATCGACGCGCACGACCTCGCCGGTGGAATAGCGCAGCGAGCCGCCGGCCAGCGTCGCGACCGCGGCGCCGACATCCTCGGGCTCGCCCCAGCGGGCGATGGGCGCCAGCCCATTGGCGAAGAGCCCGTCATAGCGCTCGCGGGCGACGGCGGTCATCTGCGTGCGGATGACGCCCGGGCGCACCTCGTAGACGTTGATTCCATGGGGAGCGAGCCGCAGCGCGAAAAGCTGGGAGACCATGGCGAGGCCGTGTTTGGCGATGCAGTACTCGGCCCGGTCGGGCGAGGCGAATTCCACATTGATCGAGGAGATCGAGACGATGCTGCGAAAGCGCGCCGATGGCACCGCGACCATGCGCTGCGCGACGGCCTGGGTCAGGAAGAAGGGCCCACGCAGATTGACGTCCAGAAGGCGGTCATAGCTTTCCGGCGTCACTTCCAGCATGTCGCCGCGCTTCGCCACGGAGATCCCGGCGTTGTTGACGAGGCAGTCGATGCCGCCGAAGGCGTCCCATGCCGCCTCGACCAGCCGGGCATGGCCGGCAATGTCGCCGATGTCGCCCGGAATCGCGACGGCCTGGCCGCCCTGGCCCTCGATCAGCGCTACGGTCTCGGCCAGCTCCTGCGAGGCGACGAGGTCGTTGACGACGACGGCGAAGCCGGATTCGGCCATGGCCAGCGCGATCGCCCGGCCGATGCCGCGGCCGGCCCCGGTGACGAGCGCGTTTCCGGGGCTTGGCTTGTCCATGCTGATCGTTCCCGCGATGATTTTTGAGTTGCGTTGCCGGAGGCGTCTTACTAGAACGGTCTACTAGAACGATCAAGTTGGCAAGACGCCCTCGTGAAGGCCGCCGATCGGAAGCGATGAGGCAAGCATGAAGCAGAAGATCATCTCCGCGCAGGACGCCGCGAAGCTCGTTCCGGATGGCTGCGTCGTCGCCATCGGTTCCTCGTCCGGGCTGAACTGCCCCGACCTGACGCTGAAGGCGATCGGCGAGCGCTTCGCCAGTGAGGGCGCCCCGCGCAACCTGACGATCTTCTCGCCGATCGCCGCCGGCGACATGTACGGCATCAAGGGCATCGACCATCTGGCGCAGAAGGGGCAGATCGAGGCGATCCTCGCCGGCTCCTTCCCGAGCGGCCCGTCCTCGCTGCCCTCGCCGGCGATCTGGGAGATGATCGGCCGCGACGAGGTCGCCGCCTACAACCTGCCTTCCGGCGTGATGTACGACATGGCGCGCGACGCCGCCGCCAAGCGGCCGGGCGTGCTGACCAAGGTCGGGCTCGGCACCTTCGTCGACCCGCGCGTCGACGGCGGCAAGATGAACGAGGCTGCGGCCCGTCGCGGCGAGGTCGTCAATGTCGTCGAGTTCGGCGGCGAGACCTGGCTGCACTTCCCGAATTATTTCCCGCAGGTGACGATCATCCGCGGCACGACGGCCGATGAGCGCGGCAACATCTCGATGGAGCAGGAAGGCGCCGTGCTCGGCATGGTCGACCTCGCGCTCGCGGCGCGTAATTCTGGTGGCATCGTGATCTGCCAGGTCAAGCGCACCACCGCGGCGGGCTCGATCCCCGCGCACCGCGTCCATGTCCCCTCGACGCTGGTCGATTACATCGTGGTCGATCCCGACCAGGCCCAGGCGACCGAGATCGCCTATGATCCGGCAATCAGCGGCGAGGTCCGCCGGCCGCTTTCCAGCTTCGCGCCCGAGCCCTTCAACGTCGACAAGGTCATCGCCCGGCGCGCGGCGATGGAGCTGGTCGAGGATTATGCCGTCAATCTCGGCTTCGGCATCTCGGCGCTGGTGCCGAATATCCTGATTGAGGAAGGCCAGGCCGAGGCCGTGACCTGGGCGATCGAGCAGGGCGCGGTCGGCGGCGTGCCGCTGACCGGCTTCGCCTTCGGCTGCGCCGCCAATGCGCAGGCGATCTTCCCGACGCCGCAGCAATTCACCTACTTCCAGGGCGGTGGCTTCGATTGCTCGCTGCTCTCCTTCCTCGAGATCGACGCCGATGGCAGCGTCAACGTCTCGCGGCTGCCCTCGCGGCCCTATCTGACGGCCGGCTGCGGCGGCTTCGTCGACATCACGGCGCGGGCTCGCAAGCTCGTCTTCAGCGGCTATTTCACTGCCGGCGGCCTGCAGGTCACGGCCGAGGGCGGGCGGCTGCACATCCGGCAGGACGGCAAGATCTCCAAGCTCGTGCCGAAGGTCGGCCATGTCACCTTCAACGGCAGTGGTGCTGCCGCGCGCGGGCAGGACATCACCTATGTCACCGAGCGCTGCGTGCTGAAGCTGCGTGAGGATCGGCTCACCGTGGTCGAGATCGCGCCGGGCGTCGATCTGGAGCGCGACGTGCTGGGCAAGGCCGGCACGCCGCTCAAGGTCTCGTCCGACCTCAAGCTGATGGATGCGCGGCTGTTCCGGCCCGAGCCGATCGGCCTCGACCTCGCCGCGGCCGCGAGCGGCCGGCCGAGCCTGCGCGCAGCCTGAGGATTGTCATGACCACCGAACTTCTCAAGAACGACGTCTTCGAGGCCAATCTCGTCACTCCCGGCGTCGTGCTCGTCCGCATCACCTCGAAGCCGCTCGGCGTCTTCACTGTTGCGGCGCGCCGCGCGCTCACCGAATTCCTGCAGACGCTTGATCGCAAGCATGGCGCGCGCTGCGTCGTGCTGATCGGTACGGGCGCCGGCTTCTCGGTCGGCTCCAACATAAAGGAGTTCGAGGCGACGCCGGAATGGATCGAGGAGGCGCGCATCGTCGAGACGACGCTGAACGAGACGATCGAGCGCGGCCCCGTCCCGGTCATCGCGGCCTGCAACGGCCATACGCTCGGCGGCGGGATGGTGCTGGCGCTGGCCTGCGACTTCCGCATCGCCGGGCGCAGCGCGAGCTTCGGCGTTCCCGAGGTCAAGCTCGGCGCCATGGCGACCGCGACGGGCACGCAGCGCTTGCCGATGCTGGTCGGACGCGGGCAGGCGCTCCGGCTGATGCTGACCGGCCAGACCATCGATGCCGCGGAAGCCTATCGCATCGGCCTCGTCGAGGAACTGGTCGAGGATGCCGAGCTGGAGGCCAGGGCGATCGAGGTGGCCACGCAGATCGCCGCCGTTTCCCCCAAAGCGGTCGCGGCCTCGCGCCGTTCAGTCTCGGCCGGCCTGCGCAATGGCTATGGCACCGGCCTGCTGATGGAGCAGGAGATCACCGTGCCGCTCGGCCTCTCCGACGATGCGATCGAGGGCAAGGCCGCCTTCGTCGAGAAGCGCCCGCCACGCTTCGCCTGATGGCGATGAACGACGCTGCCGGCATCGCGCCGCTCTCGCTGGCGCGCTGTTCGATCAACACCGCGACGCTCGGCCACAACCTGCCGATCGAACAGATCATCGAGCTGGTGGCGCGCGCCGGCTTCGGGGCGATCGCGCCCTGGCGGCGCGATCTCGAAGGGCGGGATGCGGCTGCGATCGGGCGTCGCATCCGCGAGGCGGGCTTGGGTGTCAGCGGCTATTGCCGCAGCACCTATTTCCCGGCCGACGCCGCCGAGCAATTCCGCGCCAATGTCGCCGATAATCGCCGCGCGCTCGACGAGGCGGCCGCGCTCGGCGCGCCGTGCTTCGTGCTCGTCGTCGGCAGCCTGCCGGAAGGCGGGCGCGACCTTGCTTCGGCGCGAGCGCAGGTCGCGGAGGGGATCGCGCTACTGCTCGATCACGCACGCGCGTCTGGCGTTGCGCTGGCGCTGGAGCCGCTGCATCCGATGTATGCCGGTGATCGCTCCTGCGTGACGAGTCTTGCCGAGGCGCTGGCGCTGTGCGAGGCGCTCGATCCCGAAAGGCGCGGGGGCATCAACGCCGTCCTCGATATCTATCATCTCTGGTGGGACTGGCGGCTTGCCGACGACATCCAGCGGGCGGGACACGCGGGGCGGATCGGCGCTTTCCATGTCTGCGACTGGCTGGTGCCGACAACCGACCTGCTGCTCGACCGCGGCATGATGGGCGATGGCGTGATCGACATCAGGGGTATCCGCGCGCAGGTCGAGCAGGCCGGCTATCGGGGCTTCGTCGAGACCGAGATCTTCTCACGCTATTGGTGGGGCAGGCCGGCGGCGGAAGTCCTGGAAACCTGTGCGCAGCGGCTGGTGGAGCGCTGCTGAGCCGCGCTTTTCGGCATTTCGCGGCTGCCCTGCGCTGAAAGCGGTTGCCTCGCGCGACGCGAGGACTATAGCAACCGCTCCTGCAAGAGCGCGACGGCCATGACCACATCGAGCGAACGCCTTTCCCTCCCGAAGGACCGGATCAAGGTTCTGCTTCTGGAGGGTATCAACGATTCTGCCGTCGAACTGCTGCAGCAGGCCGGCTACGCCAATATGGAGCGCCTGCCGAAGGCGCTCGATCAGGATGCCCTGCTGAAGGCGATCCAGGGCGTGCATGTGCTCGGTATTCGTTCGCGCACGCAGCTCACGCCGGAGGTCTTCGCCGCGGCTGACCGGCTCTTCGCCGTCGGCTGTTTCTCCGTCGGCACCAACCAGGTCGATCTGGAGGCTGCGCGCCATCGCGGCGTGCCGATCTTCAATGCGCCCTTCTCCAACACGCGCAGCGTGGCCGAGCTGACCATCGGCGAGATCGTGATGCTGCTCAGGCGGATTCCGGACCGCTCGCGTTCGGCTCATGAAGGCGGCTGGGACAAGTCGGCTAACGACTCCTTCGAGGTACGCGGCAAGACGCTCGGCATCGTCGGCTATGGCAATATCGGCAGCCAGCTCTCGACGCTGGCCGAGGCGATGGGCATGCGCGTGATCTATTACGATCACACCGACCGGCTGCGCCACGGCAATACCGAGGCGGTCGGCAGCCTGGCCGAACTGCTCGGCACGGCGGATATCGTCTCGCTGCATGTTCCCGAGACCCCGCAGACAGCCGGCATGATCGGCGCCGAGCAGCTCGCCCAAATGAATCGCGGCAGCTATCTCATCAACAATTCGCGCGGCACGGTCGTCGATCTTGAGGCGCTGGCCTCGGCGCTGAAGAGCGGGCATCTGGCTGGCGCCGCCGTCGATGTCTTCCCAATCGAGCCGAAGTCGAACAGCGAGCGCTTCGTCTCGCCGCTGCAGGGTTGCGCCAACGTCATCCTGACGCCGCATGTCGGCGGCTCGACCGAGGAGGCGCAGGAGCGCATCGGCGCCGAGGTGGCGCGCAAGCTCGTCGATTATTCCGATGTCGGCTCGACCGTCGGCGCGGTGAATTTCCCGCAGGTGCAGCTTGCGGCGCGGCCCGTCGGTACGCGCTTCATCCATGTCCAGCGCAACGTGCCGGGCATGTTGCGGCGCCTCAACGACGTCTTCGCCAGCCGCCAGGTCAATATCGCCGCGCAGAACTACCAGACCGATGGCGAGGTCGGTTATGTCGTGATGGAGGCGGACGGCGTCTCATCCGCCGAGGCGACGGACATCCTGCGGGAGATCCGTGCGCTCGACGGCACGATCCGCGCCCGCCTGCTCTACCAGCGCGACTGAACAAACATCAGTTCTTGTGATTCTTGGCGGCGCCGGGCTTGACCGGCGCCTGTGCGGCGACGGGGTCGCTCGCCGGGAATGTGTCCTTCAGTGCCCGGTTGAGCTCAGCATCCTTGCCGTGCTCGCGCGCGGCTTTGCGCTGTTCCTTCTGCTCCTTGCGCAGGCTTTCCTTCGCCGGGTTGTGGCTCGTATGCATGGCTGTCCCTCCAGCTTGAAAACAAAGCTCTCGGACTAGCAACGCGGGGCCCCGGCGCCCGTTCCGTCAGAACGCCAGCGCAGGCGCGCCATGACGATGCGGCGCCGCCTCTGGAACCCGGTGGGGAACCTTCCCATCTGGTGAAGTCCTGCCTCCCGCGCCGCCTCCGGCGCCAGCCCTTGAGGATCCGACATGGTCGCGATCTCCGTCCTCGATCTCGTCCCCGTCATCGAAGGGGAGGGGCCGCGCGAGGCGCTGCTGAAATCGATCGATCTCATCCAGCATGCCGAGAAGCTCGGCTACACGCGCTACTGGGTGGCGGAGCACCACAACATGGTCGGCATTGCTAGTGCCGCGACTTCCGTTGTGATCGGTCAGCTTGCGGCTGCGAGCAGCACGATCCGGGTTGGCGCCGGCGGCATCATGCTGCCGAACCATGCGCCGCTGGTCATTGCCGAGCAGTTCGGCACGCTGGAGGCGCTCTTTCCGGGCCGAATCGATCTCGGCCTCGGCCGCGCGCCCGGCACCGACCAGCTCACCTTGCGGGCGCTGCGCCGCAGCCCGATGTCGTCCGACAGTTTCCCGCAGGATGTGCTGGAGCTGCAGGCGCTGCTTGCGCCAGCGGGGCCGAATCAGGCGATCCGCGCCGTGCCGGGCGAGGGCTCGAATGTGCCGCTCTGGATCCTGGGCTCGAGCACCTTCGGTGCGCAGCTCGCGGCGGAGCTCGGGCTGCCCTACAGCTTCGCCTCGCATTTCGCGCCGGATGCGTTGATGCAGGCGCTCGCGGTCTATCGCGACCGCTTCAAGCCCTCGGAGCAACTTGAGGCCTCCTATGCGATGACCGGCATCAATGTCATTGCGGCGGACACCGACGCGGAGGCGGAATATCTCGCGAGCTCGTTGCGGCAGCGCTTCGTCGGCATGGTGCGTGGCGCGCGGGGCAAGTTGCAGCCGCCGATCGCGGATATGGAGAGCTACTGGACGCCGGCCGAGAAGGGCCATGTCCGGCAGATGCTGCGCTATGCCTTCATCGGCTCGCCCGAGACGCTGAAGCGCAGCCTGGGCGAATTCGTTCGTGACACCCGCGCCGACGAGATCATGATCACCGCGCCCATCTTCGATCATGAGAAGCGGAAGCGCTCCTTCGAGCTCGTGGCCGGGATCGCTGCGGAGTTGGGCTAGACTTGGAGATGCAGGCGCCCACGGCAACAGCCGTCATGCTCGGGCTTGACCCGAGCATCTCTTGACGCAAAGAACTCCGGACGCGGCGGACTCCCGCGCCTTCTCGTCCTGAGATTCCCGGGTCGCCGCTGGGCGGCGCCCGAGAATGACGCGCGCGAGCACTCTCAATATCGAGAAGCATTTGCATTATTAATGCAAATGCGAATGACTATTATCTATTGTCTTTTGCAATTGCACGCATGCGTTGCTATGGGCTGATCATGACCGAAGTCGATCGGCGCATTGCCGTTTTCGAGAATCAGCTCAAGGGCGCCGGCCTGCGCATGACGCAGCAGAGGCGGCTGATCCTGCGCGTTCTGGCCGAGGCCGACGACCATCCCGACGCGAAGGGCATCTTTACCCGCGCCTTCGCGCATGATCCGACGCTGTCGCTCTCGACCGTCTATCGCACGATGAAAGTGCTCGAATCACAGGGCGCGATCGAGCGGCACGCCTTCGAGGACGGCATCTCGCGCTATGAGCATGCCCATCAGGAGCATCACGACCACCTGATCGACATCGATTCGGGCGAGGTGATCGAATTCTCCTCCGACGCCATCGAGGAGCTGCAGCGGCGAATCGCCGCCGAGCTCGGCTACGAGCTGGTGCGTCACCGGCTGGAGCTCTACGGCCGTAAGAAGCAGCCGGCGCGCAAGGCCGGCCGGAAGTAGCTTCAGGCTCCGAGCAGCACGCTCATATCCGGCCCGACGGGCACGACCCCGGTCGGGTTGATGGTGCGGTGGCTCTCGTAATAATGGCCCTTGATATGGGCGAAGTTCACCGTCCCGGCGATGCCTTCGACATGGTACAGGGCGCGCAGATAGGCCGAGAGCCGCGGATAATCGGCGATGCGCCGGATGTTGCACTTGAAGTGCCCGACATAGACCGGGTCGAAGCGGATGAGCGTGGTGAAGAGCCGCCAGTCGGCCTCCGTCACAGCGTCGCCGGTCAGGTAGGGCTGGGAACCGAGCCGCTCCTCCAGCCAATCCAGCGTCTCGAATAGCGGCTTCACCGCTTCCTCATAGGCGTCCTGGGTGGTGGCGAAGCCGGCCTTGTAGACCCCGTTGTTGACGGTGCCGTAGATGCGCTCGTTCAAGGCGTCGATCTCCAGGCGCAGCGCCTCGGGATAATAATCGCCGGGCTTGGCCCCCACGCCGTCGAAAGCCGAGTTCAGCATCCGGATGATCTCGGAGGATTCGTTGCTGACGATCGTGCCGCCCTGCTTGTCCCACAGCACCGGCACGGTGACGCGGCCGGTATATTGCGGGTCGGCGCGGGTATAGACCTCGTGCAGGAAGCGTGCACCGCCGATCGGGTCGGGCACCACGCCTTCGCCGGGTGCGAAGGTCCAGCCGCTCTCCGCCATCAACCAATGCACGACGGAGAGCGAGATCGCCTCCTCCAGACCCTTCAGCTTGCGGAAGATCAGGGTGCGGTGCGCCCAGGGGCAGGCGAGCGAGACATAGAGATGGTAGCGGCCGGGCTCGGCCTTGAAACCGCCGTTGCCGCTCGGACCAGCCGAGCCATCTGCCGTCACCCAGTTGCGGAAGGCGCTCTGCGAGCGGACGAAGCGCCCGCCGCTCTTGGCAGTGTCGTACCACTGGTCCTGCCAGCGTCCATCGACGAGCAATCCCATCTCGCGTCTCCGTTATAGTCTCGCTCGGCTTTCATCGTCATTGCGAGGAGCGAAGCGACGAAGCAATCCAGGGGGCGTAGAGCTCTGTCGCTCTGGATTGCTTCGCTGCGCTCGCAATAACGGGGATAGAGCCGGTGACAGCTCAGCCGTCGATGATGTCGTCGTATTCGTGGTGGCGGGCGAGCCATTCCTTGAGGAAGGGGCAGCGGATCACCGCCTTGCGCCCGCTCGCCCGGATCAGCTCGAAGACACCCTTCGCCAGCCGGGAGCCGATGCCCTGGCCCGAGAATTCCGAGGGTACCTCGGTATGGAGCAGGATGAGCCGGTTACCGTCGGGCTGATAGGCGACGAGAGCGGTGCCGCCGTCGAGCGCCAGTTCGAAACGGTTCTGGTCCGGCTTCTCGACGACATCCATCGGGTTACTCCTTGGCAGGCTGCTGCTGCGCCGGCTGCGGCTGAGCTGGTGGTTGCTGGACCGGCTGTGGCTGGGCCGGCGGTTCCTTCAGCTCGGCGCGCCAGGGATAGCTCCAGGTCTCGGTCAGGGTCTTGTTGCCGCTCTTCAGGAAAGCACGCATCTCGGCGGTCTGGCCCGGCTCGACCACGATGTCGATGAAGGCGCGGAAGCCCTCCGTCTTCCGGTTGGGCACGATGAAAGCCCGGTCGATTCGGCCATAGGCGATCGAGGGCACGATCTCGACCTTCTCGGGCTGCTTCAGATGATAGTCGAGATCGCCGCCAGCGAAGTCGACGATGAAGCGGCGGGCGCCGTCCGTCACCGGCTCGCCCGAGCCGAGCGCCTTCGGCTTCGCCTGATAGGTGTTGATCACCCGCCCGCCCGGATGCAGGTCGGTCGAATCGAGCATGGCGGTGAGCTTGTAGGCGAAGGTGAATTCGCGGCCGGGCTCGAGCGGCGTCTTCGGCACCCAGAAGGCGGCGATGTTGTCGTTGGTCTCGTCGGTGGTCGCCATCTCGATCAGCTCGACGACGCCCTCGCCCCATTCGCCCTGGGGCTCGATCCAGTAGGAGGGCCTGAGCTCATAGGTGAGGTCGAGGTCCTGATAGTGCTCGAAGATGCGGTCGCGCTGCATCAGGCCGAAGCCACGGAGATTGCGGTCGACGAAGGAGGAGATCGCCTGCTGCCGCGGGTTGCGCAGCGGCCGCCAGATCCACTCGCCGCTGCCGGAATGAATCATCAGACCGTCGGAATCGTGCAGCTCCATGCGGTAGTCGTCGAAGGAGCGGCGGTCGTTCTCGCCGGTCAAGAACATCGAGGTTAGCGGCGCGAGCCCGAACCTCTCGATCGGCTTGCGCGGGAACAGGGTCGCGGAGACGTCCACGACAGTGTCGAGGTCGGGGTAGATCGCGAAGCGGTAGGCGCCGGTGACCGAGGGCGAATCGAGCAGGGCGTGGACAACGATGCGTTCGGCATCGGCGACCGGTGCTTCGACCCAGAACTCGCGGAAGACCGGAAACTCCTCGCTGTCGGTGCCGCTGCCGAGCGCGAGCCCGCGTGCCGAGAGGCCATAGCGCTGGCCGCGGCCGAGCACGCGGAAATAGCTCGCGCCGATAAACGAGATCAGCTCGTCGAGGACACGCGGATCATTCAGCGGATAGTGCAGGCGGAAGCCGGCAAAGCCGAGATTGACCGGAAGCGGCTTCTCGAACTTCACCTTGCCGTAGTCGAACAGGTTCGCCGCATAGGGCACCGGCGTCGGCACGCCGTCGCGCACGACGTTCACCGTCACGGGCCGGTGGAACAGGAAGCCCGGATGGAACATCTGCATGCGGAACGGCGAGCCATTCTGGGCTAGGAACGCGCGCTCCGGCCGGAAGCGGATGTCACGCCAGGCGTCGAAATCGAGCTTCGTCAGAACTTCGGGCGAGGCGGGAGCCGGCTCATAGGCAAGAGCGGCGATCTCACGGGCTTTGCGCTGCACCTCCTCGAAGCCGAAGCGCGGCTGCGGTGCCGGGTTCTGCGGTTGCGGCTGGGGCTGAGGCTGCTGCGCGAGCAGGACGGAGGGCGCGGCTGAGAGGCTGAGCGCGGCTGCCAGTCCGCCCAGAACCCGGCGGCGATCTGTCGTGGTCATGCGTGATCCGTGTTCTCGTCGCGGCGGCTTCGCGAAATGCGCGGAAGCGCGTGACTTAAAGCCATCAAATGAGGCTGGTCTAGGGTCTGCCCCGTTGACGCGGGATGAAGATTTCGCAACCTTGAGGCACGGCCGGATGCGGCCGGCCGCTCGCGCCCGCTAGGGCAAGGTGAACGCATCCAGTTGAAGTCCCTGTCCTGATCCCGATCGTTTCGTGGACGGATATCGGCAAGGCGAGCCCCGATCCCAACCGTCCGAGCGAAAAGGATCATGACCATGCGGGATTTCCGCGATGCCAAGCTGATGGCCAAGAGCCTGCGTGCCGCGATGGACGCCAGGCAGGTGCTGCTCAGCCATTCAGAGACCCTCGAGATCGTGGCGCGTCAGTTCGGCTATGACGATTGGAACGTGCTGGCGGCCAGGATCGGCGAGACCGAGCCGGAAAAGACCGCGGGCAAGGCCGAGGAGGCCGTGCGCCTGCAGATGGGCATCCCCGTGCTGCGCATCTTCGACGAGGGGAAAGCGAAGCAGTTCTATCTCGATTTCCTCGGCTTCCATATGGATTGGGACCATCGCTTCGCGCCGGATCTGCCGCTTTATATGCAAGTGTCACGGTCCGGATTGCAGCTCCATCTGTCCGAACACCATGGCGACGCCAGCCCCGGCTCGACCGTCTTCGTCTGGATGGAGGGCATCGACGCGCTGCACGCCGAGCTGACGGCCAAGCGCTATACCTACTCGCGACCGGGCATCCATGAGGACGGGCCGGGCGGGCGGACGCTCGAAGTGCCGGACCCGTTCGGCAACCGAATCCGCTTCTGCGAGAAGCGTAGCTGAACTTCCTCGACCTCCCCGTCATTGCGAGGAGCAAAGCGACGAAGCAATCCAGAGGCGGCCGTGCTCGAGTCCCCCTGGATTGCTTCGCTGCGCTCGCAATGACGGGTGAAGCTCAGGGGTAGCTAAGCTCAGAGCCGGCGCAGCTTTTTCGATCTTTTTACGCTGCGGATCGGCCATGCAAAAAAATGCGGCTTCGGGCTCACAAAACACTTGTGGTGCGGGGTCGCTATCCGTATATCGCGTTCACCCAATTCGCACGTGCCTGTGGCCGCGTGCTGGTCGGTGGGCATCCGGACAAGAGGCCGGACAGCCGCCAGGGGTTGGAGGACGGATGGAGGGGATGGACATCCCTCAAA
>Ga0102591_1000454_pt1 | contig 78872 bp, 76 predicted proteins | sample AraplaCol_mCL_r2_2_FD_76860 | JGI IMG/M metagenome (GOLD analysis project Ga0102591, IMG submission 76860) | Arabidopsis root microbial communities from North Carolina, USA - plate scrape MF_Col_mCL_r2 (SPADES assembly) (version 2) | ecosystem: Host-associated > Plants > Roots > Endosphere... | reverse complement strand
TTGACGAACTGATCAATTAATTCCTTCGGGATGGCGGGCAATTCCCGCAATGGGGCTTTCGGTTTGCGTGGCATACATGCTCCTTAACGACATGTTATGCCCTACACACAAAATTCCTGACAGGCCCACGCTGAGCCAACAATTGTTTCCCCCTCTCCCACTGGTTTGCTCCCCTCTCCCACAAGTGGGAGAGGGGAGCAAGACCGGCGGCAGAGGGGAGCGACGCAGCGATCGGGATCGAAAGCTGATCGACTACCCCCGCCGCCGCGTCACGAAGCCCACGAACCCAATCCCCAGCAACACCATCGCACTCCACGGTGCGAATGCACCGCCACCACCTCCACCACCTCCACTGGTATCTCCGCTACCGGATGAGGTCGCCGTGCTTGCCGTAGCAGGCGGGTTCGGCGCCAGCGCCAGCGCAGCGTCGGCGTCGAGCAAGCCGGCGCCGCATTTCCCGGAGTTCCCTGAAGCCGTGCAATACGTATTGGCGGGATGCGCGCGTGCCGAGGATTTCAGCACGGCGGTGACCTGGGCCGGGGTCAGGGCGGGATTGACGGCCAGCATCATCGCGGCGACGCCCGAGACCATCGGTGCGGCGAAGCTGGTGCCCGCCGAGGTGTAGGAGATCGCGTACGCGCCCGGTGATGCCGCGCCGGCATTGGTCAGCGTGGTGATGTAGAGCGGCGTGGTGGAGGCGCAGGTGGTGGTGCCACCCGACGTGATGACCTTGGAGTTGCCGCAGCCGCCCCCCGGCGCGCTCAGTGCGACCTGTGGGCCGACGTTCGCATAGCTGGCGTTCTCGCCGTCGCTGGCGTGCGCGGTCACGGTGATGACACCGCTGCAGTCGCCAGGCGCCTCGACGGCACCGGCCGAGTTGCCCGCAGCCGCCACTACGACCACGCCGGCCGCGTTGAGATCGTTGACGGCCTGCTGTTCGATCGACGAGCAACTGCCGCCGCCAAGGCTGATGTTGACGATCTTGGCCGGTGTCGCGTTGGCCGGGACGCCGGGCACGGTCAGGCCGCCCGCCCAGCGCATGCCGTCGACGGTATCCGAGAGCAGGGCGCCGCAGCGCCCCGATACACGTACCGGCTGGATCCGGGCCGTCCAGTCCACCCCGGCAATGCCCAGGGCGTTATTGGTGGCCGCGCCCAGGACGCCGGCCACGCGCGTGCCGTGCCACGTGCTGTTGGCCGCGCCGCTGCCGTCCGAGCACGTGGTGCCGGTGGGCACGTAATCGCCCGGATCGGTCGGGTCGCTGTCGCGGCCGTCGCCGTCCACCGACACGGTCGTGCTGCTGATGAAGTCGTAGCCCGCCACGGTCCGGCCGGCCAGGTCGGGGTGGGGCAGGATGCCGGTATCCACCACGGCGATCACGATATTGCTGCTGCCGCGAGAGCGATCCCAGGCGCGCGGCAGGTTGGCGGCGCCGGTCAGCACCGAGGGCGGGCCGAGGTAGCGCTGGTTGGTGGCGAATTCCGTATCGTTGGGGACGGTGTCGTGCAACTGCAGCCAGCGGTCGGGCACGGCATCGGCCACGCGCGGATCGTTGCGCAGGCGCCTGGCCACTGCCTCGGGCCCGTCGCCTCGCGTGTCCTTGACGGTCAGCAGTTGCAGCGTCCCGGCCATCGGCCGCTTGACCGAGAGGGCCAGCCCCGTATTGGATTCCACGCGCTTCATGCGGGTGGTGTCGGCCTGGGTGCCCACGGTCTGGCTGCCATCGCGCCAGCGCACGATGTAGTTGCCGGTAAATCGGGAAGCCGGTGGCGTGGGGCGAACCGTGGCGCTGGAATCAGCCTGCGCGTGCACGGCGGAAGGGAGGCCCAGCATGGTGCCGAATGCCAGCAGCAGGGCCGGCAGCATGGACCTCGGAAGGAAATTGGACGGCTCGTACGGCATCAAGGCTCCTGGGGAGATCGCATGAAACGAACTGCTAAGGAATACCGGTACTGCACCTGCTCATTCTTTCCAGTGGCGGCGGACAGCCATCGTTGGCTACCCGTCGCTATCGGCAATCTGGCACCCCAACCTTAGGATGCAGATTAATTGGCCGGTATGTCGGATGGCATGTCTCGTCCGGTCGGACGTGCCCGGTGTGGCTTCAGCATGCGGTCCGGCGTGGCCGATTCGATACGGGGTGCTGCCTTCAGCGTCGCCACGGCCTGATCCATCGTCACATCGCCGGAGGTCGTGATGGCAGTGATCAGCCACACGCCACCGGACATGGGTCGCTTCACGACGTAACGTGCGGGACCTTCGATAGCCGCCAGCAGCTTGCCGGCATCTTCGGACAACATCACGTCAGGTGGCGTGAACTTGACGAGGATGTCGCCCAGCGCGCGGTCGTTGGTGAGGGCACCGCGCGGCGGTGCGAACGACTTCGACTCCGATGCGCAGCCCGAGATGGCAGTCATCGCCAGCGCGGCGAAGGCGGCCGTGGCTACCGTGCGCGAGAACTGGCGGGAAAACGATGGCAGCTTGCCATGGGTCATCAGTTTGAAACTCCTGTGTGCGGATGGCTTGTCGCCGGGTTCAGCCGGCCGCCCGGCGCGGCTTCTTGCCGCCTTCGCGCGGTGCGTTGGCCGCCTGGGCCGCCGCGCGTGCGCCTTGCGTCAACATTTCTTTTGCGTGCTGGAGCGTTGTCGCAGTCACCGTCGCGCCGCCCAGCATGCGCGCCGTTTCCTGGATGCGACCGTCGGTGTCCAGCGCGCGGATCTTCGATCGGGTGATGGCTACGCCTTGCTTGTCTTCGCGGCTTTCCTTGCTGACCAGCAGATGGGTGCCGGCCTGCGCGGCCACCTGCGGCAGATGGGTCACGCAGAGCACCTGCCGCGCGCGGCCCAGTTCCTGCAGGCGCCGGCCCACGACTTCGGCCACGGCGCCGCCGATGCCGGTATCCACCTCGTCGAAAATCAGCGTTGGAGTGGGGGCCGCTTCGCTGGTGATCACCGAGATGGCCAGGCTGATCCGTGCGAGCTCGCCGCCCGACGCCACGCGTGCCAGCGGACGTGCGCTGACACCGGCATGGCCGGCGACGAGGAATTCCACCTGTTCCAGGCCGTGGCTCTGGCCTTCTTCCAGCGGATTCAGTGCCACGGCGAACGTGCCGCCTGCCATCGACAGGCCCTGCATGGCCTCGGTCACCGCCTTCGACAAGGCCTCGGCGGCCACCTTGCGCGCGGCGGACAGATGCTTGGCCAGCGTCAGGTAGGCAGCGCGTGCGGCAGCTTCGCGAGCCAGCACCTTGTTGATGTCCTGCGCGGCCTGCAGGTCGTCGAGTTGCTGCTTGCGCGCCAGCAGTTCGTCGGCCAACTGCTCGGGCGGTAGCCGGTACTTGCGCGCGGTGGTGTGCAGCGCCTGCATCCTTGCTTCCACGGCCTGCAGGCGTTCGGGATCGAGTTCGAGCCGGTCGACATACCGATTCAGCGAGTGCGCGGCTTCCTCCACCTGCACCAGCGCAGGTTCGAGTGCGGCCAGCACATCGCGCAGCGCGACATCGACATCCGCCAGTTGTTGCAACCGCTGGACCACGCCATTGAGCACCGAGGCTACGGCACCATCGGATTCGGAGAGCGCATCGAGCGCGGCGCGGCTGCCGTCGATCAGGCCGGCAGCGTGCGAAAGGCGGTTGTACTCGGACTGGATCTCGTCCCACTCGCCCGGCTGCGGCGCCAGCTTGTCGAGTTCGCCGACCTGCCATTCGAGCCGTTCGCGTTCCAGTTGCATCTCGCGCGACTGGTGCTCCACGGCCTCTCGCTGTTTCACGCAGACGCGCCAGGCGCGCCAGGATTCGGCCACGGCAGCGGCCTGCTCGCTCAGTCCGGCGTGGGCATCGAAGAGATGACGCTGGGCGTCCGGGCGCAGCAACTGCTGGTGGGCGTGCTGGCCGTGAATGTCCACGAGTTGATCGCCTACCTCGCGTAACTGGGCCAGCGTAGCGGCGGCGCCATTGATGAACGCCTTGCTGCGTCCGCTGGCATCGACCGTCCGGCGCAGCAACACAGAATCATCGTCGCCAGCCAGTTCGCGCTCGGCCAGCCAGGCGTCCAGCGCGGGATGCGTGCGGAAGGTGGCGCCGATACCCGCGCGGGTCGCGCCTTCCCGGACGATGCCAGCGTCGGCACGCTCGCCCAGCACCAGCGCCAGCGCATCGATCAGGATCGACTTGCCCGCGCCGGTCTCGCCCGTGAACACGGTGAAGCCGGTCGAGAAGTCGAGGTCGAGGGTGTCGACGATGACAAAATCGCGGATGGACAGGCTGCGCAGCATCTTGGGCGTCTATGAACTGGGTAGAGGATTCGGCGAGTTGGACGGGAGAACCGGAGGCATCGGCTCAGAGCCGGTTGTCCTCGGTCGGGTATTCGTGCCAGTGCAGCTTCTTGCGCAGCGTGGCGTAGTAGTTGTACCCCACCGGGTGCAGCAGGCTCACGGTCTTGGCCGAGCGACGCACGACGATGCGGTCCCCAGGCAGCAGCGACGCCAGAGACTGCATGTCGAAGTTGACACTGACATCGCGCGCGCTGGCCACCTCGATGGTGACCTCGGCATCGTGCGGCAATACGATGGGGCGGTTGGACAGCGCGTGCGCGGCAATCGGCACCAGCACCATGCCGGACAGCGTGGGATGCAGGATCGGGCCGCCAGCGGCCAGCGCGTAGGCGGTGGAGCCGGTGGGCGTGGATACGATCAAGCCGTCCGAACGCTGGTTGTACATGAAGTTGCCATCGACCGAGACCGCCAGCTCCACCATCCCGGAGATACCCGAACGGTTCACCACCACGTCGTTGAACGCCAACGCGGAGAAAATCACCGTATCGTCGCGGATCACGCGCGATTCGAGCAGCATCCGCGACTCGGCCTCGTAGCGGCCGGACAGCATTTCAGGCAGGGCGGTGGTGACGTCCTCCAGAGGGATGTCGGTCATGAAGCCCAGCCGGCCGTGGTTCACGCCGATGACGGGCACATCGTGGCCGGCCAGCTGGCGCGCAAGGCCGAGCAACGTGCCGTCGCCACCAAGCACCACGGCGACGTCGGCCTCGCGGCCAATTTCCTCGGGCGTGAGCACGGGGTAGCCGGTCAGGCCGGTGGCCAGCGCGGTCTCGCGCTCGAACACCACATCCTGGCCATTGCGCAAAATACAGGACGCCAATTCCTCCAGGGGGCCTTCGATACCGGCGGTCGAATGCCGGCCCACCAGGGCGACGGTCTTGAACGGCGCGCGCGGGGCGCTGGTCTTTGAGGGGGCAGACATGGCGGGATTAGACCATACCGGCATGACCATTGTCAGCCTCGGGGCGTGGGCGCTCGCGACGCCGCCCGAACGGCGCAGTTTTGATTAGAATCGGGGCATCATGGACGAACGTTCTAAAACGCTTCTCAAGACCCTGATCGAGCGCTACATCGCCGAAGGGCAGCCGGTCGGTTCCCGCACCCTTTCGCGATACTCGGGGCTGGACCTGTCGCCGGCCACCATCCGCAATGTGATGTCGGACCTCGAGGAAATGGGTTTCATCGCCAGCCCGCACACGTCTGCGGGCCGCATTCCCACGCCGCGCGGCTATCGTCTGTTCGTCGATGCGATGCTGACCGCGCGCCCGCTGGACGGCGAAGTGGTGCTGCCCGCCGAACTGGCCGGCCTCAAGGACCAGATCCAGGGCCAGATGGCCAACCAGCAGCTTGGACCCCAGCGCATGATCACGGCGGCTGCGCACACCTTGTCGAACCTGTCGCAGTTCGCCGGCGTGGTGATGACGCCCCGGCGCGCACAATCGTTCCGGCAGGTCGAATTCATGCGGTTGTCGGATAAGCGCATCCTGCTGATCATCGTCAGCCCGGAAGGTGACGTCCAGAACCGGATCATCCAGACCGAGCTGTCCTATACCCCGGCCCAACTGATCGAGGCCGCCAATTTCTTCAACGCGCACTATGCGGGCATGAGCTTCGACTCGGTGCGCGATCACCTGCGCGTGGAGTTGCAGGCGTTGCGCCGTGACATGTCATCGCTGATGCAGGCCGCCGTAGAGGCGGGTAGCAGCGCGATGGCGGAGGACAACAACGAGCAAGTGTTCATCTCCGGCGAGCGCAAGCTGCTGGAGGTGGAGGACCTGTCGTCGAGCATGGACAAGCTGCGCCGGCTGTTCGATGTCTTCGAGCACAAGACCAGCCTGCTGCAATTGCTGGACGTCTCCAGCCACGCGCAGGGCGTGCAGATCTTCATCGGCGGAGAAAGCCAGTTGGTGCCGATCGAGGACATGGCCGTGATCACTGCGCCGTACGAGGTGGACGGCCAGATCGTCGGCACGCTCGGCGTGATCGGCCCCACCCGCATGGCGTACGAACGTGTGATCCCCATCGTCGATATCACGGCGCGGCTGCTCTCCAGCGCGCTTAGCCAGAATCAGACTTGAGCCTTTCGCACGGCATCGCCCGGCGCTCCCGGAGTTGTAATCGGACACCCCATGACGTTTTCGCCTGAACCGGCATACCAGCACGGCCAGTCGCCGCGCACCGCAATCCTGCTGATCAACCTCGGCACCCCCGATGCGCCCACGCCCAAGGCGGTGGGGCGCTACCTGAAAGCCTTCCTGTCCGATCCCCGCGTGGTGGAAATCCCGCGGCTGGCGTGGCTGCCCATCCTGCACGGGGTGATCCTGCCGTTCCGTTCGCGCGCCTCGGCCATGAAATATGAGTCGATCTGGCTGCGCGAAGCCCATATGACCGGCTCCCCGTTGCTGGTCCACACCGAACGGCAGGCCCATGCGCTGCAACTGCTGATGCAGAAGCTGGGCCATGAGGTGACCGTGGCCTGCGCCATGCGCTACGGCAATCCGTCGATCGAATCGGTGATGGAGGCGCTGCGCCGGCAGGGCACGGAGCAGATCCTGCTGCTGCCGCTATATCCCCAGTACTCGGGCACCACCACGGCCACGGCGTTCGACGAAGTGTTCCGTGTCCTGGCGGGATGGCGCAATCAGCCCGAAATCCGGCTTGTGAAGCACTTTCACGATCATCCAGCCTATATTCGCGCGCTCAACGAGCAGGTGCGGGCCTACTGGCGCCAGCACGGCGTGCCCGATTTCGCGCAGGGTGACCGCCTGATCCTGTCCTTCCACGGCCTGCCCCGGCGACTGCTGGACCTCGGGGACCCCTATCACTGCGAATGCCTGAAGACCGGCCGCCTGCTGGGCGAGGCGCTGGGCTTGCAGCCGGGACAGTATCAGGTGACGTTCCAGTCGCGTTTCGGCAAGGCGGAGTGGCTGCAACCCTATACCGCGCCGACGCTGGCCGAACTAGGCAAAGTGGGTTCGCAGCGGGTGGATGTGTTCTGCCCTGGGTTTCCGGCAGACTGCATCGAGACGCTGGAGGAGATCGCCATGGAGGGGCAGACCGAGTTCCGGGTAGCGGGCGGCAACGACTTCCATTTCATTCCATGCATGAATGATTCGGAGGTGTGGATTGCCGGTCTGGCGGATATTGCCCTGCAACATCTGCAGGGTTGGCCTCTGACGGCGTTGCATGCGCATGAACTCGATGCGCGCCGCAGCCGGGCGCACGCGCGTGGCGCGGCGGGCTGAAGCAGGAGATAGAGAATGCAGGTGGATTTCGAGAGCGGTGCGCGGATGCGCATCGACAAATGGCTGTGGTGCGCGCGATTCTTCAAGACGCGTTCGCTGGCGGCCGAGGCAGTGGAGCGCGGCAAGGTCACGGTCAACGGCCAGCCCGTCAAGAATTCGCGCGAAATCAAGCCCGGCGATGCGGTCGTGCTGGAGGCGCACCAGCAGCGCTGGGAAGTGATGGTGAAGGGAATTCCGGCTTCGCGGGGCGCGGCGCCGATTGCTCAGACCACCTACGAGGAAACGCCGGAAAGCCAGACCCGGCGCCAGAAAGAGGCCGAAACACGCCGGCTGCAGCCTGAGCCGGCCGCCCAGCTACAGGGCCGCCCAACCAAGCGCGACCGCCGTCGGATTGACGATTTTCGTCATTGAGCCAGCCCAGGTCGCCACGGTATTCCGGGAAAAATCAGCGTACGTAGTGGACGAGGTAGTGTTTGAACACGGCCTTGCCGCTGCCATACTCGGTGTCGCGAGGACCCACCGCTTCCGACAGGCAGATGAAGACCGTCATCGCCGATAGCGCGGCGATCAGACATAGGGTCACGACTGGCAGCTTGTGCATGGTGAAGCGTCCCAAGGATGCATCGAATGGATCCACCTCCGGCTCCCGTTATTTTTGTCATTTTTACTGCATGAATCTTAGTCATTGCGATGCAGCAAGGCAATGAACACTCGATCTCATGAAACCGCTCTTTGTAACGGCGTATTTCGGCGTCTCTGAATGTCCACTCTTGAAAAACTGGAGTGGTGCCGCCAAGTGCGGCTAGACTTGCCTGTTGATCCCGAACCGGGCATCCGAACCCCCCTCGGCCTGTCGTTACCGCAGATGGGCCGCGTTTTTAGCTTTGATACGAATCGACATGGAAGAACAGAATCTGACGCCGAATCCGAACATGCAGCCGCCGGCCGACGAGGCCGCCCGCACGCAGGCGCCCGAAGCTGCCGCAGCCGGTGCCGATGATGTGGCACGCCTGGCCCAGCAGGTGGCCGACCTGGAGGCCAAGGCCAAGGAACACTACGACATGTTCCTGCGCGCCACGGCGGAAGGCGAGAACATCCGCCGCCGCTCCCAGGACGAAGTCTCGAAGGCACACAAGTACGCCATCGAGAGCTTTGCCGACAACCTCGTGCCCGTGATGGACAGCCTGCAGGCCGCGCTGGCCGACAACAGCGGCGATGTGGCCAAGCTGCGCGAAGGCGTGGAACTGACCGCCCGCCAACTGGCAGCGGCCTTCGAGCGCGGCAAGATCGTCGAGTTGAACCCGGTCGGTGAGCGCTTTGATCCGCATCGCCACCAGGCCATTTCGATGGTCCCGTCCGAGCAGGAACCGAACACCGTGGTCAGCGTGCTGCAACGTGGCTATACGATCTCGGATCGCGTGCTGCGCCCGGCGCTGGTGACCGTTTCGGCTCCGCGCTGAGTCCGAGTTTCCGCAGGATCATGTAGCAAACACACGCCCGGTGGCCGCAAGGTTGCCGGGCGTTGTCGTGTCTGGAGAATGTAGATGTCTGACGCACCGGCCCCCCATCTGGATCACCGCGCCTTCGAGGCGCTGGCCATGCAGGAAGTGGACCCGTCCACCATCGATGTGGAAATCGCCGCCAGCGGAGACGATCTCGTCTGCGTGTTCTTCTGGGGTGTGGACTGCTTTAACTGCGAAATGGCAAAGAAGGCGATCCTCGCCAATCCCGAGCCGATCCGCGCGCTGAACCTGCGCTGGCTGCACACCAACGTCTACGCGCACCCCGAACTGGGCCGCCGCTTCGGCCTGCACGGCATTCCAGTGTTCATGTTCTTCCACAAGGGCAAGAAGCTGGGCCGCGCCACGGGCTGGCACGGTCATGGCCAGTTCGCGGCGGCGGTGGGCAATGCACGGCTGAAGGCAGAAGGGAAACCGCTCGCCGGATAACCTCAGCGGGACAATGCGTAGCCCAGGCGGAATTGCCAAGGGGTTTTCTGGTTGTAGTACAGCAGGCTCTCGCCATATCCATAGAAATAGCCTGCCATCAGGTAGCCGGCTGTACCCGGCAGCAGCCGCGACAGCGGATAGGTGAGCTGGGCGTCGACACTGCCGTAGCCCTTGCGCGTGCCCTTGCGTAGCGTGGTGGAGAGTTCCCACGAGTCTGGGCGGCCATAGGCGATGTTCAGGTCCATGTAGCCACGATAGTGGGCGATGTCCTCGTTGTCGCTCTTGCCCACATACCCGTACACCTTGGGCGTCACGCGCCAGTGCCAGTCGGTCTGGTCGCCGAAGTACATCGTCGGCTTGATGAACAGGGTGTTGACCGCGCGCGAGTCGTCGCCGTCGCGGCCATTGGATTCGTGCTCGAAGCCGGTGGCGATCGACAGGCGGCTGATCACGCTGTTCTTCACACCGGTATCGGACAGGTAGTAATACAGGCTGGGCCGGTAGTTGGTGTCCTTGAACGGCTTGGATGCGGCGGCCAGGTCCCAAAGCGAGAACTGCGTGTATGCGAAGTACAGGTTGTCTAGTACCGACTTCGAATTCGGGTTCTCGCCTTCGAAAATCCGGTAGCGGAAGCTGATCTGGAACTTGGCGTTGGCACCGTCGTGCGCGCCGATCATCAGGTACATCGGCTCGTTGAACGCCAGACGCTGGGAGTCGCGAAGATCGGCCGGTACCGGACCGGTGGTAGCACCGTCGGCGGTGGATACCACAGGCGTGACGGGCGCTGTCGTTGGCGTGCCCTGGGCATTGGCCAGGTCCCGTTCAGCAGTGGTCGGCTCGGTATCGGGCGTGGCGGCCGGCTTGGCGACGACCAGAGGCGCGGTGGGAGTGGCCTCGCCCGGCAACGGCGCGCGGTTCAGCGTGATGGTGACGGGCGCGGCGTCAATGCCCGCCACGTCCAGCCTCACCATGCCGCGCATGCCTGCGGGCCAGTCGGCCGCGTAGCTGACTGTGCGGTTTTCACCGCGCCGCAGGTTCAGAATCTCCGGACCCTTGCCCACGCGCTTCAACTCCATCCGAACCGGGGCGGTCAAGTCGCCCGCGGCAGTCACCTGTAGCGTATCGGGCACGGCATAGCGGCGCGTGTCGTCGTCGGCAGTGATGAGCAGCGTCAGTGTCAGGGGCTTCGTGCCATCGATGGCACGCGGCGGTTGCAGCAGTGCCACGGCGCTGTGGGCCGCCAGCGGCGACCAGAGCAGCAGGGCGCCGGCAATGGCCGATGCATAGCGCAGGGAGGGGAAAGCCGCGCGGCGCGAGCCGGCGCGGACAGCAGCGGAGCAGAGCATGGGCAGGGAGCGCCGCGCCGGCCACGCAAGGAATGCGCGCTTGCCGGTGATGCGGCGCAACAGGAACAAGATGCCGGCAAGCCTAGCACGTGCTGCCGAGCGCTCTTGTCAGGCGTTGTCTGGTATTGATACCGCGCAGTGTCGATTACTGCACGGCGCCGTGTGTCAGACGCAGAATCAGCCCCGGGCGCGTCGCAGGATGTCGTCGACGTATGCCTGGCCGTCCGGAGGCATCCCATTGCGCTGGGCATTCCAGAGCATCTGGCCGAGGGCTTCCATGATATGGTGCTGCGCCTCGTGCGGCGAGTCGAGCCTACGGCTCAACGCCTCGTAGGCGCCACGGATGCCCGGCGGCTGGTCGATCGACACCTGTTCGGAGATCGACAGGTGCATCGCCAGGTGCAGGAACGGATTGGTTTGGCCGCCTTCGGGCGTGTAATCGCGCGTCAGCGCGCCTTCGGTATCGGTCAGCAGCGCGTGGTAGTCGGGGTGCTGGTCGATCCAGTCGACGGCGATGGCCTCCAGGGGGGTGAGGACACTGCCCGCTACGCGCTTCTGCCAGGCATCGCAGAAGAAACGGCGGACTTCTTCTCTTGAGGGATTGAACATGATGGCCGCTATTGTAAGTCAGCGCCGGAATGTGCGTAGGGCATGCGCCGCGCGCCCCGCAGGGTCAGTAGAATGCAGCGTTCCGCGCTCTTTTTCCTCCACGATGACCGTTTCCGCCACCGGCCCTCTGGGCCAGGCCCGCGACAAGTTCGCCGGCGTGCTGCTGATTGCCCTGTCCGCCACCGCATTCGGTGCGATGGCGATCTTCGCGCGCTTTGCCTATGCAGCCGGTGCCGATGTCTACGGCCTGCTGGCGGTGCGATTCGTGGTGGCGGCGCTGGCGATGGCCGTGGTGATGCGCACGCGCGGCATTGCGCTGCCGCCGTGGCGCCGCGTGCTGGCGCTGGCGGCGATGGGCGGCATAGGCTATGTCGGCCAGTCCTATTGCTTCTTCACCGCGCTCAATCACGCGCAGGCCAGTCTCGTGGCGCTGCTGCTCTATCTCTATCCGCTGTTCGTCACGTTGCTGGCGGCGGTCTTCCTGAAAGAAAAGCTGACCACCACCTCGGTGATCGCGCTAGTGCTGTGCTCGGTGGGTGCCGGGCTGACGGTGGGCGGCGGGGAGGGCGCGCCATTGGGTATCGCGCTGGGCGTGGCGGCGGCGGTAATTTACTCGATCTACATCGTGGTGGGCGCTCGCGTGACGGCCGGCGTCAATGCCATCGCCACGACCACGGTGATCTGTTCGGCGGCAGCGCTGGTCTATGTGACGATCGGCGTGATCCGCACGAGTGTAGGTGTGCCGCCGCAGTTTCCGTCCAGCGCAGGTGGATGGCTCGCCCTGCTGGCCATTGCGTTAGTTTCCACTGTGCTGGCCATCATGACGTTCTTCGCTGGACTGCAGAAACTGGGCGCGGCAAAGGCGTCGATGCTCTCCACGCTGGAGCCGGTAGTCACCGTGGTGCTTGCCGCAGCGCTGCTAGGCGAGCATATCGGCGTGACCCAGGCCGTGGGTGGGGCGCTGATCCTGCTGGGCGTGCTGTGGCTGACGCGTCGCGCCAGCGGCACGCCACAGGTGGACAGCGACGAGGGTTGAATGGAATTGAACGACTTCGACGAAGGCCTGCACGCACACCTGTAACGCCTTGGGTACAATCGCGCTTTCTTTCATCATAAAAACCGGAAAGCGCGCAATGAAACCCGTCGATCAGGCTGTGATTGCACAATTGTTCACTGAAGCACGCACCCACAACGTGTGGCAGGACAAGCACGTCGACGACGCCGTGCTCAAGCAGATCTACGAAGCCATGAAGTTCGGCCCCACCGCCGCCAATGGCTCGCCGGCCCGTATCGTGTTCGTGAAGTCGGCGGAGCAAAAGGCTCGCCTGGTGGAGTGCGTCTCGGCTGGCAACGTCGACAAGACGCGTTCGGCGCCCGTGACCGCGATCATCGCGTTCGACAACGCTTTCCACGATCAACTGCCGAAGCTGTTCCCGCATGCCGATGCCCGTGCCTGGTACGCCGGCAACGACGCCAAGATTGCGCGCGACGCGCTGATGAACAGCTCGCTGCAAGGCGGCTACTTCATCCTGGCCGCGCGTGCGCTGGGCCTGGATTGCGGCCCGATGGCCGGTTTCGATGCCGACAAGCTCAACGCTGCATTCTTCCCGGACGGCAAATGGTCGGTCAACTTCCTGATCAACCTGGGCTATGGCGAAGCCGACAAGCTGCATCCGCGCCTGCCGCGCCTGTCGTTCGACGAAGCCTGCAAGATCGTCTGAGCATTCGGCACCTGCCAGAAAGACAAAAACGGCCCTCGGGCCGTTTTTTCGTTGGTGACAGGCAACATGGCGATCAGGCTGACCATTCCTCCACGGGATGGCAGGCCAGGTACTTCACCGGCTGGGCGATCCCCAGCCGTGCCCGGGCTGCGTCGATCGGCTCGTTCAGCAGCTTCTCGTAGTCCTCCCCCAGCAGCCAGCCTGCATTCCGGCCCAGCCGGTAGCCTTCCAGCACTGCGCGCGCAAACGCCAGGCTGCGCGTCAGGCGCCAGCTTTTCAGCGAGGCGGCCAGCGCGATAAAGGCCCAGCCCTGTCCGCCCGTCTGCGCGTAGCTGAACGCGACCAGCGCCGCTTCGCCCAGGCTTTCATCGGCGCGGTAACCCGTCAGCACATGCCAGATATCGTGGATGTCGCGGGTGCGGCGCCCGAACCACATATAGGCATCCTCGACGATCGGTTCCTGATTCAGGTTCGAGACCTTCGCCAGTCCATCGGCGCTATAGCCAGTCTTCTCCAGAAAGGCGCGATACGCGGCGCCGACGGTGCCCGGTGCAAAGGCGGCGATATAGGCTGGGTCCGAGAGCTTCTCCGCCAGTTCGATCCGCTGGTACGCCATGCGACGGCCGTCGGGCGTGCTCAGCAGGCGGCTGTAATTGCGCGGCATCGATGGCCCGTTCAGCGCGCGCATGATGCGGAAGACCTGCTCGGTGTCGTTGCCGTCTGCCATCAGCTTGCGGATGGCCTGGAACGCGGTAGGCAGGTCACGCCTGTAGGGGTTGAAACCGGTGGAAGCAGCCATGGGCAGGTCCTCTCGTCAGGGTTTCAGACAGTGGCCGGTTCACGCAGACTGGCCGCTGCGGTACGCACGAAATCGACGCTGGTATCGACAGCGGTCACCGGGAGCATATGCCCGCCCGAGATCAATGTCAGCCGGGCAGCCGGGTGTTTGGCAACGAAGGCTTCGCCGTTCTCGCGGTAATCGAGGATGCGGTCCTCGCGGCCAAACAGGATGCTGACCGGCACGCGCAGGTCGCCATAGCGCGCCAGTAGCGGCGGCAGGCTGGGCGCCACGCCGAGCAGGTCTTCCGAGGCACCCAGGAAATGGCCGGGCCGCAGCGCCAGCAAACCGCCGCCACGCGTCGGAAAGTCCTCGGGCACCGGGTCCGGGCCGAAGACGATATCCATGACCTGTTCGCGATTGCGGATCGACATTGGAATCAACAGCGTCCAGGCGATCAGCTTGCGCGCGAAGGCGCTTTCCATCGCCATGGCCTTGAAGACCGGCGAGATGGCCTGCGGCGGATGGGTCAGCGGTGCAATCAGCGCCAGTCCGCCCACGCGCTCGGGGTGATAGGTGGCAAGTGCCAGTGAGATCGCACCGCCGAGCGAGTGACCGACGACCAGCGGACGCTCCAGCCCCAGCTTGTCGATCAGCGCGGCCAACGTATCGGCCTGCGCCTTGAGGTCGGCGGGCGCGCCGGCCGGGCGCGTGGACCAGCCCGCGCCCGGACGATCCACCGCAATCACGCGATGGTCCCGCGACAGCGGGGCGATCATGCCGTAGCCGAAATTCTCCAGTTGGCCCGACAACCCGTGTACCAGCAGGATCGGCGGGCCCTCGCCGCGCTCGACCACATGCAGCCGCGCGCCGGGCACATCGATAAAGCGGCCCGTGGGCGGGAACGCCGCCTCGATCTTGCGCGCGGTGCGCCAAGTGAACAGGAACAGCAGCGCTAGCAGGGCGGCGAGCAACACCGCCCCCACAATCACGATGACAAGCAGGATCTTCAAGATTGCGCCTCGGGGAGTGGATCGTGGTGGGGCAGCGGGGCGGCCTGCGCGGTATCGAAGCGCAGCACGCCATCGTCGATGCGGCCATGGCGGATCGTCAGCATATCCATCAGGTAGTTCTGATACACGCGCCACGGCTTGCGGTCGCCCTGCCGGGGCAGCACGGCGGCGGCACGCTGCACGTAGCCCGATGTGAAATCGAGGAACGGCGTCCGTTGCACATCGGGATCGACCTGCGGCATGGCGATGCGATGGCCGCGCCGGTCCATGAATTTCAGCAGCCGGCAGACGTACTCGGCAGTGAGGTCGGCCTTGAGCGTCCACGAAGCGTTGGTGTAGCCAAACGCCAGCACCATATTGGGCACGTTGCCGAGCATCATGCCCTTGTACGCCAGGCACTCCGATGGGCGGCGCGGCTGGCCGTCCACGGTCAGCGCAATGTCGCCGAGCATATTCAGCTTCAGGCCGGTGGCTACCACGACCACATCGGCCGGCAGTGTCTGGCCCGATTTCAGCACGATGCCGTCCGCATCGAATCGCTCGATATGGTCCGTGACGATCGACGCCCGCCCGTTGCGGATGGCCCGGAACAGGTCACCGTCGGGCACCAGACACACGCGCTGGTCCCAAGGGTTGTAGCGCGGCGTCAGGTGCGTATCGACATCGAAGCCGGGTGCGAGCTGGGCGGCGGCCATGCCGACCAGCCGCTCCTTGACCTTCGCAGGCCGCCTGCGAGCAAGCTGGAAGAAGAACATGCCGAGCAGCACGTTCTTCCAGCGCGTCAGGCCGTAAGCCACGCGCGCCGGCAGCAGCTTGCGCAGCCGGTTGGCGATGGCATCTTCGCCAGGGCGCGTCACGATGTAGGTGGGCGAGCGCTGCAGCATTGTTACCTGTGCCGCCGTCTCGGCCATGGCCGGCACCAGCGTGACCGCCGTGGCGCCACTGCCGATCACCACCACGCGCTTGCCGGCGTAATCGATCGACGGGTCCCAGAACTGCGGATGGACCAGCTTGCCACGGAAGTTTTCTTCGCCGGGGAAGTCGGGCCGGTGGCCTTCGGCGTAGCTGTAGTAGCCGGCGCAGACGTAGAGCAGCCGTGCCTTGAGCCGCTGGCGCGAACCGTCGGCGGTACGTTCGGCCTCCACGGTCCAGCATGCCTCGGCACTGTGCCAGGCGGCGCTCACGACCTTGTGGCCGAAACGGATCTTTCCGGTGATGTCGGCTTCGTCGGCGGTTTCGCGGATATAGGAGAGGATTGACGGGCCATCGGCAATCGCCTTGGCGCCACGCCACGGCTTGAAGCGGTAGCCGAGCGTGTACATGTCGGAATCGGAACGGATGCCCGGATAGCGGAACAGGTCCCATGTGCCGCCGATGGCGTCGCGGGCTTCGAGGATGGCGTAGCGTTTGCCGGGGCAGCGCTGCTGGAGCTGCCGCGCGGCGCCGATGCCGGACAGCCCGGCGCCGACAATCAGAACGTCGAGGATCTCGGCAATGTCGCCGGAAGTGTGAGAAGCGTCAGGAACTGCATCGTCTGCTGCATGGGCGGAGGGGGCGGTCATGACAGGTCCCGGACGGGTGCGATGACCGCATAGCGTAGCAGCGTTGCCAGATTCGGTGGGGCTGGCGGGCGGCGTTTGGAAGGTTCCGCCCAACCTCGCGCTTTCCCGGATTGCGGCCCATTCCGAATGTCTAGACGTTTGGGGCTGGCGTTTTTGGCTTGAACTCGCAGAGCGGCTCGATCGCGCAGTGCCAGCATTCTGGCTTGCGCGCCTTGCAGACATAGCGGCCGTGCAGGATCAACCAGTGGTGGGCATCGTGCATGAACTCGGTCGGCGTGACCTTGAGCAGCTTCTGCTCCACGGCGTCGGGGTTCTTGCCCGGCGCCAGCCCGGTACGGTTGGCCACACGGAAAATGTGCGTGTCCACGGCGATGGTGGGATGGCCGAACGCCACGTTCAGCACCACATTGGCGGTCTTGCGCCCCACGCCCGGCAGCGCTTCCAGCGCCTCGCGCACCGGTGGCACCTTGCCGCCGTGCTGTTCCACCAGGATGCGGCAAGTCTCCATCACATGCTTCGCCTTGGTCTTGTATAGCCCGATGGTTTTGATGTACTCGATCAGTCCGGCCTCGCCGAGATCCAGAATCTGCTGCGGAGTATGGGCCACTGGATAAAGCTTGCGCGTGGCCTTGTTCACGCCCACGTCCGTGGCTTGCGCGGACAGCAGCACGGCGATCAGCAACTCGAATGGCGAGCTGTATTCGAGTTCCGTCTCGGGTGTGGGATTGACTTCGCGCAGGGTTTCGAAGATGGCAAGGCGCTTGGCTGAATTCATGCGCGGGACGGGTCGTTGTCGTTGTCGTGTGGGCCGGGCAAGGTATCCGATGCAGATGTCCCCAATCCAAGCCGCGCGCGGCGGGCCTCGGCGGCATCGATCTGGGCCTGCACGGCGGGCGATACGTTTTCGGTATTGCGCGGCTTCGCCGCAGCGGCGGCCGCAGCCTTCTCGCGCGCCCGGGCCATGGCGGCCTCGATGATGGCTTTCTTGCGTGCCTGCGCAGCCCGTTCGGCATCGGATTCTACCGGTTCGGCTTGCAAGGCTTCGAGCTTGGCCGCAGCCTTCGCGGCCAGGCGCGCATCGTTCTCCTCGCGCTCACGGACCAGCCGCACTCGCCGCGACTGATAGCGAGCCTGCGCGGCATCGGCCTGTTCCTGCGACCACGCATCCCATCCGGTATTCGCGCCGGTCACGGGGACCATCGCGATGCAGTCCACCGGGCAGGGCGCCACGCAGAGATCGCAGCCGGTACACCAGTCGGGCAGCACGGTATGCATCTGCTTGGCCGCGCCGACGATGGCGTCGACCGGGCATGCCTGGATGCAGAGCGTGCAGCCGATGCAGAGCGATTCATCGATTCGGGCCACAGCACGGGGCTGTTCGATGCCGCGTTCGGGGTCGAGCGGCTGCGGCGCCGTGCCCAGCAGCGCGGACAATCGTACGATGCCCGTGGCACCCCCGGGCGGGCAGCGGTTGCTGTCGGCCTGACCCGTGGCCATGGCCTCGGCATAGGGGCGACAGCCATCGAACCCGCACTTGGTGCATTGGGTTTGCGGCAGCAAGGCTTCAAGACGGTCCGCCAGGCTGGCGGTGCCGGCTGCGGTGGGTTGGGAGTGGGTCACGACTGCGAGACTGCAAAAACGGATTCTGGGGGAGCGACTGGCACATCGGCACGCAAGCGCATCGGCGCGTCTCTGCCGGACGCGTGGCGGCAAGGATTATCCCCGATTTCGCCGCCATGCAGAAAAGGGGATCATGCGGCGTCACCCGTATGTGGGACAAGGGGAGGGGGTGACGGCTGTGCCATAATCCGCGCAATCGACAGACCGGAAATTCATGTCAAACGAGCCAAGAACCAAGCGGGATCCCGAGGGCACGCGTCGGCGTATCCTGGCGGCCGCCACCGAAGAGTTTGCCAAAGGCGGGCTGGCCGGTGCCCGCGTCGACCAGATCGCACGTCGGGCGGAAACCAACGAGCGGATGCTGTACTACTACTACGGCAGCAAGGAAGGTCTCTTCCTGACCGTGCTCGAAAAGCAGTACGCCGAATTCCGTGCGGCCGAGGAGCAGCTTCACATCACGGACGAAGACCCGGTGGCGGCGGTCCGCACGCTCGCCCGATTCGTCTGGGACTGGTACTACGCGCATCCCGAATTCATTCGGCTGGTCAACAGCGAGAACCTGCACGAGGCGCGGCACCTGAAGAAATCTTCGCAACTTCACCAGTTGATCAACCCCGTGGTGGATGTGCTGGCCGACATCATCCGGCGCGGCCAGCAACAGGGCGTGTTCCGTGATGGCATCGACGTGCCGCAGTTCTACCTGACCATTTCGGCGCTCGGCTACTATGTGCTGTCGAACCGGTACACGATCAGCGCCGTGATTGGCCGCGACGTGGCCTCCGAAGAGGAACACGCCCGCTTTGCCGAGCTGCATACGGACATGCTGCTGTCCTACCTGACCAATCGCTGAAGGTTGCTGACATCCGCCGAAAGCAAAACGCCCGCAAGAAATTTGCGGGCGTTTTGCTTTGGCAGAAGACCTTCAGTGCTTCCGGATGAAGTCGCGCAGTTCCGGATAGATGTTCTCGCGCCAGCGGCGGCCCGAGAAAATCCCGTAGTGGCCGCACTTCGGCGCGGTGATATGTTGCTTGCGCGCTTTCGGGATACCTTCGCACAGGTCGTGTGCGGCAGCCGTCTGGCCAGCACCTGAAATATCGTCCAGCTCGCCCTCGATAGTCAGCAGGGCGGTGCGCTTGATGTCTTGCGGACGCACCGGCGCACCATCGATTTCCCACGTGCCGTTAGCCAGCCGGAATTCCTGGAACACCTCGCGGATCGTGTCGAGGTAGTAGTCGGCCGCCATGTCGAGCACGGCGTTGTACTCGTCGTAGAACTTCACGTGCGCGTCGGCATCGTCGGAATCGCCCTCGACCAGACTCAGGTAATAGTCATAGTGCGAGGAGAGATGGCGGTCCGGGTTCATCGCCACGAAGCCGGCATGCTGCAGGAAGCCGGGATAGACCTTGCGGCCATGACCCGGATAGTTGGCAGGCACCGTGTAGATGACGTTGTTCTCGAACCACTCGAACGATTTGTTCGTCGCCAGCGAGTTGACCGACGTCGGGCTCTTGCGGGCATCGATCGGGCCGCCCATCATCGTCATCGTGCGCGGCGTCTTCTCGCCGGCCGAAGCCATCAGCGAAATCGCCGCCAGCACCGGCACCGTCGGCTGGCACACCGAGACCACATGCAGGTTTTCCGCGCCGATATGGCGAATGAATTCCTGAATGTAGTAGATATAGTCCGAAAGGTGGAAGGCACCGTCTTCGGCCGGGACCATCCGGGCATCCACCCAGTCGGTCACATAGACCTTGTGATCCTGCAGCAACGTGCGCACCGTGTCGCGCAGCAGCGTGGCGTGGTGGCCGGACAGCGGCGCGGCCACCAGGACCACCGGCTCGTCCTTGAGCAGCTTGATGGTCTCGGGATCGTCGGCGTACCGCTTGAAGCGGATCAGCTTGCAAAACGGCTTTTCCAGCACCGTCTGTTCGACGATGGGAATGTCGCGCCCGTTGGAACGCACGGCCTTGATATCGAACGCCGGCTTCTCGTATTCCTTGCCGAGCCGGTATAGCAGCTCGTAGCCTGCCGCCAGCCGGGGCGCACCCGGCAGCAGCGAGAGGGGGCTGAGGGGATTGATAAACGTCTTGGCGGTCGCCTGCATCCACGCGGTAAGCGGGTTCAGCATCGAGCGCTGGAATTCATGCAATTGATAAAGCATGCCTGTCTAGCCTTTATTGTCGCGAGTGACTCGCACAACGATTATGCCCGCAATCGAACGATCGTGCTCTGCAGCATATCTCTCAAAGGTACGCCGCCAGCCGCGGAAGACAATAGGACATTGGCGCTATATCGGGATGACATCCGCCGACAAAACGGAAAAAGGCGACCGGAGTGGCTTCCAGGTCGCCTTTTTCGACTGGGTGTTGCATTTTGGTGCAACGCCCAGATGCAGCAAATCGCTTAGTAGACGGCGGCGATGGCTTTCACCACGGCGTCGATGTTGCGGCTGTTCAGTGCGGCCACGCAGATGCGGCCCGTGCCCACGGCGTAGATGCCGTGTTCGGTACGCAGGCGGTCCACCTGGGCCGAGGTCAGGCCCGAGTACGAGAACATGCCGCGCTGCGCCTTGACGAACGAGAAGTCGCCCGGCACGCCAGCGGCGGCCAGCTTGTCCACCAGCGCATTGCGCATCAGCTTGATGCGGTCGCGCATCTCGCCCAGTTCCTGCTCCCACATGGCGCGCAGTTCCGGGCTGTTCAGGACGGTGGCGACTACGGTGCCACCGTGGGTCGGCGGGTTCGAGTAGTTCGTGCGGATGACACGCTTGATCTGCGACAGCACGCGCTGCGCTTCGTCCTTGCTGGTCGTCACGATCGAGATCGCGCCCACGCGCTCGCCGTAGAGCGAGAAGCTCTTCGAGAACGAGCTCGACACAAAGAAGGGCAGGCCCGACTCGGCGAACAGGCGCACAGCGGCGCCGTCCGGCTCGATGCCGTCGGCAAAGCCCTGGTAGGCCATGTCGAGGAACGGAATCAGGTTGCGTTCCTTGACCAGTTCCACCACCTGCTTCCACTGGGCTTCATTCAGATCCACGCCGGTGGGGTTGTGGCAGCACGCGTGCAGCACGACGATCGTGTTGGCCGGATACGACTTCAGCGATTCGACCATGCCGGCGAAGTTCAGGCCGTGGCTCGGTGCATCGTAGTAGGCGTAGTTCACCACCGGGAAACCGGCGGCTTCGAACAGCGCGCGGTGGTTTTCCCAGCTCGGATCGCTGATGGCCACCGAGGCGTTCGGGTACAGGCGCTTCAGGAAGTCGGCGCCGATCTTCAGGGCGCCAGTGCCACCAAGTGCCTGGGCGGTCACAACGCGGCCTTCCGTGATCAGGGCCGATTCCTTGCCGAACAGCAGCGTCTGGACAGCCTGGTCGTAGGCGGCGATGCCTTCGATCGGCAGGTAGCCACGCGGCGTGGCGGTCGTCAGGCGTGCCTTTTCGGCCTCCTGCACGGCGCGCAGCAGCGGAATTTTCCCTTCGTCTGTGAAGTACACGCCAACGCCCAGATTCACCTTGGTGGGACGCGTATCGGCATTGAATGCTTCATTCAGGCCCAGGATCGGGTCGCGCGGGGCCATCTCGACGGCAGAAAACAAACTCATTTGGAATCTCGTGGTCAGCTGTGTAACAAAACGGAGGGCGTAGAATGCTTCGGACTGCGCTGGGCTGCGGCAAATCGGTACTGGGGTTGAACCGTTGCGCGCAACCCCAAGATTCTAGCGTATCCGCCCGTTTTCCTGAGGTATTTCCCTAATTTCATGACGAATCTCGCTGAAGCCGCCCCCGTTCTCGACGACGACAAGTTCGTTACTTTTCCGGGGTCCCCGTTCCAGCTCTACCAGCCCTATCTACCGGCCGGCGACCAGCCCGAGGCGATCCGCCAACTGGTGGAAGGGGTAGAGGATGGGCTGTCGTTCCAGACACTGCTGGGGGTAACCGGCTCCGGCAAGACGTTCACGATGGCCAACGTTATCGCGCGGATGGGGCGGCCAGCCATCGTATTTGCGCCAAACAAGACGTTGGCAGCGCAACTGTATTCGGAATTCCGGGAGTTCTTTCCGCGCAACGCCGTCGAGTATTTCGTCAGCTACTACGACTACTACCAGCCTGAAGCCTACGTGCCGCAGCGCGACCTGTTCATCGAGAAGGACTCGTCCATCAACGAGCACATCGAGCAGATGCGGCTGTCGGCCACCAAGAGCCTGCTGGAACGGCGCGATACGATCATCGTGGCGACGGTGTCGGCCATCTACGGTATCGGCAATCCGAGCGAATACCATCAGATGATTCTGACGCTGCGCAACGGCGACAAGCTGAGCCAGCGCGACATCATTGCGCGGCTGATTGCGATGCAGTACACGCGGAATGACGCGGACTTCCAGCGTGGCACGTTCCGCGTGCGCGGCGACACGCTCGACATCTTCCCCGCCGAGCATGCCGAAATGGCCGTTCGCGTGGAACTGTTCGATGACGAAGTGGATTCGCTGCAGTTCTTCGATCCGCTGACAGGGCGCGTGCGTCAGAAGATTCCGCGCTTCACGGTCTATCCGTCGAGCCACTACGTCACGCCACGCGAGACCGTGCTGCGCGCGATCGAAAACATCAAGGTGGAGTTGCGCGAGCGACTGGATTTCTACTACAAGGAAAACCGCCTCGTCGAGGCCCAGCGGCTGGAACAGCGCACGCGCTTCGATCTGGAAATGCTGACCGAACTCGGCTTCTGCAAGGGCATCGAGAACTATTCGCGGCACCTGTCCGGCGCCCAGCCGGGCGAACCGCCGCCGACGCTGGTGGACTACCTGCCGCCGGACGCGCTGATGTTCCTCGACGAGTCGCACGTGCTGATCGGCCAGCTCAACGGCATGTACAACGGCGACCGCGCCCGCAAGACCACGCTGGTCGAATATGGCTTCCGGCTGCCGTCCGCCATGGACAACCGGCCGCTCAAGTTCGACGAGTACGAGCGCAAGATGCGTCAGGCCGTCTTCGTGACCGCCACGCCCGCGAACTACGAGAAGGAACATGCCGGCCAGGTCGTGGAGCAGGTGGTGCGGCCCACGGGGCTGGTGGACCCGACGATCGAGGTCCGTCCGGCCACCACGCAGGTGGATGACCTGCTGGGCGAGATCCATGCGCGGGTCAAGGTCAACGAGCGCGTGCTGGTGACCACGCTGACCAAGCGCATGGCGGAGCAACTGACCGAGTTCTTGTCCGAGAACGGCGTCAAGGTCCGCTATCTCCATTCGGACATCGACACGGTCGAGCGCGTGGAGATCATCCGCGATCTGCGCCTGGGCACGTTCGATGTGCTGGTGGGGATCAACCTGCTGCGCGAAGGCCTGGACATTCCGGAGGTATCGCTCGTGGCGATCCTCGATGCTGACAAGGAAGGCTTCCTGCGTGCCGAGCGATCGCTGATCCAGACCATCGGCCGGGCAGCACGGAACGTCAACGGTACCGCCATCCTTTACGGCGACCGGATGACGGACTCGATGAAGGTGGCGATCAGCGAGACCGAGCGCCGCCGCGCCAAGCAGATGGCGCACAACGAGGCCCACGGCATCACGCCGCGCGGTGTGGTCAAGCGGATCAAGGACATTATCGACGGCGTGTATGACCCGGACGACGTCAAGGCCGAATTGTCCGCTGCCGCGGAGCGCGCGAAGTACGAGGACATGAGCGAGAAGCAGGTGGCCAAGGAAATCAAGCGCCTGGAGAAGCAGATGCTCGAACACGCCAGGAATCTTGAATTCGAGAAGGCTGCCCAGGTACGCGACAGCCTGGCCAAGCTGCGTGCGCAGGTGTTTGGTGGCGCCGCCGATGGCGACCATCTGTTGCCGCCGTCAAGCTGAGGCAATCCCCGATCCAGCAAGAGGCGCTCCCGGTGCCCATGTTGCGGCACGGCATCCTATAGTGATGAAGGACATCCGCGTCCGGAGCCCCGCAGTCGTCGTGCCGCATCACGAACCAGGAGCGCGCCATGGTCACGCAGTTCGAATACGGTGGATATGCTGTCGTGGCCCGCGCCATCCGACATGCGGCCGGCGGCTTTGCCGGTGTGGTGACGATTGCCGACGCATTTGGGGAGCCGGGCGGCCCCACGTTTGAAACCGAGACAGGCACGGCCGAAACGCCAGAGGCGGCACTCGCCCTGGCCGAGGCCGAAGCCATGCGCACCATCGACGCCGGTGAAGTGAACTGACCACGGGCGCAGGTTGGGCCAAGACACAGCTGGCCGGGAGACAGGAATGGCGTATAGCAGTGAATGGAAGAAGAAGGTGTTCGAGACGCACGAGATCCAGGTGCTCGTGAAACCTCGCAATCCGGTGGACTGGGACTTCACGGTACGGGTCTGCCGCAAGGGGACCAACATCCGCGCTGCCAGCACGCTTGTGGAGAATGCGCCGGCCTCGGCGCACTACAAGTCGCCGGAGGAAGCGGAAGCCGCGGGCTTCGCGCGTGGCAAGGTTCTAGCCGAACAGCTATAGATTCCCAGACTGTGATAGCAGCAAGTCGGGCTGTGCCGAAATTTGCCGCAGCCGGTAAAATCGCGCCCTGATTCGGCCAATCACGGCCAAAGGCGCGCTGCCAGGCGGTTTTCAGGGTCATCGTTATAGCTTTCGGAACAGTGCATTGCAGCACGGGGAACTTGACTGATTTAGTCGGGATATCGTAAACTCGACCGAAATCCTCAAGTATTCCCTCTCCCCGAGCATCATGAGACTGACCACCAAAGGCCGTTTCGCGGTAACCGCCATGATCGACCTGGCTATGCGCCAGGATCAGGGACCCGTCACATTGGCGGGTATCAGCCAACGCCAGAAGATCTCGCTGTCGTATCTCGAACAGCTCTTCGGCAAACTGCGCCGCCATGAGATCGTGGAAAGCGTGCGTGGCCCGGGGGGCGGATACAGTCTTGCCCGCAAGGCCGAAGACGTTACGGTTGCAGACATCATCATCGCCGTGGACGAACCGCTCGATGCCACCCAATGCGGCGGCAAAGGCAATTGCAATGGCGATGAAGGCACAGGCCGCTGCATGACCCATGAACTGTGGGCCACGCTGAACCAGAAGATGGTCGAGTACCTCGATTCCGTCTCCCTGAAGAATCTGGTTGACCAGCAGCGCGCCCGCCAACCGGCCGTGCTGCACGACCGGCGCGAAGACGCCGCGCAACAACCGGTCACCATATCCCGCAATAAAACCGAAAAACAGGAAAAGCCTGCGCGCGCCCGCGTGGTCAATTCGGTGTTCAGCCTCGCCCAGTCGTAAGCAAGGCTGTAGCATTTATACTAAACTATCGGTAGGCAGTACGCGATAAGCGATCCCTATAAGGCAGTCATAAGATGAGCACCACCCCACACTTCCCCATCTACATGGATTATTCGGCCACGACGCCTGTGGACCCGCGCGTCGCCGACAAGATGATTCCGTACTTGCGCGAGCAGTTCGGCAATCCGGCCTCGCGCAGCCACGCCTACGGGTGGGACGCCGAGCGTGCAGTGGAAGAAGCGCGCGAGCAGGTTGCGGCGCTGGTGGGTGCCGATCCGCGCGAGATCGTGTGGACGTCGGGTGCAACCGAATCGGACAATCTCGGTATCAAGGGCGCGGCCAATTTCTACTCGGGCAAGGGCAAGCACATCATCACCGTGAAGACCGAGCACAAGGCTGTGCTCGACACCACACGTGAACTGGAACGTCAGGGCTTCGAGGTGACTTACCTCGATGTCAAGGATGACGGTCTGATCGACATGGACGTGTTCAAGCAGGCACTGCGCCCGGACACGATCCTGGTGTCGGTAATGCTGGTGAACAACGAAATCGGCGTGATCCAGGACGTCGAGCAGATCGGCGAGATCTGCCGCGAGAAGGGCATCATTTTTCACTGCGACGCTGCGCAGGCTACGGGCAAGGTCGGTATCGACCTGAGCAAGCTGAAGTGCGACCTGATGTCGTTCTCGGCCCACAAGACCTATGGCCCGAAGGGCATCGGCGCGCTGTATGTCCGCCGCAAGCCGCGTATCCGCATCGAAGCGCAAATGCACGGCGGTGGTCACGAGCGCGGCATGCGTTCGGGCACGCTGGCTACGCACCAGATCGTCGGCATGGGCGAAGCATTCCGCCTGGCCCGCGAGGAAATGGCCACGGAGAACGAGCGTATCCGCATGCTGCGTGATCGCCTGTGGAACGGCCTGTCGTCGATGGAAGAGGTGTACCTGAACGGTTCGATGGAACACCGTGTGCCGCACAACCTGAACGTCAGCTTCAACTTCGTGGAAGGTGAGTCGCTGATCATGGCCATCAAGGATGTGGCCGTGTCGTCGGGCTCGGCTTGCACGTCGGCATCGCTGGAACCGTCGTACGTGCTGCGCGCGCTGGGTCGCAATGACGAACTGGCGCATAGCTCGATCCGCTTCACTGTTGGTCGTTTCACGACGGAAGCGGAAGTGGATTACACCGTCGAACTGCTCAAGAACAAGATCGGCAAGCTGCGCGACCTGTCGCCGCTGTGGGAAATGTTCAAGGACGGCGTCGACCTGAATTCGATCCAGTGGGCCGCGCACTGAGCGTAGCCGGCAGTCATAACAAGAACCCCATAAAGATTCGTCAGAGGTAGCCAAAATGTCTTACAGCAACAAGGTTCTCGACCACTATGAAAATCCGCGTAACGTTGGTTCGTTCGACAAGAACGACGACGCGGTGGGCACCGGCATGGTCGGCGCTCCGGCCTGCGGCGACGTGATGAAGCTGCAGATCAAGGTGAACGAATCGGGCGTGATCGAAGACGCCAAGTTCAAGACCTACGGTTGCGGTTCGGCCATCGCATCGTCGTCGCTGGTGACCGAATGGGTCAAGGGCAAGACCGTGGATCAGGCGCTGGAAATCAAGAACACGCAGATCGCCGAAGAACTGGCGCTGCCGCCGGTGAAGATCCACTGCTCGATCCTCGCGGAAGACGCCATCAAGGCGGCCGTCGAGGACTACAAGAAGAAGCACGGCGTCGCGCAAGCCGCGTAATTTTTCTGACAGCAAGGCAAAGATGATCACAATGACCGAAAAGGCGGCGAAGCACGTCGCCCGCTACCTCGAACGTCGTGGCAAGGGCGTGGGCCTGCGCGTCGGCGTGAAGACCACTGGCTGCTCGGGCCTGGCGTACAAGCTTGAGTATGTGGACGAGGTGCTGCCCGAGGACCAGGTCTTCGAGACGCGTGGCCTCAAGGTCATCGTGGATCCGAAGAGCTTGCCGTACATCGACGGCACCGAACTCGATTTCGCACGCGAGGGGTTGAACGAGGGTTTCCGATTCAACAATCCGAACGTCAAGGACGAGTGCGGTTGCGGCGAGTCGTTCCGGGTCTGACCCGACGCCGCGTCCGCATCGGCAAGATGCGCGGCGCGGCAATACGACAAGGGGGCGGCATGACCGCTCCTTTTTGTTGGCAGAACTGTTGGCGAAGTTTTTGAAAGACGCGCTTTGAAAGACGATTTCTTCTCGCTGTTCGGGCTGCCCGCCCGGTATGACGTGGATGAGGCGGCGCTGGAGGCTGCCTACCGGACAGTCCAGTCGCAGGCCCACCCGGACCGCTTCGCCAATGCCGGCGATGCCGAGCGGCGCGTGGCCATGCAGTGGGCTGCGCATGCTAACGAGGGCTACCGGACGCTGCGCCAGCCGCTGAAGCGCGCCATCTACCTGTTGCAATTGCGCGGTGTGGATATCCAGGCCGAAAGCAATACGGCGATGGCGCCTGCCTTCCTGATGCAACAGATGGAATGGCGTGAAGCATTGCAGGACGCGGTGGAAACGCGCGATGTCGGGCAACTGGACAGCCTGCTGCGCGAGCTGCGACAGGAAAAGCGCGATCGTCACGCGGCGCTCGGTGCATTGCTCGATGGCGCGGATAACGACGCCGCAAGCGCGGCTGCGCGCCAGCTGATGTTTATCGAAAAGATCGAACACGACGCCAGCGAGGCGATCGATCGGCTCGAAGATTAGAAGATTCTCATGGCACTGCTCCAGATTTCCGAACCCGGCATGTCCACGGCGCCTCACCAGCGCCGGCTTGCCGTGGGTATCGACCTCGGCACCACCAATTCGCTGGTGGCTGCCGTACGCAACAGCATTCCCGAAGTCCTGCCTGACGAAAGCGGCCGCGCGCTGCTGCCGTCCGTGGTGCGCTATCTGCCGAACGGCGCGGCGCATATCGGCTACAAGGCCCAGGACGAGGCAGTACGCGATCCCAAGAACACCGTGATTTCGGTCAAGCGCTTCATGGGCCGCGGCCTGCGGGACGTGACCAATATCGAGCACAGCCCGTACGATTTCGTCGATGCGCCGGGCATGGTGCAGATCAAGACCGTGGCGGGTGTAAAGAGCCCGGTGGAAGTCTCGGCAGAGATTCTGGCGACGTTGCGTCAGCGCGCCGAGGATTCACTGGGCGACGATATCGTGGGTGCCGTGATCACGGTGCCGGCGTACTTCGATGACGCGCAGCGCCAGGCAACGAAGGATGCGGCGCAACTGGCTGGTCTCGACGTGCTGCGCCTGCTTAACGAGCCGACGGCTGCGGCCATTGCCTACGGTCTCGACAACGCTGCCGAAGGCATTTACGCCGTGTACGACCTGGGCGGCGGCACTTTCGATATCTCGGTGCTCAAGCTCACCAAGGGTGTGTTCGAGGTGATGTCGACCGGCGGCGATTCCGCACTGGGCGGCGATGACTTCGACCAGCGCCTGATGTGCTGGATCGTCGAGCAGGCCGGCTTGCAGCCGCTGTCCGCCGAGGACATGCGCTTGCTGATGGTGCGAGCCCGTGCGGCCAAGGAAGCGCTGTCGTCGAGCGATACGACCGTGATCGACGCGGTACTGAACAGCGGCGAGATCGTGCATCTGCCGCTGGACGCCGACACCTTTATCGATATCACGAAGCATCTGGTGCAGAAGACGCTGGCGCCCGTGCGCAAGTCGCTGCGCGATGCCGGCGTGGGCCCCGAGGACGTGAAGGGCGTGGTGCTGGTGGGCGGCGCGACGCGCATGCCCGCCATCCGCAAGGCGGTGGGCGAGTATTTCGGCCAGCAGCCGCTGACGAATCTGGACCCGGATCGTGTGGTGGCGCTGGGCGCCGCGATGCAAGCCAACCTGCTTGCTGGCAACCACGCACCGGGCGACGACTGGCTGCTGCTCGACGTGATCCCGCTCTCGCTGGGCGTGGAAACGATGGGTGGCCTGGTCGAAAAGATCATCCCGCGCAACAGCACCATTCCAGTAGCGCGTGCGCAGGAGTTCACGACGTTCAAGGATGGCCAGACGGCCATGGCGATCCACGTGCTGCAGGGCGAGCGTGAACTGGCGAGCGATTGCCGCTCGCTGGCCCGCTTCGAGCTGCGCGGTATTCCGCCGATGGTGGCGGGTGCGGCGCGTATTCGCGTGACTTACCAGGTGGATGCCGACGGCCTGCTGTCGGTGTCGGCGCGCGAGACCAATTCGGGCGTGGAAGCGTCCGTGACCGTGAAGCCTTCGTACGGATTGGCCGATGACGACATCGCCCGGATGCTGCAGGAAAGCTTCCGCGAAGCCGAGCACGACATGAAGAGCCGTGCGCTTGCCGAAGAACGTGTCGAGGCCGATCGTCTGGTGGAAGCCACCGGACGTGCGCTCGAAGTCGATGGCGACCTGCTCTCGGATGCGGAGCGCGCGGACGTGGATGCGCTGATGGCGAGCGTGCGTGACATCGCCCGGGGCGAGGACCACCACGCGATCAAGGCGGCGGTGGAACGGCTGTCGCATGGTACCGATGAATTTGCCGCGCGCCGCATGGATCGTTCGATCAAGAGCGCGCTGGCTGGAAAGAAGGTGGAGGACCTCGGCTAAGCGCCGGGTCCGCACGGAAAGCACAGGAAAGAAATGCCACAGATCATCGTCTTGCCCCACGTGGAATTGTGTCCCGAGGGCGCTGTTTTCGAAGCCAGCACCGGCGTCAGCGTTTGCGATGCGCTGCTGACGAACGGTATCAACATCGAGCACGCGTGCGAGAAGTCATGCGCCTGCACCACGTGCCATGTGGTGGTGCGCGAGGGTTTCAACTCGCTGGAAGATGCCGAGGAAACCGAGGAAGATTTGCTCGACAAGGCGTGGGGGCTGGAGCCCAACTCGCGACTGTCGTGCCAGGCTATCGTCGCCGACGAAGACCTGACCGTCGAAATTCCGAAATACACGATCAACCACGCCAAGGAAGGCCACTAAGGCCCACGCGAGGAGTTTCCCCATGAAATGGACCGATACCTACGACGTTGCCGCAGCGCTGTTCGACAAGTTTCCCGATGTCGATCCGCAGACGGTGCGCTTCACGCAACTGCGCCAGTGGGTGCTTGAACTGGATGGGTTCGACGACCTGCCGGAACGCTCGGGCGAGAAGATCCTCGAAGCGATTCAGCAGGCTTGGATCGAGGAGGCAGCCTGAGGGTCTGAAGGTTGCCGGAAACAAAAAAGCACGGTTTTAAGCCGTGCTTTTTTGTTTTGGCGGACACGAACGGGAGCAGGTCAACCCCGCACCAACACTCCCTTCTCCATATGCACCCGTTCACCCACTTCCACCCCCGGCGGGTTCTGATAGGTGAACGTGCGGCGTGAGCCGTCGTCCATCTTCACGTTCACGCGGTATGTCTTGTCCGTGTTGAGTTTCTTCTCGGCGTAGTTCCCGCCTACGCCGCCAGCGGCGGCTCCGGCTACCGTGCCGAGGATGCGGCCGTTGCCGTTGCCGATCTGGTTGCCAACGAGGCCACCCACAACCGCACCACCCAACGCACCGAGGCCGCTAGTCGGCTTTTCGGCCGCCACGACCTGTACGCCGGTCACGTGGCCGGCGGTGCTGCTGGGACGTGGGGTTGGCTTCGGCTCGACCTGGGCTTGCTGCGCCGTGTCGCGAGCTGGTGGGCGCGTCGTGGAGCCGGCCGGCTGGCTCGGAGCAGTCTGGCTGTATGGCGATGCCGCAGGCTCGGCGGGATTCGGGCTGGCCTTGCCAAACGGCAAGATACCCGTGACGGCGGCCACGGCAGTCAGGCTTGCAATGACTACGGCAATAGCAGCCGTCGCAATCAGCGGATGAAGACGCCGCGGAGACGGCAGGGTAGATTCCGGACCAGACATGGCGACACTCCAGTTCGCTGGCGAGGCAGCGGATACTGAAATTCTGTCCGAATTTGCAGCCGATTTCCGTTGGATTTTGTAAGGAGGTGTAGCGCGAAAATCGCAGGGGAATCAGGAAGTTACGGCGATGTCAGTGGGTGTCTGACAGGGTGGAGGTAACAATTGGAGGGCTAATTCACCGCCGACGTTGTGGCTCCTCTCTCCCACATCGTGGGAGAGGGGCTGGTAGAGGGCCAGACTCTCAAGATGCGATCCACGCAGTTTGAACCGCTTCGCCCTCTCCCCCGACCCCTCTCCCGCAAAGCGGGAGAGGGGAGCAATACAAGGCAAACCTGCGCGCGACTTAATCTTCCCGACGCAGATGCGGGAACAGAATCACGTCGCGGATGTTGGGGCTGTCCGTCAGCAGCATGACCAGGCGATCAATACCGATGCCGCAGCCGCCCGTCGGAGGCATGCCGTATTCGAGCGCGCGGATGTAGTCGGCGTCGAAGTACATGGCTTCCTCGTCGCCAGCGTCCTTCTGCTCGACCTGCTTGCGGAAGCGGTCGGCCTGGTCTTCCGGGTCGTTCAGTTCCGAGAAGCCGTTGGCGATCTCGCGGCCCGTGATGAACAGTTCAAAACGTTCGGTGATGCCCGGCTGTGTGTCGGAACCGCGTGCCAGCGGCGAAACTTCCACCGGGTAGTCGACGATGAAGGTCGGCTCCCACAGTTGCGATTCGGCGGTTTCCTCGAACAGCACCAGTTGCAGCGTGCCGATGCCCGCGTTCAGGAACTGCGGCGCATTGACGTTGATCTTGAACTTGTCCTTGAGCTCGGTGCGCAGGAAGACCACGTCGGCCAATTGCGCGTCCGTGTACTCGGGCGCGAACTTCTGGATGGCCTGGCAGATCGTCAGACGATGGAACGGCTTCGACAGGTCGAGCTCACGGCCCTGATAGGTCAGCTTGGCGCTGCCGCGTGCATCGATGGCAGCCTCGCGGATCAGGTTTTCGGTGAAGTCCATCAGCCAGCGGTAGTCCGTGTAGGCCGCGTAGAACTCCATCATCGTGAACTCGGGGTTGTGGCGCGGGCTCACCCCTTCGTTACGGAAATTGCGGTTGATCTCGAACACGCGCTCGAAGCCGCCAACGATCAGTCGCTTCAGATACAGCTCGGGGGCGATACGCATGAACATCTGCATATCCAGCGCGTTGTGGTGCGTGATGAAGGGCTTGGCCGCCGCGCCACCCGGAATCGGGTGCAGCATCGGCGTTTCCACTTCCATGAAGCCGGCGTCCGCCATATGGCGGCGCAGCGACGACATGGCCTTGGTGCGGGCACGGAAGGTCTCACGCGTTTCCGGCGATACGATCAGGTCCACATAACGCTGGCGATACTTCATTTCCTGGTCGGCCAGGCCATAGAAGTCGCCCGGCAGCGGACGCAGGCTCTTGGACAGGAGACGCAATTCCGTTACCGACACCGACAGCTCGCCAGTCTTGGTCTTCATCAGCGTGCCGCGTGCCGCCACGATATCGCCAAGGTCCCATTTCTTGAAGCTGGCGTAAGTCTCTTCGCCCACGGCATCGCGGCTGATGTAGAACTGGATCCGCTCGGTGGAGTCTTGGATCGTGGCAAAGCTCGCCTTGCCCATCACGCGCTTGAGCATCATGCGGCCGGCGATGGACACTTCCACCGCACTGGCTTCCAGCTCGGGTCCTTCGATCGGGTCGTACTGCGCGTGCAGCGGACCCGCCTGATGCGTCGGGCGGAAATCGTTCGGGAAGGCGATGCCCTGCTCACGCAGCGCCTGCAGTTTCTCGCGACGCTCAGCGATGATCTTGTTTTCGTCGACGGCCGGTGCGTCGGTGGGTGTGGCTGGCGTGCGGGTCGGTTCGGTCATGGTGTGAAATTCTGTTGCGCGAGGCAGAGCCCCGCGCGGCATTCGATTCAATAGTTGCGGATGTCGTCGAGTTCGGTCTTGCCGAAATCGGTACGGCCCAGATAGGCCACGATGCGCGCGGCCACATCCTCGGGCGATGCCAACTGGTCGTTGGCCTTGAGGTCCCGGAAGCGTTGCACCTGGGCGAAATCCGCTTCGCGGATCGTCTCCTGCATCCCCGTATCCACCACGCCCGGTGCCAACGCCACGGCGCGCACCGCACGTTCGTCCGGCAGGCTCGCGTACTCGGTGTTGACCGAGCGGATGAACATGTCCAGGCCCGCCTTGCCGGCGCAGTACGCGCTCCAGCCCGGCACCGGATTGCGCGCGGCGCCCGACGAGATCGCCAGCACGCGGCGCGGGCAGTCGAACCGTGCGGTGTGTTCGATGAACGCCGCAGTCATCGTCATCGGCGTGACCAGGTTGGTCTGCAGATGCGGCACCAGGGTGTTGTCGCGCAACTGGGTGATCGGACCAATCGGTTCCACCACGCCCGCGTTCAGGATCAGCGTGACGCTGGCAGGCACGTCGTCCACCGCATCCAGCACACTGCCGAGCCAGCCTGCGGACGGACCCGGCTGCGACAGATCCTGCAGGTGCCAGGCCACCGGCACGCCGCTGGCCGATGCCGCTGCTTCAAGTTCGGTATTGCGATTGCGGGCGACTGCGATCACGCGGTTGCCCGGTTTGAGCAGCGTACGCACGATGGCGGCACCAAGGCCGCGCGAGGAACCGGTGACGATATAAAGATGGGCGGAGTGGGGCGTTCCGGTGGTCATGACTTGGACCTTGTTGTGTGAAACGGCTTTCGGTAAATGGCTCGGGTTGCTTCGGCCGCCTCGCGGCACGCTCCGGGGAGGGTGCCGCGAGCGGTGGCGGTCTTGCTGTTGCCTGCCGACGCTTACAGGCCCTGCTTCAGGCTGGCCTCGATGAACGGATCGAGATCGCCGTCGAGCACCTTCTGCGTGTTGGACATTTCCACGTTGGTACGGAGGTCCTTGATGCGGCTCTGGTCCAGCACGTACGAGCGGATCTGGTGGCCCCAGCCCACATCGGTCTTGCCGGCTTCGAGCTTGTCGGCCTCGGCCTGGCGCTTGCGCATCTCGTGCTCGTACAGGCGCGATTTCAGCATCGACATCGCCTCGGCACGGTTCCGGTGCTGCGAGCGGTCGTTCTGGCACTGCACGACAATGCCGGTCGGGATGTGCGTGATACGCACGGCCGAATCGGTCTTGTTGATGTGCTGGCCGCCGGCGCCCGACGCGCGGTACGTGTCCACGCGCAGGTCTGCCGGGTTGACCTCGACCTCGAACGAGTCATCCACCTCGGGGTAGACGAACACCGACGAGAACGACGTGTGGCGACCGCCCGACGAATCGAACGGCGACTTGCGAACCAGACGGTGCACGCCGGTCTCGGTACGCAGATAGCCGAATGCGTAGTCGCCTTCGATCTTGATCGTGGCGCTCTTGATACCGGCCACGTCGCCTTCGGATTCTTCGAGCACCTCGGCCTTGAAACCCTTGCGCTCGCAGTACTTCAGGTACTGGCGCAGCAGCATCGATGCCCAGTCGCAGGCTTCGGTACCACCCGCCCCGGCCTGGATGTCGATGAACGCATTGGCCTGGTCCATCTCGCCCGAGAACATGCGGCGGAATTCCATGTCCGCGACGATGGCTTCGAAGCCCTGGACATCGGTCTCGATCGATTCGAGCGTGTCGTCGTCGCCTTCCTCGCGTGCCAGCTCGAACAGTTCGTCCGTGCCGCTCAGGTCGTCGGTCAGCTTGCCGAGCGTCTGCACGACAGCTTCGAGCGCTTTCTTTTCCTTGCCCAGGTCCTGGGCACGCTTGGGGTTGTTCCAGACCGCCGGATCTTCCAGCAGCCCGTTGACTTCATCTAGACGGTTTTCTTTGACATCGTAGTCAAAGATACCCCCGTAGATCTTCCGTCCGGGAACGGAGATCGGAGATGGCACCGGAAATGGCGTTAAGGCGTTCTGCTTCCATGAGATTCCTAGAATTCTGCGCTTGCGAAAACGTGGAATTATAGCGGATCGGCGGTGGCCTCCCGGGCCCGGCATGCCCATTTTCGGCCATGTTTCGGTGAACTGTTCGCGTACCGAACGGTCTGTGGTGGGGTAGCGACTGTCTTTCCGCCCGCCTTTGCCTTCACTTGGGCGACAATAGCGGCCACGTCCCGGTTGTTTCTCCCCGAGCATGACCACTTCCACAGCACTCTCCGCAGCACCCCGATCCCAGAATCCCGCCCGGCGTCTGTCCGCGCATCTCGCCGCCGTGTCCTTCGCGGTATGGCTGGCCGCCTGCAGTACCACGCCCAGCGAACCGGCCCCCGAAGGCTATTACCGTGTCGAGCGGGGCGACACGCTGTATTCGATTGCCCGTCGCAACAATCGCTCGGTTGCCGAGCTGGCGCGCTGGAGCAACATCCCGGACAAGAGTCAGATCGAGGTGGGCCAACTGATTCGGATCAAGCCGCCTGCGGGAGCGGGAATCTCCGCTGCCAAGGCGGGAGGTGCCCCGGCAGCGTCCAGCGCACCCGAGAAGCCTGCGGCCTCCGAGCCGCCGTCAAAGCCGCCAGCCACGCCGATCAGTCTCCAGTGGCCGGCCGATGGCCGTGTCACCGGCCGTTATGCGCCGCCGTCGGAGAAGGGATTGCGAATCGAGGTGCCGGCTGGCGGCAAGGTTCGCGCCGCCGCCTCCGGCTGGGCCATTCACGTCGGCACGCTGCGCGGCTACGGCCAGCTTGTGATCGTCAAGCACAACGACGACTGGCTGACCGTCTATGGCAACCTGGACAAGACGCTGGTCAAGGAGGGCTCACGTGTGGCAGCAGGCCAGGAACTGGGCAGCATGAACAACGCCAGCGAACTGCATTTCGAAGTGCGTGGCAGCGGCAAGCCGGTCAACCCGGCCAGCTACCTGCCGTCGCGATAGCGCCGAGACCTAGAAGTACAGCGCGGTCAGCAGCATCAGCGACTGGCGCACCGGCAGGCTGCCATAACTGGTGTCCCGCGCGCCGGCATTGCGCTGCCATTGCAGGGCAATATCCCATCCCGGCAGGCGGTAGCGCCACTCGATCCAGAACATATTGCTGCGATCGACCAGATCCAGGCGGGCCATGGCGTTCAGGTCGAGGCCGGGTGTCATGGCGTCACGCCAGCTTACGTAAAGAAACGCGCCCGAGCGCGTAGCCAGCTCCTGCGAATCGGCCAGGAACTGGCGGTATCCCATCTGTGCCGCAGGCGGCAGTCGCCAGAACTGCCGCCACTGCGTGGCATCCGGCGCGGCGCCGTCATATTGGTACTCGGCTGTCGCAGTGACCTTGCCGCCGATCGTCCAGGTTCCCCCTGTGGAGAGCCGTTGCCGGAAGGCGGTGTCGGGTGGCAGTCCCAACGCCTCGTTCAACTGTGACCGGTCTCGTCCGCCCGACCATTCCGCGTAGGCGGTCACCGCATCGCTGGCCAGCACGCTGAGATTGACACCCACCTGAGGCGACTGCCCCTGTCCGCCCTGCAGCAACAACTGAGGCTGGATGCGGTCGGAAAGCCGAGCCGACGCGCCCAGCAGGTAGCGATGACGGCGGTTCGTGGCCCCGAGATCTGGGCTGAACGATGCCTGACTGGGGGTGCTGGCGAGCTTGGGCGAATAGAGCGCGAAGGCTGCGCCGCCATTCCAAAGCCATTGGCTGCGCGCGACGATGCTGCCCTGGCGGTTCTGGCGCAGACTGTCGGGCGCCACCGATGGCACGGCGCGCACCGCCCCATCGTTGAACCAGTCGGTGGGGTTGTATCCCATCGCCACGCCCTGGCGGACATTGATCCGTCCCAGTTCCACGCTCGCGTGCGAGGTGGGCTGCCACGCGAGATAGCCTTCCTTCCATGTGTTGATTACACGCTGGCCGCTGGCGTTGGCGCGTGAGAAATCGTCGATCCGATCGCGAAACACCAGACGCAGTGCGGGCGTGACGCGATAGTCGAGTGCCATGTCGAGCGCCCCGCGCGCCACGGCGTACGCGGACGTATCCCGCTCGGACTCCATGCCGGCAGCGGCTTCCACCGTCAGTTGCCAGGGCTTCTCGTGCGTGTGGCTATCGGTGGTGTCATCGGCGAGCATCAATGCAGCGAGGTCGTCCTCCGGCATCAGGCCCGTGTCGGTCTCGGCCAGGGCCAGCGATGCCGTGGAGGCCGCCAGCCACATGCAGGTGTGCAGGATGCGGCGGCGCATCAGCGATCGGAAGGGGCAGGGCCGGCCGCCTCCGGCTTGAATTGCGGCAGGTAGTCGCGCTGCAGCCATGCCGCCGGAATCGCGCGCTCCACGAAGTTGCTGTAGCGCATGACGGTGATCCAGCCCGGCTCCAGCGCGTCGATGATGACCTGCTCCGTGGGGCGAAGGCCGCCAAGCTGGTGCTGGTAGCGCCGGTAGTAGACGGTCTTTAGCAAGCGCCCGCTGTCTGCGTGGAACTGCGCCTTGATGGGATGGTTGTTGCCGGCGTCGAGCCATAGCCGAACGTGGTGGTACGTGGCCTCGCTGGTTCGGGCCCCAAGATGCAGCCGCACGCTCTTGCGCGTCTTGCGGTCGCCGTCCTGCACCGACTCGTTAGCCTCGAACCGCGCCGTGTAGTCGGCCGCGAAGTTGGCGGAGATGACGTCGCCGTTCGACGCCTGTCCCAACAGGCGCTGCTGCGGCGAAATGCGGATGCTGGCCTGGCTGGCGGGGTCATAGAACCACAGGTCCTTCCCGCTTTTCAGCGTGAGCTTGCCGACCTCCCGGGCCGGCGCCACGTAGCGGACGAGGCTCCGATACTGAGCGCGCGCCTCGTCGAGATGGGAATAGACGGTGACCGTGGCGCTGTCGCTTTGCTTGCCTTTGCGGTATTCCACCAGCGTGGTCGTCAGCGAGAACGAGGTGGAAGGATTACGCACCCGGTCGCTGGCTTCGAGCAGGCGCTGGGCGGACGAGGATGGCGACTTGGCCTTGCCGGACGCAGTGCCGCTGGCGGCGGCGTTCCCGCTTGCGGCCACCCAGGCCAGCGGCAGCAAGATGGCAACGGCGACGGGCAGCCAGCGCCGACGATGTGAAGCGGGACGGGGCAGGGATGGATGCATGGCAGGCGGGGCAGGCAGGGCAGTCGGGAAAGGGGCCGCTGTCGGACCCGACAGCGGCAAGGCATCGACTCGGTGATGGCGTTCAGACATGGCGCAGGGCATCCACGACATTCATCCGCGAGGCACGGCGTGACGGCAGCCAGGCCGAAGCCATCGACAGCACAACAATGCCGACACTGCTGAGCACCACTAACTCCGGCGCATTCCAGAAGCGCGCGGTGACCGGAATCTCGATCGCCATGCCGGGCGGCGACCACGGGATACCGCTGCGCTCCAGCAGCAGGGCAATGCCCAGCGCCAGGATCGCGCCCAGCACCCAGCCCGTCATGCCGAGCAATCCGCCTTCGGCGACGAACATCCGCAACACGCCGGGGCGCTGGATGCCGATGGCGCGCAACGTGCCGATTTCCACGGTGCGCTCCATGATGGCCATGCTCATGGTGTTGCTGACCGTGAACAGCACAATGACGGCCATCAACGTGGCAACGAATACGAACAGCGCAACCACCATGTCGATGGTCTGGCGGTAGGGTGGATTGAGTTCGAAGACATCGCGGATTTCCAGTCCCGCGTCACGCAACGGCCCGGCCAGCAACTGCTCAAGCCGTTCGCGCGCGGCGTCGATCTGCGCGGTGTGCTGGAACTGCATGACGAGTGTGGTGACCTTCGGGGCGCCCTGGCCGAACACCAGTTTCTGGGCCTGCGCGAGGTGCATGCCGACGAAGCTGTCGTCTGCCGCCTGCATGCCTTGCTTGACCGCACGCGCCACACCCAGGCGGGCGATGTTCGGCGCGCTGCCGGTGCTGGCCGTCAGTACGTCAAGTTGCGCAGCGCTGCTGGCGGATGCCGACGCGCCAGGCGCCATGGCTGCGTCGTGGGTTGTGTCTTGTGCCGCGTCGCCGGCAGACAGCGCGGCAAGTTCATCCGGCGTGTCCGCGGCGCTGTCGTCGCGTTCAACGGGCGGTGGCTCCGGACACCCGGCCACGTCGAGTGCATCGCACATCTGCAGGATGCGGGCGACGCCCATGCCGATCAGCGCTGCATCGGGAGCCGTGTTGTCGAGTCCGTGCGGCGACGCAGGAATGGGCACGTCATAGCTGTTCCATTCGAGCAGGCGCCCGAGGTCCTTCGCCACCACGCCCTGAACCGCTACGGGAATGGACGTTGCATGGCCGGCATTTGCACCAATACCGCCAAACTGCAGCATCGGCGTGGCCACGGTCAGCATCGGCGCCAGCACGGGGTCGTCGCGCAGCAGTTGCAGGATGTCGTCGCTACGGGAAATGCCATAGGCGGCCGGGTTGCCGCGTCCGAAATCGTTGTAGCCGGCTTTCACCAGTTGCAGGTGCCCGGTGTGCTGCACGTAGATGGTCTGCAGGCCGAAGGTGATGTCGCGTGCGTAGCCGCCCAGCAACAGGATGGCCATCGTACCGATGACCAACGCCAGCAACGTGATCAATGAGCGGCGGCCATTGCGGCGCAGGTTGCGTGCCGCCAGTACAAATGCATTCATGGCGCGACCCCGGCGGCTGCCACCGGTTCGGCGGCGTCGAGGCGGCCGTCCCGCAATCGGATCAGGTCGTCGGCGTGCGAGATCACCATCGGATCGTGCGAGGAAAAGACGAAGGTAGTGCGATGCGTGCGCTGGAGCGTGCGCATCAGTTTCAGAATGTCGAGGGCGGTATGGGTGTCGAGGCTGGCAGTGGGTTCGTCGGCCAGCACCAGTTCCGGGGCGTGGATCAGGGCACGGGCAATGGCCACGCGCTGGCATTGCCCGCCTGAGAGCTGGTTCGGACGATGACGCCCCTTGGTGCCAAGGCCCACGGCTTCGAGCATGTCGCGCACGCGCCAGCGTCGCTCGGCGGCAGGGACGCCTCGCACGAGCAGCGGATACTCAATGTTTTCCGATGCCGTCAGCACCGGCAGCAGGTTGAAATTCTGAAAGATGAAGCCGATATGGCGGGCGCGGAAGTCTGTCAGGGCAGAGTCGGACCAGTCACCGACCGGCTTGCCGCCGATGCGGACCCGACCGGCGTCAGGCCGGTCGATGCATCCAATCAGATTCAGCAGCGTGCTCTTGCCGCTCCCGGATGGCCCTGCGAGTACGGTGAAGCGTTGCGCGCCAATACGGAGTGATACATCCGATAGGGCGGCCACGCGTTCGACGCCCAGAGCGTATTGCCGGCTGACATTGGAAAGGGTGACTGCATCCATTCAGTATCTCCGTAGAACTTACCGGGGACGGGTAAGTCAGGGACTGAAATGTATGGAGTGCGAACTTTCCGATAAATCGGAGAAAACTGAAACTTGAGCGCCGGCCAGCAGGAATGCGCAAACTATTGCGCGTGTTCAACGATAAGCTGTACGCGTGTTGCGCCGTTGAACGTGTTGTTGTCGAGCCGGTAGGCCACCAATGCGCTGGCGCCATCCAGCGCGTCGGCGTGGTTGAACCAGATGGCATCGAAGCGCTGGCTGCCGCGTCCGAGCTGGAGTTTGAGGTGCTTTCCCTTCAGTACGGTCTGGCGCAGCACATCGAATTCTCCCGAGAACGTGGGCGGCGGAAAGCCCTGGCCCCAGACATGGCCTTCGAGCATCGTCACGAATTCCGGGGAGAAGCAGCCGTCCTCGATATCGCCATCGGTTTCGATCACGCGCGCGAGTTGTTCCGCATTCAGCCATTCGCTTCCCACCTTTTCGAAGGCGTCGACGAAGGTTTGGAAGTCCTCGACACGCACGGTCAGACCCGCAGCCATGGCATGTCCGCCAAATTTCACCAACAGGCCAGGATGGCGCTTGGATACCAGGTCCAGTGCGTCGCGCAAATGGAATCCCGGGATCGAGCGTCCGGAACCCTTGATGTGTTCTTCGTCGCCGGGCGCGAAGGTGATGGTCGGGCGGTGGAATTTTTCCTTGAGCCGTGAGGCGACGACGCCGATTACACCCTGGTGCCACGTGTCGTGGAAGACGCTTACCGTGAAGCGCGAGGCCGGGTCCAGGCCGGCAATCGGTTGTTCCAGGATCTGCAGCGCCTCCTGTTGCATGCCGGCCTCGATATCGCGCCGCTCCCGGTTCATGCCGTCCAGTTCCTGGGCGATTTCCCAGGCGCGGTTCGCGTCGTCGGTCAGCAGGCATTCAATGCCGAGCGACATATCCGCCAGTCGCCCGGCCGCGTTCAGGCGCGGGCCCAGGCCAAATCCGAGGTCAAAGGTGTTGGCACGCGACGCCTCGCGTCCGGCTGCCCGGAACAGCGCGGCCACGCCGGGGTGCATGCGGCCAGCGCGCATGCGCTTCAGGCCCTGTGCTACCAGGATGCGGTTGTTGGTGTCCAGCTTGACCACGTCGGCCACCGTGCCCAGCGCGACGAGATCGAGCAGGGTTTGCAGCGGCGGCTGCGTTTCTTTCGTATAGATGCCACGTTGGCGCTGTTCCGCGCGCAACGCGAGCAACACGTAGAACATCACGCCCACGCCAGCCAGGTTCTTGCTTGGGAATTCGCAGCCCGGCTGGTTTGGATTGACGATCACGGCGGCCTCGGGCAACACCGCGCCGGGCAGGTGATGGTCGGTCACCACCACGTCGATGCCGCGCGCATTGGCGGCGGCCACGCCATCGACACTGGCAATGCCGTTGTCGACCGTGACGATCACGTCAGGTTGCTGCCGCGCAGCCAGTTCGACGATTTCGGGCGTCAGGCCATACCCGTACTCGAAGCGGTTCGGCACGATGAAATCGACGCGCGCCCCCAGCATCCGCAATCCGCGTACGCCCACGGCGCAGGCTGTAGCGCCGTCGCAGTCGTAGTCGGCCACGATCAGCAGCTTGCGGTTGGCGGCGATGGCATCGGCCAGGTATTTCGCCGCGTGGTCGATGCCTTTCATCTGCGAGGGCGGCACCAGTTCCGGCAGGTCGGTGGCCAGTTCGGACGGGTGCAGCACCCCCCGTGCGGCCAGGATGCGCGCCAGGGTAGGGTGGAGTCCCGCAGCGGACAGCGTACCGGCGTGTTCGGGAGAGTGGGAGCGGACGGCGATCCGGGTCATAGATATAGACGCTTGGAGACAGGTCAGGCCGCCATGGCCAGGTTGGAGAGCAGTGCGCGCCAGTCGCCTCGCGCGCCAAGGCCCCGCCAGAACTTGCGCAGGTCGGCGCGCGTGACGGTGAATTCGGCAAAATGGTTCTCGCCGCCGAGCACGAAGGTCGCAGACTGGATTTGCCCGGCCGTCAGCGCATCCAGCACAGGCTGGAACCACTCGGCGTCGAGTGCGTGCATCCGTTCGAGCCAGAGGCCCCAGTCGGCGGCGATATGCGCCTCGGTCGCACTATCGAGCAGGGTCAGCACGCTGTCGGCCTGCCCATCGCTCGTCCCGAGGTCCGCAAAACGTGCCGGCTGCGGACCAACCTGACTGCCGCCCGCCAGGGCGAGTCCGATCAGATACGGATCGTCCGACAGCACCGTATTGGCCAGCTTGCGGACGGTCTGGACGCGGCCGCCGCCGTGCAGCCAGACCGAATTGACCGGCAGGCGGCCTTCGGCTTCCCGGGCCTCGTTGACGGGGTGGCCGTGCCACGTCATCTGGATCTCGTTCTGGAAGCGCCGCCAGTCGCGCGCGCGCGCGCCGGCCTGCATCCAGATGTCGATATTGCGGCCCGTCGCGCGCACTGGCGTGGTGGCCAGGAGTTCGCCGAACGTATTTTCCGGCACATACCACCGGGCCGGTTGGGGCGCGTCCAGACGGATGCCGGCTTCGTCCAGCAAGTCGGCCACTGCGGCGCGCAGCGCCTCGGCTTCCTCGGCACGGATCTCGATCTGGTCCGGATGCAGCAGTACCAGGTGATCGCGGGCGGCATGGATGTGGACTGGCTGCAGGCACGCCCATCCGGCGCCTTCCTCGGCTTCCGAAGGCAGCCCGCCCGCAGCCCGGTCAGCCAGCCGCATATAGGGTGCCGTGGCCACCTGCGCGGAGTCCAGGCCGGCGCGGGCGGCCAGCCAGCGTTCCTGGGGCAGCGATCGCAGGTAGGGATCGTCGTGGGTTTCGCGGGGTCCCGGCGTGGCGCGCGTCAGCAACTTTCCGAGCGCGGGCAACTCCAACTGGCGCAGCAGCGCGCCGGGGACGACATCGTCCGTGGCGTCGTCGCCAGCACCTGGCGGGACGGAAAAGGGCACAATCAGGGTCAGGTGCGTCGTCATCGTGGGCGAGATTGTAAACTCCCGGCTGGCAGGCGCCAGTTTTCCGTCACCCAAGGTAGACTGCCGCCGGACGCATTTCCAGAACTACAGGACTTCCCTTGAAATTTCCTTACGAGTGGCAGATCGGCTGGCGGTACACCCGCGCGAGCAAGCGCGCCAGCCGCAACACATTCATTTCGTTCATTTCGATGATTTCCATGCTCGGCATCGCGCTGGGCGTGGCAGCCCTGATTGTGGTGCTGTCGGTGATGAACGGCTTCCAGAAGGAAGTGCGCGACCGCATGCTGTCGGTCCTCGCACATATCGAAGTCATTGGCGCCGGGCCGCTCCAGGACTGGCAGAAGACCGCTGGCGAGGCCGAGCGCAACAAGGAAGTGATCGGGGCCGCGCCCTACGTGGCGGCGCAGGCCATGCTGACGCGCGACGATGCGGTGCGCGGCGTGCTGCTGCGCGGCGTGGACCCGGCCCAGGAGCCCAAGGTATCCGACATCGGCAGCCAGTTCCGCGCAGGCAGCATGAATGCACTGGTGCCAGGCGGCTTCGACATCGCCTTGGGCAGCGAGTTGGCCAACGCACTGGGTGTGCGCGTGGGCGACAAGGTCACGCTGGTGGCGCCGCAGGGCACCATCACACCGGCCGGCATCCTGCCCCGGCTCAAGCAGTTCACGGTGGCCGGCATCTTCTCGTCGGGCCACTATGAGTTCGACAGTGCGCTGGCGCTCATCAACATGCAGGACGCCGAGGTGCTGTTCCGCCAGAACGGCCCGTCCGGCGTGCGGCTCAAGCTCAAGGACATGCAACAGGCACCGCAGGTGGCGCAGGAGTTGGCGGGCACGATGTCCGGCGACCTCTATCTGCGCGACTGGTCGAAGCAGAACCGCAACTGGTTCGCCGCCGTGCAGACCGAGAAGCGCATGATGTTCATCATCCTGACGCTGATCATTGCGGTAGCCGCCTTCAACCTCGTCTCGACGCTGGTGATGACGGTGACCGACAAGCAGGCCGATATCGCCATCCTCCGAACGATGGGCGCCCAGCCGCGTTCCATCATGAAGATCTTCATCGTGCAGGGTGTGGCCATCGGCTTTATCGGCACCTTGCTCGGCGTGCTGGGCGGCACGCTGATCGCCACGAACATCGACGTGATCGTGCCGTTCATCGAACGCATCCTGCACGTGCAGTTCTTGCCCAAGGACATCTATTTCATCAGCGAACTGCCTTCGGACCCCCGCGTGAACGACATCACCACCATCGGTATCATTTCCTTCGTGCTGGCTACGCTGGCGACGATTTATCCGAGCTGGCGTGCTGCCCGCGTCAACCCGGCGGAGGCGCTGCGCTATGAATGATTCGACATTGCTCCAGGATGTCTCGACGGTGGTGCCCGCAACGCGTACCGGTGCCCCGGTGCTGGTGGCCGAGGGCCTGACCAAGCGGTTCCGGCAAGGCGGACTCGATGTGGAGGTACTGCGCGGCGTGGACCTGCGCGTGAATGCCGGTGAAAAGGTGGCGATCGTCGGCGCCTCGGGTTCGGGCAAGTCGACACTGCTCCATGTGCTGGGCGGACTCGATGATCCGGACTCGGGTCGCGTGGCACTGCTCGGCAAACCATTCACGGCGCTGCGCGAGAAAGAGCGCAACATCGTGCGCAACCGCTCGCTCGGCTTCGTCTACCAGTTCCATCATCTGTTGCCCGAGTTCACTGCGCTCGATAACGTGGGAATGCCGATGCGCATCCGTGGTCTGAACGAGGCCCAGTCTCGCGAGGCCGCGCAGGCGATGCTCGATCGCGTGGGACTCGGCGGTCGCTCGAAGCACCGTCCCGGCGAACTGTCTGGCGGCGAGCGCCAGCGCGTGGCCGTTGCGCGTGCGCTGGTAGGCCAGCCAGCGTGTGTGCTGGCCGACGAACCCACCGGCAACCTCGATGACCATACGGCAGGCGGTGTCTACGACCTGATGCTCGAACTCTCGCGCACGCTGGGTACGAGCTTCGTGATCGTCACGCACGACATGGACCTGGCCGGCCGTTGCGATCGGATCTTCCGGTTGCGCGACGGGCACCTGCACGTCGAACGCTAATCTGTACTTCAAAAGCAACGCTCCATGTGGATCGACACCCATTGCCACCTCGACGCCCGCGAGTTCGATGCCGATCGCGGCGGCGTGACGGCAGCCGCGGTAGCGGCGGGTGTGACCGGCATCGTGCTGCCGGCCGTGGCGGTGTCCAATTTCGAGGCGGTGCGCGGGCTGGCCCATGCCGATCCGCACTGTGTCTATGCGCTCGGCATTCATCCGCTCTGCACGCCCGGCGCCGGCCAGGCCGATCTCGACGCGCTGCGCCAGCAGGTAGCGGCTTCGATCGATGATCCGCGCCTCGTCGCCATCGGCGAGATCGGACTGGATTTTTTCGTGCCCGGCCTCGATGCCGCGCACCAGACCTGGCTCTATACGGAGCAGCTCAAGATCGCGCGCGAGTTCGATCTGCCTGTGTTGCTGCACGTTCGCAAATCCCAGGATCAGGTCTATGCCCAGTTGCGGCGCGTGGGCGTGAAGCAGGGCATCGCACATGCGTTCAACGGTAGCAACGAGCAGGCGCGTCGCTACGTGGAGCACGGGATGAAGCTGGGCTTCGGCGGCAACGTCACCTTCTCGCGCGCCAAGCAGATACGGCGGCTGGCCACCGAACTGCCCATCGAGGCAATCGTGCTCGAAACCGACGCGCCCGATATCGCACCGGCATGGCTCTCGGACGACCAGTTCGGCGAGCAACACAAGGCGCGCAACACCCCCGGCGAGGTGGCTGGCGTGGCGCGCGTGATGGCGGAACTGCGCGGCCTCGGCGAGCCCGAACTCGCCGCCATCATGTGGCGCAATGCCGTGGCAGCACTGCCACGGCTGGCCGCCTTCGCGGACATCATGGCCCCGCGTTGAGCGCGGTCAATCCTTCCTCAGAGTTCACACTTCTGGCGCATCGCCACAACATTCGGACACGTTTTTCGTGATCTCCGCGCGGTACAACTACGTCCGTCTTCCACGCATACGAAGGAGACGGGATGCGCTCGATGCTGCTGGCCTTCGTGGTGGGCTGCTGGCTGCTGCAGCAACAGGGGAGCCTGCCGGGCCATGGGTGGCTGCTTGCTTCTGGTTCGATGGCTGTTGGTGTGTGCTGGACGGCGGGACGCTTACGCGTGCCGTGGCAGGGGCGGGTGCGATGGGCAGCCGGGATAGTACTCGCTGTGTTGGCTGGTTTTTACTGGGCCGCGTGGCGGGCCGAAGTCCGCCTCGATCCATGGCTGGATCCGGCGCTGGCGGGGCGGGATCTCGAGGTTGTGGGTATCGTGGCAGGGCTGCCAGACGCGGCGCCTCATGGTACGCGTTTCGTGTTCTTCCCATCGGCATGGGAAGGACAGGGCGACGATTCAATTCCGGCGGAACGACTGATGCTGACGTGGCGCTCACCGCCCGAGGGTTTGGAGCCGGGGCAGCGTTATCGGTTGAACGTGCGACTACGCCGGCCGCGTGGATTGGCTAATCCTCATGGGTTCGATTACGGCTACTGGCTGCTGTCGCAGGGTGTCGACGCAACGGGGTACGTGCGCAGCGGTCAACTGGTGAGGATGGGGGAGGATGGGCGCCTGCCATTGACGGTACGCATTGCCAGTTGGCGCGCAGGGTTGCGCGATCATCTCCGGCAGGCGATGCCAGCCGACGCGCGCTTCGGTGCGGTGCTGGTGGCGCTGGTGATCGGAGATCAGCGCGGTATTGGGCAGGAAGATTGGGATGTGTTCCGGCGCACGGGGATTTCCCATCTGGTGAGCATCTCGGGACTCCATATCACTATGCTGTCGGGGATGGTCGGCGCACTGGCGAGGTGGGGGTGGCGGTGGTCGTTTGGGGTGGGGTTCGTGCACGTCCGCCGCGACCGATACCGCGCGGCTTGCTCCCCTCTCCCGCACGCGGGAGAGGGGCTGGGGGAGAGGGCAGGCGCATCGAGTTGCGACGGCGGCGAATTCAAGCGTTGCGCCCTCTCCCCCGACCCCTCTCCCGCCATGCGGGAGAGGGGAGAAAACACAAGGGACTTCCGCAGGCGGGAGAGCGGCGCGAGCCGTTGGAAATTGATACCCCTCCCCCTCCTCTGGCCTGCCCAGAAAGCCGCGCTCGTTGTTGCCGTGTTGACGGCATTGGCCTACGCCACCATCGCAGGCATGCAGATTCCTGCATTGCGTACCGTCACGATGCTCATCGTGGCGGCGGTGGCGTTGTGGAGTGGCAGGGCGCCACCAGCGTCGGTGGTGCTGGCGTGGGCGGCGGCCGTGGCGGTGGCCATCGACCCTTGGGCGGTGCTCTCGCCAGGGTTCTGGTTGTCGTTTGGGGCCGTGGCCGTGATCTTCCTGCATGCGAGCCGGCGTGAGGGCGATGGGAGCGCAGAGCGGGCACGGCAGGCCGGTCCGGCAGGCTGGGTGTGGCGGCTGGGTGCCGGCATTGCCAGTGCGGCTCGGACGCAATGGGCCGTGACGATTGGTTTGGTGCCGCTGACGCTGCTGCTGTTCGGACAGATATCGCTGGTATCGGGGCTGGCCAATGCGGTGGCAATTCCCGTGGTCAGCCTGCTGGTCACGCCGCTGGCGCTGCTGGCGGCCGGGATGCCGGTCGCCGTCGCCTCGCCATTGCTGGCGGTGGCTCACGCCGCGTTGGCGTGGCTGGTGCAGGGCCTCGCATGGCTAGCCGCGCCGTCGTGGGCAGTCTGGGAGGCGGCGCATCCCGGGCCGGTGGCTTTTGGTCTGGCCATGCTGGGTGTTGCGCTGGTGCTGATGCCTCGTGCCCGGCTTCATGCGCTGCCTCGCTGGCTTGGCGGGGTGCTGATGGTGCCGATGCTGGCGGCAGGTCGGGCGCCAGTGGCGCATGGCGAGTTCCGGATGACGGCGCTTGATGTCGGGCAGGGGACAGCCGTGCTAGTCGAGACGCGCGAGCACGCCATGCTCTACGACGCCGGTCCGGCGTATGGGTCCGGCACCAGCGCGGGCGGGCAGGTCATCGTCCCCTTTCTGCGTGCGTCGGGCGTGCGTCGGCTTGACATGCTCATGGTGAGCCATGAAGACGCCGACCATGCAGGGGGTGTGAGGGATGTCTTGGCTGCAGTGCCGGTGTCGCAACGGCTGACGGCGAGTGCCGCGGACCATCGGCTGCTGACCAGCGATGCCGGAAAGACTAACTGGAAGGCGTGCCTCGCCGGCGCAGCGTGGGACTGGGACGGTGTGACATTCGAGATCCTGCACCCCTCGCTGGCGGCGCTGGAGAATTCCAGGCTCTCCAGCAATGCGCGGAGTTGTGTGTTGCGGGTGTCGACCCCGCATCGCAGCGCGCTGCTGACCGGGGATATTGGCGTGCGCGAGGAACTCGCGCTGGTGCGTCGTTCAGAGGAGGATCGCTTGCATGCCGACTTCCTCCTCGTGCCGCATCATGGCAGCGGAACGTCGTCGCATCGTGCATTCCTGGCGGCGGTGCAGCCGGAGCTGGCAATTTTCCAGATGGGGTTTGCGAACCGCTATGGCCATCCGCGCAATGACGTCTGGCGGCGCTATGGCCGCGCTGGTATCGCGCGCTACCGGAGCGATGAAGCAGGCGCGATCACGATCGAGACAAGGGGTGCTGGCCAGACGGTGACGACGTATCGCCAGCAACATCGGCGCTACTGGCGAGATGCACCCGAAGTACCTGGCCCGGAGTAGGACCGGAAGGCGAGCGGTTTATCACCGCGTAGCGCGCGTGGATGGGGTCGCCTTTCTGGCTTTTTTCCTGGTGGTCGCGCTCGCTGCCGAGGTCTCCGAATTGGGCGCCAGCGGCGCGGGGTCCGCCCCGGCAATGCGTCGCTCGCGCAGGTGGGCCTTGGCGCGTTGCAGCCCGCCGGCCACCGATTCCGCGCGGCCGAGTGCCACGCCGGCCGCCAGAACGTCGCCGAGCACAAGGTGGCAGATGCGTGAGGTCATCGGCGTGAATACTTCGCTGTCTTCTTCGACATCGGAGAACACGCAGACATCGGCAAGTCCGGCCAAGGGCGAACCGCTGTGCGTAAGTGCCAGCACGCTTGCGCCACTGCTGCGAGCCAGCGTGGCGGCGGTGAGCATATCCCAGGTTCGACCGCTGTTGGATACCAGCACGGCCACATCGCCAGGGCGCAGCAGTGCGGCGGACATGCTGAATACGTGCGGATCGGAGTAGGCCGTGGTCGGGATGCCGAGACGGAAGAACTTGTGCTGGATATCGAGTGCAACGATGCCTGAATTGCCGCAGCCGTAAAACTCGATGCGCCTTGCATCCGCTAGCAGGCGAATGCCGTGTTCGATCTGGTCGGCGGAGAGGGCATTGCGCACGGTCATCAACGTGGCGATGGTGCGGTCGAAGACCTTGCCGGCGATGTCGGCCGGCCGGTCGCTGGCAGCCACATCCTGATGCACGAACGGGATGCCGCCGCCTACGTTCTGGGCGAACTGGAGCTTGAACTCCTTGAAGCCATCGTAGCCTAGCGCTGCGCAGAAGCGCGCAATCGTGGGCTGCGATACGCCTGCGCGCTCGGCAAGTTCAGGCATGGTCAGGCGGATGACGCTGGCGCCGTGACGGGTCACGTAATCGGCAAGTCGGCGTTCGGAGGGACGCAGCGTGTCGTAGACGGCAAGGATTCTGTCGCGCATGGTGAGGGTGGGCGTGGAGTCGTGCCGGGCGGCTCTCAATGATGTCGCCCTTGAATTTGTAGAGATTCTACACGTTAGGAGGAAGTTTTCTGCATCCGGTGAGATGCTCGATGCCTCAGGATTTACCCGAATTTCGTGGGAAAATGCGCTGAATAAGTCGAGTGCGGGAGGATGCCGGGCTTTCGTTGGGAATCGTCTCCTGGCTATAATGTAGAAAATCTACAGCATGGAGGGCGAGATTTGCCGCCCGATATGCCGCCCGATACCCCCACGAGAATCGATCCGCCATGTCCCCAGCTACCCCGGGCCACGCCCGCGCAGAAGTTTCGGCCGTTACCGAACGCATCGTCGAACGCAGCCGTGCCAGCCGTGCCGCCTACCTCGCGCGCTGCGAACGGGCCCAGCGGGAACTAGGTCCGCTGCGTGGCATGTCGTGTGCCAACCTGGCTCACGGCTACGCAGCGCTGCCTTCGGACGACAAGCTCAAGCTGCGTGTGGAGCATGCGCCGAATCTCGGCATCATCACCGCCTACAACGACATGCTGTCTGCGCATCAGCCGTATGAGCGCTATCCGTCCGTGATCCGGGAGGCGGCGCGTGCCGTGGGTGCGGTAGCGCAGGTGGCGGGCGGCGTGCCGGCCATGTGCGATGGCATCACGCAGGGCAACGCCGGTATGGAGCTCTCTCTGTTCTCGCGCGATGCCATTGCCATGAGCACCGCCGTTGGGCTGTCGCACAACACGTTCGACGCGGCGCTGATGCTCGGCGTCTGCGACAAGATCGTGCCGGGCCTGCTGATGGGCGCGCTCCAGTTCGGGCACCTGCCCGTGGTGTTCGTGCCAGCGGGGCCGATGGCTACCGGACTGTCGAACAAGGAGAAGGCGCGGGTGCGCCAGCTCTACGCCACGGGACAGGTGGGGCGCGATGCATTGCTCGAAGCTGAAAGCGCCGCGTATCACAGCGCCGGCACGTGCACGTTTTATGGCACCGCCAACAGCAACCAGTTCCTGATGGAAATCATGGGCCTGCACATGCCCGGCGCGGCGTTCGTGCATCCGGATAGCGGGTTGCGCGACGCATTGACCACCGCCGCCGCGCAGCGCGCCCTGGCGCTGATCGCGCGGGGTCGCGAGTACACGCCGCTGGCGCAGGTCGTGGACGAACGCGCCATCGTCAATGCGATGGTCGGCTTGCTGGCAACCGGCGGATCGACCAACCATACGATCCACCTCGTTGCCATGGCACGCGCGGCAGGGATTGTCATCGACTGGAACGACTTCGACCGTCTGTCGGCCGTCACGCCGCTGCTGGCGCGTGTCTATCCGAATGGCGCTGCCGATGTGAACCATTTCCATGCGGCAGGCGGTGTGGCCTACGTGATCGGCCAGCTTCTGGAGGCCGGACTACTGCACGAGGATGTGCAGACAGTGGCCGGGCGGGGCCTGGCGCGTTACACGCAGGAACCGGTGATGACCGATGGTATGTTGCGCTGGCGCGATGGTCCCACCGTCAGCGGCGATGCCAGCGTGCTGGCGCCGGCGTCGGCGCCGTTCTCGGCCGAGGGCGGGTTGCGGTTGATGGCCGGTAACCTCGGGCGCGGCGTGATCAAGGTCTCGGCCGTGGCCGATGAGCATCGTGTGGTGCAGGCGCCGGCGCGCGTCTTCGAATCGCAGGAGGCGCTGCAGGCCGCCTTCGAGGCCGATGAACTGAATCGCGATGTGGTGGCCGTGGTGCGCTTCCAGGGGCCGAATGCCAATGGCATGCCCGAACTGCATCGGCTGACGCCGGGGCTGGGCGCGTTGCAGGACGCTGGTCACAAGGTGGCACTGGTGACCGATGGCCGCATGTCGGGCGCATCGGGCAAGGTGCCAGCCGTGATCCACGTTGGCCCCGAGGCGCTGGCAGGCGGTCCGCTGGCCCGTGTGCGTGACGGGGACGTCATTCGCGTGGATGCCGTGGCCGGCACGCTCGAACTGGTGGGCGATGCCTCGGTGCAGGCGGAGTTTGCAGCGCGCCAGCCGGTTGCCGCGCCTGAGGATGATTTCGCGCAGTTCAGCATGGGGCGCGGCCTGTTCGGCCTGTTCCGCCGCCATGCGCGGATTGCCGAGGAAGGGGGCAGCGCGCTGGACCTCTCCGAAGCGGATGCCATGTCGAGTGTTCCCGCGTCTGTCCAAATGGGCGTCGCCGTCGCACAATAGGTTCATCCGTTCAAACAGCAGGCTCGTTCCGGGCCGTCGTTTTCAGATTCTTCTTATTCGTTTCCCCGGGCGCCACGGTGCCTGGGGTACCGCCGTGCAACCGCAATGGTTCGTGGCGGCTACCGACAAGGGTGGCGACACCATCCGACACCATGATCGATGGAGCAGACATGATCTATATCCTGATGGGCGTTTCCGGCAGCGGCAAGACCACCGTGGGCCAGATGCTGGCGCAGCGCCTGCATTGCGGCTTCCATGATGCCGACACGTTTCACAGCGAGGCCAACAAGGCCAAGATGCACGCCGGCGTGCCGCTGACCGATGACGACCGCTGGCCGTGGCTGGCTGCCATGCGGGCGGCTATCGACGAAGCCCGTGCAGAAGGGCGCACCCATGTGTTTACCTGCTCCGCGCTGCGCCAGGTCTACCGCGATCGGCTGAACCCTCCGGAAGGCGGCGTGACCTTTGTGTTCATGAAGGGCGATGCATCGACGATTGGTGGCCGCCTGTCGGTCCGCGAAGACCATTTCTTCAACCCGGCCCTGCTGCAAAGCCAGTTCGACACACTGGAGGAGCCGCGCGACGCGCTGGTGCTCGATATCCGCCGGACGCCGGAGGCGCTGGTGCAGGACATACTGGATAACTGCCCGCCGGAGTCGGCGTCGTGTGCGGGCGGCACGGCGCGATAGTTTGCGTCTCTCCGGTTTGCTCCCCTCTCCCTCAGGGAGAGGGGCGGGGGAGAGGGCAAACCGTGCAAATTGCGAAGTGGCTGGCAAGCAGAGCCACCAGCCCTCTCCCCCAACCCCTCTCCCACTTCGCGGGAGAGGGGAGCAAAACCTCCTGCCAGGCGTAGTCCCCTGGCAAGCATCTTGCTAAACCGTTTTTGCGTGCCGGTGCATGTCTCGCACATGCAACCCTTGCGGGAATTGCCGGCGCGGGTATGCTGAAAGCGTTGTCTCGATAAAGCATCAATGAACGGGAGGCCGGCGGCGTCGCCAGACAGTCGTCGGAAGCGGCAGGCGAGGAGACTGCACGCAGCTGGCGCCCATTTCCACGAAGGAGCGGCCATCATGGCGGCGCGGTTTTTCGACGAGATGCTGGAAGGGCGGGAAGATGGCACATTGACGGGCATCGAAGCCGGTCAGGCGTTGCCGACCGGGGCGGTGCGGCCCCACTACCGCAACTTTGCCGACTGGCTGGGCGGGCAGTCCGGCGGGGCGATGGACAACAAACGGGCCGAAGCGGACCTGATCTTTCGCCGGGTGGGCATCACCTTTGCCGTCTATGGCGACAAGGACGAGTCCAACAGCGGCACCGAGCGGACGATTCCGTTCGACGTCATCCCCCGCATCTTTCCGGCCAGTGAATGGGCGACCCTGGAACGCGGCCTGCGGCAGCGCGTGGCGGCGTTGAACCGCTTCATCCACGATATCTACCACGGCCAGGACATCATCCGGGCTGGCGTGATTCCGCCTGACCAGATCTACAACAACGCGCAGTACCGTCCCGAGATGCTCGGCATCGACGTGCCGCGCGATATCTACGCGCACGTGGCGGGTATCGATGTGGTGCGGGCAGGAGAGGGCGAGTTCTACGTGCTGGAAGACAACCTGCGCGTACCGTCGGGCGTGTCTTACATGCTTGAGAACCGCAAGATGATGATGCGGTTGTTCCCCGAACTGTTCGCGCGCAATCGCGTGGCACCGGTGGCGCATTACCCGGATCTGCTGCTCGACATGCTGCGCAGCGTGTCGCCGCAGAACATTGCGGACCCCACCGTGGTGGTGCTCACGCCGGGCATGTACAACTCCGCGTATTTCGAGCACGCGTTCCTGGCCCAGCAGATGGGCGTGGAACTGGTGGAGGGCAGCGACCTCTTTGTCGAGGACGATCACCTCTACATGCGTACCACGCAGGGGCCGCAACGGATCGACGTGATCTACCGCCGCGTGGACGATGACTTCCTCGATCCGCTCGCATTCCGGCCGGACTCCACGCTCGGCGCGGCCGGTTTGCTGTCCGTCTACCGGGCCGGCAATGTGACGATCAGCAACGCGATTGGCACCGGGGTGGCCGACGACAAATCGATCTATCCGTACGTGCCGGACATGATCCGCTTCTACCTGGGCGAGGAAGCCATCCTGTCGAACGTTCCCACGTATATGTGCCGGCGGCCCGATGACCTGCAGTACGTGCTCGACAACATGGAGAAGCTCGTGGTCAAGGAGACGCACGGTGCCGGCGGCTACGGCATGCTCGTGGGTCCGGCTGCCACGCGTGCCGAGATCGAGCAGTTCCGCGAAGTGGTCAAGTCCCGCCCCGAGCAGTACATCGCCCAGCCCACGCTGGCGCTGTCCACTTGCCCCACGTATGTGGAGTCGGGCATCGCGCCGCGCCATATCGACCTGAGGCCGTTCGTGCTGTCTGGCAAGGAAGTTCGGATGGTGCCTGGCGGACTGACGCGCGTGGCATTGCGTGAAGGGTCGCTGGTGGTGAATTCCTCGCAGGGCGGAGGCACCAAGGACACCTGGGTACTGGAACGCTGAACGCCGCGAACAACGACAAGCCGGGAGCCCATCATGCTGAGCCGTACCGCCGACCACCTGTTCTGGATGGCCCGCTACACCGAGCGCGCGGAGAACACCGCGCGCATGCTCGACGTCAACTACCAGACCTCGCTGCTGCCGCAGTCGGCCGAAATGGCCGAGCAGGGCTGGTGGGCCATGCTCGATATTTCCGAGTTGACGCACGCCTATGACCACAAGTACGGGTTGCTGCATCGTGACGATGTGATCGACTTCATGGTGCGCGACATGACCAATCCGTCGTCAATCATGAGCTGCCTGCGGGCGGCCCGCGAGAACGCGCGGGCCGTGCGCGGTTCGCTGACGACCGAGGTCTGGGAGACCATCAATACGACATGGCTCGATGTCCAGCGCATGATCGCGGATGGGGAGTTGCGTCAGGACCCGTCGCGCTTTTTCGAATGGGTGAAATTCCGCTCGCACCTGGCGCGTGGCGTGCAGTTCGGCACGATGCTCAAGGACGACGCGTTTCATTTCATGCGGCTTGGCACGTTCCTGGAGCGCGCCGACAACACCGCGCGGATTCTCGACGTCAAGTTCCAGGCATCGGGTCGCGACGACAGCGACACCGACGATCCCAACCGCGAGCAGAACGATTTCTACCACTGGGCGGCGGTGCTGCGTTCGGTGTCGGGCTTCGAGGTCTACCGCAAGATCTACCGTGCCGTGATCACGCCCCAGCGCGTGGCGGAGTTGCTGATCCTGCGGCCGGACATGCCACGCTCGCTGGTGTCGAGCATGGACGAGGTAGTCGCGATCCTGGCGCTGGTGGCCAACCAGCAGTCAGCGGAGACCATGCGCCAGGCTGGTAAACTCCACGCCGATTTGAAATACGCGCGCATCGACGACATTTTTGCTGTCGGCCTGCACGCCTACCTGACCAGCTTCCTGGAACGCATCGGCGATCTCGGCAACGGTATCAGCCGCGATTTCCTTGTGCCACTGGCTGCCTGAGTCGATTGCGCAGAGTGGATCACCCGTCCGGCACCCTATGTGCCGGACGCGGAACGCTGGAGGGCAGGTGTGCCGTAGCGCGCACTATGCATCGTGAAATATCGGATCCACCACAAGACTGTCTATCACTACACCGAGCCCGTACGCCGCAGCGTGCATGAACTGCGTCTGGCGCCGCGCTCGGGGCCGCTGCAATCGGTTGCGGACTGGCAACTGAACGTTCCCGGCAACCTGACCGAAGCACGGGATGGCTTCGGCAATATCGTCCACAACTTCACGATGGCGGGCCCGGCCCGCAGGATCGCTATCGCCGCGACGGGCGAAGTGGAGGTCAGGACGGGCGAGGGCGGCCATCATGCCTTTCATGACTTGCCTGAAGCCGGCGAGGCGCGCGTATCGCCGCTCTACTTCATGACCGGGACACCGCTGACCCAGGTGCCTGCCGATCTGCAGGGATTTGCCGCGCCGTACCTGGCGGCCGGGCACGATATGCCCGCGTTGCTGGCGCTGGCCGACGGGGTGGCCACCCGTGTGCGCTACAAGGCCAACACTACCGACGTGGGCACTTCGGCCGCAGACGCATTCCGGCTGGGCAGCGGGGTGTGCCAGGACCAGGCGCAGGTGATGGTCGCGGCGTGCCGCGCGCTCGGTATTCCCGCTCGCTATGTCAGCGGTTACTTCTACGATCCGGCCGCCACGGCCATGGCGAGCCACGCGTGGACCGACATTTGCCTCGATGCCGACCAGGGCCTCTGGTGCAGCATCGACGTCACGCACCGTTGTGTCACAGATACTCGCCATGTGCGACTCGCCGTGGGGCGCGACTACGCTTCCGCCGCACCAATCCGGGGCATTCTGGAGGGTGGCGCGGGCGAGACGTTGGAAGTGGATATCTCTATCGCACCTGTGGCCTAGTCCCCTCTCCCGCCCGTTCAAACGCCCCGTTCTTGCCGAGCGGCTAGAATGCAAGCTTGCCGCCCCGGCAGCCCCAACAATCAATCACTTCATGACGTACTGCGTAGCCATGCGGCTGGATGCCGGCCTGGTATTCCTCTCCGATTCCCGAACCAATGCCGGCGTGGACGCCATTTCCACTGCCCGGAAAATGACTGTTTTCGAAGAGCCAGGCGATCGGATGATGGTGCTGATGACCGCCGGTAACCTGGCTATCAGCCAGTCGGTGCGCCAATGCCTGGCCGAGGCGCGTGACGAAAAACGCTCGCTGTGGACGGCCCGCGACATGTTCGAGGCCGCCACCATCGTGGGCGAAGCTGTGCGTGCCGTGCACAAGCGTGATGCCCACGCGCTGCGCGACGCCGGCATCGATTTCAACGTGAGCATCGTGTTCGGCGGCCAGATCCGGGGCGAGCGTACGCGGCTTTTCAATATCTATGCGGCAGGCAATTTCGTCGAAGCCACGCCTGAGAACTGCTACTTCCAGATTGGAGAGGCCAAGTACGGCAAGCCGATCATCGACCGTGTGGTGTCCCCGTCGCTGCCGCTGGGCGAGGCCGCGAAATGCGCGCTGATTTCGATGGATTCGACGCTGAAGTCGAATATCTCGGTGGGCCTGCCGCTGGACCTGCTGGTTTACGAGGCTGACTCGCTGCGCGTGACGCACTTCGTCAACATCGACGAACGCAACGCGTACTTCCGCATGATCCGCGACACCTGGGGTCAGCGTCTGCGTCAGGTGTTCGGGGAAATCGGCAATCCCGAATGGGATGCCGCCCAGCCTGCCGAATTTCCGCTGGCGCGCGATGACGCCGACCGCTGGGGCCAGCCGGTCAGAGCACGCCGCGAGCACTAAATTCGAGCGGGGCAGGTTGGCGATAGAGGATTTTGCCTAGCCGAAACGGGCCTGGCCTCGCAGTACACTCTGCGGCGAAACTCATTCTTCATCGCCCCAGCCCCCATGCGCGACCTCCTGCTGTTCTCCCACGCCAACGGTTTTCCGGTTCCAACGTATCGCAAGCTGTTCGGCCAACTGGAGGATACGTTCGAGATCCGCGCGGTGGAGCGCTATGGCCACGATCCCAAGCTGCCCGTCACGCGCGAATGGCCGAACCTCGTCGAGGAGTTGCTGCGCGAGATGCAGCGGGCCGGACGCGACGGGGCCGATCATCGCAAGGTCTGGCTCGTCGGGCATTCGCTCGGCGGCTTTCTCTCGCTGATGGCCGCGCTGCGCCAGCCGCATCGCGTGCAGGGCGTGGTGATGCTCGATTCTCCGATCATCGCCGGTTGGCGGGCCTCGTTGCTGCGGGCCTCGCAGGTACTGGGACTCGACGAAAAACCAAGTCCCGCAGCCGTGACCAAGAACCGACGCACGCACTGGCCCGACACCGAATCGGTCTGGACCCATTTCCAGGCCAAGCGCAATTTCCAGGTCTGGGACCCCGAGGTGCTACGCGACTACGCGGAACTCGGCACTGAACCCACGGGCCGCGCCGCCGAGCGCCGGCTTCGCTTCGATCGCGATGTCGAATATCGTATCTACCGCACGCTGCCGACCAGTCTGGGACGACGCGTGGCCCATGGAGCACCGGTGCCGGTCAGCTTTATTGCGGGTACGCGTTCGAAGGAGGTGAGACAGGTAGGTCTGGGTGCCACGCGCAAGCTGGTGGGCGATCGCCTGCGCTATGTGGAGGGTGGTCATCTCTATCCGATGGAGCGCCCGCTGGAGACCGCTGGGCTGGTGCGCGAACTGATCGACGGGATGCGCCAGGCAGGCTGAAAGAAGGTCGGAAGGCGTAGGAAAGGGCGGCGGCCCGACATGCCGCTGTCACAAATTCCGGGTCGGCGGCGCACGGGGTCTCATGTATAATCCCGATTTCCCCGGCAAGCTCGGTTTATGACCAAATTCGTCTTCGTCACCGGTGGCGTCGTCTCTTCTCTCGGCAAGGGCATCGCTGCTGCTTCGCTCGCGGCCATTCTCGAGTCGCGCGGCCTCAAAGTCACCCTCCTCAAGCTCGATCCTTACATCAACGTCGATCCCGGCACGATGAGCCCTTTCCAGCACGGCGAAGTGTTCGTGACGGAAGATGGCGCGGAAACCGATCTGGATCTTGGCCACTACGAGCGCTTCGTCTCGGCCAAGATGCGCAAGTCGAACAACTTCACGACTGGCCAGATCTACGAATCGGTGATCCGCAAGGAACGTCGTGGCGAGTACCTCGGCAAGACCGTGCAGGTCATTCCCCACATCACCAACGAAATCCAGGCATTCGTTGAGCGCGGCGCAGCCGCCTCGCACGATGGCAAGGCCGACGTGGCACTTGTGGAAATCGGCGGCACGGTGGGCGATATCGAATCGCTGCCGTTCCTCGAAGCCGCGCGCCAGATGAGCCTGCGCATGGGCCGCAACCATTGCGCCTTCGTGCACCTGACGCTGGTGCCGTTCATTGCCAGCGCCGGCGAACTGAAGACCAAGCCGACCCAGCACTCGGTGCAGAAGCTGCGCGAAATCGGTATTTCGCCCACGGCACTGCTGTGCCGCGCCGACCGTCCGATTCCCGACGACGAGCGCGCCAAGATCTCGCTGTTCGCGAACATCCCGCAAGACGCCGTGATCTCGGTGTGGGACGCCGACAGCATCTACAAGATTCCGCAGATGCTCAACGAGCAGGGCCTCGACCGCCTGATCTGCGAGGAACTCCGGCTCGATCCGAAGCCGGCCGATCTGTCGATGTGGCAGAAGCTGGTCAAGGCGCAGGAAAATCCCGAGCACGAAATCACGATCGGCATGGTTGGCAAGTACGTCGACCTGACCGAGTCGTACAAGTCGCTGATCGAGGCGCTGCGCCACGCCGGCATGCACACCGCAACGCGCGTGAACATCGAGTACATCGATTCGGAAGAACTCGAATCGGGTCACCTCGAAGTGCTGCAGCCGCTGGACGCCATCCTGGTGCCGGGCGGTTTCGGCAAGCGCGGCACGGAAGGCAAGATCCGCGCGATTCAGTATGCCCGCGAGCACAAGGTGCCGTACCTGGGCATCTGCCTGGGCATGCAGCTGGCCGTGATCGAATTCGCGCGCCACGTGGCCAGCATGACGGACGCCAACTCGACCGAATTCAACCTCGAAACCGAGCATCCGGTGGTGGCACTGATCACCGAGTGGCTGGACCGTGAAGGTAAGGTCGAACAACGCTCGGCCGATTCCGACCTGGGCGGCACGATGCGCCTGGGCGCCCAGCGCGTGCCGGTCAAGGCCGGTACGAAGGCCGCGCAGATCTATGGTGCCGAAGTCAACGAACGCCATCGTCACCGTTACGAAGTCAACAACCACTACGTGCCGCAGCTCGAAGGCGCCGGGATGGTGATTTCGGCGCGTACGCCGACCGAGAACCTGCCGGAAATGATGGAGTTGCCGGAGTCGATGCACCCCTGGTTCGTTGGCGTGCAGTTCCACCCGGAGTTCACCTCGACGCCGCGCGACGGTCATCCGCTGTTCAAGGCGTATGTGGAAGCCGCGCTGGCCTCGCAGCAACGCAAGGGCGCCTGACGGCCCGCGACGAAGGAGACAGCCATGAAACTGTGTGGATTCGACGTTGGCCTCGACAAGCCGTTCTTCCTGATTTCGGGCCCGTGCGTGATCGAGTCCGAGCAGATGGCGCTTGATACGGCTGGCCAACTCAAGGAAATCACGAGCGCGCTGGGTATCCCGTTCATCTACAAGTCCTCGTTCGACAAGGCCAACCGTTCGTCGGGCAAGTCGTTCCGTGGACTGGGGATGGAGAAGGGTCTGGAGATCCTGGCCACGGTGAAGCGCGAGATTGGGGTGCCGGTACTCACGGATATCCACGAGATCGACGAGATCAAGCCGGTTTCCGCCGTGGTGGACGTGCTGCAGACGCCGGCCTTCCTGTGCCGCCAGACGGATTTCATCCGCGCCTGCGCCCAGAGCGGCCGGCCGGTGAATATCAAGAAGGGTCAGTTCCTGGCCCCGCACGACATGAAGAACGTGATCGACAAGGCCCGCGACGCTGCACGCGAAGCTGGCCTGCCCGATGACGTGTTCATGGCCTGCGAACGCGGTGTCTCCTTCGGCTACAACAATCTGGTCTCGGACATGCGCTCGCTGGCGATCATGCGCGAGACCCATGCGCCGGTGGTGTTCGACGCCACGCACTCGGTGCAGTTGCCGGGCGGGCAGGGCACCAGCAGCGGCGGCCAGCGCGAGTTCGTGCCGGTGCTGTCGCGTGCGGCCGTGGCCACGGGCGTGGCTGGCCTGTTCATGGAAACCCACCCGGACCCGAGCAAGGCCATGTCCGATGGTCCGAACGCCGTGCCGCTGTCGCGCATGAAGGAACTGCTCTCCGTCTTGAAGGACCTCGATGCGCTGACCAAGCGCGCCGGCTTCCTCGAAGACAACTTCGGCTGGCCAGCCTGCGCCTGAGTCAGCCTGCAGTAACCGCCGCCCGCGCCTGTCGCGGGCGGTGTCGCTTGAGGTTGCATCAAAGCGAATGCAACAGTATCGAAAGACAATACAAAAGCTTTGGAGATAACGGATGGCCGCCGGTTATATCATCGCGTACGTCGACGTGACGGACCCCCAGCAATACGAGCAGTACAAGGTGCTGTCGTCGCGAGCCATGCAGGCCCACGGCGCCGAGGTACTGGTGCGCGGCGGCAAGACGGAGCCGCTCGAAGGTGAGTGGGCGCCCACGCGCGTGGTGGTACTGAAGTTCCCCAGCTACGACGCCGCCAAGGTGTTTTACGCGAGCGAGGAATACCTGGCCGCCCGCAAGTCGCGCGAGCATGCCGCAAAGATGAACATGATCGTGGTGGAAGGCGCCTGACATATTTGTCGGGCATCCTGAGCGCGTCATGACGCAGCAGATTGGCAAGATTCAACAGTCCTGAGAGGAAATATGAGTGCAATCGTAGATATCATCGGTCGCGAGGTTCTGGACTCGCGCGGCAATCCCACCGTCGAATGCGACGTGCTGCTGGAATCGGGCGTGATGGGCCGTGCGGCTGTGCCGTCGGGCGCGTCCACTGGCTCGCGCGAAGCCATCGAACTGCGTGACGGCGACAAGTCGCGTTACCTGGGCAAGGGCGTGCTGAAGGCCGTCGAGCACATCAACACCGAAATCTCCGAGGCCATCATGGGCCTGGACGCTTCCGAGCAGGCGTTCCTGGATCGCACGCTGATCGAACTGGACGGCACCGAGAACAAGGGCCGCCTGGGCGCCAACGCGATGCTGGCCGTGTCGATGGCTGTGGCCAAGGCCGCTGCCGAAGAGGCTGGCCTGCCGCTGTACCGCTACTTCGGCGGTTCGGGCGCCATGCAGATGCCGGTGCCGATGATGAACATCGTCAACGGTGGCGCGCACGCCAACAACAGCCTGGATATCCAGGAATTCATGATCATGCCCGTGTCGCAGACCAGCTTCCGTGAAGCCCTGCGTTGCGGCGCCGAAGTGTTCCACGCGCTCAAGAAGATCCTGGCCGACAAGGGCATGTCGACGGCCGTGGGCGACGAAGGCGGCTTCGCACCGAACTTCTCGTCGAACGAGGAATGTCTGAACACGATCGTCCAGGCCGTGGAAAAGGCTGGCTACAAGGTCGGTGAAGACGTGCTGCTGGCGCTGGATTGCGCCGCAAGCGAGTTCTACCACGAAGCCGAAGACGTCTATGCACTGGAAGGCGAAGGCCTGAAGCTGTCGTCGACGCAGTTCGCCGACTACCTGGCCAACCTGTGCGACAAGTTCCCGATCGTGTCGATCGAGGACGGCATGGCCGAAGGCGACTGGGAAGGCTGGAAGACGCTGACCGACAAGCTCGGCAAGCGCGTGCAGCTGGTGGGTGACGACCTGTTCGTGACCAACACCAAGATCCTGAAGGAAGGCATCGAGAAGGGCATCGGCAACTCGATCCTGATCAAGATCAACCAGATCGGCACGCTGACCGAGACGTTTGCTGCCATCGAGATGGCCAAGCGCGCCGGCTACACGGCCGTGATCTCGCACCGCTCGGGCGAGACCGAAGACAGCACGATTGCCGACATCGCCGTGGGCACGAACGCTGGCCAGATCAAGACCGGCTCGCTGTCGCGTTCGGATCGTATCGCCAAGTACAACCAGCTCATCCGCATCGAGGAAGATCTGGGCGATATCGCCACGTACCCGGGCAAGAGCGCGTTCTATAACCTGCGCTGATGCCAGAAAAAACGCCGCCTCAGGGCGGCGTTTTTCATTGGCGCGCGACATTTGCAACAGTATTGAGTCGTTGTTTCGCTTTGTAGCGTCTTTTGTTTTGCAATCTTCGGCCGCTTGGTGGATCATTGGTGCCGATCCAGATCGCCCTGTCCGCGGGGCTTGTCCCTAGCGCCTGTGCCCCGATGCGCCTGATTTCCCTGCTGTTGTTCGTGTTGCTGATTGCCATCCAGTATCCGCTCTGGCTGGGCAAGGGCGGCTGGCTGCGCGTCTGGGACCTGAATCGCCAGGTCAACGAACAGGCCACGCACAACCAGGCGCTGAAACTGCGCAATGCCAAGCTGGAAGGGGAGGTCAAGGACCTCCAGGACGGCACCGGCGCCATCGAGGAACGTGCCCGCTACGAGCTGGGCATGGTCAAGGACAGTGAAGTCTTCGTCCAGTTCGTGGCCCCGGCCCCGAAGGTCAGTGCCACACCGCCACTGCCGCCTCCGGCAAATTCAGTCGCGGGTCGCGGCGGCCACTAAGTTGGCGACCTACCACCAGCCGTACGGATAGCCGCCGTAGCCCCATCCGCCATACCCCGGTGAGCTGATTCCCACGCCACCGCCCCAGTTCCCACCTCCCCATCCCCCATAGAACAGGCTGAAGCTGGTATTCGGGTACGCGTACGCCGCGCGGCTCCAGGCTGCGGCCTGCTGTTCGCTCGCCATCACAGTGGCTTGCTCGCGCAGGATTTGTTGGTTCTGGGTGGAAAGTCGCTGGCGTTCGGCCTCGCTGAGCGGGGCCGGCGGGATCGATCCCGGTGCCAGACGCGACGTGGCGGGCACGCCGTCCATATCGCGCGGCACGGGCGCCGCGCATCCGGCAAGGACGGCAGCCGCAGCGGCGAGCAGCAGGGAAGTACAACGAATTGTCGCTGTCATGTCGGACTCCTTCGGCAGCCAGGTCATCAGCATGCCATTGGACCCGTGGAACCCTGTGTGGGGTTCCGTACGGTTATCGACTACCTATCCACCGATTTTCTCCCCTCTCCCTATGGGAGAGGAGCGGGGGTGAGGGCCAGCGGTGCAAATTACGAGGTGGTCGGCAAGCAGAGCCTCTGGCCCTCACCCCCAACCCCTCTCCCGCATGGCGGGAGAGGGGAGTCAAACCAGCGGTAGGGCAATCCACTCAATGCTGCTGTTTCGCCCCTTCCCCCGCACCCGTTGCCACCGGCGCCGTAAACAACTGCGCCGCATCCACCGGATCAAACGCATACCGCTGGCCGCAGAAGTCGCAATGGATTTCCACTTCACCACGTTCGGCGATGATGCCTTCGATCTCGTCGCGGCCCAGCGATTGCAGCATGGCGCCCACACGGTCGCGCGAGCATGAGCACTGGAAGTGCGGCGTCATCGGCTCGAAGACGCGCAGGCCGGCGTTTTCCAGTTCTTCCCAGAACAGCCGGCGAATCAGCGTATCGGGCGATTCCGCCAGCAACTCCTCTTCCTTGAGCGTGGCCCCGAGCTGGCAGGCGCGGTCCCAGGTGTCGAGGTCCTGCGCGCGGCCCTGTTCGTCGAGCGGGGCGCCTGTTTCCCCAACCTGGGCTTCGATCGTGCCGCCGTACGACGGCAGCTTCTGGAGCAGCATGCCTGCAGAAACCTGATCGTTCGAGGCCAGCCAGAGCCGTGTGTCGAGCTGCTCCGACGCCTGCATGTAATGTTCGAGCACCTCGGTCATGGTGGCCAGCGGACCGTGTTCGTCGGCCAGCGGCACGATGCCCTGGTAAGCCTGCTGCCCCGGCAGCTTGTCCTGCGGGTCGAGCGTGATCGCGAAGCGGCCCTTGCCATGCACATTGACGAGTTGCTTCAGCGTAGCGTCATCGGCCAGTTCGGCATCTTCGGCGATCTTGGCGGTGGCACGCATCGACATGTCGGAGAGGCACTCCACCACCAGCATGCGCACCGGACCATCGCCGTGCAACTGCATGATGAGGGCGCCATTGAACTTGAGGTTGGCCGACAGCAGCGCCGCAGCCGCCATCATCTCGCCCAGCAGGCGGCGCACTGGCGCCGGATAGGCGTTGCGGTTCAACACCTCCTGCCAGGTGGCCTCCATGCGGACCAGTTCGCCGCGCACGGGAGCCGCGTCGAACAGGAATTTCTGGAGGGTGTCGGGATTCGAGGAAGCGGTCACGGGTCTGTCTTTCTTGCGTTGATGCGCTCGGCGTTAGCCGATGCGCTTGAGTTCGGTCTTGTAAACGGCCTGTCGCTTCGCATAGGTTTCGGCGTTGCGATAGAGGTTGGCCACATCGTCATCGGTCAGTTCGCGCACCACCTTGGCGGGCGCGCCCAGGATCAGCGAGCGGTCCGGGAACACCTTGTTCTCGGTAATCACGGCACCGGCGCCAACAAGGCATTCGCGGCCGATTACGGCGCCGTTGAGCACCACGGCCTGGATACCGATCAGCGAGCCTTCACCCACTGTGCAGCCATGCAGCATGGCCTGGTGGCCTACCGACACCTTGTTGCCCAGCGTCAGCGGACGGCCCGGGTCGGTGTGCAGCACGGAGCCTTCCTGAATATTGGTGTCCTCGCCCACGACGATTGGCTCGTTGTCGCCACGGATCACCACGCCCGGCCATGCGCTGGCGCGCGCCTTGAGCGTCACGTTGCCGATGATGGTGGCTTCTGCCGCCACATAGGCGTGTTCGTGAATGGACGGGGCGATATCGCCGAGCTGGTAAAGCGCCATGGGGTCTCCTGCCTGATGCGTGTAATTGGGGATGGCCGCGCCGATTAAAAGAGCCTGGGGCTGGGCCGGATTCGCCACCGGCGACGTGCCGGCGAGGCTCTACAATGGCGGCTTCCCGAATTTTACGCCTATGCCAGTGATTGCACCCGTCCACCCCGCCGAATCGCCACTTTCGGCGCGCCGACAAGCCCTGACGGTGCTATGCATGACCGATGCCAGGGCCAAGGCCGTCGCCGCGCGCCAGCTTTATGCGGCGCTGGGTAACGGGCAAACCGTAGTGGACGCCGATGACGTCCTCGTGGCGGACCCATCCCTGGCACTCCCGGGTCGGCCCGAGCGCCCCGAACTGGTGCCGCCGCAGCAGGTCACGCGGCGCCGCTCCATCCACACCACGGCAGGCCGGGCCAACATGACCCACGCGCTCTGCCATATCGAATTCAACGCGATCAACCTCGCGCTCGATGCGGCGTGGCGTTTCCACGGGATGCCGACGGACTATTACCGCGACTGGCTGCGCGTGGCCGACGAGGAGGCGTATCACTTCACGTTGCTGGCGGATCACCTGGAGACACTGGGCGCCAGCTATGGCGATTTTCCGGCGCACAACAGCCTCTGGGAAATGACCGACAAGACTTCGGGCGATGTGCTGGCGCGCATGGCGCTGGTGCCGCGCACGCTGGAGGCGCGCGGACTGGACGCCTCGCCACCGGTCCGCGCCAAACTGGCCGAGGCTGGCGATGAAGCTGCCGCCGCCATCATCGACATCATCCTGCGCGACGAGGTGGGCCACGTCGCCATCGGCAACCACTGGTACCGCTGGCTCTGCACGCAGCGCGGCCTGGAACCGGTGGCTACCTACGCGCAACTGTCGGAACAGTACAAGGCGCCGAAGCTGCGCGGCCCGTTCAACCTCGACGCCCGCCGCGCGGCCGGGTTCGACGAGGATGAACTGGCCTGGCTCGAAGCCTCGGCAGGTTAGGCGCTCGCCGAGCCCTGCGCCTTTTGCGCGCGCTCCTGTTCCTGCAGCCGCAGCACGCGGCGCTGGATCTTGCCAGTTGTGGTCATCGGTAACTGGTCGATGAACTCGATGGCCTTCGGATACTCGTACGGCGCCAACTGACCGCGCACATGCTGCTGCAGTTCGGCTACCAGCGCCGCGTCGTTGTCGAAGGATCGTGCCACGGCCGGTGTCAGCACGATGAACGCCTTGACGATGGCACCGCGCTCCGGGTCCGGAGAGGGCACCACGGCGCAGTTCGATACCGCCGGATGCTTGAGCAGGCAGTTCTCGATCTCGCTCGGCCCGATCCGGTAGCCCGATGACTTGAACACGTCGTCGGCGCGGCCCTGATACCAGAGGTAGCCATCCGCGTCGATGCGCGCGAGGTCGCCCGTGCGGCACCAGCGCAGGCCGCCATATTCCGAATACTTGCCCGCCGTGGCGGTGTCGTTCTTCCAGTAACCAAGGAAGAACACCGGGTCTGGATGCCCGTGGATATCGGTGGCGCAGACCGCCACCTCGCCGTCCTCGCCGGGCGGGCAGGGCTTGCCGTCCTCGTCGATCACGGCCACGCGGTGGCCAGGGTAGGGACGTCCCATCGAGCCGGGGCGTGCGGGCCATCCCAGGCGATCGTCATCGTATTGCGCCGTGCAGTTGCCGACGATGTAGTTGATCTCGGTCTGGCCGAACATCTCGTTGACGATCACGCCGAGCGCATCGCGGCACCATGTGAACACGGTCTCGCCCACGGCCTCGCCGGCACTCATGATCGCGCGCAGCTTGAGGTCGTACTTGTCCGAAGGTGTCGGACACGCCTTCATCATCTGCTTGAGCGCCGTGGGGAACAGGAAGGTATTGGTCACGCCGTATCGTTCGAGCAGTTCGAACGCGCGCTCGGCCGTGAAGCGGCCCTGATAACCGACAATCGGTCGGCCGAAGTACAGCGCGGGCATCAGCGCATCCCATAGGCCGCCGGTCCACGCCCAGTCGGCGGGGCTCCAGAACACATCGTCGTCCTGCGGATACCAGTTCTGCGAGCAGACGAAGCCGGTCAGATTGCCGATCAGCGCGCGGTGCGGAATCACCGCGCCCTTGGGCGGGCCGGTGGTGCCACTGGTGTAGATCAGCACGGCGGCTTCATCTGCCTTGGTCTGCTCGGCGGTGAACTCGGGAAGCTGCGCGGCGAGCAGGGTGTCCCAGTCGACATCGCCGCGTCCGATGGCGCTGCCCACGCCGATGATGGTCTTCAGCGTCGGACAATCGGGCCGGGCGGCCAGCAGGTTGTCGATCGAGGTCTCGTCGGCAATGGCAATGCGGGTTTCGCTATGGTCGATGCGGTAGGAGAGCGCTTCCGGGCCGAACAGCATCGACAGCGGCATGGCCACGGCACCAAGCTGGTAGACGGCCATGCCGGCGATCACGGTCTCGATGCGTTGCGGCATCACGATGGCCACGCGGTCTCCGCGCTGCACGCCAAGCTCGCGCAGCGCGCGAGACAGCCGGTTGGCCTCGGCCTGGATGTGCGCGTAGGTGTAGGAGGCACGCCGCCCGTCCTCGTGCTCGGTGTGCACGGCGATACGGTCCGCCGTGGCGGGATCGCGCGCCCAGCGGCCGCAGCAGACTTCGGCCAGATTGAAGGTTTCGGGCACGTTCCAGCGGAACGAGTCATGCAGCGCGTGATAGTCGTCACGACGCGTGGCCGGCAAGGCGGTCATGCCATGGTCTCCTGTGTGTCTGGTTCGTGTCGCTGCAGGCGGGCCGCTGTTGTGGCTATAATCCGCCGAGCGAACGATCGTTCTATTTTTTATCCGGGCGGCTGTGCGGTGGATACCCAACCGCTGCACGCGCATCAGAAGACCCGGGCACCGAGGGTAGACACCATGACCATCACGGAAACTTCGCGTTCCGAATTTATCACGCTGCGTGGGCTGCGCACGCACGTCCGCCACTGGGGACAACCCGGCGCGGCCAAACTCTTCATGCTGCATGGCTGGATGGATGTGGCGGCCTCGTTCCAGTTCCTGGTCGATGAACTCCAGCGCGACTGGCACGTCATTGCGATGGACTGGCGCGGGTTTGGCGAGACCGAATACCCCACGCGTCATCCCGGCACGCGGTCTTACTGGTTCCCGGACTATGTGGCCGACCTCGAAGCGCTGCTCGACCACTATCAGCCGGAAGGGCAGGTGGATCTGGTGGGCCACAGCATGGGCGCCAACGTGGTTTGCATCTATGCCGGCGTGCGGCCAGAGCGGGTGCGCCGCGTGGTGGACCTGGAGGGTTTCGGACTCACGCGCACGCGTCCGGACCAGGCGCCAGGCCGCCTGGCGCGCTGGCTCGACGAACTGCGCGAGGCGCCGGTGCTGAAAACCTACGAGAGCCAGGCCGCGGTGGCCGCGCGGCTGCAGAAGACCAACCCACGACTGCCCGACGACCGCGCCGCCTTTCTGGCCACGCACTGGTCGAGTCGTAACGATGAGGGCCGTTGGGAGATCCTTGGCGACGCCGCGCACAAGATGACCAACCCCACGCTGTACCGGATCGACGAGATCATGGCCATCTGGGAAAAGGTCACAGCGCCGGTGCTGCACGTGGAAGCGCGAGACTCGGAGACGCTCAAGCACATCGCCCACAAGCAGAGCATCGAGGAATTCAGGGAGCGCTTCCGCGCGTTCCCGGACTTCAGGGAGGTCATCGTGGAGGATGCAGGGCACATGCTGCACCACGACCAGCCTAAGGTGGTGGCGGGGTTGATCGAGGGGTTTTTGGAGCCCTAGTTTGCCGGCGGTTTTCTCCCCTCTCCCGCATGGCGGGAGAGGGGCGGGGGAGAGGGCCAGCATTTCAAATTGCGACAAGCTGGCAAGCAGAACCTCCGGCCCTCTCCCCCAACCCCTCTCCCGCGCGCGGGAGAGGGGAGTTAGTTCCGCGAGGAGATTACTGCGTCAACTTCGCCTTCAACCCCGGATTGTTGCTCGTATGCATATGCACGAGCGCCTTGTCGGGGAAGGCGTAGTGGTACGCCTTGCGCAACGCCAGCGCGGCTTCATGGAACCCCGACAGGATCAGCTTCTGCTTGTTCGGATACACCGCAATATCCCCCGCCGCAAAGATGCCGCGACGCGAGGTTTCATAGGTTGTGGTGTTGTCGATATGGATGCGGCCTGCGTGCATGTCGAGATCCCAGTGGGCGATCGGACCAGGTTCGGATACCAGTCCATAGAGCGCCACGAGTTCGTCGGCGGCAATCGTCTGGTCGCCATCGCGCGACTTGATGCCCGCGCTCGCCAGCGCGCCTGCGTCATCGGTCTGCAGGCTGCCTAGCATGCCGACTACGAAGTCCATCTCGCCAGCCGCTACCGATGCACGCATGGCGTTCACCGTGTGATCGGCTGCACGGAAACCCTCCCGACGGTGCAGCAGCGTCACGCGCGAGGCCACCTTGCGCAACGCCATGGCCCAGTCCAGCGCGGAATCGCCGCCACCGGCCACGATCACACGCTTGCCGGAGAAGCGCGAGACGTCGCGCACGGCGTAATGCACATGGCGGTCTTCCAGCGCTGCGGCCTCGGGTAGCGAGACACGCTGCGGCGCAAAGGCGCCAGCGCCCGCGCAGATTAGTACCGCCGCCACGTCGAAGCGCTTGCCGGCATCCGTGGTCACGAGCAGGCGCGGGTGACCATCGGCACCGGAGATGTCCGATACCGATTCGGCGCGCTGCCCGAAGTGCATCGGAAAATCGAATGGCGCGCATTGCTCGAGCAACCGGTCCACCAGATCCTGTGCCAGGCAGCCTGGCACGGCGGGAATGTCGTAGATGGGCTTTTCAGGGTAGAGCTCGGTGCATTGACCGCCCGCGCGGTCCAGCACGTCGATCAGCTCGCAGCGCAGCCCCAGCACGCCGGTCTGGAAGGCCGCAAACAGGCCGACCGGCCCTGCACCGATGATCAGTACGTCGGTCTGGGTGGTGTCGGAAGTATCGGAGGAAGTGGCGGACATGGCAGAGGCAGGGCGGAGCGAAACAGGCGCCCATCATACCTCGCGCTAGTTCGCCATCCGTACAACGCCACCGCTAGCGACAGGGCCAAAATCCCCTGCCGGGAGTAGAATGATCGCCATGCAAAACCCCCACGCCATCAACGCCGATCTGCACTGCCACTCCACCGTGTCCGACGGGATGCTCGCGCCCGCCGAGGTGGCCGCACGGGCGCACGCAGGCGGAGTGGCCTTCTGGGCGTTGACCGACCATGACGAAGTGGGCGGCCAGACCGAGGCGCGCGCCGCAGCCGAGGCACTCGGCATGCGCTATGTGCCCGGCGTCGAGATCTCGGTCACGTGGGCCGGGCAAACCGTGCATATCGTGGGCCTGCAGATCGACCCGTTCCATCCGGAACTGATTGACGGGCTGGCGCGCACGCGCGATGGCCGTGCGCGCCGTGCGCAGGATATCGGTGAGGCGCTGGCGAAGATCGGCATTGCCGACGCCTACCAGGGCGCCCTGCGCCATGTCGGTAACCCTGACCTGATTTCGCGCACCCACTTTGCGCGCTGGCTGGTAGACGAAGGCTACTGCAAGACCATCAGCGATGTGTTCAGCGAATATCTCTCGGAAGGCCGGCCGGGCTTCGTGCCGCACCGCTGGTCCACGCTCGCCGAGGCAATCGGCTGGATTCGCGCATCGGGCGGCATTCCGGTCATGGCGCATCCGGGCCGCTACAACTACACCGATACCCAGCACGACGCGCTATTCGATGAGTTCACGCAACTGGGTGGCCGCGCCGTGGAGGTGGTCACCGGCAGCCATACACCGGACCAGTACCGGCGGTATGTCGACGTGGCGCGGCACTACGGGCTGATGGCCTCGCGCGGCAGCGATTTCCACGGACCCGGCGAGGGCCGCGTGGAACTTGGGACGCTGCCGCCGCTGCCCTCGACCGTCACGCCGATCTGGCACAACTGGTAAGCCATCCAACGCATCCAACGTACGCTGGGGATTTCCGCGCTTCATGTCACAGTTCTTCGAGATCCATCCCGACAACCCGCAGTCGCGCCTGATCAAGCAGGCTGCGCAGATCGTGCGCCAGGGCGGCCTGATCGCGCTGCCCACGGACTCCAGCTACGCGCTGGCTTGCCCGCTTGACGACAAGGCAGCCGTGGAGCGCCTGCGCCGGCTGCGCGGTATTGACGACCGGCATCATCTGACGTTGATGTGCAGCGATCTGTCGGAACTCGGCAACTTTGCGCGGGTCGATAACCGGCAGTACCGCTGGATCAAGGGTGCTACGCCGGGGCCCTACGTGTTCATCCTCGAAGCCACCAAGGAAGTGCCGCGACGGTTATCGCATCCCGCGCGCAAGACAATCGGCGTGCGGGTGCCGGACCAAGCGATTCCGCTGGCGCTGCTGGCGGAGTTGGGTCAGCCACTGATTTCGGCGACGCTGCAGGTTCCGGGGGACGAGGCGCCCATGAACGATCCGGCCGAGATCCGGGCACGGCTCGAAAGGCAGCTCGATCTGGTGATCGACGGCGGCGCAGCGCCGGCGCAGCCCACCACCGTGATCGACCTGACCGGTGCTGAGCCCGAGCTGATCCGCGCCGGACGGGGCGATATCGAGCGTTTTGGTCTGGATGCCGCCGTTTGAAAGGGCGCCCATGCGGCGCTGATCCATCCCGTTATTTGATACATACCGCACAATGCGCCGACACGGCCGGCAGTTATGCTGGTCACCAGCCCTCTAGAATGACCTGATGGATTCCTCGATCGTCCAGACCATTGCGGTCTATGCCCTGCCGGTGTTGCTGGCCATCACGCTCCATGAGGCCGCCCATGGTTTCGTGGCGAAATACTTCGGCGACGACACGGCCTGGCTGCTGGGCCGCGTGAGCCTGAATCCGATTCGCCATATCGATCCGATCGGCACGGTGGCCGTTCCGCTACTGCTGTATGTGCTCACGGCCGGCCAGTTCGTGTTCGGCTTTGCCAAGCCCGTGCCGGTGGTGTTCAGCCACCTGCGCAATCCGCGCTGGCATGGCATGTGGGTGGCCCTGGCGGGTCCGGCCAGCAATATCATCCAGGCGTTCCTGTGGGCGCTGGTTGCCCTGGCGCTGGCGGTGGGTCATGTGCAGGAGCCGTTCTGGAGCCAGATGGCGCGCGCCGGCATCATCGTCAATACGGTAGTGGCGGCGTTCAATCTGTTTCCGATTCCCCCGCTCGACGGCGGCCGGGTGTTGACCGCCTTCCTGCCGCGCCGCGCCGCCGAAGCCGTGGGCAAGGTCGAGCCATACGGTATTTTCATCGTGCTGGCGCTGGTGGCGGCCGGAGTGATCACGCAGATCTGGATGCAGCCCGTGATGACCGTGCTGCTGTCGATGGTCGAGCTGATGCTGAAACCCGTGCTGATGGTTCTTCAGTAACGCCGCCGCCTTCTCGACAGTCGAATTTCCCCGGTTTGTCCCCATGACGCTCCTGCATCCCACGCCTGTCCCACCCACCGTGCCCTCACCGTGGCTGGTCCGCTGGACCCACCTGATCCAGCCGGGCGGCCGGGTGCTTGACCTGGCCTGCGGCAACGGCCGGCACGCGTCCTGGTTGGCCGAACAGGGTTTCCGCGTGCTGGCTGTGGACCGCGATGCCGAAGCGATCGCCCGCCTGCCTGCATCCGTGCAAGGTCGGGTGGCGGACCTCGAACTGGGTAGCTGGCCGCTGGCGGATGCGGGTACTTTCGATGCCATTGTCGTCACGAACTATCTGCACAGGCCGCTCTGGGCACACCTGCTCGATGCGCTGGCGCCGCGCGGCGTGCTGATCTATGAAACCTTCGCCGCCGGCAACGAGACGATTGGCAAACCATCGCGGCCCGAGTTCCTGTTGAAGCCGGGCGAATTGCTCGATGTGACGCATGGGCGGCTGCGCGTCGTGGGTTTCGAGGACGGTCTGGTGGAGTCGCCGAAACTGGCCTTCGTGCAGCGGATTTGTGCGGTTTCCGAGGCCGGCGACGCTTCTGGCGCGGCGGCACCGCCACGCTACCGACTGCCCGGGTGACGCGCCCGCGCGCCCCTTGTGCCGCTGGCCGGACCAGCGGTTACGCGTGCTCACGTTTTCCCTCATCCTCGGGGGTCCGGAGCGCCTGACGGTTCCGGTACAATCCCGGTTGTTTCGAATTTCCGATTCCTTGAGCTATGACACAGATTACCGGCAGCATCGTGGCCATCGTCACCCCGATGCATGAGGATGGCAGCCTGGATTACCCGGCCTTGCGCGCCCTCATCGACTGGCACGCGGCAGAAGGCACCGATGGCATCGTGATCGTGGGTACCACGGGCGAGTCGCCGACGGTCAACGTCGAGGAGCACTGCGAACTGATCCGCGCGGCGGTCGAACAATCTGCGGGCCGCGTGCCCATCATCGCCGGCACCGGTGGCAACTCCACGCGCGAAGCCATCGAACTGACGGCTTTCGCCAAGCAGGTGGGTGCCGATGCATCGCTGCAGGTCGTGCCGTACTACAACAAGCCGACCCAGGAAGGCATGTACCGCCATTTCCGCACCATTGCGGAAGCCGTGGAACTGCCCGTGCTGCTGTACAACGTGCCTGGCCGCACCGTTGCGGACATGGCCAACGACACCATCCTGCGCCTGGCGCAGGTACCGGGTATCGTCGGTGTCAAGGAAGCCACGGGCAATATCGACCGCGCCGCGCAACTGATCAAGGACGCCCCGGAAGGCTTCGCCATCTACAGTGGCGATGACCCCACCGCAGTGGCGCTGATTCTGCTGGGCGGTCATGGCAATATCTCGGTCACCGCCAATGTGGCGCCGCGCAAGATGCATGAGATGTGCGTGGCAGCACTGAAGGGCGATGTCGTCACGGCCCGCCGCCTGCACATGGAACTGATCGGCCTGAACCGCGCGATGTTCGTGGAAGCCAATCCGATTCCGGTGAAGTGGGCACTCCAGCAGATGGGCAAGATGGCCGGCGGTATCCGCCTGCCGCTGACCCCGCTGGCTGAGGGGCAGCATGAAACCGTGCGCCGCGCGCTGGCAGCGGCCGGCCTGCTTGGCTGAGATTCGCCGGCTGAACGTTCGGCTATTCGCCGATTCTTGAAACCAGGATTACGTGTCAATGAAACAGAAGCTTAACCGTCGCGGCGCGACGCAAGTCCGCCGTGTCGCCGTGGTTGCGCCCGTGCTGGCCCTGACCCTGTTGGCCGCTGGCTGCAGCAGCATCAACGAGGCCATGCAGCCCGACAAGATCGACTACAAGTCCCAGGGCAAGAAGACCGCATCGCTGGACATTCCGCCGGACCTGACCAAGCTGGATGGCGACCGCCGCTACACGGTGCCTGACGCTGCGGGCACGTCCACGCTGTCGAACTACCAGCAGGCCACCAAGACTCGCGAAGCCGAACCCGGCGCCAACGTCCTGCCGAACGCCCAGGGCATCCGCATGGAGCGCGACGGCAACCAGCGCTGGCTCGTGGTCAGCAACGGCATGCGTGCCGATCAGCTGTGGGAGTCGCTGCGCGGCTTCTGGCAGGAAAACGGCTTCCTGTTGACGCAGGATTCGCCGCAGACCGGCATCATGGAAACGGATTGGGCGGAAAACCGCGCCAAGATTCCGCAGGACATCATCCGCAACACCATCGGCAAGGTGTTCGACGGCCTGTACTCGACGTCTGAGCGCGACAAGTTCCGCACGCGCGTCGAGCGTGCCCAGAACGGCCAGCTCGAAGTGTTCATCAGCCACCGTGGTGCGCAGGAGCAACTGACGGGCGTAGACAAGTCGTCGACCGTATGGACGCCGCGTCCGGCAGATCCGGAACTGGAAGCCGAATTCCTCTCGCGTCTGGCCCAGCGCCTCGGCGTGCAGAAGGAGCAGGCCAACCTGATGGCCAAGAATCCGACCCCGGTGGGCAACGCAGCAGCCGCTGCGCCGGCACCGTCGGGCGCAGCGACCGGCATTGCCGCCAGCGCTGCTACGGGCGCTGCGGCCAGCCAGGGCGACGGCAAGTCGTTCCTGTCGCAGGTCAATGGCGCTCCGGCGCTGCAACTGCCGGAGCCGTTCGATCGCGCCTGGCGTTCGGTGGGTCTTTCGCTCGACCGCGTGAACTTCACAGTGGAAGACCGCGACCGTGCGCAGGGCCTGTACTACGTGCGCTACGTGGACCCGAAGCAGGCTGTGGATGATCGTGGCTTCCTCTCGAAGATCTTCACCAAGGCCAACGATGGCAAGACCGCGAAGAAGTATCGCGTGTCGCTGAAGGGCAGCGGTACGGGCACCACGGTGACTGTGCAGAACGATGCCGGCCAGCCGGAGAACACCGAGATCGGCAAGCGGATTCTGTCGCTGCTCGACGAACAGCTGCACTGATGACCGTAGTTTGTATTGGTTCGATGCCGACGGCGCCCGCCGTCGCGCATCTTCCCCAGCGAGCGCATCGATGATGCGCTTTGCTTTTTTGGGGAGCGGCAGCGACGGCAACTCCCTGCTGATAGAAGCCACGGAAGGCACCGCGGTCACGCGGGTGCTGCTCGATTGCGGTTTTGGCATCAAGGAGACTGCGCGGCGGCTGGAGCGGTTGGGCGTCACGCCCGATCAGCTCGACGCGGTGCTCGTCACGCATGAGCATGGCGACCATGTCGGCTCGGCGTACGCGTTCGCAGCCCGTCACAAATTGCCCGTGCATACGAGCCATGGGACTTGGCTGGCGACCTCGCACATGCGAGGCGCCGACGCGGCGGATGTCCGGGTGTGTTGCGCCGACCACGCGTTCTCCGTCGGCGGCTTGCAGATCCACCCCTATACAGTGCCGCACGATGCGCGCGAGCCATTGCAATTTGTACTTACCGATGGCCAGGTGCGACTGGGTGTGCTCACCGATGCGGGCATGGAGACGCCGTATGTGACGGCGCGGCTGGCGGGCGTTCATGCACTCGTCCTGGAGTGCAATCATGACCGTGAAATGTTGCGCAATTCGGTCTATCCGTACTCGCTGAAGCGTCGCATCGGCGGCGATTTCGGCCATCTGGCGAATGACATCGCTGCCAGCATTCTGTCCCAGGTCAACCATCCACAGCTCTCAGGCGTGGTGGCGGCCCATTTGAGCAAGCAGAACAACACGCGAGAACTGGTGGGGGATGCGCTCGCTGGGGTGCTGGGTGTCCTGGCTCAGGACATTCTCATCGCGGATCAGGACGAGGGGTTGGGCTGGCAGTCCGTGCGGTCATAATCCTGCAGTCGGCAACCTTGTATTTGGTGGGGTTCCGACATAATCCGGAAATAAAAAAGCCGACCCGAAGGTCGGCTTTTTTATCGGAAGAATCCGATTACTGCTTGGCAGCCGGAGCCGAAGCGTCAGCAGCCGGGGCCGAGGCGTCAGCGGCCGGGGCCGATGCGTCAGCAGCCGGAGCAGCGGCCGGAGCCGATGCGTCAGCAGCCGGAGCGGCAGCAGCCGGAGCCGAAGCTGCCGTGTCAGCGGCCGGAGCAGCTGCTTCTTCCTTCTTGCCGCAGGCGGCCAGAGCAACTGCAGCCAGCAGGGATGCGATCAGGAGAGACTTCTTCATTGTTCGTCCTTTAACTTTTAATAAAACGAAAACAGGCGATGAATAATTACCGGTAATTATCGCTCTTGTACTGCAAATATAGGCTCTCCCGGGTGCCGACCGTGCAGTGGTCCACAGTACTAGCCAGCGGGCGATTATATCCGCGTTTCCCCGGCTTGTGTATAGCCGAAATCTTCTGGTTCGCCCTGTTACGCATTATTACACCGAAGGAGGTGCCAATTGCAGCCAACCTTCCATGGTCCAGTCATGAAATGTGTCCATCAGGTCCGGCAGTGAAGCGCATGCGTTGACTTCCTTTGCGGTCAGTTGACGATTGTCCGCCAGACGTTGCAGCCACATCGCAAGCGTCGGCGGCGGCTCGTAGGCTTCACCGTTGAGGAAAAAGCTCGTGCGGTCGTAGAGCGCAATCGTACCGGGAGCAAGGACCACGCCATGCGCCTTGGCCAGCTTCATGTACTGTTTCAACGTGATCTCTTCGACCTCGTTGAACTGCACCGACGCCTTGGGCTCGGAGAGGTGGCTTCCCAGGAACTCGGAGACCAGGGCGGCGTTCCAGCGTAGTGCCTGTAGCCGCTCCGTCACGGCGCGGGCCAGCCCGGCCGGGAGCTTTGCCGGGGTCGATGTGGCCTTTTCGCCTGCGTCGGCATAGCGGCCATCGAGCCCTTCGTTGGTTTCCACGGTCTCGGACAACCAGGCCAGAAAGTGCCCGGCGAGTTCACGGTAGGTGGGGGCGCGGAAGCCGATGGATGCGGTCATGCACTCGCCTTCGGCCACGCCGTCATGCGCATACTGCGGCGGCAGGTAGAGCATGTCGCCTGGCTCCAGGACCCATTCCTCTTCGGCGGTAAAGTCGGCGAGGATCTTGAGCGGCATGTCGGGGATCAGGTCGAGCTTCGTCTGTGACGAAATCCGCCAGCGGCGCCGGCCCGATACCTGCAGCAGGAACACGTCATAGGAATCGAAGTGCGGTCCCACGCCACCGCCATCGGTCGCGTAACTGATCATCACGTCATCGAGCCGTGCATCGGGCGCGAAGCGGAACTGGCTCATCAGGTCTGCCGCGGCCTGGTTGTGCAGGTTCACGCCCTGGACCAGGAGGGACCACTTGCCAGTCTTTCGTGACGGCAGGTTGTCCTCCGAGAAGGGTCCATGTTCGAGCTTCCAGCGGTTGCGAAAGTACGACACCAACCGCGATTCCACATCGTCGCGGTCCGCCAGTTCCAAAAGCGCTTCGCGCGACACTGGGGGCACGATTCCAGGCACGGCCTGTCGAATCAGCAACGGTTTGCGGTGCCAGACGTCACGCATGAATGCCGCGGGTGTCATGCCCCCGAGCAGCGTGAGCGGCGCGTCAGGATCAATGGGTCCCGCAGGCAGGGCCTGCGCGTATAATGCGGAATCGCTCATGGAGTCAAGAATTGAAAATCGCTAAGAACACG